>Ga0075430_100001257_pt1 | contig 20433 bp, 16 predicted proteins | sample RhiMetdeltSRZDD4_FD_75294 | JGI IMG/M metagenome (GOLD analysis project Ga0075430, IMG submission 75294) | Populus rhizosphere microbial communities from Tennessee, USA - Rhizosphere MetaG P. deltoides SRZDD4 | ecosystem: Host-associated > Plants > Roots > Rhizosphere > Soil | place: USA... | reverse complement strand
CGCCCACCGAGGCCATGGCGAGGGCTACTGGCGCATGACGGCAACCGCCGCAGGTTCCCAGATCGTGACCTTCCGCCTTGGCGACGAGCTCTTTGCCGCCGACATCTTCTCCGTGGAGCGGGTCCTGCGGTACGCGCCGCCGACGCCCGTGCCTAACGTGCCGGCGTGGGTCGAAGGCGTGATCGATTATCAGGGGCGAGTCGTGCCGGTCGTCAACCTCCGTCGCCGATTCGAGCTGCCCGAGGCGCCAGTCGGCTCCGACGCCAGGATCCTGGTCATGACGCTCGACGGGGAATGGGTGGCCGCCACGGTCGACGGCGTGCTCGACGTGAGCGCGCTCGATGGCGGACGGCTTGCGCCCCCGCCCGCGCTTTTTCGCGGGCTCGCGGCGAGCTTCGTGCGCGGGATCGTCCGTCGGGGCGAGCGTCTCGTGGTCTTCCTCGATGTGACGCGGCTCTTCTCCAGCGACGAACGCATCGTCATGGAGCGGCCGACGGAGGAGCCGGCGCGGAATGGCTGAGGGGCCCGCCGACGGCGTGCGGGCGCGGTACGCAGTGCTGGCAGCGCGCCTCGAGGGCGCCGATGCTTCGGCTGACCGCGTCGCACTCAAGGGTGACATCATCGAGCTCTTCCGCGCTGTCGAGCGCGAGATCGGCGAGCTGTCGACGCTCAAGGATGATGTCAAGAAGCTCGCGGAGCGCTGGAAGTCGCTCGGCGCGGCGACGCCGTCGGGACCGCAGCGAAGCGCGCTGCAGCCGACGGCGCCGGTCCGATCCGACCACATCGGCGCATCGACGTTCGTTGAAAAGGGCTGGTCGCGCATCTCGATCGGCGATTATCCAGCTGCTGAGACGGCACTCGGCAAGGCCCTCGAGCTGTCGCCTAACGACACGCAGGCGATCTCGCTGCTTGGCTGGGCGCAGATGCACCAGGAGAAGTACGACGACGCGCTGATGAACTTCCAGCGCGTGCTGATGAAGGAGCCCGCCAACGCGCTGGCCCGCATCAACGTCGGCTACATCTGCCTCAGGAAGCGCATCTTTGGCGAGGCGATCGAGCATCTGTCGAAAGCGATCCGGCTCGACAACGACCCGAAGGCCACGCTCTACGCGCACTACTACCTCGGCCTCGTGTACCTGGAGCGCGAGATGTACGAGGACGCGCAGACGTTCTTCCGGAAGAGCCTCACGCTGGGCCCCAACCTGCTCGAGGCGTCGTACGAGCTCGGGCGCGCCCACTGGCTCGCGGACGAGCGCGACGCCGCCCGCGAGGCTTGGCGTGCCGGCGCGGCGGCGAACAAGTTCAATCCATGGGGAAAGCGCTGCGCCGAGGTGTTGGCGAAAGTGGAGGCCGGGGGACAGCCCGACTGAGAGGGAACGGGGAACCGGGAACGGGGAACCGGAACTGCTCGCGGCGGTCAGCATCCAGCCCCCTGTTCCCGGTTCCCCGTTCCCTGTTCCCACTATGCTGGGTGGTCATCACATGGCTCGCGCCAACCATCCCGCTGGGCGCTCAGGAAATCCGCCTCGACCACCAGCGCTTTACCGTCGTCTCGTATCGCCGCGATGAGCTGCTCGCCCGGTCGCTGCTCGCTGCGGCGAGCGCGAACGACACGTTCCCGGGGTTACCGAAACCGAAGGCGCGGGTGGTCATCGCCATCGCGCCCGACAAGGAAACGTTTCGTGAATGGATCGGGCCGAATGCGCCGGAGTGGGGCGCGGCGATCGCGTTCCCCAGTGCATCGCGCATCGTTATGCAGGGCAGGTCAGCCGGATCCGACGCTGGCAATCCCATCGAGGTGCTTCGCCACGAGCTGGCTCACCTCGCGCTCCACGAAGCACTGGGTGATCTCCCTCCGCGGTGGTTCGACGAGGGCTATGCGAGCTACGCGGCCAACGAGGTGAACCGCGATGCCGTCCTCGGTGCGAACCTCGCGCTGCTCCTGCGCGGCATGCCATCGCTCGACTCGCTCGACGCCGGGTTCGCCGGCGGCTCCGCTCGGGCCGGGGGAAGCTATGCGCTTGCCTATCGAGCCGTCGCCGAGCTCGCCGCGCTCGATCCGGAGCGCGGCCTAACGCTGTTCTTCCGCTACTGGAAAGAGACTGGCCGCTTCGACATTGCTGTCCGAAGCGCCTACGGCATTACACAGGCACGGTTCGAGGAGATCTGGCAGCGTCGGACGCGCCGGCGCTACGGCGGGCTCGCGCTGGTCGCTGATCTCTCGATCGCGGCGATGACGACGCTGTTCCTCGTCCTGCCGTTCTACGTGATCCGGCGGCGCCGGGACCGGTTGCGGATGGCCGCGCTCGTTCGGGCTGACGTGGAAGCTGAGCGGCGAGAAGCCGAGAGCGCGATCGAGGCGCTACTCCGCAGCATCCCGCTGCCACCGCAGAACCCGCCTGGCCCGTCCGAGCCGGGCGATGGATCGCCCCCCAGCCCGCCTCCGGACGACGCCAAATCAGGCTCGCCCCCGCCGGCGTAGTCGATCGATACGGTTCGTCACTCGAGGCAGCGCTCGCCTCGCAGGGGACGAAAAAGGTCCACTGACGGAATAGCTAGTCACGAGCTAACTCTTGACGTGACGCTTGCTTGACATGATTTCGGACGCCCGGTAAACTCCACCGATCCTTATGGCCCAATCAAACCCGACTCCACGCTCGCGCCCGCTGATCCTCTGGGGAATCGCCGCCGCGACGCTGCTTGCCGGCTACATCGACTTGGCCCGCGGTGGTGAGACGCTCGCTCCGATCCTCCTCGTGATCGGCTACTGCGTCCTCGTACCGCTCGCCATTCTCAAGTAGAGAAGTCGTTCATCGCCCTGCCAGCGAGGTCCGATCTGCTGGCAGAGCGATTGCGTTTTCAGAAGGCATGTCGTACTGGCTGCTGATGGAGAGGCGCTCGGCCGGAAGGGGGCGAATAGCTCAGTTGGTTAGAGCGCCTGCCTTACACGCAGGAAGTCGGGGGTTCGAGTCCCTCTTCGCCCATGTTCGATAACCATGCGGTGGACCCTGTGATCCGGGTGGGGGGTACCATGTTCAACGTTCCGTCGGAGGAGACGACAGTGAAGGCACGGCAACGCCACGCGCGAACGTTGGTCTGGGTGTTCGTAGGTGCAGTGGCCAGTGGTGCGTTCGCGACGTTGAACGCCCAGCAGCAGACGTTGCAACGTGGCCAAACCGCGGGGCCGAGGTTCATGGTCCCCACCTTCCGCTCGACTGAGCGAGGGCTTGGCCTTCAGGCCGCGGAAGCGATTCGTGAGCGCATGGGCCAGGATTTCCAGCTCAGACAGCTCTGGATCGTTCCCAAGAGCGACATCATGACGACGCTCCAGAACTCGGGGTATTCGACCACCGAAGCCTTGAGCTCGAATGACGCTCGCGCGCTCGCCCAGCTCCTGCGCGCCGAAGAGTACGTCGAAGGGACCGTCGAAAAGACGGCGAGTGGGTACCGCGTCACGGCGAACATGATGCTGATCCGACCGGATGGCATGGTTCAACCGCTCCCGCCCATCGAGGTCGCGAAGCTGCCGGACGCGGCCAAGCAGATCTCCAGCGCCGTCGAGGCCGCGCGCAAGCAGGTCGAACCGACCTCCAAGTGCATCACCGCCTACCGCGCGAAGAACTACGCCGGGGCGCTGGCCGAAGCCCGCAAGGGCATCGCGGCGTACCCCAACGCGGTCATGCCACGCGTCTGCATCGCGGAGATCTACAACGAGCAGAAGCTCGGCGCCGACTCGATGATCTCGATCAGCGAGCAGGTGCTGAAGATCCACAAGGACAACAAGCGCGCGCTCGCGTTTGCCGCCGATGCATACGCCGAGAAGAAGATGGAGGACAAGCAGATCGAGGCCCTCACCCGCCTCATCTCGCTCGATCCGAACAACACGCGCCTCCAGACCCAGGTCGTCAACATTCTCGCCGCGAGCGGCAAAGCCTCGCTCGCGCTGCCGATCGTCGACGAGGCGGTCAAGAACAACCCGGGCGACCCGGCCCTCGTCAAGCTGCAGTGGCTCGTCCACTTCGCCGCGAAGGACATCAAGGGCGGCCTCGTGGTCGGCGAGGAGATGGTGAAGCTCGACACGGCGTCGGCCGACACGACCTTCTTCATGCGTCAGGCGGCGGGCTACGCGGCCGACAGCCAGTTCCAGAAGGCGGCCGAGACGCTCGCACGTGGCCGACAGAAGTTCCCGAACAGCTCGGCGATTTCGTCGACGTACGTCCAGCTGCTGATTCAGACCGGGCAGACCGCACAGGCGATCGAAGTGGCGAAGGGCCTGCTGGCCACGAACCCGAAGATCCCGGGAATCTGGCTCCCGATCGCAAAGGCCCAGTCGGACGCCGGGGCGCCCACGGACACGGTGCTGAACTCTCTCCGGTCGGCAATCGCCGCTGGCGACAGCGCCAAGCTCGTAGCGACCTACGCAACCGGCGTTGGCCAGGCCGAGCAGAAGAAGGCTGTCGCGACCAAGGACATCGAGGGATTCCGCCGGGCTCTGACGCTGCTGCAGTTCAGCGACAGCGTGAACAAGACCGCGGCGGCGGCGTTCCTGTTAGGCGCCACGCATCTGCAGAAGGGTCAAGCCCTGCTCGAAAAGGCGCGCGACGCCAAGAGCTGCGAAATGGCGAAGGAAGCCTCTGCCGACTTCACCGAGGCGCAGATCTACATTCCGCGTGGTGCCGCCGAGTTCCGGGATCAAGCCGGTCAGCTCATGGGCGCGTTGCAGCAGCTGTCGCCCTACGGCGACCAGATGGTGAAGGCGCTCTGTAGAGGAAACAACCGCTAGCTCGGGTTGAATGAATCACAACCCGAAACGCCCGCCGTCGAGACCCTCGACGGCGGGCGTTTCGTCATCCCTGGGTCTCGCTCGCGGGGACTTCTCGTTCGACGGAGCGGCGGTGACCGGGAAGCCTCGGCATGTGAATGAGCAGGTCTCGCGGGCGCGCCTCGTAATATGCGTCGCGCAACTCGCCGGCCTCGCCGTCGAGGTTCACGGTGAGGGGCTCGCGCGACCGAATGCGAAACCACGGCACCTGCAGATACCGAACGCCGGGGCTCTCGAGGTGCTCGCCGCGCTTCACGCGAAGCACGAGCTTCGCAAACTCGCCGCGCGTCATCCCCTCGATGATGCAGACGTCGAGCAGGCCATCGCGAACGCTGGCCTTGGGCGTCACCAACGATCCGCCGCCGGTCGCGCGCGCGTTGCCGACCGCAAAGAGCAGGAACTCGCTGTCGAGTCGAAGTCCCGGTGCCTCGAACAGGGCGCGACGCGGCTCCAGTGCCGCGAGCTTGCGAAGCCCGGAGATGAAGTAGGCGACGGGCCCGAGCGATGCCTTCGCATCAGGCGGAGTCTCAGCCGTGGCTTCGGCGCCAACACCACCGGACGATACGTTCAGAAACCGCCGACCATTCATGGCCGCTGTGTCGATGATGACCGGCTTCCGCTTGAGGATGATGTCCATCGCGGCGCTGGGTTCGTCGGGAATTCCGACCTGCCGCGCGAAATCGTTCGCCGTGCCCGACGGGATGATGCCGAGGGCGACCTTGGTTCCCTCGAGGCCGTTCACGACCTCGTTCACTGTTCCATCGCCCCCGCACGCGATCACCGTGTCCGCGCCGGCCTCGATCGCCTCACGCGCGAACATGGCGCCATCACCAGGCTCCCACGTGACGCGGGCTCGCACGATGTGGCCCTTGGCGCGAACCCACTGCACGAGATTACGAAGACCCGGGTACTCCGCGCGCGCGCCGTGGACGACGAGCGCGATGTGGCGACGCCGCCGCGATTGTGGCCCAGTTCGCGGGGCAGTCGTCCGCCGCTCAGCGATACGCGCGCGCGGACCGCGCCTTCGGTCATTCATCGCGACTTGATGGGAACATTACCATTGACGGGGAAACGACGGGGCTCAGTCGATGCCTCCCTCGGTCACCGGCAATCCGAGCCAACTACGATGTGCGCGATGTCGACAATGCGAAAAGCCGGCCATTGCCGGTGGTCCTGCGTCGGCGCGTGATCAGCCCGCATGGTCGCCGCTAGCATGACCACTCCCGACTCGATCGGCGGACAATGGGATAGCGCGTACCATGCGCCGGTCCTCGCCGACCAGGTCGTGGCGCTGCTGGCCGGCGCGCATTCCGTCCTCGACGGAACGCTCGGTGGTGGCGGGCACTCGCTCGCCCTTCTCGAGGGCGGGGCAAGCGTGATCGCAGTAGACCGCGATCCGGAGGCGATCGCCGCGGCGCACCGCCGCCTGGCGTCGTACGAGGAGGCCGGTCGGTTCCGTACCGCGCTCGGCAACTATGCCGATCTGGACGACATTCCGGCGCTGAGCGGTCTCGCGTTCGACGGCATCCTTCTGGACCTCGGCGTGTCGTCGCATCAGCTGGACGACCCCGCGCGTGGGTTCTCGTTTCGCGAAGGCGTCCCGCTCGACATGCGTATGGGCACGGATGCGTCACGCGACGCGGCCACGCTGCTCGATACCGCCGACGAAGCCGAGCTGGGGGCGATCTTTCGAGAGTACGCCGATGAACGGCGGGCGATGCGCCTCGCGCGCGAGATCGTGCGGCGCCGAGCGACGCGGCCGTTCGTCGTGAGCGACGATCTCGTCGGTGCCATTCGCGGCGCGCTCGGCCCACGTACGGGGCCGTCCGACTTTGCCCGCCTGTTCCAGGCCATTCGCATTGCGGTGAACGACGAGATCGGGGGACTCGAGCGCGCACTGGACCGGCTTCGCGACCGGCTCCGGCCCGGTGGGGTCATCGCCGTGATTGCGTATCACTCGGGAGAGGACCGCGTCGTGAAAAACGCGTTCCGCGACTGGAGCGCGGACTGCGTGTGCCCGCCTCGCCAACCGGTGTGCACGTGCCGGGGCAAGGCGCTCGGGACGCTCCTCACGCGACGACCGGTGACTGCGTCCGAGGAAGAAGCGGCCAGAAACCCACGCTCGCGCAGCGCGCGGCTCCGAGCATGGCGAAGCGCGCAGTAGGCGCCGGTGTGAGGCGGCGCCGTGGTCGATCGGTGGTCGCCCTCACACTTCTTGGTTTCGTCCTCGTGGCAACGAGCGTCATCTGGAGGCGCACGTTCGCCTTGTCGCAGTCGAAACAGCTGCAGCAGCTCGAGCGCCAGCGGTCGGATCTTCAGGCCCGGCGCGCGCAGCTGGAGCTGGAGATTCGGGAAGCGGCGAGTCGGGAGCGCCTCGCCCCCCTCGCGGGGCAGCGGCTCCGGATGCGAATGCCGAGTGACAGTCAGGTGATCGTGATCGAACGGGATACGTCCAAGACGGCGCGCTGATGCTCCGAGACAAGCGAGTCGCGATCGTCCATGCGGTGCTCGTCGTGTTCGCGGCGGCCATCGTCGCGCGCGCGGCGCAGGTGCAGGTGTGGCAAGGCAACCAGTGGGAGAAGCGGGCGACGCGGCAGCACGTCGCGGCATCGGACCTGCCCGCGCCCCGCGGTCGCATCCTCGACGCGAGCGGAATTCCACTCGCCGAGAGCCGCGAGCGCGTGAAGATCAGCGTCGCACCGCCGCAGATCCGCGACCGCCGCAAGCTCAATCGAGAGCTCAAGCGACTCGGCGTGGATGCGTCGTGGCTCGCCCGGTTAGCGGATCCTAAGCGAAAGTGGCTCGAGCTCCCGGGCACGTTCCTGTCCGCGGACGTCGACGCGTTGCTCGCGATGAAGGGCATCTTCGCGACCCCCGTCGGCGAGCGTGTGTACGCGTCGACCGGAGGTGCCCAGCGCATCATCGGCTACGCGAACGCGAAGGGTGAAGGGATCGAGGGCATCGAGCTCACGCTCGACAGCCTTCTTCGCGGGACGGTGGGCAAGGCGTCATACGTGCGCGACGTTCGCGGTGGCCGCTTCGAATCGCCTGACGAGACGAGTGCCGAGCCGCAGCCGGGGCACACTGTCGTGCTCACGATCAACAGCTCGCTGCAGTCGATCGCCGACCAGGCGCTCGGCGACGCAGTCTCGAAGATGGGCGCGGACGGCGGCGACATCATCGTGCTCGATCCGAACACCGGGGAGATCCGCGCGATGGCGGCCCGTCGGCGTGATCCTCGCTCGCGATCCGCGACAGCGATCAACGAGCCTTATCAGCCGGGTTCCACCCTCAAGCCGTTCATCGCCGCCGCCGTGCTCGCGCGAGGCAAGGCGCGCGTGAACGAGGTGATCGAGACGTTCAACGGCACGTATCGCACGTTCGGACGGACCATTCACGACGTGCACCGCGAGCCGCGCATGTCGCTCGCGGATGTGATTCGCGAGTCGAGCAACGTCGGCATCGTTCGCTTCGCGGAACGGCTCTCGCCGCGCGAGCAGTACGAAGCGCTGCGTGACTTCGGGTTCGGGACACCGACCGGCGTTCCGTATCCGATGGAGGCCGCCGGAATTCTCCGCGAGCCCAGATACTGGTCCAAGCAGTCGGCGGCGTCGCTCGCGATGGGCTACGAGATGGCGGTGACGCCGCTGCAGCTCGCGCTCGCGTACGCATCCATCGCGAATGGTGGTGAGCTCCTCGAGCCGTCGATCATCAAGGAAGTTCGCGATCTCGACGAGAAGGTCGTGTATCGCGGAGAGCGCCGCGTCGTGCGCCGCGTGCTGACGCCCCAAGGGTCCGCCGAGCTGCGACGGTTGCTCACGGGCGTTGTGGACAGTGGAACGGCGACGGACGCGGAGCTCTCGACATTCGCGGTTGGTGGAAAGAGCGGCACGGTGCGCGGCATGGTCGGCGGGCGATACAAGGCCGGCTCCTACACCGCGTCGTTCGTGGGGCTCTTTCCGGCGGACAATCCGCAGTACGTGATCCTCGTGAAGCTCGACAACCCGAAGGGCGCGTACTACGGCGGCAAGACCGCTGCTCCAGTGTCGAAGGTCGTGCTCGAGGCAGCCATCGCGGCGCGAGACGCGGCGCTCGATCGAAACGCGCTCATGCGACGTCGTGCGGAGCCCGTGTTTGCCTCACGCGACACTGGCCCGAAGCTGAACGCCGACTCGCCGAGCGGGCGCACGATGACGGTTGACGCGGGAACGGTCGACGAAGTCGGCTCGGATTCCGCGCGCGATCCGGGCGAGCAGACGAGCGTTCCGTTCGTCGTGAGCCTCACCGAGCGACAACGTGCTCCAGCCGCGCCGATTCGGGTTCGACCAATTCCGGATGTGCGCGGGCTTCCACTGCGCAAAGCCGTGCACTTGCTGCACGAGCAGGGGTTCCGCGTACAGCTCGCGTCGGGGTTGCCGGGGACGACGGCGCCCGAGGCCGGGACGCCGCTTCGCACCGGATCGATCGTCCGACTCTACCAGCAGCAATGACGCCGTTCGCGGCGACAGCCGTGCGCGAGGCGCTCGCGCGAGCGGGGGTGCTGGTGGAGGTGCGGGGCGCCATACCTGAGACGCTCACCGCCATCACCGACGACAGTCGGCGCGTGGAGCGAGGGACGCTGTTCGTCGCCGTCCGAGGCACCGCGCGCGACGGACACGATTTCCTCGACGGCGTTGCCGATCGCGCAGGCGCTGCGATCGTGGAGGACGCATCGCGCACGACGCTTCCGGCCTTTGTCGTGACCGACGCCCGCCGCGCCGCGCCTGTTGCGGCGGCGGCGGCGTACGGGAATCCGGGTGGCCAGCTTCGCCTCGTTGGCGTGACGGGCACCAATGGCAAGACGACGACGGTCGGCATGCTTCGCCATCTGCTCGATGGCGCTGGCGGCCGCGCGGCATCGATCGGCACGCTCGGCGTCCTCGTGGGCAGCGACGGTGTCGGTCGCGTCGGAGGCGGCGGGCTCACGACGCCGGGCCCGATCGAGCTCCAGCGCGTGCTGCGTTCGCTCGTCGATTCCGGCGTCACGACGGTCGCAATGGAGGTGTCGTCACACAGCCTTCACCAGCGCCGAGTGGATGGGCTGGCGTTCGAGGCGGCGGTGTTCACCAACCTGACGCGTGACCATCTCGACTACCACGGGACGATGGAGGCGTACGTCGAGGCGAAAGCCGCGCTGCTCGACTACCTGGCGCCCGACGGCACCGCCGTCATCAACGCCGACGATGCGGCGTGGCGCGTGCTGCGCGGCGGGATGCGCCAGGTGCGGTTCTCGCTCGCGGGCACGGATGCCGATGTCATCGCGTCGGACGTGCGGTACACCCGGCAGGGCAGTGAGTGGCTGCTCCACGCCGGCGGCGGCGCGTGCGGAGTGCGCCTTCCGCTCGTCGGCGACTTCAACGTGGCCAACGCGCTCGGCGCCGCCGCCGCCGCGTGGGCGTTAGGCATGCCGCTTCCTGAAATCGCGGGCCGATTGTCGTCGTTACCTCAGGTGCCCGGACGCCTCGAGCGCATTCACGAGCGACCGACGATCCTCCGCGACTACGCCCACACGCCCGACGCGCTCGAGCGCGCGCTCATGGCCGTGCGGCCGTTCGCCGAGAAGCGGTTGCTCGTGCTGTTCGGCTGCGGCGGCGATCGGGATCGCGGCAAGCGGCCGCAGATGGGCGCGATCGCCGAACGCCTGGCCGATTACGTCATCGTCACGAGCGACAACCCGCGGACCGAGGACCCCGACCGCATCATCGACGACATCGAGGCGGGGATGCATGCCGGCAAGCACGAGCGCATCACCGACCGTCACGACGCCATCGCCCGGGCGATGACGATCGCGGCGGCTGACGATGTGGTCGTGCTCGCCGGGAAGGGACACGAGACGTATCAGATCCGCGGCACCATCGCCTACCCGTTCGACGAGCGCGAGATCGTTCGCAACCTCGCCGCCGTACCACCTCTTCGCTTCCCGCGCGCGTGACACACGCTGTTGCTCCCACCCCCGCGCGCCCGACGGCGCCCATGATGTTCTGGACGCTCGATCGCGTCGCCGATGCGCTCGAGTCGGTTGCCGTGACGCCGGCGCCACGCGGGTCGCACACACTCGCTTCGGTGAGCACCGATACGCGTACCGTCGGTGCCGGCGCGCTCTTCGTCGCCCTTCGAGGCGAGCGGTTCGACGCTCACGAGTTTCTCGCCGACGCCGTCGGCAAGGGCGCGGCGGCTGTCGTCGTGTCCGACGCGAGGGCGGCCGCGACGCTCGGCGTGCCGGTCTACGTCGTCAGCGATACGACGCTCGCGTTAGGGCTGCTCGGCCGGTACCGGCGTCGTGCGTGGGGCAAGCCGGTCGTGGCGGTGGCGGGCTCGAATGGCAAGACGAGCACGAAGGAACTGACGTCCGCGGCGCTTGGCTCACGACTCTCGGTGTACGCGACGCGCGGGAATCTCAACAACCATGTCGGCGTGCCACTGACGTTGTTAGGCATCCCCGACGACGCCGACGTGGCCGTGGTCGAGATCGGCACGAACCATCCGGGTGAAGTAGCGACGCTGCGTGCGCTGGTGGAGCCGGACGTCGCGGTGGTCACGTCCATCGGCGAAGAGCATCTCGAAGGGTTCGGTGATCTTCAGGGCGTGCTTCGCGAGGAGAGCGCGGTGTTCGCGGGCACACCGGTCGCCATCGTGCCAGCAGGGCAGCCCGAAGTCGGAGAGGCGGCGAAAGGGCTCGCCGATTCGACGATCGCCGCCGGCCTCGCCGCTGGCGACGTGAAACCCGACTCGTGGCAAATCGCGCCCGACGGCGCCGGCATGCTTCGATTCGGCGACGTCGAGGTGCGACCGCCGCTCCGCGGTGAGCACAACCTCCGGAACGCGATGCTCGCGATCGCGACCGCACGAGTGCTCGGAGTTCGCGTTGCCGACGCGGCCGCGGGCATCGCGCGAACGCCGGCGCTGCCGATGCGCAGTGCGTGGACGACCATTGGCGGGCTTACCGTCATCAACGACGCCTACAACTCGAATCCGGCGTCGGCCCGCGAATCGCTCCGCATGCTCGCGTCACTGGACACCACGCGTCAACGCGTCGCGATCCTGGGCTCGATGCTGGAGCTCGGCACTGCCGGTCCCGCGCTGCACGATGAGATTGCGCGCCTCGCGATCGCCGGGCCGGCGCAGATCGTCGCTGGCATCGGGGAGTTCACGCGGGCGCTGCCTGCCGCAGCGGGGAGCGATTCTCGCGTTATCGTCGCTCCCGATGTCCCGGACCTGTGGCAGCTCTTGTCGCCGCGGCTCGCGAGCGACGCAGTGATTCTGCTCAAGGGGTCTCGCGGAATGAAGCTCGAGAGATTGATTCCGTTGCTGGAAACGTGGTCAGAAGAGAACCTGCGGCCATGACCAACCAACTTCGCCAAGGGGTCTGACTCGAATTCCGCAGGCATCGCGACTGTCCACCGTTCCCGTCCGGAATTCGAATCCGACCCCGCCGCATCCAGCTAAGCCCGAGCCACCAGCCACCAGCAGCAGCCAGCAGTAGCACCCACCAGCTCGCGTCTCTTGCTCTACTATATCTTCCTCGAACTGACGCAGTACGTCTCTGCGTTTCGGATTGTCCGATACATCTCGTTCCGCGCGGCCGCTGCCGCGGTGACCGCGCTGCTCGTCGCGTTCATCGTTGGTCCGATCATCGTGCGGACGCTCCGGAAGCGGCAGATGCATCAGGTCGTCCGCGAAGGGACGCCGGACACGCACCAATCCAAGAGCACCACGCCGACCATGGGCGGGCTGATCGTCCTCGTCGCCACGATCGTTCCGACGCTGCTCTGGGTTCGGCTGGACAACCGGTACGTGCTCTGTGCACTCCTGGTGATGGTGTGGATGGGTGCGATCGGCTTCCTCGATGACTACCTGAAATACAAGCAGAAGCGGGAAGGGAGGAAGAACGAAGGGCTGGTCGAGCGATACAAGCTTGCCGGACAGATTACGGCAGGCGTCGCGCTCGGGCTCTACTTGTGGCTCCAGCCGCTCTCCACGCTGCCGGGCGCGTCGACGACCTTGCCGTTCTACAAGTGGATGTTGATCGTGCCCGCGGTGAGCTGGCTCGCCTGGCTCTATGTTCCGTTCGTGACGTTCATCCTCACGGGCGTGAGCAACGCCGTGAACCTGACGGACGGGTTGGACGGGCTGGCGGCAGGCCTCTCGGCGATCGCGGCCGTCACGCTCGCGGTCTTCGCCTACGTCATGGGCCGCGTCGACACGAGCGAGTACCTGAACATCTTCTACCTGCGCAACGCTGGAGAGCTGACGGTCTTCTGCTCGGCGATCTTCGGGGCGTGTGTCGGATTCCTGTGGTACAACTGCCATCCCGCGCAGGTGTTCATGGGCGACACCGGCTCGCTCGCCCTCGGAGGCGCAATCGGCGCGGTGTCGATCCTGCTCAAGTCCGAGTTTCTGCTGCTCATCGTCGGCGGCGTGTTCGTGGCCGAGACGATGTCGGTGATTTTGCAGCGCTCGGTGTTCAAGTATCGGAAGAAGCGGTACGGCGAGGAGCACGCGAAGGCGCACCGCGTGTTCAAGCGGGCGCCATTGCACCACCACTTCGAGCTCAAAGGCTGGCACGAGGTGCAGGTCGTGACCCGGTTCTGGATTCTCGGTATCCTCTGTGCGTTCTTCGCGCTCACAACTCTGAAGCTGCGGTGATCCCGGACATCTGGCGCATCGGCGAGATCGCCGTCATCGGGCTCGGAAAGAGCGGCACCGCCGTCTCGACGTTGCTCGCCCGCGAGGGCGCGCGCGTGTACGCGTCCGACGCGGGCAATAACTCTGCGGTCGAGACCAGCGGCGCGCTGCTCCGACCGATAGGCGTCGACGTCGATGCGGGGCGCCACGATCTGGAGCGGATTTCCCGCGCGACACTCGTCGTCGCGAGCCCGGGTGTTCCGCCGAGCGCGCCTCCGCTCGAGACGGCGCGTGCTGCCGGTCTTCCGATCATTGGCGAGATCGAAGTAGCGCTCCACGCCATTCCCGCGCTGCGCTACATCGCGATCACCGGCACGAACGGGAAGTCCACGGTCACGGCGATGGTGGCGCATCTGCTGCGGGGCCTTGGGCTCGATGGCGTGGCGGCCGGGAACATCGGCATGCCGTTGGCCGAGGTCGCGTTGCGCGACCGGCGTCCCGACTGGGTCGCGCTCGAGATGTCGTCGTTCCAGCTGCACGACACGCCGAGCGTCAATCCCGCAGTGGGCGTGGTGACGAACCTGAGCGCCGACCACCTCGATCGTTATGCAACGGTCGACGAGTACTTCGCCGACAAGGCGCTCATGTTCCGGAACGCGCACGACCGATCGAAGTGGGTGCTGAACGGCGACGACGATGCGGTGATGAGCCTTGCCGAGCGTCGTCCGGTCACGCCACCGCGCGGGTCGCGACGCGTCGAGACGCCGGCCGCCCCGGAAAGCAGCAGTTCGCGCTCCTCGCTGCGTGGTGACTCGTACCTCGTATCACTCACCACTCGCGACGCCGGTGCGTGGTACGACCGCGAGCACGAGCAGCTCGTGGCGCTCGGCAAGCCACTTCTCTCCCGAAACGACCTGCCGCTCATCGGCGAGCATAACGTGGCCAATGCGCTGTTCGCGGCTCTGGCCGTCATGGTGGCGGACCCGGCGCACGAGAGCACCGACGCCCGCGCTCGCCTGGCCGACGCGCTGCGGACGTTCCAGGGACTTCCGCATCGACTCGAGGTCGCCGGCGTGTACGACGGCGTGCAGTGGATAAACGACTCGAAGGCGACCAACGTAAGCTCGACGCTCGTCGCCCTGCGTGGGATGCGACAGCCGACCGTATTGCTGCTCGGCGGCCGTCACAAGGGCGAGCCGTACACCGCGCTCGCTGACGAGCTCCGCCGCACCGTGAAGACCGTGATCGCGTATGGAGAGTCGGCGCCAACGATCGTCGCCGATATCGGAAGTGTCGTGACGACCGAGCAGATGGCCCGGTCCTTCGAGGATGTCGTCGATCGCGCGCGGGCCTTGGCCGCGGCCGGCGACGCGGTATTGTTGTCGCCCGCCTGCTCGAGCTACGACATGTTCAAGAACTACGAGGAGCGCGGCACGCTGTTCAAGCGACTTGCTGGTGCGCGAGAGGACGAGAAGTGATGACTGCCGTTGCACAAACGCGCGAACGCTGGAAGATGGGCGTGGAGGCACGCGCGCTCGTCCTGCTCACTTCCGTGCTGCTCGCGTTCGGGCTCGCCGTGTTGTACAGCGCCAGCGCCATCGTCGCGCTCCAGGACGACCGGTCGAGCACGTTTTTCCTGTTCCGCCAGCTGAGCGGGCTGGCGGTCGGGGTGGTAGCGTTCGCGGTGGCCGCGAAGCTCGACGCCGAGCGATGGAACAAGTGGGCGTGGCCGCTCATGATCGCGACGATGGTCCTGCTGCTCGTGATCGTGCTGCCGTTCACGACATCGATCGCGCCTCGGGTGAACGGATCGCGCCGGTTCCTGTTCGGCGCATCCATTCAACCATCCGAGATCGGCAAGCTCGCGGTCATCATGTGGACGGCCATGCTGATCGTGAAGAAAGGCGACCAGCTCCGGCGCCTAACGAAGGGGCTGCTGCCATTCCTCGTCGTGGTCGGCGTGCTCGACGCGCTCGTCATCCTCGAGCCCGACCTGTCCGTGGCCATCATGTACACACTGGTCATGGGGATCATTCTGTTCGCCGGCGGCGTGCGCATTGGGCACTTCGTGGTGCTCAGCATGGTGGGGATCCCGGTGCTCTGGCACGAGATGGAACGGCTGCAATACGTGCTCCTGCGCATGGTGACGTTCCTCGACCCGGGGACGACGCCGCCGGACTCGAAGTACCAGCTGTGGCAGTCGCTCATCGCCGTGGGATCCGGCGGCGTCTTCGGCCGCGGGTTCGGCGAAGGGCGCCAGCAGATGGGCTTCCTCCCGTTCGGCTATAACGACTTCATCGCGAGCAACGTCGGTGAGGAGTGGGGATTCGTGGGGATCCTGTTCCTCACGCTTGCCTTCGCGGCCTACTCGTGGCTCGGCTTCCGGATCGCGCGCGCCGCGAGGTCGCCGTTCCTCAAGCTCGTCGCCATCGGGTTGACGGTTACCGTCGTGACCACGGCGTATCTGCACATCGGCGTCGTCGTCGGACTGCTGCCGACCACCGGCCTGACGCTGCCCTTCATCTCCTACGGACGGTCGAACCTCGTGCTGTCGCTGTTCATGACCGGGATCCTCGTCAACATCGGGAGTGTGAAGGAGCGAGTCCACGGCGCGGCGGCCACGGACCCCCTCGCCGCACCAGCCTGGTGAGAATCTTCGTCACGGGCGGGGGTACGGGCGGACACCTGTACCCCGCGCTCGCCATCGCGCGAGCCCTCGTTCGACTCGAGCCGGCGATCCAGCCGCTCTTCATTGGCGCTCGGCGCGGTATCGAGCGGGACGTGTTGCCGACTACCGAGTTCCCACACGAGCTGCTCGACCTGCATCCGCTGTACAGGTCGCGACCATGGCAGAACTGGCGCACGCTCAAGGGTCTGGCGACCGCGTGGGGGAGAATTCGGTCACTCGCCAGGCAGGCCGCACCGCGATTCGTGGTCGGCACCGGAGGATACGCCGCCGGCGCAACTATGATGTTCGCCGCGCAACGCGGGATCCCGCTCTTCATCCAGGAGCAGAACAGTTTCCCCGGTCGGACCGTTCGGGCGTTCAGCCGGTTCGCGCGCGAGATCTACCTCGGATTCCCCGAGGGCGGTGATCTGCTGCCGGCGGGCGCGCGAACGCGCGCGGTGTACACGGGGAATCCGATCGCTCCGCCACCGGACCCCCGCCCGGATCGAGCGGCGGCGCGTTCGTCGTGGGGGCTCCGGGACTCGGGTCGCGTGATCCTGGTGTTCGGTGGAAGCCAGGGATCGGCCGCGTTGAACGCCGTGATCGACGCGTGGGTGCAGCGCGGGCTTCCCGACGGTGTACAACTCATCTGGGCGACGGGAAAGGGAAACTTCTCAGCGCACTCGAACCGCGAGTCGGACGTCGTTCGCGTCCGACCGTACCTCGCGCCGATATCGGACGCGTACGCCGCGTCCGACATGGCGATCACGCGTGCGGGTGCGATGACGACGGCCGAACTGGTGGCGTGGGAGATACCTCCGATTCTCGTTCCGCTTCCGACCGCCGCCGCAGATCATCAGACGGTGAATGCCAAGGCGCTCGCTGCGGCCGGTGCGGCGCGATGGGTTCGGCAGAGCGACCTGAATGCTGAACGTCTCGATGCGCTCGTGCGCGAGCTGATCTCGTCGCCCGGAGCGCTCGATGCCATAGCCGCCGCGGAGCGAGAAAGAGCTAGACCTAAAGCAGCTGAGACCATTGCTCGTCGCATACTTAGCAGCGTCGATCTCAACCAGCGTCACGCCTCGCCGCGCTCTTGAGAGCGATGTCAGCCGCTCCTATATTCCGCCGCCGTAGATGACTCTCCTCGATCCCGCCGACCGTCGTCCCGTTCACTTCGTCGGAGTCGCCGGCGCGGGCATGAGCGCGCTCGCCGAGCTGTTCGTTCGCCGAGGCGCCGTCGTCACCGGCTGCGATGCCGCGGGCGACCCGACGGGCGACCTCGCTGCACTCGGTATCGCGTGCGCAACCGGCCACGATCCCTCGCACGTCGACGGCGCGCGAGCGGTCGTCGTCTCGTCGGCGCTTCCGAAGACGCACCCCGAGCTGGCGCGCGCCCGCGAGCTCGGCATCCCGGTGATTCGCAGAGCCGAAGCGCTCGGTGAAGCGGTGAGCGGCGGTGACCTCGTGGCCATCGCCGGCACGCACGGAAAGACGACCACGACGGTGATGACTACCGAGGCGCTCGCCAGCGCGCGACGCGAACCGACGGGCGTCGTCGGTGGTCGGGTGGGAACGTGGGGAGGAAACCTTCGCTACGGATCCGACCGCCTGTTCGTGGTCGAGGCCGACGAGTATGACCGGTCGTTTCTCGCGCTTTCACCGACGGTCGCGGTCGTCACGAACGTCGAGGCCGACCATCTCGACATCTACGCCGACCTCGCGGACATCCGCGCGACGTTCGAGCAGTTCTTCTCGCCGGCGCGCGCGATCGTCCTGTGCGCCGACGACAACGGCGCGAACACGCTCGCGACGCCGAGTTCGGCCGAAGTCATCCGGTACGGCCTGCACTCCAGGGACGCCCGCCTGCTCGCGGTGGATGTCCGCACGGAGGGCGGTGGTTCGCTGTTCGAGGTCGAGTACGACGGCGAGATCCTCGGAGAGGTCGAGCTGGCGGTCCCGGGGGCGCATAACGTGGCCAACGCGCTCGCCGCGATCGGAAGCGGTCTCGCGCTCGGCGTCACGCTCGAGGCGATGCGGCCAGGGCTGGCAACGTTTCGAGGGGTGGAGCGGCGGTTCCAACGTTTGGGGACCGCGCGCGGGGTGGAAGTCGTCGACGATTACGCCCATCACCCGACCGAGATCCGCGCGACGCTTGCCGCGGCGCGGACGGCGTTCCCGGGGCGGCGCATCATCGCCGCGTTTCAACCGCATCTCTTCTCGCGCACGCGGGACTTCGCGCGGGAGTTTGGTGAAGCGCTGGCCGCCGCTGACTCGGTGTTCGTCGCCGACATCTATCCGGCCCGCGAGCAGCCGATCCCTGGCGTCACGGCGCAGCTCATCGTCGATTCGGCGCGCGACGCGGGCGGCGCGGTCGCCTGGCATGGTGCGAGGGCTGCGCTCTCGGACGAGCTCGCGCGCGCAGTGCGAGGTGGGGATGTCGTGCTGACGATCGGCGCCGGCGACATCACGAAGACGGGGCCCGAGCTCCTGCGGGCACTCGGCGGCGGCGCGTAGTCCGCGATCGGCGCGCGGTGAATCGGGATGAGCCCACTCTCCGACGTCGCGCGCCTGCGGTTGCGTCGAGGCCTCATGGCAGGCGCCGCCGTTCTCCTGCTGACGATCCCCTGGTGGGGGCGGTTCATCGCGTCGCAGCTCTCGTTCTTCCGCGTCCGCCGCGTCGAGATCGTGGGCGTTCGCTACATTGCGCCGAACGAGATTCTCGGTCGCCTTCGCGTGGACACGACACGCTCGGTCTGGGACGACCCTCGTCCGCTCGAGGAGCGAGTGGCGAAGCATCCGCAAGTGAGCGAAGTGTCCATCACCAGAAAGCTGCCGGGCACGCTGGTCGTGAACGTCGTCGAGAACCTCCCCGTCGCACTCGTGTCCACCGAGCGTGGCTTTCTTGCGTTTGACGAACGCGGACGCCAATTGCCTCTCGACCCGAGCCGTGTTCCAGTCGATCTTCCCATTGCCGCGCGACGGGATACCGCGTTGTTTCGCCTGCTCGCGAAGCTCAGAGCGGAGCGGCCGGCGATCTACGCTCGAGTGAGCGACGTTCGTCGAGTGGGCAACCATGAAGTACTGCTGCACTTCGAGGCGCCGCGTCATGCAGACGCGCTGCCGGTTCGTGCAATGTTGGACGTGACTCCAGACCGATTGGCCGAGATATTTCCGGTTGAAGCCGATCTGGCCAAGCGACAGGCACGCGTCGCGGAGCTCGATCTTCGTTTCCGAGACCAGGTGATCGCCAGACTCCAATGAACGTCGAACGACTCATAGCCGGATTGGACATCGGATCCGCAAAGACCACGGCGGTGATTGCCGAGGTGGTGGGTGACCTGCCGCGGAATCCATCCATCCGCATTCTCGGCGTCGGTCAGGCGCGCACCACCGGGCTTCGGCGCGGGGTCGTGTCGGACATCGAGGAGACCACGCGCTCGATCCAGAAGGCGATGACGGATGCCGAGCGCATGGCCGGAGCGCAGATCGCGGACGTCTACTCGGGCATTGCCGGCGAGCACGTGCAGGCGATGACGAGCAAGGGGATCGTCGCCATCAGCGGCGACGAGATCACCAAGGCGGACGTCGATCGCGCAAACGCCGTCGCTCGCGCGCAGGCGATCCCGCAGGACCGCGAGCTGCTCCACGCGATCCCGCAGGAGTATACCGTCGACAAGAACCACGGCATTCGCGATCCGATTGGCATGATCGGTACGCGGCTCGAGACCGAGATGTATCTCGTGACCATCGGCAGCTCGCCCGCGATGAACTTGCGCAAGGCGGTCGAGAAAGCGGGGTACAAGGTGCGCGAGCTCGTGCTCGAGCCGCTCGCGAGCGCGTTGAGCGTCCTCACCGAGGACGAAAAGGAGCTCGGCGTCGCGCTCGTGGAGATGGGAGCGGGGACGACCGACATCGCGGTGTTTCACGAGGCGAAGATCCGTCACCTCGGAACCGTCAACTTCGGCGGCAACAACGTCACGAACGACATCGTGCACGGCCTTGGTGTGACGCAGGCGGACGCCGAGCGGCTCAAGGAGCGCTACGGATGCGCCTATGAGCCAATGGTGGATCCGTCGGAAGTCATCCAGCTTCCGAGCACCGTCGCTCAGGGCGACCGCCAGATTCCGCGCGAGCTGCTCGCGCACATCATCCACCAGCGCATGGACGAGATCTTCGATCTCGTGCAGCGGGACATTGCTACTGCAGGGTACGCGGGCAAGCTGAGTGCGGGGATGGTGCTTGCGGGAGGCGCGGCGGCGATGCAGGGCGTCGTCGAGCT
>Ga0075430_100001254_pt1 | contig 20438 bp, 14 predicted proteins | sample RhiMetdeltSRZDD4_FD_75294 | JGI IMG/M metagenome (GOLD analysis project Ga0075430, IMG submission 75294) | Populus rhizosphere microbial communities from Tennessee, USA - Rhizosphere MetaG P. deltoides SRZDD4 | ecosystem: Host-associated > Plants > Roots > Rhizosphere > Soil | place: USA... | reverse complement strand
CGCTCGTCCGTCGAACGGACCACTTGGGAGCGGCGACGCCGCTGACGCGGACGCGCTGCCGAGCGGCGTGCAGTTGACCAGCAAATCCCATGATCCCGCCAACGGCGGCCACGGCCCGACGTCCGCGCCGAGCGACGCGGCGACTTCAGACGCCTGCTCGCTTCGACGCGCGTGCACTGTGACGATGGCTCCTCTCGACCTGAGCGCGACTATGACCGCCCGGGCCGCGCCGCCGGCTCCGAGCACCGACGCCCGCATCCCGTCGAGCGACCGTCCGACAACTGCGTCGAGTGGCTCGAGGAATCCATCCACGTCGCTGTTGGTTGCCTCCCACACGCCGGAGTGGCGACGCAGGGTATTCGCCGCACCAACCTGCCGCGTCAATGCGTCGGCGCTGTGTGCTGCGCGGAGCGCGTCCTGCTTGAAGGGAATCGTCACGCTAACGCCTGCAACTCCCAGACCGTCCGCGAAGGTCAGAAAATCGTCGAAGTTGGCCGCGCGGAGTGGGACGTACACCGCATCGATGCCAGTGGCCGCAAATGCGGCGTTGTGCATCACTGGCGACAGCGAATGCATCACGTTATCGCCGACGACCCCGTAAACGGTCGCATCCGCACCCACGTCGCGAAACCGAAACCGGTCGAGCATCACTCCCGTCGGCACCTGTCCCGGCGCGACTCCATTGCCGCTATAAGTCCACCGGGATCCGAAGCGCGCAGCGAGCAAGCGACTGGGCATCCCCGCGTCGCCCATCCCGATCACGACGGTGTCACCACCCTTGGCGATCTCGAGGAGAGGCAGTGTGTCGGACAACCGCGCGGCCGTAATGGCCACTTTGATAACCACCGCGCCTGTCGCCCGCATCGCCCGCGCCCGGCCGCAGAGGTCATCGGGAACACCCGCAAAGTCGTGCGAGGACACAAGGACCCGCCGTGGGTTTGCCCGGATGAGGTCGGCGAACTCAGCACGCCACTCGATATCCACGTACTCGGCGCCGCTCTCGAGGGCAGACGTGAGAAGCCGACGACGCTCGTCCTCACTGCCATCGAACCTGCCGCCTTCCCACCTCGGCCGGCAGGTCACGATTACCGGGACGCGCCGGCCGTGGAGCGCCTGCGCAATGTCGGCATCGGTGACCCCGTCCAGGCGAAGCTCCACCATGTCGGCGCGGGTGGCCGCGTCGCGCGCCGCCACCAGTTCCGCCGTCGTCGTTCCGGTCACCGTCTCGCAGAGCAGCGAAAGGTTCATGAAAAACAAAAACGCCTCTTCAACCCTGGGCTGAAGAGGCGTTCGGTTCGGCTGAATTCGTGCTTGAGTCTTAGATGCCGGGTGCCTCTTCAGTCGCAGTCCGATACCACCACCAGTAGCTGGCGTAGCTCGGCGACACGAAGAAGCTAAAGCGCTGCGGCATCAGTTTCGAAACGAGCAAGAACTGTACTCTGGCGGTTTTCCCTGTGTCAACCTGTGCGCACCGCTGCACGCGCCGCGAGCCTGCGGCCCCTTGCAGTTTCAGCGGTTTACCCGTATCTTTCAAGATGAGTCACCAGCCTATGATTGCGAGACTTGGCGTCTGTACGTGTGCCCTCCTGTTTGTTGTGGCCTCGGGCCTCGACGGCCAAGGCCGCACCTTCCCCGTCGACGAGTTGAAAGCCGGAATGGTGGGCGTCGGGAGAACGGTGTTCCAGGGCGACCGGTTGGAAGAGTTCGAGGTCCATATTCTCGGCGTCCTCCGCAACGTTATCGGTCCCCGGCGCAACCTGATTCTCGCGCGGCTCGAAGGTGGTCCGCTCGCCAACACCGGCGTGATAGCCGGTATGAGCGGCAGTCCTGTGTATATCGATGGACGACTCGTCGGCGCAGTCTCATATTCCCTTGGACAGTTTTCGAAGGAACCAATCGCTGGGATCACTCCGATCGGTGAAATGACCGAGGCGGCCACGTTCGCGGCACCACGGCGAACGGCGGCTCGCGTTGAACTGCAGATGCCGCTCACGCCCGAAAGCCTGCGCGCTTCTCTCCGTCAGGCCTTCGCTTGGGCGCGTCCGTTTGCCGATAGCCCCGCTGACGTCCAGGTTTTTGGAGGCACTGGTCTCAACGCGGGCCTCGGGACTTTGCTTCGTCCAATCGCCACGCCGCTTACTCTCGGCGGATTCGATCCCGCAGTCATCGATCCGATTGCATCGGCGTTCAACGATCAGGGGTTCGTTCCCGTGATGGCGGGCTCCGCTGTGGCGGCGCTTGCGCAAGGAAACGGCGCCGCTCCGGCTCCACAGCCGCTTCGTCCGGGTGATCCGGTTGGCGTTGCGCTCATGAGCGGCGATCTCGAGATCGGCGCGACCGGCACCGTTACAGACGTCGAAGGGAGCCGCGTTTACGCGTTCGGTCATCCGTTCTACGGTCTCGGCCCGACGCAATTTCCGATGACGCGTGCCTACGTGCACACGCTTCTGCCAAGCCTGGCAAACTCGATGAAAATCGCCAGCACCGGCGAGGTGATTGGTACCGTGCAGCAGGACCGCGCCACGACAATTGCTGGCACTCTGGGTCCCGGACCTGCGCTCGTCCCCGTGCGCATCAGCCTGACGTCGGATCGCGGCACGAAGAAGACGTTCAACATGGCGATGGTGAACGACCAGCTCTTCACGCCGCTCCTCGCGTATCTGTCGATCGTCAACACGCTCGCCTCCTACGAACGGCAGAACGGCGCAGCCAGCTACATCGTCCGCGGCTCCGCGTCGGTGAGGAAGTACGGAAACGTCGCGTTTGAGGATCTGTTCAGCGGCGATCAGCCATCGATTGGAGCGGCCGCCTACGTCGTGGCGCCAATCAATGTGCTGCTGCGCAATGCCTTTGAAGATGTTGAGCTCGAGCGGCTGGATCTCGAGATCGACGCGAGCGAGCAGCCTCGAAGCGCGACGCTCGAGCGTGTGTGGATCGACGGCAATCGCGTGAAGGCTGGGACCAAGGTGGACCTCAAGATGCTGCTGAGAACGTACCGGGGTGAGGAGATTACGCGGACCGTCGCGGTCGACATTCCGCCGAGCGCCCGCGGGCAGGTGTCGATCATGGTGGCCGACGGCACGCGGCTTTCGCAGTGGGAAGCGCGCGAGCTGCAAGTGCAGCCGCTGCAGACGCGCGACCTCAATCAGATGCTTCGTGTGCTCAACAACGCCCGCAAGAACAACAGGCTCTACATCCGGCTCCTCGGTCGCGACCAGGGCGCCGTGGTCAAGGGCGAATCGCTCTCGTCGCTGCCACCCTCGGTCCTCGCGGTGCTCGAATCCGACCGCAATGGCGGCAGCTTCAGACCGCTGCAGAACGCCGTGCTGGGTGAATGGGACATTGCAACCGAGCACGCGGTCAACGGCTCTAGGACGCTGTCGCTGCCGATAGAAGAGTGATTCACACGCCTCTCCTATGAGCAGTTTCTTGAAGCGAATCGGCATCACTCTGTTATTTGTCTGCTTTGCCGCTGTGGTCGGGCGTGCCGCGCTGCCCACGTTTTGGCAGGTCTCGACGGAGGCGGAGTTCCTTCAGGGTGAGGTAGAAAATCTCTCCATCGATCCGTACGGCCGTCTGAGCCTTGGTCCGGCCGTCACCCCCGTGTACGAGTCGAGCGCACCGTTTCTATGGACACTCGTCAGCGCGCCCGACGGGTCGTTCTTCCTCGGCAGCGGGAATGAAGGCCAGGTATTGCGGGTTGACGCCAACGGCAGAAGCAGCGTCTTCTTCGACGCGGAGGAGCTCGAGGTACACGCGATCGCGCTGGCGCCGGGCGGTGGCATTTACGTAGCGACGTCACCCGACGGCAAGATCTACCGCGTCGATGCGGGCGGCACCAGCTCCGTGTTCTTCGATCCGCCTGAACGTTACATCTGGAGCCTGGTCGTCGATGCCTCCGGCAATGTCTTCGCAGGCACAGGTGACAAAGGGCTGATCTACAAGGTGAGTCCCGACGGAAAAGGCGCGCAGTTCTACAACACGAAGGCCACACACGTCATGACGCTGGCGTTCGATCGCGAGCGGCGGCTCGTGGCGGGCACTGAATCGCCGGGTCGCGTCTTCCAGCTCGATGCCGCCGGAAAACCGTTCGTCCTGCTCGACTCTCCTTACAACGAAATCCGCTCGCTCCGTGTCGATTCGAAGGGCGACATCTACGCTGCGGCCGTGACCGGGCGTGGCGCGCAGGCGCCGGAACGCGCGCCCGCGCAGCCCGAGCCGGCCCCGACGACGCCGATTGCGTCGGTATCGACAGAGGTGGTGTCGATCACCATTGCCGCCGACGCCTCAGCCGCCGCTCAAGCCAGCCCCCCTCCACCGCCGATGCCCCGAGGAACGCAGAGCCTGGGCACGGGCGCCGTGTACCGCATCATGCCAGACGGCACGTCAGATCTCGTGTGGCAGCTCCGGGAAGACGCGCCGTACGACATCGCATTCGAGAGCGACGGAACCGTGCTCGTGGCCACAGGCAACGAGGGCAAGATTTATCGGCTGGCGGGCGATCCGATGCAACCGACGCTCGTCGCGCGCGCCACCGTACAGCAGATCACGGCGCTCCTGCCGGATCGCTCCGGACGTGTGCTCTTCGCCACGTCGAATCCCGGGAAGGTGCTGCGGTTGTCGGCTGCCCGCGCCGAACGGGGCACCTACACGTCCGATGTCAGAGATGCGCAATCAGTAGCCACCTGGGGCGCAATCAAATGGCAAGCGGCGGCGCCGGCCGGTACAAAGGTCGAGATATCTACGCGTTCGGGCAATACCCGCACCGCGGACGAGACATGGAGTGATTGGAGCAGCGCCTACGCCGATCCCAACGGGACGCCGATCGTGAGCCCCCGCGCGCGATACCTCCAGTGGCGCGCTGTGCTCACCGCGGACCGCGAACAGGCGCCGGTCCTCACTTCTGTGACGGCGGCTTATCTGCCACGCAACTCGAGGCCGCGCGTCTCAGCGATCACGATCCATCCTCCAGGGACCGTGTTCCAGCGTCCGTTTCCGACCGGTGAGCCGGAAATTGCGGGGTTCGAAGGCGACACTCCCGACCGGCGGGCCGCGGTGCAGAACGCGCCGGGCGGCGGTGGTGGTGGTGGTGGGGCCGGTGGCCCTTCCCTCGGGCGCCGCGCCTATCAGAAGGGACTATTGACGTTCGTCTGGCGGGCTGAAGACGAAAATCGCGACGAGCTCACGTACGACGTGCTCTATCGCCGCGAAGGTGAGACGAGCTGGAAGCCGCTCCGGCGAGATCTGAAGGACGAGATCTTCGTCTGGGACACGACGTCGGTGCCCAACGGCCGCTACGTCGTCCAGATCCAGGCGTCTGATCTCCCGTCGAATGCGCCCGACGCTGCTCTGGCCGGGTCAATGGAGAGCACGACCTTTGAAATCGACAACACGCCGCCGGCCGTGGCGGTGACCAACTCCCGCCGCGACGGAGGACGCGTGACCGTCCAATTCGACGTACGTGATACGGACTCCTCCGTGCAGAAAGTCGAGTACTCGCTCGACGGCGACCGCTGGCAGACGATCTATCCGAGAGACGGCATCGCCGATTCGCGGTTCGAGCAGTTCGAGCTGGTTCTGGAGGGCGATGTCGCAGCGCGCGGAGTCATCATCCGCGCCACCGATGCGCTGAATAACGTGACGAGCACACGGGGCGAAGCGCCCTCGCCAGTCGCCCCTGCGCGACGTTGACACCAGACCGTCGATCTACACGTAGCATCTGTCGGTAGTCGGAGATAAGGTCTCCGGTCATCAAGTCAAATCAAGACCCTACCCGAGATTCCATGGCCTGCGCCGCGGCAGCTCAGTCCTTGAACGGGTCGAAAACGTCAGCGCCGGCCATCGCGACGCCAATCACCCTTAGACGGTGAAGGATTCGGATCGTCGGCCCATGCGCTGCGAGTACGTCCGGCAAGCGTTTGTAGCACTCGGGCGCCTCGTCCGCGCCGCCGCCGCGCAATTCGATACCCTGTGCGGCGATGCGTGCCTGCCAGGATGGCCAATCGACCGCCCCGGCGGCCAGCTGCTGCTCCACCGGTTCAAAGCGCAGCTTGTGGCCGCATTTCGGGCACCTCGGCGTCTCATTGTTGGGGCCGCGGCGAAACCTGCCTGCGGCGCCCGCGAAATCGCAGTTGCGATAATTGCCACAACGCCACTCTCGGACAATCTTCGTCTTGCCCCTGGCTTGGCGCCTACTCATCACACGCCCAGCACCATGGACCGTGGAATAGAGCGCCTTCGCGCTTTCTGGATGGTCGACGCCCTCCACGATCACCGCGTCTTCGCCCATGGACCCGCCAATAAAGCCTCGCTGGCCCGACTGTGCGGGCGTCGCACCTTTCCGAATGACGACCAGCGTCTCGCCGCCGTGCGTCTCCTTCCACGCGAAGTTGTGGTGGTTGTGGACGCGATCGGTCGGCTGTGCGCCGAGCAGGCGCACTACGCGGTCGACGACCCAGTCGCGCCCGGCGTAGGCATACGCGCCCGCAATCTCCATTGCGGCCCAGTAGTCCTGACCAAGAGGTGTGTCGAGCGCTATCAACGTTGGCGGCGCATCCATCGAATCGTCCACCCGCGCCCCCCACTCCTTCCCTGCGGCTAGCGCCAGGAAGCCGGAGCAGGTCTTGTAGCCGAACCCGCGGCTGCCAAAGTGAACACCGACCCAAAGCGCGCCGTCAGCGCGGTCCTCGAACAAATCGACGTAATGGTTCCCGCTGCCAACCGTCCCGAGTTGATTGCGCGCCGTCTGAAGCATGGCCCGCTGTTCGCGAACGGGGCTCCGCGCAATTGCATCGAACACTGGATGTTCGTCGATGCGCTCCGTGTTCAGCCGACCGAGCCCGAACGCGATCACCTTCCAGACCTCGTCCATCACGCGGCGCACATCAACGTCTCGCACGATCAGATTCGTCCGCACGGCGCAGTTGCCGCACGCGATGTCGTAGCCGACACCGTTCGGTGAAACATGGTGCCGGTAACCGACGACGCCGCCCACGGGCATCGCATAACCGAGATGGTTGTCCGCACAAAGCACGCCCAGGGCGCCGGGCTCGGCGTCGAGACACCTGGCCAACTGCGCGCGTGTCCGATCGTCGGCTTCGCCGAACACAACCGCGTGGCTCATCACGTCACCGCTGTCGTGTATTTCCTGCCGGCAGGAGGATGCCCTGCGACCGGAGGGCAACCTTTTGACTCTCGACTTTGATTTTGTGGTTACGAGCGCGCCGGGCGAAGCGCCGCCCCCGCCCTACCCCGACCGACGCCAACGGGACTACCGTCGGGATCGTCCGCCTTTGCCGACGCCTTCACCGTTGTTCGGGCCAGGACCCAGACCATGTTGACGGCCACGACGCCGTCCACGGTCTGGGCGGGCTCGAACCGCGAATGCTTTACTGCGTCGAGCACCGCGATTACTTCGTCGGACTCCGACGCGCTTGCAGGGTTCGCCAGCGGCTCACGTACCCACTGCAGCAGTTCATAGTTGGATACGCGGCCTTCGCGCGTCACCACTGCGGCGACGGCATACACCGCCTCTTCGTCCGGAATCGCCGCCAGCGCCGGACTCACGTCGAGTGGGCGCGGCGCGAGCATCCCCGATTCCAGATGCAGCGGGTTCTGATCCGAGCCCGGGTTCGCCATTATCTCGATCATCGCGGCCATCGAATTGGGACGCTCGGCCCGGACTATCTGGTTGACGAGCGTCGAAGCGCAGACGCAGATGATCACCGCCGCCGTCGCTCCAAAGGCAGGCCATAGATAGCGCATGTCGGTGAACAGCTCGCGCCACTGGTGCGCGAGCGACTGCATGCGCTCGGTTCCCACTCGCATGACCACTTCGTCATACATCGCGGCACGGGCGGCTGCGTCGGTATAGTCGGCGGCCGATGCGTCCGATCCGAGCCGAAGAGCCGAGCCGATGAGCCGTATGTCTTCAACGCGGGCCCGACAGGTGTCGCACCAGCGGAGATGCGCTTCGAGCGCTACCTGCTCCGACATCGGCAGCTCGCCGTCGACCAACGGCTCAAGCATGTCGCGCGCGCCCTGACATCCCAGATACGGGATCATGTTCGAAGTCCCAGCAACTCGGCGCGAAGCGCCTGCCGCGCCCGTGTCAGGCGTGACTTGACCGTGCCGACGGCGATGTCGAGCGAGTATGCGATCTCGTCGTAGCGAAGCCCGTCGACTTCACGCAGAATCAGCGCCGTGCGCTGCTCGAATGGTAGGTGATCCATTGCTTGCCAGATCTTCGCCGCGGTTTCCTTGCTGGCGAGCAGCCGGTCGGGCAGGATGTCCTGCCGGGCTTCGAGGTCGCCGAAGTTGCGGAGGTAGTCGTCCAGCGAGACTTGCTCCGCACGATGCCTCCGCCGCCACCAGCGCTGACGGTTGCGTGCCTGGTTGACGACGATGCGGTAGATCCACGTGCGAAGCGCCGACTGGCCCCGAAAACTCGACAGGGTTCGAAACACCCGGAGGAACACGTCCTGCGACAGGTCCAGGGCGTCGTCCCGGTTGCCCAGAATATTGAATGCCAGCCCGTAGACCATGCGCTGGTGGACAGCGACCAGCTCGGCGCATGCCGCTTCGTCGCCTGTCGTGCATCGCGCGATGAGCGCCGCTTCGCCGCTTTCGACTTCGGACCAGCCTATGGCCCCGGCGTTCTTCACAAGACCTCCGGGTACGGATGCATCCATGGAGTCTACACCGGTTTAGACACCGCCCCCGGGCGGCAGTTCCACCGTCTGTTACGATGGTGCCGCCCATGAGGCGGCTTCTGGTGGTCTCAGTCGGCCTGGCGGCCCTGATGGTAGGTGTCGTGGTGGCGTGGTATGCCGTCCGCCAGGAGCGCGAATTTCAGCGGCTGATTGCGGCCGGAGACGCCGCCCTCGCCCGGGATGAGACATCCAACGCGATCGAGGCGTTCAGCGGGGCCCTCGCGCTCAAACGCGAATCGATGGTCGCCTACCTCAAACGCGGCGATACGTACCGCCGGCGTGGTGAGCTGACCGCCGCCCTTCGCGACCTGGGCCAGGCGGCCGCGCTCGACCCGTCGGCCCCACGCCCCGTGGAGCTGCTCGGAGACGTCAACGCGGCAATAGGCAACTACCAGCGTGCGGCCGAACACTACCGCTCGTTCACGCAGCTCGATGACCGCTCGCCGCGCGTTCTCTACAAGCTTGGCCTCGCGTACTTTCGCAATGGCCAGGCGGCCGAAGCGGTTGAACCGCTGCAGCATGCGATCGGTCTGGACGGCCGATTTGCAGAGGGACATTACCTGCTCGCCATGTGCCTGCGCGCTCGATCGGGCGACAACGCAGCCCTGCCGGGCCTGATGCGCGCGATCGAGATCAATCCCGCGTTCGTCGAGGCGCGGGAAGAGTTGGCAGATGTGTACTCGAAGGCCGGTCAGCGACAGAAAGCGATCGAGCAGCTCGAGGCGCTGTCGGCACTCGAACCGGGACGCGCAGAACGACTGATCAGCGTCGGACTGGCATATGCGCGGTGGGGACGCACCGAAAGCGCGATTCTCGCCCTCGGTCGCGCCGCCGAACGCTTTCCCGACCAGACGGCGGCGTACATCGCGCTGGGGCGCGTCTGGCTCGATGTCGCGGAAAGTCGAAACGATCGCATCGCGCTGAGCAAAGCCATCGAGGCGCTGCAGCCGCGTGCGATGAGAGCCGACGCGTCGTCCGACGCGTTGACATGGTACGGTCGTGCGATGTTTCTTTCGGGCGACGCCGCGCGGGCTGAGGGCGCACTCTTCAGGGCAACCTCGCGGGCGCCCGTCGACCCTCTCGCGCTCCGGTATCTGGCTGATGCCGCCGAGCGTCTCGGCCACCGCGGCACCGCGCGCGAAGCGCTCGTACGATATGCCGCACTCGTGGCCGACAGCGATCTCGACCCAACGATCAACGAACGCCTCGCGCGACTGGAAGACGGTACCCGGTAGCCGGAGGCCTTTAGGCCTCCGAGCAGCAGCTCGGTATACGGGCTTCCGGTCACTATGTCCGCCTGACTTGCGTCGCTGGATCCAGTGCGTCGCGCAATCCGTCTCCGAGGAAATTGAAACCGAGCACCAGAATTGCGATGGCGAGTCCCGGGAAGATCGTCAGATGGGGCGCGTCGAGCAAATGTCCGCGTCCGTAGTTCAACATCGTTCCCCAACTTGGCGTCGGTGGCTGTACGCCCAGTCCAAGAAAGCTCAGCGCCGCTTCGGCCAGAATCGCGCCGGCCATACCCAAGGTCGCCTGGACACTGACCGCCGGCAGCGTAGTCGGAATCACGTGCCTCGCCAGAATGCGTGGCGTCGATGCACCCAGCGCCTTCGCCGCCTGAACGAAATCCAGTTCGCGCGCACGCAGCACCTGCCCCCGAACCAGCCGCGCGTAGCCAACCCACCCGATGACCGACAGCGCCAGGACGACATTGGTCAGGCTCGGACCAAGGACAGCGACAAGGCCAATCGCGAGCAGCAGTCCCGGAAAGGCAAGCAGGATGTCGATGACGCGACTGATTGCCTCGTCAATCGCGCCGCCAAAGTACCCCGCGACCGAGCCAAGTGCGATTCCGATTGTGGACGACACTCCCACCACGACCAGACCCACCAGCAACGAAATACGCGCACCGACGAGCACGCGCGCAAAGATGTCGCGCCCGAGCTCGTCGAGTCCGAACCAATGCGTGCTCGTGGGCCCTGACAGGCGCAGAGCCAGCTCCTGATTCGCGGGATCGAACGGTGTGATGAGCGGCCCGACGACGGCCGCGAGCACCGCGATCGCAACAATGGCGGCGCCCAGTCTGGTCATCGGTGGATGAAATCTCCATTGCAGATTGAAAATTGTTCGATTGAAGACTGTTGCCGACTGACGATTTCAGATCGACGAGCTGAGTTCCGATTGATTCCACATTCCGTGAATTGCAAATCAATTCGAACAATCGTCATTCGGACCTCTTCAACAATCGCCAATCGGCCAATCTGCAATCTGCAATGAATAGCTATTCATAGCGAATGCGCGGGTCGAGCACGCCGTAGGCCAAATCGGTCAACAGATTCATCGCGACGTACGTCATAGCGATGAACAGGATGCAACCCTGCACGAGTGGGTAGTCGCGGAATCCAATCGACTGAATGAGCAGTCGTCCGACGCCCGGCCACGCGAAGATCGTCTCGGTAATCACAGCTCCGGTGAGGACACCCCCGAACTGCAGGCCGACCAGCGTCACGACCGGGATCAAGCTGTTGCGAAAGGCATGTCGCAGAACCGCCCGTGCCCGCGATGTGCCGCGGGCACGGGCAGCCTGCACGTACGGCTCCCGCAGCTCTTCGAGAAGTGACGCCCGCGTCATGCGCGCCAGGATCGCGGCGAGCGCCGCGCCGAGTGAGATCGCGGGAAGAACCAAGTGCGCAGCCGTGCCGCGACCCGCCACCGGCAGCCAGCCGAGCTCTACCGCAAACACAATCGCGAGCAGTGGACCAAGCCAGAAGTTGGGAATTGAGATGCCGGTCAGTGCCAGCGTCGTGGCGAGGTGGTCGAGGAACGTGCCGCGCCGCACGGCCGCGATGATGCCGAGTGGAATCGCGACCCCGATCGACACCACCATCGCCGCAGCCGCAAGCTCCAGCGTCGCTGGCAAACGGTCGAGGATCGCCGTCGCGACCGGTTCGTTGGTGCGCAGAGATGTGCCGAGATCGCCGCGCGCGATACCTGCGAGAAAGGCGCCGTACTGCTCGACGAGCGGCCGGTCGAGACCGAGGCGCTCGCGCAAGGCCTGGACGTCCTGCTCAGACGCGGTTTCTCCGAGCATCGCCTGCGCGGGATCGCCCGGAATGAGGTGGATCAACGCAAAGACGAGCGTTGCGACCCCGAGCACGACCGGAAGCGTGAGTGCCAGACGTCGAACGAGAAACCGGAACACGATCTCTGACTATTCCGGTTCCCCGAACACCCCTACTCCTCGAGCGCGAACACGTACAGCGCGTTCCCTGTCTGGGGATGCCGGACGTCCGGAGAAATCGTGCGCGGGACATTTCGAGGGCTGCCTCCGCCGAGTCCGGTTGTGACGGCAATGTACTGCTTGCCTCCCACCGTGAACGAGACCGGGAAACCCTGTACGGACGTGCCTAAACGGATCTTCCAGAGCTCCTTGCCTGTTCGAACATCGTACGCGTGGAAGTACCGGTCGAGATCACCCGCAAACACCAGTCCCCCACCCGTCGAGAGCGCAGCCGTCAGGAACGCCGCGCGCTGCTCGACGCTCCAGACTTCGCGCATCGTGTTCACGTCGAACGCAGCCAGCTTGCCGATGTTGCCGTTCGAGCCCGGCATTTCATAGAAACGACGGTCGCCGGCCGTGCCGCCGGACCCCTCCTTGAATTCCACCAGACGGCCCGAAAGCTCCATGCACGACTGGGCCAGCGGAATGATCAGCACCCCGGTACCCGGGTGGTAGCTCGTCGCGTGCCAGTTATGGCCCCCTTCGGTGCTCGGGCACGCCTGCACCCAATCCCCAACCTTCGCCGCCATGATCTCGGACCGGTATCGAGGCACGCCGGATTCGAGGTCGATGCGATCGAAGACATTGTTGAAGACCGTCTCTTTGAATGCGACGTATTCGCCGCTTTGGCGATCAACCTTCCACAAGATCCCAGGCTTGCCGATTGTGAACACGAACTTCCGGCTGCCCACGTCGACGAGCACGCGCTCGTAGACCTCGTCCAGGTCGAGCGACTCGCCGGGCGAATGCTGGAAGAACCAGGCAAGCTCGCCGGTATCGGGTCTGAGCGCGACAGTCGAACTCGTGTAGAGCACGCGATCCGACGTCTTCATGTTGCGGCTCGCCGCCACCCATGGCTTCGCCTGCGCCACGCCCCAGTAGGTGAGATCGAGATCGGGGTCGTAGCTGCCGGTGATCCAAGTCTCGCCACCCTTGCGGAACGTGTCGGCGACGTCACCCCAGGTGTCGCCGCCGCGCTCCCCGCGCTGCGCCACCGTGTTGAACCTCCACAATTGCTTCCCGGAGTTCGCATCGTAGGCGCTGATGTAACAGCGATCCGGTTGGAACCGGGCGCATCCAGTCAGGCCTTGCAGAACTTTGCCGCGGATGACGATCGGTCCGCTGCTGTTGGTGAAACCTTTGTTCCGCTCAGTAATCGGCACGTCCCACACGAGTTTGCCCGTGCGGGCATCGAGAGCCGCCAGTCGCGCGTCACCGGTGGCCACGAACACCTTGTCCTGATAGATGGCGATATTGCGCATCGTGCTCGGGGCTTCAGGACCGACGTGATGCTCCCAGATCAGCTCGCCCGTGCGCCCGTCAAGCGCCTGCACGATGTTGCCGGTATTAATCAGGTAGATGATGCCGTCGTGAGCAAGGGGAGTCGGCTCGCTCTGGCCTCCTTCGTTCATCGCCCACACCCACGCGAGCTTCAGTCGCCCGACATTGGCGGGGGTGATTTCCGTCAGCGGGCTGTGACTCCACGCCTGGTAGTTCCGACGGACCATCAACCAGTCCCCGGGGGGCGGATTTCGCAGCATCGCATCGGTGACGGGAACGAAGTTCGGCACTTCTCCTGAGACGGTCAGGCCTGAAGCTGGCCGTTGTGCACCGTCTTCAGCTTGTGCGGCAGGCTGAGCTGCTGCCGCCGGAGTTGCTGCGGCAAGGGGCGCGTTCTGTCCCTGCCCGGTTGCGATCACACCGATCGGTGTAGCCGCAGCCGCGGCGAGTGGTTGTGCGCCGGCCCGCCCGCCGTTCGCTTGAAGGATGTATGCGGTGATCGCCAGATACTGGTCCGCTGGCAGCCGTGGGCCTGCGGGCGGCATCGCGCCCTGGATGAATTCCAGAAGCTCGCGTGCCTGACGTGTACGCCACGCAGTCATGAAGTCCTGGCCGGTGAGCGGCGGAGCTTCGTTGTTCCCTCTCAGATCGGGCATGTGGCAGCCGGCGCAGCTCGTCGTATACGCCTGCTGGCCCGCGGACGCCTGTGCAGCCGTGAACGTCGCACCCACCGGCCCCGCGGGCTGTTGGGCGGCGATCACAACGACCGCGAATATGGCAGCGACGAGGCATGCGAGCGTACGTGCTGCGGGTTGTGTGCGGTAAACGCGCCCTGAGTTGGCGGGTTTGCGAGTCGGTTGCATCACCGTTTCACCTCCTGGGGCAGGAGCCAACCCCACAGATTGCCCTCCGGTGCCTTCTCACTGTGAATCTGAAGATACAGAGAGCTCTTCTCGAGCGCCTGTCGTTGTGCGTCCGACAACTGGACCACAGCCTTGAAGCTGCCCTTCGTGACAGCGGGCACCATGATGTCCGCAACGGCAGGTCCGCGCACACCGCGAGGCGCCATGTGCAGGCGCGCGACCGTCGCGGGCGAGAGTAAGCCCTCGAAGGTGCCCTCGATGGTGAGGCGATTATCGGATAGCACCGCGTTGACCGAACCGCGGCCGGCAACGGCTGCCTGCATCGCCACCGTAATCGGCACCGGTGAAAGACGACCACCGTATGCCTTCGTCTGCGCCGAGGCTGGAGAACCCCACAGGACAAGCAGCGCCAACGAACCAAGACCCACCACGGCGAACGGAGCAAGCCGATACCCGCGCATCCTCGCCTCCTTGCGGTGGAATCGTAACCCATCGCCGGATGATTCGGCGATGAAACCGTCAGGACAAAGAAATGGACGTCAGGATGCGGTCACTTGCCGCCGGCGACGTCCCGCCGGCTGAAGACACGCTTCACGTCGAGGCCGAAGGACGGCTCGTTCCGTGACCCCGTGATCCTGATCGGGACCACGGTGCGGCCGCCACGCCTGAAAAGGGGATCGACGGCCCTGAGGAGGAACGACTTGAACCCGGTGGTGGTCTGCGACAGCTTCGCATCCATTTCGAGCTCGCCGGCAAAGGCCAGCGTTTCCCGTCTGAGCGCATATTGCCCCTTCAACTCGACCACTGCGCCCGGTACGTCAAAGCTCACGGCGGGGATTGCGAGAACGCTGTCGTCCAGCACAAAGCGCCCGGCGAAGGTGGACGCGACGTTTCGGGGCTGCGCCACCTGCACCTTTCCGCTGGCTCGCTGGCTCAGCGTATCGATCTTCTGCTGCACGCCGGGATCGGTGAAACCACCCCGCTCGATCACGAACCGTCCATTCAGCGCGAGCTTGTCCACGACATCTTCGTCGCCGGGCGGAAGGTTGAACGCAGTCGCCATGTGGAGTGCCCCAGTCATCGGCGGCTTCGGTGTCTTCACTGCCAGACGCATCACGTCCTCGATCCGCCCGTTGTCGATGGTGATGTCGAGGGTGACCACGCGCCCTTTCCTGCCTTCGACGTCGAATACCCCGCCTTTCGCCGTCAACGAAGTGTTCATGAACGACGCGTTGATGTTCTCGAGACGCGTATCGCCATTCGTCCCATCAACGATCGCGTGATATTTCGTTTTCAGCGATACCGGCTGGCCGCTCACGGTCACCGTGAAATCGGGTGTGTCCGTTTCACCCAGAACCTCGATCCGATCGAGCGAACCGCCATACGTGCCTACGGCGGACAGCGTCCCGTCGATTCCCTTGAACACCCCGAGGTCGGCGTCCTTGAACGTGAACTGCCCCTGCACCGGTGTGTGACCTGGATCGTCGCGGTGCCACGGTCCGACCGACCCTTGTGTGTCGATCTGACCAGGAGGCTGCGCATTGGTCAGCACGGCCTTGAACGGCATCGCCGTATTCGCGCTGACCGATTCGACTCGCAGGTCGTGCAGGTACCACGTCTTTGGCGGCTTCTCCGCGCGTCGCGGCAGGATCACGAGCTTCGCGCCTGGCGCGTCGAGCACATCCACTACGACCTGACGTCCCTCGATGAAGTGAGGCCCGCTCGCCGGGCCGCGGTCGTGATCGTCACTCTGGTCGCCGTCCTTACGCGGGGGTATCTGGATTTCGAGGCCGTCGAGCTTGACGTAGGCGACATGGCGACGCCACAAGCCCATGATGTCGGCGTTGACGGTGAAAGCCTCGATGCGGAACAGCGGCGGGACGTCGCCACTACCCTCGCGGCGAATAACGAGATCCTCTCCCCTGACCTCGAATCGCGGAAGGATTCGCAGCGTCACCGCGCCGAGCTCGACATCGGCATTCAGTCGCTCACTGAGCGTGCTGACGATTCGCGATCGGAGGATCTCGGAAGAGAACGGCACCCGCGCCGCGGTCCAGGCAATTAGTGTCGCCATCAGGGCGGCACACAGTACGAAGAGAACTACCCATCGTCTGCGCACGAAGGCCCGAAGACCGGCAAAGCTCTTCAACATGCCGCAAAAGCCCAGCGGATTGTAGTCCCAACTCGCCCGCGCGTGGGGTAAACCGTCGTCTCCAGCGATTTGCGCCGCCGGCCGACGAGCATGTAGGCTCCACGCGACGAGGAGGTTCGCGCATGTCGAATCATGTACTCCTGAAGGTTGCCGGCCTTGCCGTGACGGCCGTGGCCGTGCTTAGCGCGGCAGGGGCGGCGGTTTCGGCCCAAATTGCCGAGCAGCGCCTGCATCTCAATCCCGTGATCGCCAAGCTGGCGGAAGGGCGCACGGTCTACGGTCTCCAGGCGGGCATCGAGATGTCGATCGGGTCGGCGCGCGTCGCGGCGCGGGCGCCGGCTGACTACATCTACGTCGACATGGAGCACAACCCGCTCGATATGCCAGCGCTGTACCAGTTCCATCTCGCGATGGCCGATCGTGCAATGGTCCTGAAGAAGGGCAATCTCCAGCCTAACGTGGCACTCATGGCGCGCTTTCCCCCCGAAGCCGACGAATCCGGGTGGGTCGTCAAGCAAGCGCTCGACATGGGGCTGCACGGGGTCTTCTTCAACGGGGTGGATACACCCGAGCAGGCCCGGCTTGCGGTCACCTACATGCGGTATCCGCCCCGACGCGACTCGAAGTACCCGCAACCCAAAGGTATTCGCGGCTCCGGCCCAGGCAACGCAACATGGCTGTGGGGCCTGACGACGGAGGAGTACGAACGCCATGCGGATCTGTGGCCGCTCAACCCCGACGGCGATCTGCTGGCGACGATGATGATTGAATCAGTAGAAGGCGTCGCCAACGTGGACCAGATTGCCGCCACACCCGGAGTCGGATCGCTCTTCCTGGGAAATGCCAACGACCTGGCACACTCGATGGGCCTGCCGGGCAATCATCCAGAGGTCGAAACGGCACGGCAGAAGATCCTGACGGCGTGCAAGGCTCACAAGATCGCGTGCAACATCACCGCGAACGACGCCGACGACATCGTCAGACGCGTGAACGAGGGATGGCACATGATCCGGACCACGGTGCCCGCGATCAACGCCGCCCGCCCCCGTCTCAAGGACCCGAAGACGGCGCCGCCGCCGGCCGACGCATTCACGCTGCCGCGATAGCTGCGATGGGTCTTCGTGCTCGTCGCGGTCGACGTGGCTCATTCGTTCGAGCGGCCCGAACGATGCGGACGATTGAAAGATTGACAGACAACCCTCGGACATTCATCATGCGCTCACTGAGTTGTGAGTCATGAGTGATGAGTTGTGAGTCTTGCGTCGTGAGTTTCGGAGCGCACGGGGCCAACTCAAAACTCATGACTCAAAACTCAAGACTCGTAAGGAGGCACACATGAACCGGCGTGATGCAATCCGGCTCGGCGCGGGAGCATTCGTAGGCGCCGCGGCAACGCTCGAGCGCGCGGGCACAACACACCTCTTTGCGCAGGGCGGACCGCAGGTCGTCAATCCCACCCCGCCTCCCGCGACCGATCCCCGCTATCCGATGCCGCCGAAGTGGAATCGCGAGCTCCGGCAGCTTGCACCAAATGTCTATGCCTATGCGCAAGGAGGCGGGCCAGGCATCAGCGCCGCCGGCGTTTCAAACGCCGGGATCATCGCCGGACGCGACTATCTGCTGGCGATCGATGCGCTCCAGGGTCCTGTTCCGGCGCGCAGCTTCATCGCCGCGGCGAAGAAGACGACAGGCAAAGACGTCGCGCGACTCGTCCTTACGCATCATCATGGCGATCACGTGAACGGCAATCAGTTCTTCACTCAGGCCGAGATCCTCAGTCACCCGTACTGCCGGTCGGAGGTGCTGAAGGCGATTCCGAACACGCCGAAGATGTGGATGCCGACACCCGGCGTGGCGGAGATGGCCGAGGAGCGCCGGCTGGTGCCGCCGACGGTGACGTTCAAAGATGACCTCGTCTACGACATCGGCGGCACAGAAGTGCAGTTTCGCTGCGTCGGCCCGGCCCACACCTGGGGAGACGTGGTCGCGTATTTGCCGCAGCACAAGATCGTTTTTCTCGGGGATGTCGGCTTCTTCTGGGTTGCTCCGTACGCCAACAACAGCTACATCACCAAGTGGATTGACGTGTGCAATGCCATCCTCGGGTGGGATGCGGATGTGCTCGTCCCGGGCCACGGTCCGATCGCCGGCAAGAAGGAGCTGGCGGAGATGCGGGATTACTTCCAGGTGCTTGGCGTCGAGGCGCGCAAGCGCTACGACGCAAAAATGCCGCCCGGCGTGGCGTCCGCCGAGATCCGCCTCGGCCGGTTCGACAACTGGATCGGGCCCGAGCGGCTGATCATGGACACGGTCCGCTGGTACGCGGAGTGGGACGGAACGCTGACACCCGACTACAACGCGAACGCCGTGCGCCAGGCGACGATCGAGTACAACGAGGTGAAGGCACGGGAGAAAAAGGTCAGTGAAATGATTCCGCTCGACCGGATGGACGCGATCGCGGAAGCAGTGTGAATCTTTCGTTCACGCTTCTCGGTTCCATATTCTCAGTTCGTGTTCAGGTTCGGCCATGTAAACCCAGAACCGAACATGAACACGAACAGAGCAGCGAGAACACAGAAGTGTGAACGGAAGGGCAGCGGCGAATCGACCTTCACGCCCGCGGCTTCGAGCTTCGCGATGAACTGCGGAAGGTTCCGGATTTCGAAGCCGATCTGATCGAGCGTGCGCCCGCGCGTCCCTACTGAGCGCTGCCGGCGCCGCCGGCGCCACCACCACGCCGGCCGCCCTGCCCGCGCCCTCCGGCGCCCGCGCCGCGACCGCCACCTGCACGCGACGGCGGCGGCATCTCTTTCAATCCATAGAACTGGTTCGCGTAGATCGTCTGATACCGAATCCCGTTGCCGTCCTTGTCCACCCACCCCATCGACTGCTGAAACAGCCCGGGCTCAGGGCTTCCCTGCGGCACAGTGCCTTCGAGGATGTACAGCTTCATCTCGTGCATGCCGATGAACGCGAACGTGCGCGACTGGTCCGTGTTGCTGGTCAGCTGCAGCTGATGACCCTCGACGAGATCCTGATGGCTCCAGTGATACCGCGTCACCTTGACGTTCCGCTCGAGGATCTTCGACGTCGCGTAGACCAGCGCACCTCGCACGTCGTGTCTCCAATACCCCGGGCCTGACAGCTCGCTGCCCAAGCAGGGTTCAGCTCCAGGTGGGCACGCTTTGTAGCGCGCCATGCCTTGCTGTTCGATGGGACTGTAATCGACGACCATCACTGAGTAACGCTCGCGACCCCGCTCGGCGGTATACGTGCGTGCGGGCAGCTTGTAGCCGTACTCCGACGCCCAGGTCGTCTCCGTGATCTTTGGCTGGCCCGGGAACACGACCTTGAAGCCGTCTTGAACGTTCTGGTACTCGGTCCACTCCGCGACTGCACCCGCGGCCCCGGACCCCTGAGAGGCCGGTGGCGAGGCCGCACCCGCAGCCACGAACGGAAGCAGAATGAAAACGAGCATTGCCGCGCGCCGCATGATCGGTCCTCCTGAGCCTTTGGTCCCTCGCCAACCGGGACCAGGTGGCGATATTACACCGCCGCAAACATCCAGGCCGCTCATATATCTCATTGGGTGTACACGCCAACCCGCGAATTTGTAATGAGTTTCCGGCTGAGGTCGCGCTTCCGCAATTCGCACTTTTTCGCGGAAAGTCGCTTCCGAAGCGGTTTTCACGCTGGGGGATACCAGACTTTGCGGCGTTTGAACCAAGTGGACGCCGATTCGACGTGAGACAACGGCTCTTGTGCACCGCGCAATCGAAATTCTGCGTGCAAGCGCCGCGGCTGAGATCGAGCCGTTCACACTTCTGGGTTCTTCCTTCTCAGTTCGTGTTCGAGTTCGGTTCGCGGTTCAGTGGTTCCCTGTTCGGCGTTTCAGCCTGGGAGCTCCCAGCTGGCGCATAGCCCCTCGAACCTGAACACGAACGGAGAAGCGAGAACCCAGAAGCGTGAACGAAAGATCTCCTGCTCAATCAGGTGACCCAGGGATTAGTTCGTCGCTGGCGGCGGCGCCGAAGCCTCCTTGACGAACTGTGCGTACGTCCCGACCTTGGCGTGGAGCGGGACCATGCGGTCGATCCGCAGGTTGCGCTTTTTCACCTGCTCGAGAAACTGACCCGCAAACATCTGCACCG
>Ga0075430_100001253_pt1 | contig 20439 bp, 16 predicted proteins | sample RhiMetdeltSRZDD4_FD_75294 | JGI IMG/M metagenome (GOLD analysis project Ga0075430, IMG submission 75294) | Populus rhizosphere microbial communities from Tennessee, USA - Rhizosphere MetaG P. deltoides SRZDD4 | ecosystem: Host-associated > Plants > Roots > Rhizosphere > Soil | place: USA... | reverse complement strand
CCGGCTCGAGCATCGCGCCAGCGCCCGCCGCTTCGGCCACGCCAGCCGCAGCGAGCGGTGCTGCACCGCGATGAGCGCCCAGCAGCAGCCCACCGCCGGCCAGCGCGGTCACGCGCAGGAAGGAGCGACGATCGACGGGCTCACCGTTCACGCTGCCTCCTCTTTACTACCGCAGGGCTTCGCGATCCAATATGGGCCCGCGGGGCGGACCGCGCGACCTTCCGGACCCTGGGCATCGCGGCCCCGGCGGTTGCGCCGTCCTTTATCAGTGGTGGCGTGCGCTACGGCTTTGCCTTCGTAGAATCGACGGACTGGAGGAACGCACCGATGACACGATTCGTCTCCTCCGGCGCGTCCCACTGGACGACGTGAGCGGCGCCCGGGATGACAACGGATTGCGCACGTGGCGTGAGCTCGGCCAGCCGCTTCACCATCGGCGGATCTGATTCGTCGAACTCACCCACCGTGAACAACACCGGGACCTTCACGTCCCTCAGGTATGGCGTCGCGTCGTACGTCTTCAGGGTGCCGGTGATCGTGAATTCGCTCGGCCCCCACATGTAGGTGTAGATCCCCTCGTTGATTCTCGCCGCCAGGCTGTCCAGGTCAGCCTCAGCGGGGCGTCGCCACACGTATTTCCCGTAGTAGTCGTCGAGGGCGGCCTGGTAGTCGGGCGCCAGGTAGTTCCTGTCCGCCTCCCGTCTCGCGATCGCCTTCTGTGCGGATTCCGGCAGCGTCTTCACGAGACGGCTCGCGTTGCGTACCCACGCCGGCATGTCGAGCGCGGGACTCATGAGTGTCAGACTCGTGACGTGCTCGGGATGCGCACGATAGTACTCGATGCTGAGGATCGTACCCCATGAATGACCGATGAGGTGAACCTGGGCGTAGCCAAGGTGCGCGCGCAGCGAGTCCAGCTCACGGACAAAGTGCGCGATGTTGAACATCGCGGTGTCGGTGATCCGGTCGGACTTGCCAGCTCCGAGCTGGTCGTAGCGCACGACTGGCCGGTGCGCGCTCAGCGCCTCCATGGACCGCAGGTAATAGCTCGAGAGGCCGGGCCCACCGTGCAGCAGGATGGCGGGCGTGGCAGTGCGGGATCCGACGACACGATACCAAATGAGTCCGCCGTCCACCGGCAGCCGAGCTTCTCGCGCGGGAACCGCGCCGGCGGCGGCTGTCGCCGCGGTTGCTGTCGTGTCGGCGAGGGGCGGCGCACCCTGGTTGCAGGCAGCGAGACAAGTGAACGCCGGCAAGACCAATGAGAACGTGCGCATAGGCTCGGTTTCTGGTGGTCGGGGCGACAATCAGGGGCATGTGCTGCATGACTTCCCCTTCGAAGACGAGATCCGTCTTTGGCAGCGGCGGTCAAGTACCCCCCGTATCACGTAAATTCCGGCCGGGACAGGTCACGCGCCTTGCCGCGAGGAGCGTCCGGGGGACCTCTGGAGGTAATCCCGCGCGGCGCCGAGCTGACGAGGCTGCGTCGCGCACAGGCTCCCGTTAGGGTGGTCGGGCGACAATCAGGGGCATGTGCTGCATGACTTCCCTTCGAAGACGAGACCGTCGCGCCCGCTCGGCAGCTTCTCGGGGATGAGGCGGCGGAGACGATGTGGCCTGGCGTGCGGATCGAGCAACCCGTTGCGAACGAAATCGACGAGCGTCGCGAGCTCGTCCTCGCTCATCGCCACGCGAGTGCGCAGCCGCTCGTCCAGGCGATCGAGCACGAGCTGGATGGGGCCCTGCGGACCTCGCAGGTCCGGAGGCAGCAGGGCGCTGCTGTACGTTCCAGCCTGACCCGCCGCGTCGAGGTGGTACCGCATCGCGTCTTCGAGCCTGACGAACGCGCCGTTGTGCATGAAGGCGGGTTGCAGTGCCACGTTGCGGAGCGGCGACGTGCGGAACGCGTAACGGTCGGCCGAGCTGCCGGTGACCTGCTCGAGGCCGAAATCCTCGTTCGCGCCGGGGCCATCGAACGTGACGTTACCTAACGATGGAACGATCTGTGGCACGCCGGCGACGTGCTGCCGAAAGTCGCTGAACATCTCGTTCGACCGGCCCGACACCGCGTGGCACCCGACGCAGCCGCCGCGGCCGAAGAACAACACCGCGCCCTGCTTCTGCGACGCAGTCAGTGCGTTGTGGTCGCCGCGCGCATAGCGATCGATCGGCGCGTCGGCGAACGTCAACGTGAACTCGAACTCCGCGATCGCGCGAGCGAAATCCTCGAACGTGATGGCCGCCCCGGCCTTCACACGCGGAAACACGCGCGCGAAGAGGCGACGGTAATCGTCGCTCGCGTTCAGGCGTCGAAGGACCTCACGGCGAATGTCGTCATTGCTGCCGGGAAAGTGGAACCCCGCGACCTCGACCCGTTCCGTGGGCGGAATGAAGGCCTGTGCGGTCAGCAGGTGCGGGAGGTGGGAGAGGGTCCGGCCCTCCGGCGGTGGGAACTCGAAGCCTTCCGTGCTGTCGAATGGATCACCGGACAGTGCGTGGAAGCGGGAGTTCCACATCAGCGTCGGGTAGAACGCGCTGTTGATTACCATGGGCGCGCGACGCTGGTTGCGCGGCCCGGTCCGGCCCGGCCCGACGACGCCATTGTTGTCGATGCCGATCGCGATCGGCTGGGTGTCGCCGAAGCCGTTGCCGGGCGCATGGCACCCGGCACAGGTGTTGTCGTCGTTCAGGCCCTGGATGGGATCGAACCAAAGTTGCCGTCCGATGTCGGCGAGCCGATGGTCGATCCGGCGACCGAGCCGCTGCTCCAGTGTCTCGGCGATCCGGCCGGTGAATCCGTGGCTGGTGAGATAGCCGCGCAGCGCGGCATCCAGGTCGGCGCCGACCGTCGGCGCGGCAGCGGCTCGGGGGCCGACCGCGCGGGACGGCTCGCTCTCCGAACACCCGCTCCACACCGCGATCCCGAGGGACAGGGCAACGAGGTGGCCGCGCGTGACACGATTCATCGGCGGTCACCCGCCTCGCAGGAGACGCTGGGATTCACGACAGCGAACAGCCCCGCGGGGTTCCTCCGCCACACCCACACGTGGAGAGCGAAGACGCCGAATTCGTCCTCGCGCTGGAACGTGTGGCCGAGGAAGGTCGGAGGCGCGTCGTCGGGGGCCTCGACCGGAACGGCCAGCTCCACCCCCACCAGCCTCGGGGATCCCGTTAGGCGCGGTTCGTAGATCAGCGCATCGGGTGCCTCGGGGTCGGCGATTCCGTCTCCGACGCGCCCCGGGTGGCCGAAGATGATGCCCACGGCGCCCTCCTCGGCGCGCGTCTCGCAGTCGTGCAGGAACACGAAGCCGTCGTCGAGCGCGGCTTGCAGGTCGTGATACCGGCTCGTCACACGCCGGATCGTGGCGACGAAGCGGGCGACCTCGGTCGTCGATGAGGTGCTGAGCTGCATCGGAGCCTGCGGCGCTTTCGGCGCGACGGGCGCTTCATCCGCGCACGCGACGAGGAGAGCCGTGCCCGCGAGGATGCCGTGCGGGTACCTGATCGATCGGGATGTCGTGAGTTTCATGCCTTCGTCTCGAGTGTGGTACGTGCCGCCGAGCGCTTCCGCCTTTGGCAGCGTCGGTCAAGTACCCCCGTATTGCGTAAATCCCGGCCGGGACAGGTCACGCGCCTTGCAGCGGGCAGCGAGCGGCCGGGGACCTCTCGAGGTAATCGAGCGCGGGGCCGAGCCTAACGAGGCTGCGCCAGCCGGGCGAATTGCTCGGCCTCGGCGCGCTTCCCGGCCAGCCGGTATCGCTCCGCCATGAGACCGTACATCCAGCGAACGTCGGGATGCCTGTCGGGCACGTACCGCGACTGACTGGCGAGCGCTATCCGGAACAGCGAATCCGCGACCACGTAGTCGCCCTTGTGCGCGTACTCGCCGGCGAGCCTCGCGACGTCGATGCCGTACACGGTACTGCCCGGTCCGAGCACTCGCCGGCGGATGTCGATCGCGCGTTTACGGGCCACGATGGCTTCGTCGTAGCGCTCGAGGCGCGTCAGAATGTCCGCCCATGTGCCGAGCGCGCCGGCGTATTCGCTATGCGTGGACCCGAGCGTCCGTTCCCATATTCGCAATGCCTCGCGGTGCACGCGCTCCGCATCGGCCAGTCGGCCGGCGCGAAGGTGGACCATCGCGAGGTTTCGGGCGAGCTCCGCGACCCTCACGTGTCTGGCCCCGAACGTCCGCCGGTGGATCTCGAAACTCGTGCGGGCGAGCCGCTCGGCTTCCCCGTGCTTGCCGCGTCTCGACAGGAGACTGGCAAGCTCGCTCATCGCCCACGCGGTGCGCGGATGCTGCTCCCCGAGTGCACCGCGCATGCGGGCAAGCGCCGATCGCATCATGGCCTCGGCCTGCGCGGTGTCCCCGCGTACGTCGACGACGGAATTCGCGAGCCGGAACTCGAGCATCGCCGCGTCAGGGCTCTCGGGTCCACCCGCCTCCTGATGGATCGTGATCGCCTCTCGAAGCTCGCGATCGGCGTCGGCGTCCTTTCCGAGGCGTTGCAGATGTCCCGCGTGCTGGGCGAGGCTGGCGCCGATGGCCGGATCGCCGGGGTCGAGTGACGCGCGACGTATCTCGAGCGCGCGGCGCGACAATGCTTCCGCGAGCGTCAGGTCGGAGAGGTACACGGCGAGCGCCGCCCGCTGCGCAAGAAGCTCGGCGGTGGCGGGATGCCGCGGTCCGAGACGGGCGGTGCGGATGGCGAGTGCCTGCCGCGACACCGAATCCGCCCGGGCGTACTCGCCCATTCGACGGAGCACGTCACTGAGATAGTAGAGCGTTCTCGCTACCTCGGAGTGATCGTGCCCGAGCTGGGCGACGCGCAACGCGAGCGATCGCTCGAGTTTGGCTCGTGCCTCGGCGTAACGCGCCATCGACGTGTGGACTCGCCCCATGGCCTCCAGCATGCGGGCCTGCTCCAGGGGTTGCCCACGAAGCGCTTCGAGCTGCCCGGCGCCGCGACGCAGCAGGTCTTCGGCTGTTACGGCACCGCCGCCGGAGACCGGCGCATCCGCATCATAGAGTCCGACCAGGAAGCTGGTCACGCCCTCGGACTGCCTGAGCGCCTGCTCGGCCTCCGCGCGCGCCCGTTCGGCACGGTCGCGCTCGACCGCGGTGACAGCGGCCTGACGAACGGCTATGGCGGTCCCGATCGCGAGCGATGCCGCGACCACCGCGGCCGCCGTGGATTCGACGCGGTGGCGCCTCAGAAACCTGCGCGCACGGTACAGGCGAGACCCGCGGTGTGCGAGGACCGGCAACCCGTCGGAATAGCGCTGGAGGTCTTGCCACAGGAGCTCGGCCGAGCCGTAGCGCTCCGCCGGCTCCTTTCGCAGCGCCATCATGACGATGGCGTCGAGATCCCCGCTCAGCAGGTCGCGCAGGCGCTCCACCGCGACGCCGCGCGAGCGCGCGATGTCCTCAGGGGCGGTCGAATCGGCCGTGGCGGCTCCCGCCCCGGGCGCCGGCCGAGTCACCACGACGCTCGGCCGGTCCGGTTGCTGGGAGCACACCGCATCCACGACGGCGTGATGCGATCGACTCGTTAGGTTGTACGGTAGCCGTCCGGTGAGCAGCTCGTAGAGCACGACGCCGAGCGCATAGACGTCGCTCGTCGTCGTCAATGGCTCGCTACGAACCTGCTCGGGGCTGGCGTACTCCGGTGTCATGGCCCAAACGCCGGTCCGAGTCAGCGGCTGGATCGTTGGGGCGATGGCGGGGTCGAGCAGTTTCGCGACGCCGAAGTCGAGGAGCTTCACCTCCCCTTCACGGGAAACCAGAATGTTCCCTGGTTTGAGATCGCGATGGATGATCAGGTTCCGATGCGCGTAATGCACCGCGGCGCAGACGTCGCGAAACAGCCGGAGTCGTGAGGCAACGTCGAGCCGGTGGTGATCGCAGTGCGTCGTGATCGGCGCGCCGTCGACGTATTCCATGACCAGGAAGGGCAGGTGCCCGTCGGCGACACCACCATCGAGCAGTTGCGCGATACTCGGGTGCTTGAGCGATGCCAGGATCTGGCGCTCAGCGAGGAACCGCTGGTGGAGCTCCTCGGCGTCCGGGTTCGCGTGCAGGAGCTTCACTGCGACGCGCTGGTGATACTGTCCGTCATCCCGCTCGGCCAGGAACACGATGCCCATTCCGCCTCGGCCGATCTCGCGAAGCACGCGGTAGACGCCGATGCGTCGGTCACGGTTCACTTCGGTGAGTGCCCGCAGTGCGGCGGCAGCGCCGTTTCCTTCCAGGATGCCTGCCGTGCGCTCGTGCGCGGCGACCAGCGCATGGACCTCCCCTCGGAGCCGGTGGTCGGCGCCGCAGCGGACGACAAGGAAGCGTTCGCGCTCCGGCCGAGCGAGCTCGATCGCCTCGTCGAAAATGGCCTCGACCTTGTGTCGGAGCGCGCGATCAATCCGGTGGCGACCCGTCATAGAGCGACCGGTAGAGCCAGGCGCGCGCCTTTACCCAGTCTCGGCGGACGGTTCGCACGGTCACGCCAAGTGCGGTGGCGATTTCCTGTTCCTCCAATCCACCGAAGAAGCGACATTGCACCACCTGCCGCTGACGCGGCTCGAGCTCGTCCAGCGCCCCGTCGAGGGCGAGCAATTCGTCAGCGTCCAACTCGGACGCCGTGTCGAGCTCATCGAGGACGGCACGCTTCCACGCAGCGCTGCGTTTGACCGACGATCGGCGGCGAGCATCGTCGATGAGCACCTGCCGCATGGCTCGAGCGGCGATCGCGAGAAGATGCACGCGATTCTCGGCGTTCAATGCACCGCCGCGAGCGAGCTTCATGTACGCCTCGTGGACGAGCGAGGTCGGGTGCATGGTCCGCGCGCCGATCTCGCGACGTAGCTGGCGCCGGGCCAGCTCGCGCAGATCGTCGTAGAAGAGGGAAACGAGGCGGTTCAGGGCGTCGCGATCACCACCGCGGGCGGCCTCAAGCAGTCGCGCTACTTCGTCCAAGCTGTTGGCGCCCGTCCGACCGTAAGAGCATCGTGCAGATCATCGCGACAATTTGTGGCGGGTCGAACGGCGGAGCAAGTCGAGATGCGATGTCCCATCACGAGCGCGAAATACGCAAACATCAATGCTCCTACACACGGCGGCAGCCCCGCCCGTTGGTCGACTCGCAGTGGAGATCTCGTCGTGCCACGCCATACTCACGCCGTACAATATCATCGCGATCATCGCACACCTAACGAGCGACACGACGTGCGTCGCTTCGGCTAGGCGCTTCGCGTGGCCCGCGCAGGCCGGATTCTCATCGTTGGCGGCGGCATCGCCGGGCTGGCGCTGGCGATCGCCCTGCGCCGCCGAGGCGTGAGTCCCGACATCGTCGAGCGCGCCGACGCCTTGCCCTCTACCGGTGCAGGCCTCTACCTCATCGGCGCCGCTACGCGAGCGTTGGATCATCTCGAGGTCAGCAGTGCAGTACTCGATGAGGGCGTCGTCATTCGTACGCAGACGTTTCGCGATGCGCGCGGGAGCCGGCTCGCGGAGGTCGACGTGCACGAGTACTGGAAGACCTGTGGTCCCTGCATCGGCGTCTCGCGCGTGGCACTCCACCAGGCGCTCGCGTCGCGGCTCGACGGAGTGGCCGTGCGCTTTGGCACGAGCGTTCGAGAAGTCGTGCAGGAGCGCGCTCGTGTCTCCGTACGCTTTACCGATGGCACGAGCGAGTCGTACGACCTGGTAGTCGGAGCGGACGGCATTCGCTCCTCCGTCCGGCGGCTCGCGCTCGGAGAAGCCAGGCCGCGGTTCCGCGGCCAGATCGGTTGGCGATTCGTCGCCCGTGCCACCGCGACGACGCCGGTCGACGCGTGGACGGTGTACCTCGGCGCGGGGAGCGCGTTTCTGCTCGTGCCGATCGGGGACGACGCGGTCTACTGCTATGCGGATCGAATGGCACGGCGCCCTGCGGCGGAGTCGTCGTCACCGGACGTCGTACGGTTGCGCGAGCGCTTCCACCGCTTCGCGTTGCCGGTGCAATCGGTCCTCGACCAGCTGGAGTCCGCCGATCAACTGCACTGCGCGCCGATCGAGGAGCTCGCACACGAATCCTGGGGACGTGGACGGATCATTCTGATCGGTGACGCGGCGCATGCCATGTCGCCGAACATGGCGTGCGGTGCGGCACTGGCGATGGAGGATGCGCTGGTGCTCGCCGACCTCATCGCGCAGCCGGGCGAGACGAACGACGTACTTCCCGAGCTCGTGCGTCGACGGGCCGCGCGCGTCCGATGGGTACGGCGTCAAACCCACCGGCGGGATCGGTTGAGACGGCTGCCGTCCGCCCTGCGAAGGTTCGTGCTCCCGCGGCTCACCGAGAAGACGTACCAGTCGAACTATCGCCCGCTCCTGACGATCCCGTGAACGTCCGATTGTCGTGAGCGCGGCTCCGACCACCGAACGCTTCCGAGCCTCACGCTTGTTATGAGGAGCTCGGTGTCGCGCTCGCATCCGTCGCGCTCGGCGTCCTGCGCTGGCGGTGCAGTCTCAGAGTGACGCACCGTCATCGGCGCGGTACGAGCGGATGAGCGGCCGCGTCCCGGCCGCGCCGTGCGCAGCGGATGAGTGCTAGGAAGGCATGCGATCGATGTCGATTATTCCGCGGCCCCACGGACCGGACCGGAGTGCACCGCGGCCGCCGTGGATGATCCGCCGTCGCGTTCCGGCACCGCCGCGAGCAGCGCAGCCAACACCCGGCGCAGGGCTGCCGCAACGACGGGGTCGGTGGCGAGCGACGTCACTCCGGCGCCGCGGCGAGGAATGTCGAGCACGAGGGTCGCGTCGGGTACGACCGTGGCATTCATCACGGACAGCACTTCGATGAGCTGTGGGAACGCGAACCGCGAGGCGGCCGACGCGTTGATCACCCCGACCGGCTTCCCCACGAGCTCCCCGCTTCCCACCACCCAGTCGAGCGCGTTCTTCAGCGCGCCGGGTATGCCGTGGGCGTACTCCGGCGAGGAGATGAGAAGCATGTCGGCGGCCGCGAGCGCCGCGCGCCAGTGGGTGACCGGCGCCGGCGTGAGGTGCGAGGCGTCATCGACATCCGGGTTGAACGCGGGGAGGCCGGCGAGCGCGGCATATTCGGCGACAGTCACATTGGCCGGAGCCAACTCGGCCGCCGCAGCCAGCAGCGCCGCGTTGGAGGAGCCGCTGCGGAGGCTGCCCGCGAGAGTCAGAAGGCGAGGCATGAGACGGCGCCTAACGTCGCGAGCGACGCGCGAGCCACCGATCGACGGAGCGCCCCGGGTCCGGCCGTCGCCGTCGGAAACGGCGCGCCGATCTGATGCAGCAGCTTGCCGAAGTGCTCGGGACCGCGCCCCCACTTCGCCGCACCATGCGCAATGAAGCCGTAGCCGACGACCAGTCGACGCGCCACCAGCGTCCGGTCACGAAACGTCCCCGTGTTCATGCGCTCGAGCATTCTTCCTTCCAGAGGTGTCGGCGGATCGGCTACGCCTTGGCAATCGCAGGGCGCCGAGCCGGGTTCGTCATGGTGTGGCGCACTCACGGCACAAAGCGGGCTGACGGCGAATTCGTTCCACACTCGCTCGGGCCAGCTCCATGGCGTCGCGTTCATTAGCGGCGACTCGGTTTCACGGTGACCGGCCGGTCACAGACGGATTCCGGCGGCCGGCCGTTTTCCGATTCTGACGCGCGTGCGCGCTGACACCCAAATCGGCGCCGCGAGGTAACGGGCCACTCTGGCTGCGCAAAGGTCCGTCGAACCGCGGTGTGGCTTCTCGCGTGGCGGCAGGCTGCCGGTTCGCGGCGATATCAGCCGGCGTTCGCCAGCCGCAGCGCGCCGGGCGAATGCCTAACGGGCCACTGTCCATCGACGGGTAGTCCCGCACTCCGCGCAGCTCACGTAGCCGCCTGACGATACGAGGAGCTCGGTGTCGCGATCGCATGCCTCGCAGTGCCCGACGACCTTGCGGCGAACCTCGGGACGTAGCCCGCTCTTCGCGAGCCGTGCATCAACGGCAGCCGGTGGCACGGCGCACACCGGGCACAGGTGTCCCGTGCAATGGTCACCGATCTCGAGACAGATGAGCTCCGCGTCCGCCATGGGCGCCTGCGCATCGTGCACCGGCTCATCGGTCAGGACGACGCGGACATCCTGATCTCGGGCCGCGCAGTACATCGTGATCTCGCGCATGGGGGTCCTCCTCGTCGATTGTCGGCTACCACGACCTGCTGAACGTTGCATCACGCAGGGCGCACCGCCGGGCTGCCTGGCGCGTGACGCATGAGCATGCGCGACGCGCTTTCGGCCGGTGCACCATATCGTCGGATAGCGAGCGTCACGAATCGATCAGGGAAAAGGGGCGTCTATCGGGCAACAACCCTGAGATCCCCGACCCCCTTTGTGGGGGAATGCCCGACCTGCGGGCAACACGCCGGATGTAGGTTCGCTGTGGTTGCGACGCGGCGACCTCCGGAGCCCACGGGCGAGTCGTTAGGCCGCTGGAATCGGAGTGCTCGTGATGCAGATGACGATGCGTCGGATCGTGCGTCTTGCCGTATGCCTGTCGACGCTCCACCCACCGGCCTCTGCGCGGGCGCAACGCCCGGTTTCAGCGTCCGGTTCGAGGTCGTTCGTGACCGTGGGTCTCTTCATCGCGAGCATCGAAGAAGGGGCTCGCATCTTCACGCCGGTCCGGCTTCTCCCGTTCGACCACGCGGAGGCGTCGAACCACCAGTTCCCGACGGTTCTGCGATTCCACGGCGGCGAGGACCGGTTGTTGATCACCCTCGGCCGCCAGGCCGGTCTCCTGCTCGGAACGACGCTGCAGCGCTATCCAACAGAGCCTGACACGGCCTGGCCGTATCATCCGTTTCAGCGGCCTCCGGCGGCAGTGTTCGAGTCGGCCTCGGCCCGACATAGCTCTGCGGCGGACGCGCCTTTGCCCGGCCTGCGCGCGGTCGCGTACCTGGATGGTTTTCCGCTCGCGTTCATTGTCGACACGCGGGGGCTGAGCCTCGCGGCGCGTGGGATGCAGCGCGCCACGAGCAGCGGCCTCGACGTGACTCGCGCGCAGCTGCAGGCGGCGCTAGCCGCCGGCGCGCGGACCGGCCCTCCTACCGGTGCATGGATGCTGGTGTACGACCGCCCCTGATGCGATCGTTAGGTGGCGCTACGCCAGGATACACCCGTCCACGGCATCGACAACCCACAGGGAGCCACCATGGCCAGAGTAGCGGTTCGGTACTGCGCGTTCTGAGTCTCCGGCCTGCATGCCGTCCGTGTGGCGGCGCGCCTCCGTCGCGAGCTCGGTCTCGAGGTGGACACGATCCGCGGGCAGTACGGAGAATACAAGGTCCTCGTCGATGACGCCGTGGTCGTCGATGGCGGGCCGCTCGTGATCCTCGGAGTGATGCCGTCGTCGCGGAAGATCGTCGACACGGTGCGAGCGCGGCTTTCCGGCGGTGGGCCTAACGAATGAGCGAGCGGCGGTCGCTCGGACGCGAGCAGTCCGCCCTTCCCGGATATCCGACGCGACGCGCGGACTCCACCCGACGGACGCTGTGCCGGCGATGCGTGACCTTGGAGCGGCCCCGTGCGCAACGAGCGCAGGGCCGACTACCAGCGAGGCTCGTATGGCAAAAGCACATCGCACGACTCATCGCAGTGTGGCGGGCAGGAAGCTCTATGCCGTTCGCGATGCGAAAGGGCGCTTCAAGGACATCCAGACATATCAACGCGCCCACCGCGCCGACCTGAAGCGAAAGGCGAAAGCCGAGAAGTAGGAAGTCGGCGGGAAACTCACGGGTGGCGGGCTGGACGGGCCACGTGCAGCGCTTTCGCACTCACCATCACGGCACACATCCCGCCCTGCTGCGCCACGTTCACGACCGGCCGCTGCGATGCGCGCGCAACCATCGCCACACCGTAGCGGCTCGGCGCGAACCCCATCACGATGAAAAAGGGCTCGACGTGCAGCCCGTCCGAATCGTCCAGCACGTGAAACGGCTTGACCGGTATCGACGCGAGCTGCTGCACCACCCACCGCTTTTCATCCGCCAGCGCAGCGTCCAGCGCTGACTCCCACTCGCCCTGCGTCGCGGCCGGCCCGACGACGACCCCTTCCCCGCCGTATTCGCGATTGGGCTTGAGCACGAGCGACTCGCGCTCTCGTCTCACGTACTCCAGCAGGTCGATCCGTTCGCCGGTTGGCGCCACAGTGTGGCGCTCCGCGACGAGCCGCGTCCACAGCACGTGCCGCCGCATTACCTGTCGCTCCTCGACGGTCAGGATGCGATCGGCCAGCTCGGGATCGGTGAATACCTCGAAGCAGCTCTTCTGATCGAGCTCGGCGGTGATCGACGACACCACCCGGTTCTGTCGCAGCAGCGCACGCATCGGCGCCACATCCACACCCTCCGCCACCAGCTCCATCAGGTCGAGGACGCTCGCGTCACGATACGCGAGGTCGACGCGCGAATCGCCGAAGAGCACTTCATCGCCATGCAGCCGGAGCTCGCTCACGTCGGCGTGCAACACCGAGAGCCCGTGACGCTCGGCGTAGTACGCGGCGAGCGCTTCGGGTTCGTCCGGCCCATCGGTCGCGTACTTGGGATCGACGAGCACGATCTGTCCGCCCGGGCGACCGATCGCCTCGAGATGCTCGAGCAGATCCTGAAGCAGCAGCTCGCGGATGTCGTCGGCCAATTGCAGGCGAATACTCGGATCACGAGCCAACAGCTCCGGGACGACCAGGTCGGCGAGCACACCCATCGATGTCGGCCCGATGTGGAGGCCGCCGATGCCGCTGAGGTTCGGCTCCATGAACCTGATCGAGTCCTTCCACATGGCCGTCGTGTAGTCGACGACGGCGTCGAGCCGCGCGAAGACCGGATTCGCTTCGCGATGCGCCGGGGTCCAGCAATCGCGGAGCCATTCTTCCTCGATGGGTGTCACGCGGAGAGCTTCGCGGACCTCGGGCACGGCGAAATACAGATCGGGCAGTCGCTTGATGCAGTTGAGCACCGTCTCCGAGACGTAATGCGTGTACCCGAGCTGGTCCGGCCGGAGCGTGAGCGGGCACGGGAGCAACCGGATGGTCTCGGTGACGCCATGCCGCTGATAGGCCAGGTGTCGATCCGTCGCCGTGCGACGGATCGCCCGCATCAGAGCGACCATCTCCTCTGGCGGGATCCCATCGAGAGCGTGCTGCACGCGAGTTGCGAGCCGCAGCCCCATCAGCCCGACTTCTTCCGCCGGAGTGTACATGCGGCATGCCCTGTGGCGAGGACCAACGGGAGAACCATCTTTCCTCCTGATTCTACGACCCGGCCCCCTGGTATCAACCACGCCGCAACCACCTCGGACTGACCGTGAATCCCGAGCAAGCGTACGTCGAGCTGATTCGACTCTCGCGCGAAGAGACGGTGCTGTCGTCGTGTCTCGACGTGCTGCAGTGGGATGAGGAGGTCTGCATGCCGCGCGGTGGCGTGGAGCATCGTGCCGAACAGATGGCGCTGCTCGCGGGGCTCGCGCATGATCGCGGAACCAATCCGCGCTATGACGAGCTGCTCGGCGCCATCGAGGGATCGTCGCTCGTTGCCGATCCCGAGAGCCCGCAGGCCGTCAACGTGCGCGAGCTGCGGCGGGGCTACGATCGCGAACGGCGTCTGCCCCGGCGCCTGGTCGAGGAGTCCGCACGCGTGACCGCGGTCGCCTCGCAGGCGTGGTCGGATGCGCGCAAGCGGGACGAGTTCAAGGCGTTCGCGCCATGGCTCGACCGGATCTTCGCGTTGGCGCGCGAGGAGGCCGATGCCGTCGGCTACGTGGGCGCCCGGTACGACGCGCTCCTCGACGATTACGAGCCCGGCATGACGACCGACCGGCTGTCGGACCTCTTCGCGCATCTGCGGGCGGATCTGGTCCCGCTGGTGGACTCGCTGCGCGGCGAGCCGGCCCCGGCGCCGCGCCACGTGCTCGCGCGCGAGTTTCCGCTCGAGCGACAGCGGCTGTTCGTCGAAGGAGTCGCGGCCGCACTGGGATTCGATCTGGAATGTGGACGGCTCGACGTCGGGAGCCATCCGTTCTGTACGTCGATCGGTCCGGGCGACGTGCGGATCGCCTTGCGCTATTACCCGCGCAACTTCGCTCGCGGGTTCTTCGCCCTGCTGCACGAGGTCGGCCACGCGCTGTATGACCAGGGGCTGGATCCCGCGCACTACGGAACACCGATGGGCGAGGCTGCGTCGTTAGGCCTCCACGAGTCCCAGTCGCGACTCTGGGAGAATCTCGTCGGGCGGAGCGAAGGCTTCTGGCGGCACTTCTATCCGCAGCTCCGGAGCGCCTTCCACGAGGCATTGCACGACATCCCGCTCGAGACGTTTCGCCGAGTGATCAACCACGTCGCCCCGAGCATCATCCGCGTGCAGGCCGACGAGGTGACCTACGACCTGCACATCATGATCCGGTTCGAGCTCGAGCGGGCGCTGCTCGCGGGCGACCTCCGCGCCGCCGACCTGCCGGGCGCCTGGGCCGACCTGTACCGGCAGTACTTGGGGCTCGCACCGGGCAACGATCGAAGCGGTTGTCTGCAGGACGGCCACTGGTCGGAGGGCCTCATCGGCTACTTCCCGACGTACACGTTAGGCAACGTGTACGCGGCCCAGCTGTTCGCCGCCGCCGAACGTTCGGTGGGCCCGCTCGACGAGGCATTCGCCGCCGGTGATTTTCGAACGCTTCGCGGCTGGCTCGGCGAGCACGTGCACCGGCACGGCCAGCGCTTCCCGGTCGCGACGATCGTCGAGCGCGCAACGGGAACCGCTCCGGACCCTGCGGCGCTGATCGCGAGCCTCTCGCAGCGCTACCGCTCGCCGGGGTGACCGCTGAGCGCTGCGACGGTCCACGGCCAGGGTGCAGCAGGTTGAACGTCCGTCACCGATCGGCGCGATGCGCGTTGGTGGCCTCAGCGACTTCTCGGAATCACGGTGCCGTGGCAGGCCCTGCACAACGACGGGTTCTTCGCTCGCATCTTGTCCGCGTCGAAGGCGGGACCGTGTGGGCTGAAGCGGAACCCGCCACTCACCGCCGAGTGACACGCCGTGCAATCGCGCTCGGTGTGGCATGACACACACGACTCGAGACTCTGACGTGCCGCCTGACCGTGCCCGACACTGAAACCGCGAAACACATCGTGGTAACCACGAGCCCCGATGCGCGATCTCGACAGGAGCGCCGATTGCTGATGACAGCTCTGACAGAACTGTGAGGGGTTATGGCAGCCGCTGCAGTTGGCCTCGCGCGCGTACGCCGAGCTCGGGTGACGCGTAACGAAGGCCGCCGGATGGTACGCCGACCGGCGCGTACCTTCCGGACGATGACATTCGAGGCACGCGGCCCGGACGTGACAGGTCTCGCACGTGCTCGGCCGTGCGTTCGCTTCGCTCGCGTGGCGGTCCCTGAACACCGCCGTGTGAGTCGCTGGTGGGGCGCGTGTCACTTTCGCCCCCGGCGCGCGACCCGGGCCGCCGACCGCCAGTGCCGCGATCACCGTCGGTGTCGAACCGAGATGACAGGCGGAGCAGCTTTCCTGCGTGTGACACACCGCGCATGTCGCGCTCGCGCGCCGCGCGTCCCTCCCGTGCGTGCGCAGGAACGCACGCGCGGTGTGGCTCGGCGGGACCGGCTGCGACAGTCCGTACACGGGTGAACGCTCGTCGAGCGCCAACGCACGAATCACTGGTGACTCGGGAGCATTCACATGGCAGGTGATGCACAGATTCTGCGCATGACAGGTGGCGCAACTCGCTGCGATCGCGCTCCGCGACGCACCGCTGGATAGCTTCGCCAGCCTGCCGTGACCGCCGAGGACGAAGTTCGGCGCGTCATGCGAGCGTGGTTTGGGAAAGCGGGCAATGTGTTCGCGTGTCAATCCGGGCGCGTCGGTGAGCCGCACGTGACACGTCGCGCATGCTTCGCTCGGGACGTCCAGGTGCGGCGCATCGTACCCGTGACAATCGATGCACTGGCCGACGACCGCGTTTCGCACGGCCGTCCGAGGCGCACCGCGCTCGACATGACATGCCGCGCAATTCTCGATCAGCGCGCTGTCAGCAGGGTTCTTCGCGGCTGCTGCGCGCCCGTGCGCCTCGTGCGTGAAGCGCCGGTTCCCCGGGCGCGGGCCGGTACGCGGCTGCCACTCGACTCGCTTCTCCGTCACACCGTCGTGGCACGATGCGCACGCCGCTGGTTCCGGAAACATCGCCTCGCCTCGCTCGACGACACCCCCGTGGCACGTGGTGCAGAGCGGGAACACCCTGGCGTGGCGCTCGTGAGGGAAACGAGCTTGCTGCGCCCGAGTCGCGCGTGGTGCGGCGAACAGCGCGCTCCACGCGACGAGGACACTCGCGCCCATCAATGCAGAGTGACGCGTCATGTCCGCGGTCTCCGGAGCTTCGACCGATAGGTGCCGGGTTCAGCGAGGAAATGGCAGACCGTGCATTCCTTCTGGTCGTGGTGCTTCGTGGCCTTCTCGACGTGGCAGGTGCTACAAAAGGTTCTGGTCGGCGTCAGCCGAGCGATGGTGGTCTCGGTGTGGCAGGCGTCGCATCGCCGATGGGCCGTCTCCGGCCCCTTGTGCGCGCTTTTCGGATCGGCGTTGGCGTGGCACGCGGCGCAGTCGCGCCCAGCCTCGTGATGGTCGCTGTGACAATCCTTGCATTGTACCGCCGCCGGCGACGGTGCGAGGGTCACCGGTGTCGTGTGGCAGTCGACGCACGAGCGCGATGCGTGACGGGCGTGAAGAAAGTCCACCGGCCGCGCATGCGGTTCGCGCGCAGGCACCGTGACCGTCACGGTGACGCGCTTCGGACTGGCGTAGTTGTCCGGGCGATGACAGGACGCGCAGCGGGCCTCGGCTGGTGCCTGGTGATGACAGATGGCGCACCCGCGTGGCTGCTCGAACGTTAGGCGGCCGTGGCCGCGCCCGGTCTGATGACACGTGAGGCACGCGAGCTTCGCCGCATGTCTTGCGTGGGGGAAGCTGTCGGCCGCCGCGCGGGAGACGCGCGTTAGGCCGTCTCCGGCGCCGGCCGGCGGCCCGGCCGCCATCGCGAGCGCCGGTCCTCGATCGAAGCCGTCCGCTGCCGTTTCGCCGTGGGGGGCAGGCCCTGTGGTCACCGCCGCGATCACCACCGCCAATGCGGTGACCGCGAGCCGAGCGGCGCGGGTGCGCGAGGTGAGCCAATCCTGAAGGTGGCGGCGGCGCCGGAAGGCGTACAACAGGACCAGGATCCCGACCAGCGCCCCGGCCACGAGCCCGCTGATCTGCAGCCCCGTGACGGGCGTTTGCCGAAGCGCCGCCGCCCGGACGAGAGCGACGGCGCTTGATTGTGTTCCGATCACGTCGTTAGGCCCGACCGGGTCACGTCACCTTCCAGGCGGTGTGCGAGCGATGCGCATGGCACCGGCGAACTCCCCTCCAATCGGACCGCGAATCGCGGCCTCAACATCTGCCGTCGCCGCCGGCATGTTGTAGAACGACCTGATGTAGTCGATCGTGGCGATGAGCAGCGCCTCGCACAAGAACGGGTTGTGAATTCCCTTGGAGTTGTCGCTGTTGGACTGGTTGTATTCGCCGCACAGACGCGCGTTGAATTCGGCGCCTTCGGCCGGCGTGACCTTGTTGTCAGTGCTGCTCCACTCGGCTGCGCGCGTCGCCTTCAGGGTTGCGAGCAGGCCACCGTCGGTGGGGCTGGCTTGCAGGCTGCCGTCATTGTTGCTGTTCAGCCAGAGCTGGTCCGCGAGGAACTTCATGCGGCCGCGGACCGTGTTGAATGCGTTGTTGGCGGCGGCGGCGTTGGCATGACAGCCCGAGGCGGAGCACGTCTGCCACGAGCGCGCCGTCGTGGTGTAGGCGCAGGTCTTGTCGGCCGTCGGCTTGCCGGCGGCGTCGAGGCACGGGATCGGACGCATCAGGTGGCCGGTCGCCTGGAAGCTGAACGACCCGGTCAGCTTGTCGGTCGCGGTGAACTTGTTCACGTGACAGCCGGCGCAGAGCTTCGGGTTCTTCTCCGTGGCGTGAGAGCCGAAGATCCGCGCCGTGTCGTACGTGAAGCTGGGCGGGCGGTACCCGGCAAAGCCAAGCAACACGGCGCCCTGCGGAGCGTGCGGCGAGCTGCTCGTCACCAGCGGCTCGACGCGACGCAGATGGCACTGCATGCAGAGATTCTGCGCCGGATCCTGCGACGTCACCGGGAATCGAAGCTGGCTCGGATTGGCCGAGCCGTGCGGGTTGTGACAGACCACGCACGTCGTGGCCTGATAGTCCGTGGCACCAGCCTTTTCCTTGTAGTTCACCTCGGGGTCGAACCGCTCGAGCGCCTTGCGGCCGTCATGGCAGCCCGCACACTCCGCGTTGCCGGCGCGCGAGGCGCTCAGGTTCGCGTGACCTGACGCCGCCCATTCCTCGGCAAAGGGCTGGTGCGCTCCCGAGTGACAGTCACCGCAGTCGCCCGTTCCGGTCATGCCGATCCTGGCGAGGGGCCTAACGAGGTTCGCCTGTCCCACGCCCTCGACGTGCGTCAGTCCGGCGCCGTGGCAGCTCTCGCACTGCACGTCGTAGTACGCCGCGTCCTTGACGGCGTCGTGTCCGGCCGGCGTCCCGCTGGCGGCGTTGCCGTTGCCCGTCACCGTGTGGCACGTGAAGCACGCGTCCTGCTTGGCGGTGCTCGCGTTCACCGTCGTCCACGCGCGCGCGTGCTTGGTCGTGCTCCACTTCGCCTGGTAGTCGACGTGGCAATTCCCGCACGTTGTCTGCTTCGACGCGGCGTCGTAGTAGCCGAGAAACCCCGCGGCGGCGGCAGACGGCGGATTGAACGGCGGTCGGTCCCGATACGTGACGTCGTTGCCGCACGCCGCGAGGAAGCCGATGCCCGAGAGCGCCGTCGTCAGCAGGCCGATGCGTCGAGCGATCGGACGCCCAGCGCGTGAATGGGAACTCCCGCGCGACCGAGCGGCGGGGCGGTCAGGCAGGGCTCCGCGACGGGGACCCTGGCGATCGAGCGGGCTGACAGTGGATTCGCGCATGGCGCATTGGGCTCGATGGTGCGACGACGAGGTACGCATAACCACAGAGATGCTCCCAACCCTACAAATTGCGGTCGGCCGCGGAAACCGACAGTCAGACTTTATCCGACATCGGGACGGAGCGGTCGACCCATGCCTAACGCCGCCGGGTGCGGCCGCGTTTCCCGCACGCGCTGTCGGGAAAAGTCCCGGTCCTCAGTCCCGAAACACCGGACAGACGTGTCCTTTGGGAAAGCCTATCGTCCGTCGGAGACCTTGATTCGGGGGCCGGGAATCGGCGCTCGCAGCCGGTGCGTTTGAGGTTACGGATGACACCTCTCGACCGGAGGACGTTCCTGAAGGGCATGGCTACCGCGTCGGCGGCGGCGGCTGGGGGTGCGCTTCCCCCGGACGTGCTCCTCGGCGCACGCGCCGAAGGGCCCCCCTCAACCGGGCGGGGACCCGTCTGGAAGAAGACGCCCTGTCGACTCTGCGGTGTGGGATGCGGTCTCCTGGTCGCCATCGAGAACGGCCGCGCCGTCGCGGTGAAGGGGGACTCCGATTCACCGGTCAGCAAGGGCCTGGCCTGCGCGAAGGGCTATTACTCGGTGCAGGCGCTGTACGGGCGCGACCGCATCACCCGTGCGATGATTCGCGGCGCTGGAGGGGCGCTGGGAGCGGTGCCGATTGGCGAGGCACTCGACCTGGTCGCGAGCCGCCTCCGGGAGACCATGCGCCAGCATGGTAAGGACAGCGTCGCGATCTATGGTTCGGCGCAATGGACGATTCCCGACGCCTACGTCGCGTCGAAGCTCTTCAAGGGCGCGTTAGGGACGAACAACGTCGAGTCGAGCGCCCGGGTCTACGCCGGTGGTGTCATGGCCGGCCTGCAGAGCACCTTCGGGCTGGACGGCCCGGTCGGCTGCTACGACGACATCGATCACGCCGACGTGTTCGTCCTCTGGGACACGAACCTCGCGGAGAGTGATCCGGTTCTGTTCTCGCGCATGTTGGACCGACGGCGTCGCGACCCCGCCGTCCGCATCGTGGACATCACGACCCGGACCACACGAACGAGCTACGCCGCCGACCACTCGGTGTTGCTCGCGCCGCACGCCGCGCTGGGCCTGGCGAACGCCATTGGTCACGAGATCGTCGCGCGCCGATGGACCGATCGCGATTTCGTCGACCGCCATGTTGCGTTCAAGCGTGGCAAGACAGGCCTCGGTTACGGAATCACCGACGATGCCCTCACCGTGGACGACGCTGCCACCGTCGGTTGGGACGATTTCGTCGCGTTCCTGTCGGCATACACACCGGAGCAGGCGGAGCGGACGTCCGGTGTGAGCGCCGCGACAATCCGGTGGCTTGCTTCGCTGTACGGCGATCGCTC
>Ga0075430_100001252_pt1 | contig 20440 bp, 25 predicted proteins | sample RhiMetdeltSRZDD4_FD_75294 | JGI IMG/M metagenome (GOLD analysis project Ga0075430, IMG submission 75294) | Populus rhizosphere microbial communities from Tennessee, USA - Rhizosphere MetaG P. deltoides SRZDD4 | ecosystem: Host-associated > Plants > Roots > Rhizosphere > Soil | place: USA... | reverse complement strand
CTCGGCACGGCGCTGGCGATCGTGATCGCGCTGGTGGGCGCTACCGTGCCGAGCCAGGGCGTGCCCCCCTTCATCTACTTCCAGTTTTGACCGAGCCCTACTACCCCTCGAGCCCCGAGCCGCCCGTGCCGCCCACCCCGAAGGGGGCCCGGCTCACCGCTCGCCACGCGCTCGTGGTGGTGTTCCTCGCGGTGATCCTGCTGGTGCTGTTCGAGGGCTCGTCGATCCGCGACGCGGGCGAGGAGATGGACCCGGGCGTCGCGCGCGAGCTCACGCTGGCGATCGGCAAGCCGGCGGGCTTCGTCTCGGACCGGCTGCCGTTCGACGATTGGACCGACGACGCGCTCGCCTTCCTCGAGGACGACGGCGTGGGCGAGGCCGGCAGCTTCGAGCAGGCCGGCTCGGGCAGCGCCGGTCGAGGCGTGCCGGCAGTGCCTCCCTCCTCGTTCGATCCGGCGGAGCTCGGCGGCCAGGTGGCTTCCGCGGGCGAGCTCGGCACGCTGCTCGTCACGGGCGACTCGCTGTCGATGCCGCTCGACATCGAGCTGGCGCGGCGGCTGAGCGACACCGACGTCGACGTCGAGCGCGACCCCCACGTCGGCACCGGCATCTCGAAGACGGGGCTGGTGGACTGGGGGCGCCTGTCCACCGAGCAGGTGGGCGAGCTCGCGCCCGAGGCCGTTGTGGTGTTCATCGGGGCGAACGAGGGGTTCGACCTGCCCGGCCGGGGCGGCGAGCAGATCAAGTGCTGTGGGCCCGACTGGGCCGCCGAGTTCGCCTACCGCGTGCGCCGCATGATGAACACCTACCGGCGCGGCGGCCGCGCGCGCGTGTACTGGCTCACGCTGCCGGCCCCGCGGGACGGCGACCGGCAGGAGATCGCCCGCTCGGTGAACGCCGCCATCGAGGTGGCCGCACAGCCCTACCGCGCCCATGTGCGCGTGCTCGACATGGGCGAACTGTTCACCCCCGGCGGCCGCTACCGCGACGCCATGACGGTCGACGGGCGCCGCCAGATCGTGCGCGAGCCCGACGGGATCCACCTGAACGGTCGCGGCTCGGAGCTGGCGGCCGACACCGTGCTCGAGGCCGTGCGCCAGGACTTCCCCGAATAGCGCGCCGAGGACCCCGAATGGGTCTATGGTTGCCGGGCCACCACAGTCAAGTCCCGGAGGTCCCCCGCCCATGCTCTGCCTGATCCGGCGCGCCGCGCCCGTCGCCCTGCTCACCGTCGCCCTCGCCGTGCCCTCGAGCGCGGCGGCCGACCCCGGCGCCGTGGCCTCCAAGTCCTGTGACGTGGGCAACAGCCGCAGCTACGGCACCACCTACGTGGTCTCGATCTACGCCCGCAACATCTCCTGCACGCGCGCCCGCGGCGTGGTGCGGGGCTTCCACGCGTGCCGGCCCGGCAAGCGCGGCCGCTGCTCGCGCTTCAGCGGCTGGCGCTGCAGCGAGTACCGCTTCAACGTCTCGCGCCAGTCGTACGACAGCCGCGTGCGCTGCTCGAAGGGCTCCCGGGTCGTGAAGCACAGGTACACGCAGTTCCTCTAGGGGCGCCGCGGCGGCCGAGGCCCCACGCCTCGCGCCCCGCCGCGCCATGAACGTCCCGGAGTAGCTGCCATAGCGACCAGTCCGGGACGTTCATCGGGCGTCGAGCAGCAGCGCCTCGCCGCTCACGGCGTGAAGCGGAAGGTGGCCACGTCGCCGTCGCGGATCAGGTAGTCGCGGCCCTCGATCCGCTGCAGCGCGCGCTCGCGCGCCTGGGCGTAGCCGCCCGCCTCGACGAGCGCCTCCCAGGGCGTGATCTCGGCCGCCACGAAGCCCCGCTCCATGTCGCTGTGCACGGCTCCGGCCGCCCGCCGCGCGGGCGTGCCGCGCTTGATCGCCCGGGCGCGAGCCTCGGCGCCCTGGCCCGCGGTGAAGAACTGCACCAGGTCGAGCAGCGCGAACGCCTCGCGCACGACCGTCGCGAGGCCCGACTCCTCCACCCCGAGCTCGGTGCGCATCGCCGCCGCCTCGTCGTCGTCCAGCTCAGCCAGCTCGGAGTCGAGCCGCGCGCTGACCGCGGCCGCGCGGGCGGCGCGCCCCTCGGCGTGGGCGGCGAGCTCGGGCGGCGGCTCGAGCGGCTCTCCCTCCGCCACGTTCGCCACGTAGAGCACGGGCTTGGAGGTGAGGGCCGAAAGCCGCACCGCGGCCCCCGGCGCGGCGTCCGGCGCGGGCACGCTCCGCACGGCGCGGCCCTCGCGCAGCGCCTCGACCACGTCGCGCAGCCAGCGCTCCTCGGCGACCGCCACCTTGTCGAGCGACTTTGCCTGCTTGGACACGCGCTCGAGCCGGCGCTCGGCCTGCTCGAGGTCCGCGAACAGGAGCTCCGTCTCGATCGTCTCAACATCGGCCAGCGGATCGACGCGGCCCTCCGGATGGACCACGCGCGGGTCGTCGTGCACGCGCACGACGTGGAGGATCGCGACGGTCTCGCGGATGTTGGCCAGGAACTTGTTCCCGAGCCCCTCGCCCTCGTGGGCGCCGCGCACCAGGCCGGCGATGTCGTGGAACTCGATCGTCTCGTGCACCACCGGGCTCGCCCCGACGGTCGCGGCCACGCGCTCAAGCCGCTCGTCCGGCACCGGCACGACGGCCACGTTGGGCTCGACGGTGGTGAACGGGTAGTTGGCCGCTTGCGCGCCGGCGCGCGTGAGCGCGTTGAAGAGCGACGACTTGCCCGCGTTGGGCATGCCGACGATCCCGATCTTCATCGCGTGAGGAGCCGCGCCACGGCGTCCCCGAGGAGCGCGCCCGCGAGGATGTCGGACGGGTAGTGCACGCCGAGGTAGGGACGCGAGAGCGCCATCGCGCAGGCGAGCGCGTAGAGCGGCGGCGCCGGGAGGACCTCGGACAGCGCCCGGGCCCCCGCGAACGAGGTCGACGAGTGCGCCGACGGGTACGAGCGCCCCGACAGCACCGGCACGAGCGCGGGCAGCTCCTCCTCGAGCACGGGCCGGGCCCGCCCCACGGCCTGCTTCAGCGCGGTGTTGACCGCCAGCGTGGCCAGCACGATCAGCATCGTGCGCGTATAGCCGTGCCGCTTCGAGGCGTGCGCCGCCACCCCGGCGGCCGCGATGCCATGCCAGATCAGGCCGTTCTCGCCCGACTGGGCGAGGCGGATCACTGCCAGCTCGACCGGCGCCGAGTGGCCGCGCGTGCGCAGGAGGCGCAGCAGCTTCACGTCGAGCGCCCGCAGCGCCCGCCAGAGGTCGGCCACCGGCCGGGCGCCTTCCGGGCTAGAAGCCGACGCGCTGGTCCTCGGTGTCGAGCCGGACGTAGACCACCTGCGAGAGGTCGACCACGATCTGGGAATCGAGGGTCTCCAGCGCGTGCCAGCGCTCCGCCCGCTCGTCGGTCAGGGCCTTTCGAAGGCCGTCGTAGCTGGCCTGCTTCAGCCGCGCGGGCAGCACCTGGCCACCCTGGAAGCCGATGTCGATCCGTTTCGTCTCGTCTGCCATCAGTGCGCTGCCTCCACAAGCTCGGTGAGTACCCCGCCGGTCGACTTCGGGTGCACGAACGCCACGCGGCTCGACCTGATTCCCGTGCGGGGGCGTTGGTCGATCAGGCGCAGGCCGGCCGCGCGGACCGCGTCGAGGGCGGCCTCGATGTCGTCGGTGCCGTAGGCCACGTGGTGCAGGCCGGGCCCTCCCCTTTCGAGGAAGCGGCCGACCGCCGTGTCGGGTCCGAGCGGCCACAGCAGCTCCACGTGGCTCTCGCCGACGCCCATGAGCACGGCCTCGACGCCCTGCTCCTGCACCGTCTCGCGATGCTGGAGGGGCATGCCGAGGCGCTCGCCGTAGAGCTCGATGGCCTCGTCGAGGTCCGTCACGGCCACGCCGATGTGATCGATCCGCCCGAACACGGACCGTGAGATTAGTCAGGCGAGCGCGTGTCGTCGCTCGACTGCTTCTCGAGCCGCTCCGCGGCCGCCACGTGCGCGGGTCCCGGCTCGAGGTCCTCCCGGAGCGGCACCGGCTTGTCCGGGGGCGGCGTCGGCTCGCCTCGGTAGCCGTCCACGATCCGCTCGATGTCCTCGCGCTCCAGCACCTCGTTCTCGAGCAGCGTGAACGCGAACGCCTCCAACAGCGTGCGGTTCTCCTCCACCAGCTTGAGCGCGCGCCGGTGGGCGAGATCGGTTAGGTACTGCTGCTCCTCGTCGATCATGCGGCGCGTGAAGTCCGACATCGAGTAGTCGTCGGAGGGCAGCTGCTTCGACGCCAGCTCGGTGCCCATGCCGAACTGGGTGATCATCGACCGGCTGATCTCGTGAACCTTGCGCAGGTCGTCTGAGGCGCCGGTGGTGATCTCACCGAACACGATGTGCTCGGTCACGCGCCCGCCGAGCAGCACGACCATGTAGTCGAGCAGCTCCTCGCGCGTCTTGAGGTAGCGGTCCTCCTCGGGCAGGTTGAGCGTGTAGCCGAGCGCCCGCCCGCGCGGGATGATCGAGATCCGGTGGACCTTCTCTACCGACGGCAGCAGCTCGGAGCAAACGGCGTGCCCGGCCTCGTGGTAGGCGACCACGCGCTTCTCGTGCTCGGTGATCACGCGGCGGGACTGCATGCCGGCAATCACACGCTCGAGGGCCGCCTGGAAGTCCTTCGTGCGGATGGTGTCGCGGTGGTCGCGGCCGGCGAAGATGGCCGCCTCGTTGCAGATGTTGGCCAGGTCGGCGCCCGTCAGGTTGCTCGTCTGGCGGGCAATCAGGTCGAGGTCGATGCCCTCCTCGAGCGGCTTGTTCCGGGTATGTACGTCGAGGATTGCGCGCCGCCCCTTGAGGTCGGGCGCTGTCACGAGGATCTGGCGGTCGAAGCGACCGGGGCGCAGCAGCGCGGCGTCGAGCTTCTCGAGCAGGTTGGAGGCGCCGATCACCACCACGTCGTCGGCGGAGCCGAAGCCGTCGAGCTCCACCAGCAGCTGGTTGAGCGTCTGGTCCTTCTCGCCCGAGATGTCCTTGCCGCGCGTGGCGCCGACGGCGTCGAGCTCGTCGATGAAGACGATCGCCGGCGCCTCGCGGCGCGCGTGCCGGAACAGCCGGCGGATGCGAGCGGCGCCCAGCCCGGCGAACATCTCGACGAACGAGGACGCCGACTGCGCGAAGAACTTGGCCTCCGCCTCGTTGGCCGCCGCCTTGGCGAGCAGGGTCTTGCCGGTGCCGGGCGGCCCGTGCAGCAGGATCCCCTTCGGCACCTTGGCGCCCAGCTTGCGGAAGCGCTTGGGGTCCCGCAGGAAGTCCACCACCTCGCGCAGCTCGTCCTTGGCCTCGTCGGCGCCGGCCACGTCCTGCCAGCGCACGGAGGTCGCCGACTGCGGCTTGATCTCCTGCGGCTTGGTGCGCGGCATGTAGCGCAGGGTCATGATCAGCACGACGGCGATCAGCCCCATGAACAGGATCGGGAGCCAGACGACCATCCAGTCCTGGATCCGGTCCCAGGTGCTCGGTCCGGCACCCTCCTCCTCGGTGAGCGCCGCCGCCACCCGGAACGAGTCGTTCTCGCGCGAGAACGTGCGGCTTGCCGGGTCGAGACTCCAGCCCGCGGGAAGCGCGCTGCCCGGCGCGCGCAGGATCGAGCGGAATTCCTGGATAGCGTCGTCGCAGTTGATCTCCGCCGTGTCGAGCACCGTGATCTCGTGCGGCCCGGGCTCGAGCGGGAGACCGCCGACCTGCTGCTGCTTGGCGACCTCGATCGGCGTCGAGCACACCGCGGCCCCGCCCTGGGCGACGGCCAGCTGTGCGCACGCGAGCGCGAGCACCAGGAGGGCAGGGGCAACCAGCAGACGGACGATCCTCATCCCCTACCCCAATCGACAGGCAGGGCCTTCTCCATGAGTCCTAGCCGACCGGCTCTAGGCGCGGGTTGGGGTTGAAGTGGCGGCCCGCCTTCGCGCAGTCCGCGCCCTCGACCCGCACGACGTCGGCCGTGAAGTCGTTCTCGCCGCGCACCAGGGAGGAGCCCACCCCGTAGGCGTCGACCGGACAGCCGAGCGCCTCGAAGCGCTCGATCTTGGCGGCGTCGAAGCCACCCGAGACCACGATGCGCACGCGCTCGTGGCCGGCCGAGTCGAGCGCCTCCCGCACGCGGGCGACGAGCACGGGGTTCACGCCGGTGGGGGTGAAGTCGCCCATCTCGTGCCAGAGCGCGCGGTCGACCATCCGCTCGGAGGTGTCGAGCCGCACGCCCCAGAGGCGGTCGCCGAGGGCGTCGGCCACGTCGAGCGCGGTGCGCACGGAGTCGTTCACGAAGTCGACCAGCACGGTGACGTTCATCTCGTGGCCGAAGCGCTCGGCGAACGCCCCCGCGGCCGCCACGGTGTCACCGCCGAACGCGGCGATCAGCCCGTGCGGCACGGTGCCCACGCCGCGCCCGCCCCACCAGGAGGCCTGCGCGTCGGTCGACACGCCGATCGCACCCGCCACGTGGGCGGCCCAGCCGTCGCCGGTCTGCACGAGCCAGTGGTCGTGGCGGGCCGGGAAGAACAGGATGTCCTTGCCGTGCGCGGCCTCCACGACCTCGCGGACGTTGCGCATGATCAGCGTCCGGCGCGCGAGGCAGCCGAGGTACACGGTCTCGAGGTGGGCGAACAGCGAGTAGTCGCCCTCGATCGTCATCACGGTCTCCATCGGCGCGATCTCGTCGCCCTCGTGGAGGGCGTGCACCTGGAGCGCGTCCCAGTCGGCGCTGCAGAGCTTGAGCACCGCCAGCGCCTCGTCGATCCCGCCGAGCACCGAGCGGTGCTTCTGGAAGACCTGCATGGTCACCCGAGGGTGACGCTCCTGCTCCTGCAGCAGAGTGCGAGTGAAGTTGAAGTAGGCGTCGGTGTAGTGGCCCTCGCGGATCTTGTCCACGGGCAGCCGGAACACCTCCGGGTCGAGACGCGTGCGCCGCGGCGCCTCAGTGGCCATCGCCCTCCACGCGCAGGACCTCCGCCAGCGCGGCCGCGCCCACCTCGAGCTGCTCGGGCGTGGGCTCGCGGGTGCCGATGACGCGCTGGATCTCGTGCCCGGGCCTGCGCAGCAGGCCGGTGAGCCGCGCGTCCGGATGGCGCTCGCCCCAGGCGAACACCTCGACCGCCATCGCGGCGCTGCCGAGACCCACGGCCAGCTCGGCGGCGGGACCCCGGAGGCCGGCGCGGCGGGCCGCCACGTTCCCGACCGTGGCCGCGGCCAGCATCGGCGCCACGAGATGGGAGCCGCAGCGGTCGTGCTCCTTGTCCGCCTCGGCAGCCCGGCCGTCGTCCTCGTAGGCCGCGATCGACTTGTGCTCCACGCCGTGGTACGCGGCGAGGTCGCCGCTTCGAAGCGCGAGCAGGGCAGGCAGGACCGACACGAGCGCCACCGCCGTCTCGCGACCGACGGTGCGGGCGCCGGCGGCCCTGATCGCGTGGCCCGAGAGCGCCGCGGCGCCCATCGCCCCGAGCGTCTTCACGTCCTGCATCGGAAGCCGCGCCTCGGGCAGGGCGCGCTTGACGAGCGGGATCACCGCCATCGCCTCGGCCAGCTTGAGCACGCCGCGCACGCCCGGCACGCGCTCGGAGGCCCTGCCGCCCAGGTCCGGCTTGGGCCCGGAGGCCACCTTGAGCTCGCCGTCGGCGGTGCGCACGGCCGCCGCCCAGTGGGTCGGGCCGTGCACGAGCAGGCCGTTGCGAAGGGCCATGCCGCCCAGTCGGAGCTTGTCCTCGGGTACCGGTGCGGTCACTTGAGCGTCTCCTCGATCAACCCAGCGTAGAAGCTCGACGCCATTCCCAGGTCCTCGACCGGGATCCGCTCGTCGGCGCCGTGTATGAGCGGGAAGGCCTCGTAGAGGTCCATCGCCCGCTGGGGGAAGAAGCCGTAGGCCACGCAGTCGGGGAACGCGCGGCGCCACCAGTGCGAGTCGGAGAAGCCCTGCATCACGATCGGCGCGACGACCGCGCCGGGGTCCTCGCGCTCGACGAAGGAACGGATGCGGTCCATCAACGGTGTGTCGAGCGGGGAGCGGTTGCCCACCACGTTCTCGGCGAACTCGAGCTCGAGGCCGTCGTCGAGCACCCCCGCGAGCGCCTCGCGCACGGACTCCTCGCCGAGCTCCGGCGGCACCCGGCAGTCCACGTGCAGCTCCGCCCGCCCGGGAATCACGTTGATCTTCTGCGAGGCCGCGGCCATCGTGGGCGTGAGCGTCACGCCGAGCATCGGCTCGATCAGGAGCGCCAGCCGCGGCTCCCGCGCCTCGAGCTCGCGCATGGCACCGTCGGGATCGGCGCCGTCGAGGCCGAGCGCCTCGAGCAGCGGCTTCGACTCGGGCGGGGGCGCGAAGGAGGGTCGAGCGCGGCCTAGCGCCTCGAGCACCGGCGCCAGCTTCACGAGCGCGTTGTCGCCGATGCGGGGGATCGACGCGTGGCCGGCGCGCCCGCGCGCGGTGAGGGAAAAACGGAAGACGCCCTTCTCGCCGGTGCAGACGCCGTAAACCCGGCGCTCGCCGAAGGGGGCCACCACGCCGGCGCCCTCGTTCACGACCATGTCCGCGCGGACCTTGTCCGGGTGCTGCGAGCAGAGCCACTGGGCGCCCGCGTGGGCGCCGGTCTCCTCGTCGCAGGTGAACACCAGCAGGAGCTCGCCCGCGGCGGGCCGCCAGCCCTCCTCGGCGAGGGCGAGTGCCGCGGCGGCCTCGCACGCCACCTGGCTCTTCATGTCGATGGCGCCGCGGCCCCACACGCAGCCGTCGCGCAGCTCGCCCGACCAGGGATCGACGCTCCACTCGGCCGGGTCGGCCAGCACGGTGTCCACGTGTCCGAGCAGGCAGAGCCGCGGTCCGTCGGCCTGCGCCCGCAGGCGCGCAACGAGGTTCGGGCGGCCCGGAACGGCCGCCAGCAGCTCGCACTCGAAGCCCGCCTCCTCGAACAGGCCCATCAGCCAGCCCTGGGCGGGCTCCTCATTGCCGGGCGGGTTAACCGTGTCGAAGCGGATCAGGCGTTGGAGCAGCTCGGTGGAGCGCTGCTCGAGATCCGCCCGCTCTGGCACGTGAGCGAGTATAAGAACGCATGCCCGCTGCCCCCGAGACCGCCGCCGGACTCGCCTACCGGGAGGCCGGCCCGCCGGACGGCCCCGTGGCGCTGCTCGTGCACGGCTATCCGGAGTCGTCGCACATGTGGCGAGACGCGCTGCCGGCGCTCGCCGCGATGGGCTGGCGCGCCGTGGCGCCCGACCTGGCGGGCATGGGCGACTCGGCGCCCGACCCGCCCGGAACCTGGGAGCGGCGCGTGGAGTCGATCGAGCGCTTCCGTCGCGAGCTCGGCATCGAGCGCTGCGTGCCGGTCGTGCACGACTGGGGCGGGCTGATCGCTCTCGCCTGGGCCTGCGACCACCCCGAAGCCGTACGCGCGCTCGCGATCAGCTCCACCGGATTCTTCGCCGACGGCAAGTGGCACGGGATGGCCACCGCCATGCGCGAGCCGGGAACCGGTGAGCAGCTCGTGGGCGGGCTCGAGAGGGACGGCTTCGCGGCGATGCTCGGCCAGCTGAGCTCGGGCATCGACGCCGCGGCGGTGGACGAGTACTGGAAGGCCTACACCGACGACGCGCGCCGCCAGAGCCAGCTCGACTTCTACCGCTCGATGGACTTCGAGAAGCTCGCCCCCTACGAGGGGCGGCTGGCGGCGCTCGGCGTGCCCGTGCTGCTGCTCTGGGGCGGGCAGGACCCGTTCGCGCCGCTCGCCGCCGCCCACCGCTTCGAGCGCGAGCTGCCGGACACCGAGCTTGTGGTGTTCGACGACGCCGGGCACTTCGTCTGGGAGGACGAGCCCGAGCGCTCGGCCGCCGGCCTCACCGCCTTCCTCGCGCGCCTCTGAGCCTGCGATCATCGGGCTGTGGAGCGCCTGTTCGACCTCGAGGGTGGAGGCCCCGACTCGGGCGCCGTGAGTCCCGCCGAGCTTCCGCTCGCGGCGCGCATGCGCCCGGCGTCGCTCGGCGAGTTCGTGGGCCAGGAGCACCTGCTCGGACGGGGCTCGGCGCTTCGCACGGCCATCGAGGACGGCCGGCCGCACTCGATGATCCTGTACGGGCCGCCCGGCACCGGCAAGACGACGCTCGCGCGCATGCTGGCGGTGAACGCGCGGGCGGCGTTCGAGGAGGAGTCGGCGGTCAAGGCGGGCCGCGCGGAGGTGCGGCAGGTGCTCGAGCGCGCCGAGCACCGGCGCGCCACGAGCGGCGAGCACACGATCTTCTTCCTCGACGAGATCCACCGCTTCAACAAGGCCCAGCAGGACACCCTCCTGCCCGCAGTCGAGGACGGGCTGGTGGTACTCGTGGGGGCCACCACGGAGAACCCGTACTTCGAGGTCAACTCGGCGCTCCTGTCGCGCTGCCGCATCTACGAGCTCCACGGGCTCGACAACGATCACGTGCTCACGCTGCTGCGGCGCGCTCTCGGCGATGAGCGCGGGATCGCCGACGCCCCGGAGGTGGACGACGACGCGCTCGAGTTCCTCGCCGTGCGCTCGGGCGGCGACGCGCGCACAGCGCTGTCGGCACTCGAGCTCGCCACCGGCACGGTGGGCGCGGCCGGGACCGTCAAGGTCGCCACCGCCGAGGACGCGCTCCAGCGCAGCGCGGTTCTCTACGACAAGGGCGGCGACAAGCACTACGACCTGATCTCGGCCTGGATCAAGGCCACGAGGGGGTCGGACCCGGACGCATCGATGCTCTACCTGGCCGCCATGCTCGAGGGCGGTGAGGACCCGCGCTTCATCGCCCGCCGGATGGTCGTGCTGGCGAGCGAGGACATCGGCAACGCCGATCCGCGCGCGCTCGACGTCGCTGTGAACGCGGCGCGGGCGGTGGAGCACGTCGGGATGCCCGAGTGCGCGCTGAACCTCGCCCAGGCGGCCGCGTACCTGGCCCTCGCTCCCAAGTCGAACGCGTCGTGCGAAGCGCTCGGCCGAGCGCGCGCCTGGGTGCGCGAGCACGGCAGCCCCGCCCCGCCCTCGTACCTCCAGAGCGCCGCCTACCCGGGCGCGAAGAAGCTCGGCCGCGGCCAGGGCTACGACTACCCCCACGACCGGCCCGAGGGCACCTCGGAGCAGGAGCTGATGCCCGACGAGGCGCTCGGCGAGCGCTTTCTCGTGCTCTCGGAGCACGGCGAGGAGAAGGAGCTCGGCGAGCGGCTCGAGCGCATCCGGCGCTCCCGCGGACGCTGAGGCGTCACTATTCCCGCCATGGAGGCAGCGATCAGGCCGGCGGCCGGCCGCGCGGTGGAGCTCGAGTCGTTCAACCCGCTGGACGGCGCGCGGCTCGGGGCGGTGCCGACGCTCGAGCCGTCCCAGGTGCAGTCGGTGGTGGACGACGTGGCGAGCGTCCAGCCCTTCTGGGCCGGGCTGCCGCTGGGCGACCGCGCTCGCTACATGCGGCGCGCGGGCCAGGCGATCATCGACCAGCTCGACGAGCTCGCCGAGCTGCTCTCCCGCGAGCAGGGCAAGCCCATCAACGAGTGCTATGTGATGGAGCTGCTGCCCACAATCGACTCGCTGCGCTGGCTGGCCGAGGCGGGCGCGGGGATCCTCGAGGACGAGCGCATCCCGCTGCCGATCTTCCTGAAGCAGAAGCGCGCCCGCTTCAGCTACGAGCCGCTCGGCGTGGTTGGCGTGATCGCTCCCTGGAACTACCCCTGGTCGATCCCGTTCGGCGAGGTGGCGATGGCCCTGATGGCGGGCAACGGCGTGGTGCTCAAGCCCGCCTCGCTCACGCCGCTGATCGGCGCGCGCATCCAGGAGGTGTTCGAGCGGGCAGGGGTGCCCGAGGGCCTCGTGCGCACCGTGCACGGGGCCGGCGCCGTGGGCCAGGCGCTCGTCGAGTCGAGCGCCGCCAAGATCTTCTTCACGGGCTCGGTCGAGGTCGGGCGCGGCGTCGGAGTCGAGTGCGCGCGTCGCATGAAGGGCTCGGTGCTCGAGCTCGGCGGCAAGGACGCGATGATCGTGTGCGGCGACGCGAGCCTCCCCAACGCGATCTCGGGCTGCCTCTGGGGCGGCTTCGCCAACGCGGGGCAGACCTGCTCGGGCATCGAGCGGGTGTACGTGGTGGAGGAGGTGGCCGAGCGCTTCGTGGAGGGTGTGATCGCGGGCGCCCGGGAGCTGACCGTGGGCGACCCGCTCGCCTTCGAGACCGAGATCGGGCCGATGGTCTCGCCCGAGCAGTTGGCCACCGTGGCCGAGCTCGTGGACGACGCGGTGGCTGCCGGAGCCACTCTCCACTGCGGCGGCGCCGAGGCGCCCTTCTATCGCCCCGCCGTACTCACGGGCGTGACGCCCGAGATGCGCCTCATGCGCGAGGAGATCTTCGGCCCGGTGATCCCGATCGTGACGGTGGAGTCGGAGGACGAGGCAATCGCACTGGCCAACGACTCGGAGTTCGGCCTCGGCGCCTCGGTGTGGACCACGAACCGCGCCAAGGGCGAGCGCATCGCCGGCCGGCTCGAGTCGGGCATGGTCTGGGTCAATGACCACATGTTCAGCCACGGCGCCTGCTCGTGCTCCTGGGGCGGGATCAAGGACTCCGGCCTCGGCCGCTCGCACTCCAAGTTCGGGCTCTACGAATGCGTGAACATCAAGCTCGTGTCCTGGGAGCCGTCGCGCACGCGCGACTTCTGGTGGCACCCCTACGACGAGGCGCTCGGCAAGGCAATGCGCGCCTCGGCCAAGCTCCTCTACGGCCGCGACGCGGACAAGCCGGGCGCGCTGCGCAGCGGTCTCCTGCCGCTCGCGCGGGTCGGCCGCAAGAGCCTGCGCGACATGTTCAAGCGCTGACGAGCACCCGTTCTATCCTCTGAGGCCGTGCCCGCTCAGGCCTATGCCGGCAAGGAATGCGTCTGCCAGCTCCGTAAGGAGTTCTGCGACCAGAGCTGCGTGCAGGGGATGCTCGACACCCCCTTCTACATCGCTTGCCTGAAGCTGAGCGGCCGCCGCTGCGTTGTCGTGGGCGGCGGCGAGGTCGGGCTCGAGAAGGTGGAGGGCCTGCTGGCCTGCGACGGCGAGATCACGCTCGTGGCGCCGGAGGCGATCGAGCCGCTCGCCGAACTGGCCGAGGAGGGCTCGATCCGCTGGGAGCGGCGCGAGTACGGCGGGCCGGCCGACCTCGAGGGCGTGTTCATCGTGATCGCGGCCACGGGCGACACCGAGGTGAACATCCGCGTCTATGAGGACGCCGAGCGGCGCGCGATGCTCGTGAACGTGGTCGACGTGCCGCCGCTCTGCAACTTCATCCTCCCGGCGATCGTGCGCAGCGGGCCGCTCGCGATCGCGATCTCCACGGCGGGCGCCTCCCCCGCGCTCGCCAAGCGCATCCGCAACGAGATCGCCGACGAGTACGGCGAGCCCTACGCGCACCTGGCGATGCTCTTGAACGAGGTGCGCGGCTGGGCGAAGGGAACGCTTCCGACCTATCAGGACCGCAAGGAGTTCTTCGAGTCGATCGTGAACGGCGAGCCAGACCCCGTGGAGCTGCTCCGGCGCGGCCACGAGGGCGCCGTGCGCGATCTGATCGGCGCCGCGCAGCGCACCCACGCTCCTGCCTGACGAGCTCACACACACCGACGAGGCCGGGAACGCCCGGATGGTCGACGTGGGCGGCAAGCCCGTGACCGAGCGACGCGCGCTGGCTCGCGCGCGTGTGCGCATGGCGCCCGAGACCGCCGCGGCGGTGCGCCGCGGCGACGCGCCCAAGGGTGACGTGGTCGGCACCGCCCGGATCGCCGGTATCCAGGCGGCCAAGCGCACCGCCGAGCTGATCCCGCTCTGCCACCCCTTGCCGCTCTCGTTCGTGGACGTGCGCATCGACGTGGGCGAGCAGGGCGTCGTCGAGATCGAGGCCGAGGCGCGCACGAGCGCCCAGACCGGGGTGGAGATGGAGGCGATGACGGCAGCGTCGGTGGCGGCGCTCACGATCTACGACATGGTCAAGGGGATAGAGCGCGGCGTGGAGATCGCCGAGGTCGTGCTGCTCGAGAAGTCCGGTGGCCGGCACGACTGGTCGCGGCCGCGATGAGCCCCGAGCAGCTCGCGGACATCAATGAGCTCTACGAGGCGATGAGCCGCCACGACATGGACGGGCTGAGGGCGCTCGGGGAGCGCTACCCCGACCACCGCTGGCGCAACGCGCCCGACATGCCCGAGACGGCCGAGCGGGTGGGAACGGCGAGCGCGCTCGCCTACGTGGAGGAGTTGTTCGCGACCTTCGACCGGATCGAGACCGAGGTGCTCGACGTGATCGAGGTGGGGCCCGACGAGGTGATCTTCGCCGTCCGCCACCGCGTGCGCGGCGCGCGAAGCGGCGCCTGGGGCGAGCGCCACGAGGCCCACCTCTGGCGAGCGCGCGACGGCAGCATCGTGAGCATGGAGGAGTTCGTGAGCGTGGAGGAGGCCCGCGCCGCCGCGGGCGTCGCATGAGGGCGGCGGTGCTCACGATCTCGACCTCGCTTGCGCGGGGCGAAGGCGAGGACGTGTCAGGGCCCGCCCTCGTGCGGCTCTGCGAGGCGGCCGGCCTCGAGGTCAGCCACGAGACCGTGACCGACTCGCGCGACGCGATCCGCACCGCCCTCACGCGTCTGGCCGACGCGGAGGGCGTGCGCTTCGTCTTCACCACCGGCGGGACCGGCCTTACGCCCGATGACGTGACACCGGAGGCCACGCTCGACGCGATCGACCGCGAGGCGCCCGGCTACGCCGAGGCGATCCGGTCCGACGCGCGAGGCCATACACCGCTCGGCCTGCTCACCCGCGGCGTGTCCGGCGTACGCGGCCGCACGCTGATCGTGAACTTCCCGGGCAACCCGAAGGCGATCGAGCAGTCGTGGCCGATCGTCGCGCCCACGCTCGAGCACGCCGCGGCCACGCTCGAGCGAAGCGCCTAGGTTCCGGCGCTCGGGCTGCTCTCTCGCCGGGTTTTCCCGCCGACCGAAAAAGGGTGATCCGATCGGACCGGCAGCGCGCATCCAAAGGATGTGAGGGAGACGACGGCTGACAGACGCTCAGAGCTCTACCGCGACGCCATGCGGGTGCTCGCGGCCCGTTACCACGACGAGCGGCTTACGGTGGACTCCCTGGCCCACGAGATCGCCACCTCGAACCGCCAGCTCCAGCGCGTGTTCGCCGAGGTGGGGCGGACGACGTTCCGCAGGGAGCTCCAGCGCATGCGGATGGAGAGCGCGACCCGGCTCCTGAGCGACGCCTCGCTGTCCGTCACCGAGGTGGCGTCGGCCGTGGGCTACCGCGAGACCGACCAGTTCAGCAAGGTCTTCCGGCAGCGCGTGGGCACCACGCCCTCGCGCTACCGCTTCGCGCAGCCCGGATCGGCGTAAGCTGCTCACGGTCTCACGATCCGACACCCAGGAGGCGAGATGTACGCGCGCATCGCAACGTTCCAGAGCGATCCGGCCACGGTCGACGATGCGATCGAGATGGTTCGCAACGACGTGGCCGGCGGCACCCCGCCGGGGCTCGAGGGCGCAAAGATGATGATGCTCGTGGACCGCCAGAGCGGCAAGGGCCTCGGCGTCACGCTCTTCGAGAGCGAAGAGGCCATGCGCCGGGGCGACGAGGCCCTGAACGCGATGAACCCGGGCCAGAGCGAGCGCCGCACGTCGGTCGAGTTCTTCGAGGTGCCGGTCCAGACGGTGATCTGACCAGGCGGGAGATCAAAGCTCGCGGGCACCGCCCGCTCGCGCTACAGAAGCCCCTTCTCGCGCAGCTCACGCAGCGCACCTGGCGACTTCACGAGCCCGCCCAGACCCATCCCGGCCAGCACGGGCGGCGCCTTCGTGAACTGCACGTCGCCGTACTCCACCACCTGCACGTGGTTGCCCCACGGGTCGCGGAAGTCGAGGCCGCGGCTGGGCAGCACATCCGCGCCGGAGCCCTCGAGGCGGCGCCGCACCTCGTCGCGGTCGTCGACCACGAGGCCGAAGTGGCGCGCGCCGTCGGGACCGTCGGGCTCAGGCACCTCGGCGAGCACGAGGAACTGGTCACCCATGTCGAGGAACGCCATGCGCGGCACCCGGCCGCGCAGCTCGAGCTCGAACAGCCGCCCGTAGAAGTCGAGGGCCCGCTCGAGGTCGGCGACCTCGAGCACCACGTGGTTGATCCCGACCAGGCGCGGCACCGCTCCAGCATAGGCTTCGCCGCCATGGAGCCGGCGATCGAGCTCGACGGTCTCGAGCGCCGCTACGGCGAGCGGGTGGCCCTCGCGGGGATCAGCGTGACCGTGCCGGCGGGCGCCACGCTGGCGGTGCTCGGCGGCAACGGGGCGGGCAAGACGACGCTGCTGCGCGTGCTCGCAGGCCTGCTGCGCCCGCACGGCGGCAGCGCGCGGGTGCTCGGCGCCGAGCTGCCCCGCGAGCGCTGGAAGCTGCCAGGCAAGGTCGGCTACCTCGGTCACGAGCCGCTGCTCTACCGGGAGCTGAGCGGGCGCGAGAACCTCGGCTACCACGCCCGCCTCCATGGCGTCGCGCCGGAACGCGTCGACCACATGCTGCGCGCCGTGTCCATGGATACGCGCGCCGACGACCCCGTCCGCGACCTCTCCAAGGGCATGATCCAGCGGCTGGCCGCCGCGCGGGCGCTGCTCCACGACCCGCCGCTGCTGTTGCTGGACGAGCCGCGCGCGGGGCTCGATCCGGGCGCCGCCGAGCAGCTCGAGCCGCTGATCGGGCGGGAGTCCGGACGGACCCGTGTGCTCGTGAGCCACGACCTCGACTGGGCGCTGTCCGAGGCCGACCTTTCGCTCGGGCTGAGGGACGGCCGCCCGGCGCCGGCGGGCAGGGAGCTGTACCGGTGATCGGCGCGGCGCGGGCGATCCTCCGCAAGGACGTGCAGATCGAGCTGCGCACGAAGGAGTCGGTGCCGGCTATGACCCTGTTCACGCTCACCGTCTATGTGCTCTTCCACTTCGGGCTCGACCGCGACACGCTCGCCGGCGCGCTCGCGTCCGGCGTGCTGTGGGTCACGCTGCTGCTGGCCGCGGTGATCGGCGTGTCGCGCCTGTTCGCCGCCGAGCGCGAGCAGGGCGGGGTCGACGGGCTGCTGCTCGCGCCCGTGGACCGCACCGCGCTGTTCGTGGCCAAGGCGGCGGCGCTGTTCCTGTTCCTGTGCGCCGTGGAGCTCGTGGCCGTGCCGGCGTTCACGCTCCTGCTGCTCGGCCCCGGGCTCGGCGCGGCGTTCCCCGAGCTGCTCGCGATCCTCGCCCTCGGCAACCTCGGCATCGCCGCCCTGGGGGCGCTCGTGGCGGCGATCGCGGCCGAGACCCGGGCGCGCGAGCTGATCGTGCCGCTGCTGCTCCTGCCCCTTCTGGTGCCGCTCCTGATCGCCTGTGCCCAGGCCACCGAGCCGCTCTTGCGCCAGGACGGCGGACCCGAGGACCTGGCGCGCTGGCTGGGGCTGCTCACGCTTTACGATGTGGTGTTCGTGCTTCTCTCCGTTGCCGTCTTCGACTTCCTGCTCGAGGACTGACGTGTACTCGAAGGGACTCGTCCCGCTCGGCTGGGCCACCGCCGTGACCCTTACGGCGGCGATGGCGCTCGTGTTCTTCTACGCCCCGCTCGACGCCGACCAGGGCTTCGTGCAGAAGATCTTCTACGTGCACGTGCCGATGGCGATCGTGGCGCTCGGCGGCTTCATCGCCGGCGGCGTGTTCGCGATCCGCCACCTGCGCAGCGGCGATCGCTCCTGGGACATGCGCTCCTATGTGGCGATCCACGTGTCGATCATCCTCGGCTGCGGCGTGCTCGTGACCGGGGCGATCTGGGCCAAGGCGTCCTGGGGCCACTGGTGGGTGTGGGACGAGCCGGTGCTGGTCTCGTTCCTCGTCGTCTTCCTCCTCTACTGCGTCTACTACCCGCTGCGCTTCTCGATCGAGGACCCGGACCGCCAGGCGCGCTACTCCTCGGTGTTCGCCATCACGGCCGGTGCCTTCGTGCCGCTCAATTTCATCGCGGTGCGCCTGGCCGAGGCCTACACCCACCCGCGTGTGCTCTCGCAGACGGGCGGCAGCCTTCCGGGCGACATGCGGCTCACATTCCTGGTGGCGCTTGCCGGGATGGCGCTCCTGTTCGTGACGCTCTGGAAGCTCGAGCTCACCGCCAAGCATGCGTCGATGCAGCTCAAGAGGTTGAGGAACCGTGCCCGCGTTGCCGCTTGACGAAGCCGGGAAGTACGTGGCGGGCGCCTATGTGGTGTTCCTCGCGCTGATCCTGGTCTACGTGGCGATCATCGGCTCCAAGATCGCCCGCATCGGGCGCGAGATCGCGGAACTGGCGACGGAGGAGGACGAGTGACCGGCGAGCTGCTCGCCCTCGGCGCCAACCACAAGACGGCCCCGCTGCCGCTGCGCGAGAAGCTGGCACTGCCGGACGGACGCGCCTCGCGCGTGATGGCCGAGCTGGTCGACCACGAGGCGGTCCACGAGGCCGTGGCGATCTCCACCTGCAACCGGACCGAGCTCTACCTGGTCACGGCCGACCCGGTTGAGGCGGAGACCGAGGCGCTCGGGATCCTGTCGCGCCAGGCGGGGCTGCGGCCCACCGAGCTGCTCGGCACGATCTACTCCCTGCGCGGCGCCGAGGCGGTGGAGCACCTGTTCGCGGTCACCGCCGGGCTCGACTCGATGATCGTGGGCGAGGCGGAGGTCCAGGGCCAGGTCAAGCGCTCGTACGAGCTGGCCTTGGTCGAGGGCGTGACCGGCCCGGTGTCCAACCGGCTCTTCCGCGACGCGCTGGCCGCCGGCAAGCGCGTGCGCAGCGAGACCGAGATCGCGCGCTCGAACGTCTCGGTGTCCTCGGTGGCGGTGCAGCTGGCGGCGGACTTCCTCGGCGATCTGACCGACCGGACCGTGGTCGTGATCGGCGCCGGCGAGAACGCGGAGCTCACCGCGCGCCTCCTGTCGGAGCGCGGAGTGCAGGCGCTGTTCGTGGCCAACCGGCGCCTGGAGCGGGCCCTCGCGCTCGCCAAGCGCTACGGCGGCCGAGCGGTGCCCTTCGACGAGCTCCCGCGCGAGCTCGAGGGCGCCGACATCGTGGTGGCGTCGACCGGCGCGCCGCACCAGATCGTTGGCCGCGAGGAGCTCGAGCAGGTGGCCAGCGCCCGCATGGGACGCCCGCTGGCGCTGCTCGACCTCGCCGTGCCGCGCGACATCGACCCCGGCGCGCGCGACTGCCCGGGCATCGCGCTCTACGACATGGACGACCTCCAGCAGGCCGTGACGCGCAACCTGAGCGTGCGCGAGGCCGAGGCCGAGCCGGCGCGCGCCATCGTGCGCGAGGAGCTCGCTCGCTTCGAGGACTGGCTCGCCTCGCTCGACGTGGTGCCCACAATCTCCGCCCTGCGCCGCCGCGGCGATCAGATCGTGGAGCAGGTGCTGCGCGAGAACGAGTCGGCCTGGGAGTCGCTGTCCGCCGCCGACCGCGAGCGCCTGGGGGTGATGGCACGCGCGGTTGTCAGCCGGCTGCTGCACGAGCCCACGCTGCGGCTCAAGGGATCGGCCGGCGAGCACGCCTCCTACCGATACGTGAACACCCTGCACGAGCTGTTCGGGCTCGAGGCCGCCCTGGCTCCCAGGGACGCCGAGGTCACGCGCCTCTCCGAGCGCCGCCGCAAGCAGGCGTGATCAGGCTCGGCACCCGCGGCAGCGCCCTGGCGCTGGTGCAGGCGCGCTGGGTGGCCGAGCGGCTCGAGGAGGACGCGGAGCTCGTGCCGATCACGACGCTCGGGGATCGCCGCCGCGATGCCGGCGACAAGGGGCGCTTCGTCGGCGAGATCGAGGAGGCGCTGCTCGACGGGCGGGTCGACCTCGCAGTGCACTCCGCGAAGGACGTGCCCGGCCGGCTGCGCGAGGGTCTCGCGATCGTGGGCGTGCCGGAGCGCGAAGATCCGCTCGACGCGCTGTGCGGCGCTGCCTCCCTCGACGAGCTGGCCTCCGGCGCGGTCGTGGGCACCGCGAGTGTGCGGCGGCGCTCGCAGGTCTCGGCGCTGCGGCCCGACCTGGAGGTGCGTCCGCTGCGCGGCAACGTGGATACGCGTCTACGGCGGCTGGGTGAGGGAGCGTTCGACGCGATCGTGGTGGCGCGGGCCGGGCTCGCTCGGCTCGAGCGAGGCGCCGAGGGTGTCGCGCTCCCGCAGCTCGTGCCGGCGCCGGGCCAGGGCTGCCTCGCCCTCGAGGCGCGCGCGGGCGACGAGCGCGCGGCGGCCGCCGCGGCGGCGCTCACCGACGCTGCCGCCCTCGCCTGCCTGACCGCCGAGCGGGCGCTCGTCGTCGGGCTCGAGGCCACCTGCAACACGCCGGTTGGCGCGATGGCGGAGCTGCGCGACGGCGAGCTCGAGCTCACCGCCTTCGCCGGCCTACCGGACGGCTCGCACTGGATCCGCGACTCGCTCGCGGGCG
>Ga0075430_100001251_pt1 | contig 20444 bp, 18 predicted proteins | sample RhiMetdeltSRZDD4_FD_75294 | JGI IMG/M metagenome (GOLD analysis project Ga0075430, IMG submission 75294) | Populus rhizosphere microbial communities from Tennessee, USA - Rhizosphere MetaG P. deltoides SRZDD4 | ecosystem: Host-associated > Plants > Roots > Rhizosphere > Soil | place: USA... | reverse complement strand
ACGCGACCGCCCGGCCGTCGGAGCCCCAGACCGCCGACCGGTAGGAGTCGGTGGTGGTGCCGACCGTACGCAGCACCGCGCCGCGCTCGTCGGCGAGCACCAGCGCGGAGTCGCGCCCGGCGCACGGGTAGCTGTGCGTGGCCCGGACAGCGGTGACGCGCTGCACACCGCCGACCGTGGCGAGGCGGAAGTCGCGGTAGACCAAGCCGGCTGCGGGGTTGCTGGCCAGCACCGGGGCCAGCGCACCGGTGGCCAGGTCGAAGCGGCTCAGCGAGGCCACCATGGCGGCCGCGTCGCGGTGCGCCACCAGCAGCGCGGTGCCGCCGGAGGCCCAGCCGAGCAGCTCGGGCGCCCGCCCGGCCACGGTGCCGTGGACCGTGCTGCCGGCCGCGCCCGAGTGGGTGAGGACCTCGCCGCCCAGGCGGGCGTAGGCCAGCCGGCCGTCAGCGGAGAAGGTGGCGGAGGTGACCTCCCCGCGGGCCACCGTGCGGGTCTGGCCGCTGGCCACGTCCAGCAGCCGCAGCTCGCTGCCGGCGTAGCCGGTGAAGTCCGGGATGACCGCGGCGGTACGCCCGTCCGCGCTCAGCACCGCCCGCACGGTGTACGCCGGGTCGCTGACCTCCACCGTGGCCCGCGCGACGCCGTTGACGTGGACGGCGAAGCTGCGGGCGGCGGTCCGTACCGTGTGGATCTCCTGGCCGGCCGGGACCGGTTGTGCCAGCGCCGGGGCCGGTTGTGCCGGAGCCGGGGCCGGTTGTGCCAGCGCTGGCGCCGGCCCCAGCCAGGCCAGCGCCAGCACCGCCGCGCAGAGCGTGGTCAGCGCGGCACCGCCGTGGCGTGCGCGTGGTCTAAGCATCGTCTACCCCCTGCCGGTGGTGTCGTGCCCGCCCGGCGGGTGCACCGGACGTCACGCAAGGACGCTCCGGCACCGCGTTCTGCAACTGGTATGTGCGCGGTAAACGCGGCAACGCCCTGGCCGCCCCCAAGAATTGGTATTCTTCGATTAAGACTGCGCGTGACGGCGCGCCAGCTCAGCAAGGGGCGAACGGATGAGGTTCGGGCTGCTGGGTCCGGTCGAGCTGTGGACCCACGGGCAGCGCACCGAGGTAGGCCCGGCCAAGCAGCGGGCCGTCTTCGCACTGCTGCTGTTGCACGCCAACCGGGTCGTCTCGGTGGACCAGATCGCGGACGCCCTGTGGGCGGAGGCGCCGCCGCGCACGGCCCGCAAGAACGTCCAGGTGTACGTGTGGCGGCTACGCCGGCTGGTCGGTGCCCGGCTGGAGTCACGACCGCCGGGCTACCAGATGTCGGTCGGGCCGGAAGAGCTCGACCTGGCCGAGTTCGAGCGGCTGGTGAGCCGGGCCCGAGCCGCCCGGCGGGCGGGCCTGCTGGTGCAGGCGGCGGGGGACTACCGGGCCGCGGTGTCGCTGTGGCGGGGCGCCTCGCTCGCGGACGTGGCCGGGATCGGCCGGCTGGGCACCACCGCCGCCCTGCTCGACCGGCGGCGGCTCCTGGCGTACGAGGACCAGATCAGCGTGGAGCTGGCGCTGGGGCGCCACGCCGAGCTGCTCCCGGTGCTGGACGAGCTGGTCACCGCCCACCCGCTGCACGAGCGCTTCGCCGAGCAGCAGATTCTCGCGCTCTACCGGGCCGGCCGGCGCGCCGACGCCTGTGTCGCGTACCTGCGGTGCCGCCGGGTGCTCTCCCGGGAGCTGGGTGTGGAGCCCGGGCCGGCGCTGCAACGGCTGGCCCGGGCGGTGCGGGAGGCCCAGCCGCTGCCGTGACCGCCGGTGGCCCGGGCGCCCGGCTGGCGACGTGGCCGCGGACATGCCGCGTCCCCGGTCGCCACGTGGCGACCGGGGACGCGGGCTGGGATCGGCCGGCTGCTCGCCGGGCCGCCGGCTACTTGAGCCAGGGCAGCCGCTTGACGAGGGCGGTCTTCTCCCAGAGCCGGCCGAACCCGAAGGTGCGGCCCGCGCCCACCAGGGCGAGCGCGGCCAGCAGGCCGGCGTAGATGAGGTGGTCGTCCATGAACGGGTTGTTGTCCAGCGGAAGGCTGGCGGTCCACATCATCACCATGAGGATGGCACCGGTGACCGCGGCGACCCGCATCCCGACGCCCGCGACCAGCGCGATGCCGATGCCCGCAAGGCCGGTCATGAAGAGCCAGTCCGCCCAGGCCGAGCCGGCGATCTCGTGGTAGAAGCCCTCGAACGGGCCGGTCGCGTTGCGCAGGAACCCTTGGGTGGGGTGGCCGCCGTTGATCCATGAACGGGCCTCCGGCGTGGCGAAGCCGAAGCCGAAGAGCTTGTCCAGGAAGGCCCACAGGAAGATCCAGCCGAGCGCGATGCGCAGCCCGGCCCACACGTACCTGGTGACGACCTGGCTGGTGGTCTCGCGGATGGTGGCCGCGGGCGCCTCCCGCACGGCTGTGGCGACCTCGCCGGTCACTATGGGCTTCACCCTGGCCGCAGGACGGGTGGTCAGCGTGGTCATCGGTTCACGTCCTCTCTCGTCTCCTCTTTGTCACCCCTATTCGACGGCTTCTCCCGGCGCGGCGGGCAGAGCCGGTCGACCGCCGCGTGCGGGACTTTCGACCCCCATACAGGACTCGCTACGCAGCGGCCATCCGTTCGGCGGGTGGGAACCTGGTCGACGCCGGAGCCAACCGGACGCCGGGCTGGCGGGTGTTGCCATAGAAGGGCACAGGACGCCGCCCAGGAGGCGTACGTACCGCCTGGTTCTCAACCGGTGGCGCAAGACCAGGAACCGGGTCATCGCGTACCGCCGGCACGGCGCCGACCCGGCGGCCCCGCCGCTGAACGAGGACACGGTGGCGCTGGTCGCGGCGTTGAAGAAGCTGCCTGTACCAGAGCGGGAAGCGATCATTCTGTACCACCTGCTCGATCTGCCTGTCGCTGATGTGGCAGCGCAGACCGGCGCGCCGGGACCGGACGCTGAGCCGCGGCACGCCGGAGGCGGAGGACCTGCTGGCGCAGTACGTGGCCCGTTACCGGCCCGGCGATGCCGCCCGGTACCTCGACCAGGTGCGTGCCCGGGTGAGCTCGTGTCGGCCGGGCGGCGGGAGGTCGGTCAGGATCGTGGCGCAGCGCTTTGCCGGACAGGACGCGCTGCTGGTCCAAGCCGACTACGGCGACGGATTCACCGCCAAGCACGTGCTGGTCCGGCAGGGTGATCTCCTCACCGAGTTCTTCACCAAGCCGGAACGCAGCAGCGCGGCAGCGCAGGAGCTCGGCCGCAGGGCCCGCGCTCCGGCTCTGCGGAGGCACACCAGCCTGCTGACGGCGTACCGAGGCGTCCTAATGCTCCACCCGCCGCCTATGGGGCCGGCCCGGCGTCCAGTCGGCCGAGCGCCGGGCCGGCCTTCAGCCGCAGCTGCTCAGCTTTGCGAGCTGGGCAGGTCCACGGTCCCGGACGGGTCCTGGTTCCCCGGCTCGATACGCCCCTGCGAACCGGGGTAGACCAGGGACTCCTGGCCACTGTCGAGCCAACGCACGACATAAGGGGGAGTGCCGTCCTCACGGCGGAGCGCGATGATGACCCCGATCCGCCTGCGGTCGCCGACGTGGGCGCCTTCGAGGACGAGCCGATCGCCGAGCTGTGCCTTCATGGCCCTATTTTCCCCCAAGGCCGGCCGGCCGCCTCCCCTTGGGGCCTGTTCAGCACGGCTTTCGCGCAGGCCCGGGTCTTTCGCGCAAGCTTCCGGTACCAGCCGTCGGGCGTGCTGGTTGATCCTGGTTGATCCTGCGAGCCCACCCGCAAGCTCGCTCGCCGCCGGCACCACGCGGATCCGGGTGGCCTATCGAGGCTGTCCGTGGGCGGTTGGCTCCCCGGCTGCGGTGAGGCACTGGCTACCTGCCACGGTCCGTTCGGCGGCTCAAGACCGTACGTCTCCTGCCGTCATCGTCACTGTCGCGGCCAGTAGTGGTTTCGGCGTGGTCGTTGTGTGGGGTCGACCCAGGCCGGTGGGGTGAGCTCGGGTCGTCCGTCGGGTGTGATGTGGACGGTCCAGTCGTCGTGGTGGAGCAGGCGGTGGTGGAAGGTGCAGACGAGTACGACGTTGTTGAGGGTGGTGGGGCCGCCGTCGGCCCACGGCCTGATGTGGTGGCCCTGGCACCATTTCGCCGGCCGGTCACAGCCGGGAAACTGACATCCGCCATCGCGGAGCACCAGGGCGCGGCGCAGCGCGCCGGTGCAGCGCGGCCACCTCAACCTCGTCGGCGACCTTCGTCGCCACCGCTGCCCGCATGCCTTCTATTCTAGTACTTTTGTTCGACACTATCTATAGTGGATCCTTTGTTGCCTAAGCGTTTCTACAGTGGACCTGAGAGCAGATCGACCCCGGCAGCTTCGCGCGCACAGCCCAGTCCCGGCCTGCGGAGGATGCTTGTAAACCTGGCCACTACGGTGATGCGACCTGGGACATGCCACAACGGCGCGGACTGCGAAGGCGCCTGCCACGTGAAGGAAAGCGGCGGTGGAGCAAGGACCTACGTGTCACGGCGACGACGGGCAACGCACTACCCGCAGGACCTGACCACCGCAGCACTCTGGGTCTACGGACCGGACCTCCGCTAGGCGCTAGCCGCGGGTGGGGGCAACCTGCGACACGACGGGCTGCACAAGCTCACCAGCCCGCTGGCCCACAAGATGCGGCACGCTGACCGTGGCCGAGCGGCGGACCGGAGAGGGGTCGTGCGATGACGATGATCGCCTGGGAGGTACGGCGGCCGGGTCCGGTCAGCACCGGGCCGCTGGTCCTGGCCCGCCGGCCGGTGCCCCGGCCGGGTCCGGAGGACCTGCTGGTACGGGTCACCGCCTGCGCGGTGTGCCGTACCGACCTGCACGTGGCAGAGGGCGACCTGCCGGTCCACCGGCCAGCCGTGGTCCCGGGCCACGAGGTGGTCGGCGAGGTGGCCGGGACCGGCGCGCAGGTGCACGGCTACGCGGTCGGTGACCGGGTCGGCATCGCCTGGCTGCGGCACACCTGCGGGCAGTGCCGGTACTGCCGGCGCGGCGACGAGAACCTGTGCCCGTCCTCGGAGTACACCGGCTGGGACGCCGATGGCGGCTACGCGCAGTACGCGACGGTGCCGGCCGGCTTCGCGTACCGGCTGCCGGACGGGTACGACGACGCCGAGCTAGCCCCGCTGCTCTGCGCCGGGATCATCGGCTACCGGGCGCTGCGCCGCTCCGCCCTGCCGCCCGGCGGCCGGCTCGGCGTCTACGGCTTCGGGGCGTCGGCGCACCTGGCGACCCAGGTGGCGCTCGCCGAAGGCGCCACGGTGCACGTGCTAACCAGGTCCACCGCGGCCCGGGAGCTGGCGCTGGAGCTCGGCGCCGCCTCCGCCGCCGGCGCGTACGACGCACCGCCGGAGCCGCTGGACTCGGCGGTCCTGTTCGCCCCGGTGGGGGACCTGGTGCCGGTGGCGCTGGCCGCGCTCGACCGCGGTGGCACCCTGGCCGTGGCCGGCATCCACCTGACCGACGTGCCCGTGCTCGACTACCAGCGGCACCTCTTCTACGAGCGCAACCTGTGCTCGGTCACCGCGAACACCCGGGCCGACGGGCGGGAGCTGCTGGACCTCGCGGCGCGCCACCGGTTCCGGGTGGCCGTCACCGGCTACCCGCTCGACGCGGCGGACCGGGCCCTCGCCGACCTCGCCGCGGACCGGGTCAACGGGGCGGCAGTGCTGGTGCAGGATTGACCGGCATGGACGCATCCGAGTCGCCGACCCAGCCGGGCCGGCCCAGGGCGGCTGGAGCCTTCGCCGCAGCCGCCGGTGTGGCGTTCTTCGCCATGGGGACCTACCTGTTCGTGGTGCTCGGCTCGGCCGGGCTCTCGGTCGACATGTTCGACGACCCGGCCGCCCTGCTGCCCTGGGTGGACCGCCACCGCGGGATGTACCAGGGCATGTGGCTGCTCTACCTGCTGTCGCAGGCGTTGCTGCTGGGGGAGCACCTGGGCATGCGTACCGCCGCGGTCGTGGGCACGGCTTCGGTGGTCATCGCCCTGGTCGGGCTGGTGTTCCTGTTCGCCGCGAGCCCGGTCACCGCGGACGCGTACCAGCAGGCCGTGCAGCGGGGTACGGCCGGCGGGCCGGAGGCGGTCCTCACCGTGCATACCGTGGCCGCGGACATCGGCAAGGATCTCCGGCTCGTCTCCGAGGTGCTGCTCGGCGCCTGGCTCGTCCTGGCCGGCGGTGCGCTGCGCCGGCGTACCGGGCGGCTGGGCTGGTGGGCGCTTGCCGCGCTCGGCGGCTGGACCGTCCTCGTGGCCGCCTGGAAGCTGGTCCAACCGGCGATGCCGCTGGAGGACTGGCTGGGCTTCCTGCTCGGCGCCGGCTACGTCGGCCTGGGCGCCGGCCTCCTCCGCGGCGCGCCACCACGGCAGGCGTCCTCGCGTCCATCGCCGTAGGCGACGTGGGGTGGGGGTACGACACGCACAACTCATCGGCTGTAGCAAGCAAGCAACATGTCGTCGTGCCGCCACGTTTGTGGACAGTCAGAAGTGGAGCGATGGCGTACGCTCGTCCCCGGCCGATGACATATCTCCATCATGGACACTCTGTGGCGACCGGAGCGTGTATGCAGGCTCTCGACCAGACAGTGGTCTATCTCGCCCGCCATCTCACCGAGGTCAAGCCGGCCCTCGACCCCGCGCAGATCGGCATGGACTGCTCGCTGACCGCGGATCTCGGGCTTGACTCCCTGGATCTGGTCGAGCTGGCGAACCGGCTGACCAGCGACCAGGGCGTGACCGACCTGACCCCGTGGCTGGCCCAGGCGATGGGTCCAGGCGGTGACACGGTGCGCAGCCTGGCCGCCTTCCTGCTGGACGCCGGTCCGCCCGGGCCGGACAGCGATGGGTCCGCGCCACCGAAGGAGGCACAGCCATGACCGAGTGCACCGAGCGGAGCGAGGGCCACGAGGGCATGGCCAGGGAGGTAGAGCAGCCATGACCGTCACCACCGCAGAGCCGGTCCGCGCGCCCGCCCGCCGCGACTACACGGCCCTGGCCGAAGAGCTGGCGCCGGTGTTCGCCGAGCGCGCCGCCGCGCACGACGCGGCGCAGACGTTCCCGCTGGAGAACTTCGCCGACCTCGTCCGGTCCGGCTATACCGCGATGACCGTCCCGGTCGAGTACGGCGGTGGCGGCGCCTCGCTCGCCGAGCTGTGCCGGGCCCAGCAGGTGCTCGCGGCCGCCTGTGGGTCGACGGCGTTCGCGGTGAACATGCACGTGCACGGCCTGGCGATGATCGCCGCCCGCAACGACCCGCGGTACGAGTGGATCTACCGCGCGGTGGTCGACGACGGCGCGGTCATCGCGGGGGGCTTCAGCGAGCCCGGCATCGGCGGCAACTGGTGGTACCCGGTCAGCAGCGCCGAGCTGGTGGACGGCGGGTACCGGCTGCGGGGGCGCAAGAGCTTCTTCACCGGCTATCCGGCGGCCACGCTGCTGTTCCTGTCCGCGTCCCGGGCCGACCGGCACGGCGCGGCGGTGCCGATCGGCTTCCTCGTCCCCCGGCCGGAGCGCGGCATCGAGGTGACCGCGCTGTGGGACGCGGCCGGGATGCGCGCCACCGGCAGCCACTCGCTCCTGGTGGACGACCTCTTCGTGGAGACCCGGTACCGCATCGGGGAAGAGGGCGACCTGCCGATGATCTTCCTGAACGGTGTCCACTGGGCCTGGTGCAGCTTCGCCTCCGTCTTCGTGGGCATCGCGCGCGGCGCCTTCGAGCTGGCGACCCGCGGCCAGCGGGAGCGCCGGATGCACGTCATGGACCGGTCCCTGGCCCACCTGCCCGGGGTCCAGTTCAAGGTCGCCGAGATGGCGACCAAGCTGGCGGCGGCGGAGGCGCACCTGTCGGCGGCGGTCAACGGGCCGCACGACACCGACGGCGACCCGCTGGGCCACTACATCGAGATGAGCCTGATGAAGGTCACCGTGTGCCGGCTGGCCCACGAGATCGTCACGCTCGCCGTACAGACCCAGGGCGGGTCGAGCCTCGCCTCGGCCAACCCGTTGCAGCGGATGTACCGGGACGTCGTGGCCGGCCTGCTGATCCCGCCCGCCGCCGACGTGGTCATGGAGTGGGCCGGCAAGCAGGCGCTCGGGGTGGCGGTCTTCGACGAGCCCCGATGGGGCGGCTGAGATGGGCCGCCCAGGGCTCGCGGCGGGGGCGGTCTCCACGTTCACCCGGCTGCGCGCGCTGGTCCGCCTGAACCCGGGCGGGGTGCTGGACGCGGTTGGGCGGGCGTACCAGGACCGGCCCCTGCTCTTTCCCGACGAGCCGCTGGACTACCCCGGGTACGGCACGGCCAGCCTCACCGGAGGGCAGCTGCGCTCGCTCGGGCACCGCCTGGCCCACGCGCTACAGGGCCTGGGCGTACGGCCCAACACCCGGGTGGTGATCGCGCAGCGCAACCATCCGGTCTACCTGCTGCACATGCACGCCGTGATCCTCGCCGGTGGCATCCCGGTCAGCGTGAACGCGGCCACCGGCGCGCAGTTCCTGGCCGACGTCACCGAGCACACGGGCGCCGCGCTGGTCCTCACCGACCCGGCCACCATCTCGCGGGCCACCGCCTCGCCGGCCGGCCAGGCACCGCTGCGCCGGCTGCTCCAGCGGGGGGTCACGCTGTGCGTGGCCTCCGGCGCCGACCGGATGGCGGTCCCGGTCACCGAGCTGGCCCCGCTCGTCGCCGCCGCGCCGGACACGTCGGTGCCGGCCCGGCGGGTGGCCAGCGACACGGTTGTGGCCATGTTCCACACCTCGGGCACGACCGGCACGCCCAAGCTCTGCGTCTGGAACGGGGCCAACAGCCGGCGGATCTGGAAGATCATGATGGCCACGCTGCCGGCCGGCGCCCGTACCCGGCTGCTCGTGGCCGTGCCCTTCTCCCACGCCCTGTTCTTCGCCCTCGGCACCGGCGTCCTGCTGTGCGGCGCCCGGCTGCACGCGCAGTCCGACCTCGAGCCGGAACGGCTCCTGCACAACATCGCCCGGCACCGCGCCACCAGTGTGTTCGCCTTCCCGCACCTGTACATGCGGGCGGTGGCGGGCGACCTGGACAGCCACGACCTCAGCTCGGTCAAGATCTGGGCGACCGGGGCGGACAAGGCCCACGCCGCACACATCGCGCAGCTGACCCGCCGCGGTGGGCTCCGCCTGGCCCCGTGGCTGCCGCGCGGCTCGCTCTTCCTCGACTCGTACGGCTCGACGGAGATCGGCGCCGGCGGGATCATGCAGCTCTGGCCGCCCGGTTCGACGCCGCAGCCATGCCTGCAAGGCACCCCGATGCCGACCCAGTTCGCCTACCGCATCGTCGACGAGGCGTGGCGCGACGTGCCGGCCGGCACGGAGGGACGGATCCTGGTCCGCAGCACCACCGCGTTCGCCGGCTACTGGAACAACCACGACCGGTGGGTGGCCAGCCGGGTCGACGGCTGGTGGTGGGCCGGGGACGTCGGCTGCCGGGACCGTCGCGGCCGGCTGCTGTTCCTGGACCGGGAGGCCGACTCGGTCCACACCGCCTACGGGGTGCTGCGGACCCTGCCCGTCGAGGAGCGGCTCCTGGCGCATCCCCAGGTGATGGAGGCGGCCGTCTTCCAGGCGGGCCGGGACCCCGACGGCCTGGGTCACGCGGTCGCGCTGGTGGCGCCGCGCGGTGCGCTGAAAGCGGCCGACCTGGACGCGTCCGGGCTGGACCGGGGCCGGCTCGCCGAGGAGCTGCGGGAGTGGGCCAACACCGGCCGGTCCGGGCCGCCGCTAGCGGCGGTGCGCGTGGTCGGGCTGGACGAGATCCCGTTCGGGGTCACCGGCAAGGTGCTCAAGACCCGCCTGCGCGAGGCGTACGCCGCCGGCCCGCCCGCCTTCCACCAATACGACCGAGCAACGGGAGTACCCGGATGACAGTCACCGCACTGCCGTCGGCGGCGGCGCGTACCGAACAGTGGCAGTGCCTGCGCGAGCGCGCCCAGGATCTGGCGGCCACGTTCGAGGCGCGCGGCGCCGACGGCTACGAGACCGGCCGGTTCGTCGCCGACAACATCCGGGACCTGACGGCCGCCGGCATCACGGCCATGAACGTGCCGGCGGACCTGGGCGGGTTCGACGGCTCCCTGGCGGAGACCGTCGAGATCATCAAGACGGTCGCGACGGGCTGCGGCTCGACCGCGTTCACCCTGGCGATCCACCTCATCCTCACCGGGAGCCTGCGCCAGGACATCGACGCGAAGGTGCGGGAGCGGCTGTACACCGCAGTGCGCGACGGCGCCTTCGTCATCGGCCCCTTCACCGACGAGGGCTCCGGCAGCAACTGGGCGATGCCCTCCACAGTGGCCCGCCGGGTCGACGACGGGTTCGTCCTGGAGGGCGTCAAGCACTTCAGCACCGGGTTCGACGCGGCCACCCACCTGGTGCTCACCGCCGGCCTCACCGACGAGCACCTGGAGCCGCCGTTCAACCTCGCCGTGTTCCTGGTGGACAAGCCGACCGACGGCAGCGTCGCGGTGGCCCGGCCGTGGGCCGGCTTCGCGATGCCGATGACCGGGTCCCACTCGCTGCGCATCGCCGACCTGGCCGTCAGCGCCGACGACATGCTGTTCCCCGAGGGGCTGACCCCGCTGTTCTTCATGTCCCGCCAGCAGTGGGGGCACTACGGGTTCTCCGCGGTCTTCCTGGGCCTGGCCGAGCGGGCGTACACGCTGGCCGTCGAGGCGACCCGCGGGCGGCGCAACACCGCGGTCAAGGACCTGCGCCTGATGCCGGGCGTGCAGTTCGCGGTCGCCCAGATGCGCAGCGCGCTCGGCACGATGAACGCCCTGCTGACCGAGTACGCCGAGCGCCACATCGACCCGGGGGAGGACCTGACCCGGTTCGTGGCCGACACCTGCGTGCCGAAGTACTTCGTGACCAACGAGGCGGTGCGCGTGGTGACGCTCGCCATGCAGGTCGTGGGCGGTTCCGCGATCCGCGAACGGGGCCGGCTGAGCCAGATCTGGCGGGACGTGACCGCCGGACCGCTCCTGCCGTTCACCAACGACCTGGCCCGGGAGTTCATCGGCAAGGCGGCACTCGGCATCGACCCGATCGCGACCCCGAGGTGGCTCTAGATGGTAGACCGGCTGCGCCCGCTGGACGAGGCGAGCACCCGCATCGACAACAACTTCTACGACGAGGTCGGCGACGCCTGGTGGGACGAGACCGGGATGTTCTGCGGCCTGCATGAGATGAACCCGGTCCGGGTCGACTACTTCGACCAGGCGTTCACCAGCCGCCTCGCGCCCCAGTCCCGCGGCGACGTCCAGGTGCTGGACATCGGCTGCGGCGGCGGGCTGGTCTCCGAGCCCCTGGCCCGCCGGGGGTACCGGGTGCGCGGGGTCGACCTCAACGCCGGGGCCATCGCCGCCGCCCGCCGGCACGCGCAGGCCGCCGGGGTCGACGTCGACTACCGGGTCGGCTCAGCGTACGAGCTGCCCGCCGGCGACGGCGAGATCGACGGGATCGTCATCTCCGACGTCCTGGAGCACCTGCACGACCTGGACACCGCGGTCGGCGAGATGGCCCGGGTGATGCGCCCCGGCGGGGTGCTCGCCTTCGACACGATCAACCGCACCGTCAAGAGCTACCTCATCATGCTGCTGATCGCCGAGTGGGTGCTGCGGATCAACCGCCGGGGCACCCACGCGTGGCGGCTGTTCATCAAGCCGGCCGAGCTCGACACCATCCTGGCGCGGCACGGCTTCACCCTGGTCGAGACGGCCGGCCTCAGCCCGGCCCGCCCGGTCCCCGCCGCCATCGTCAGCTACCTGCGCTCGCGCCGGCTCGGCGGCTACCGGCTCAGCGCGGACCAGGCGGGCAGCTATATCGGGTTCGCCGTCAAGAGCGACCCGGCGACCCGCCGGCACGACCCCTCAACCACTGCGGAGGAGCGTTCATGACCTGGGTCGGATCAGAGACCAGAGCGAGCACCGAGATCCGCGCCGACGTGGACACGGTACGCAAGTTCCTGCTCGACGTGCCCGGATGCGGCCGGCTGATGCCCTCGGTGTGCAGCCTCGAGCCGGTCGGCGACGACCTCTACCACTACCGGCTGGAGGAGTTCTCCAACGGCGCGGTCAGCCTGGCCCCGGAGTACGTGGCCCGGTTCGACGTCTCCGACCCGGCCGAGATCCGCTGGGAGCCGCATGGCGAGCACAACTTCAAGTCCTGGGGCGTGTTCCGTACGACCCCCGGAGTGGGGCCGGACGAGACCGTGCTGGAGATCGACACCCGCGCCGAGGCGGACCTTCCGGTGCCCGCCGTCATGGTGCCGCTGGTCCGGCCGTTCGCCAGCCGGTCGAGCAACGAGGTGACCACCGGGTTCCTGCGCAACATCAAGAACGCCCTGGAGTCCGACCTCGGACGGGGCTGACGATGCCGGCCCGCATGCTCGCCCTCGGCACGGCGGCGCCGGCGGCCGTCGTGCCGCAGGGCGAGCTCTTCGAGCAGTTCTACCGGGACATCTACGACGAGGTCCCCAGCGCCAAGGACCTGTTCGCCAACACCCAGGTCAGCCAGCGCTACATGGCCTGGGACCCGCGGCTGGCCTTTGCCGAGGGGTTCCCGGGCCTGCGCGAGCGGATGGACGCCTGGGAGGAGAACGTGCTGGAGCTGGGGCGCCGCTGCCTGACCCAGGTTCTCGCCGGGGTCGAGCCGGACTCGGTCGGCACGTTCGCGATGGCCAGCTGCACCGGGTACGCCGGCCCGACGCCGGAGATGCTGCTGGCCAAGGAGTTCGGGCTGCCCAGCCACCTGCGCCGCACCTTCGTCGGGCACATGGGCTGCTACGCCGCCTTCAACGCGCTGAAGGTCGCCCTGGACGCGCTCGCCGCCCGCCCGGACGAGCACGCCCTGGTGCTGTGCGCCGAGGTGTGCTCGGTGCACGTGCGGCCGGAGGCCACCGCCGAGCAGGCCGTGGTGCACGCGCTCTTCGGCGACGCCGCGGCGGCCGTGCTGCTCAGCTCCGGTGCCGGCGGCGGGCCGCAGCTGCTGCGCACCCACACCGCCACGCACTACCCCACCTCGGAGGCGATGACCTGGCGGGTCGAGGACGACGCGTTCCGGATGACCCTGTCGCCGTACGTCCCCGTGTACCTGGCCGAGACCATCCGCCCGTTCGTCAAGGAGCTGCTCGACCCGGCCGGGCTCGACGTGCCCGACGTCCGCTACTGGGGCATCCACCCGGGCGGACCGAAGATCATCGAGTTCGTCGGGGAGCGGCTCGACCTGCCCGAGGCGGCGCTGGAGCCGTCCCGCGCCGTGCTCGCCGAGTACGGCAACTGCTCATCAGTGACGGTCCTGCTGATCCTCGACCGCATCATCCGCCAGCACCAGCCGTCCCGAGGTGAGCACGCCGTGCTGATGGCCTTCGGGCCCGGGCTGACCCTGGAGTCGGCGCTGGTCCGGTTCTGAAGGGCGCAGGTCCTACGGCTTTGACCGCACGTCCCACGGCCCCGGCGGTACCTCGTCGGTTCCGACCGCATGTCGTTATGCCGCATGTCGTTATGTCGTTGGAGGACCCATGGACACCGGCCTCACCCCGAGCGCCGAGACCCCCGAGCTGCACAAGGCGATAGAGGGGCACTACGACGGGCTGATCCAGCTGTACGAGGACCTGTGGGGGGAGCACATCCACCACGGGTACTGGGAGCCTGGCCAGGCCGGCACCGACCGGCACCTCGCGCAGGTGCGTACGGTGGACCGCCTGGTGGAGTTCGCCGGCGTGCCCGCCGGCAGCCGGGTGCTCGACGCGGGGTGCGGTGTGGGTGCCTCGGCCGTGTACCTGGCCCAGCAGCTGGGCTGCGAGGTCGAGGGCATCACCCTCAGCCGGGAGCAGGTGCTGCGGGCCGAGCAGAAGGCGGCCGAGGCCGGGGTGACCGGGCAGACCCGCTTCCGCCAGCTGGACGCGATGGCCACTGGCTACCCGGACGGCTCGTTCGACGCGGTCTGGGCGCTGGAGAGCTGCGAGCTGATGCCGGACAAGCGAGCCTTCCTCAGCGAGTGCCACCGGGTGCTGCGGCCGGGCGGGGTGCTGGCGGTGGCCACCTGGTGCGCCCGCGACGACCAGCTCACCGAGAGCGAGGTGCGGCTGCTGCGCCGCATCTACCGCGACTTCGTCGTCTCGCACGTGCTGCCGCTCGACGACTACGAGAAGATGTGCTGGCAGCTGGGGTATGGCGAGGTCCGGGCCGAGGAGTGGACCGACCGGGTCCGCGACACCTGGAAGCTGAGCACCGACATCGTCCGGCCGTTCGTCCGGGACCCGTCCTACGTCTGGAAGCTCATCCGCGCCAAGGGCGTGGACATCTTCCGGTTCCTCAACTCGGTTCCGCTGATGAAGCAGGCGTACGACCGTGGCGTCATGCGCTACGGCGTCTTCCGCGCGACCAAGCCCGCCAAGGAGGCACTGTCGTGACCGTCTCCGTGTCACCCCTGAGGTCCGGGTCACCCGTGAGGTCCGTCTCGCCGGTGGAGGAGGTGGTGGCCGACCTGCTCACGCAGGAGTGGGTGGTCGACCTGTTCACCGAGCTGTCGGCGCGGCAGGCCACCTCGCAGCAGCTGGTCGACCGGCTGCGCCACCGGGACGTCTCCAACCACGTGTTCTGGCCGTTCCACGCGCCGCAGTTCCCGCTCGCCGTGACCTCGGCCAAGGGCTGCCGCATCACCGACGCGGACGGGGCGTCCTATCTGGACTGCCACCTCGGCTTCGGGGCGCAGGCCCTGCACGGGCACAGCCCCGAGCCGGTGGTGGACTTCGTCCGCGAGCGGATGGGCAACGGGTCTGGCAACGGCTACTTCCACCCGGTCGAGCTGGACTTCGTCGAGCTGCTGCACGACCTGGTGCCGCACTGCGAGAAGTGGGCGTTCCTCAACTCCGGCACGGACGCGACCCAGGCCGCGATCCGGCTGGCCCGGGCCCGTACCGGCCGGCGGATGGTGGCGAAGTTCGAAGGGGCGCTGCACGGTGTGCACGACATCGCCGCGCACAACACCGCCTTCTGGTACCACGGCCAGCCGGCGACGCCCTTCCCCGAGGTAGGGCCGGACGGCATCGCGCCGGACGCGGCGCTGGCCGGCGTACTCACCGCCAGCCCGCGGGACCTGCTCGTGCTCCCGCACGACCCGGTCGTCGCGGCCAACCTGATCGAGCGGCACCGCCATGAGCTGGCCTGCGTGCTCGCCGAGCCGGTGTCGTCCGCGTTCCCGTACCCCGAGGTCGGTATCCCGCTGGTGCAGCGGGTGGCGGACGCGTGCCGGCGGGTCCGGGTGCCGTTCATCCTGGACGAGGTGCTGACCGGGTTCCGCTACGGCATCGGCGGTGCCGCCGCGGCCTTCGACATCCCGGCCGACCTCTACTGCTACGGCAAGGTGATCAGCGGCCTGGGGCTGCCGCTGTCGGCGGTCGCCGGCCGGGCAGACTTCATGGACACCATGCAGACGACCGGGGTCGCCCTGACCGACGTCGGGGCCAAGACCTGCGTGCACACCACCCACGCCGGCAACTACCTGGCCCTGTGCGCCGGGTACGCCAGCGTCCGCCTGCTCGCCGAGCAGGGTCCGGCGTACTACGAGCGGACCCGGGCCAACGTGGCGTGGCTGCGGGAGCACCTGGCGGAGCTCCGGGCCCAGCACGGCATCCCGCTGCGCCTGCTCGGCTTCGGTGACTTCATCGGCTCGTTCGCCTTTGTCGCCGACGAGAGCTACCCCAGCTACCGCGAGTTCGCGGCGGCCGTCAACCCGGTGGGCCTGCTCATGCTGACGCTGATGCTGCGCAAGCGCGGGATCTTCTGCTTCAGCCTGCCGATGCTGTTCACCGGCGGCGCGCACGAGCGGGCCGACCTGGCCCAGGTGCTCGATGCGGTGACCGACAGCGCACTGGAGCTGCAGCGGCACGGCTTCCCCTTCGTCCTGCCGTCATGAGCACCGCCGGACGGGATGACCGGGCGGTGCACCCAGCGCGCGCCGCCTGGCGCCCGACCGACCAGAAGGCCACCATCAGCGCGGCGCCGACACTCGGCGCCGCGCTGGTGCGGTGGGCGGCGGACCGGCCCGCAGATCCGGCGTTCTGCATCTACGACATGGCCGGCGGCCAGACCGAGCTGACAGTGGGTGAGCTGTGCGAGCGGGCGGCCGTGGCGGCGGCCGGCATCGCCGGCCACGGGGTCGGCCCCGGCGACCGGGTGGCGGTCAGCCTGGACACCGGCGTCGATCTGGTCACGACGCTGTTCGGCGCCGCCCTGCTCGGTGCGGTGCCGGTGCTGATCGAGCCCCCGATGACCGAGGGCCGGGCCCGGGTCTGGGGCGAGCGGGTCGGCGGAGCACTGCGCCGCATCCGCCCCCGCCTGCTCGTCGCGGATGAGGCGGCCCGCGGCTTTGCCGAGCCCGTCGCGGGCGGGGTGCGGCTGGTCGCGCCGCCCGGCGCCGGAAGCCCGTCCGGTGGCGTTGCGGGGTTGATGGACGCTCCGTCGGTGGCCGTTCCCGAACTGCCCGACGCCCCGTTGGCAGCCGTTTCCGAGCCCCCCGCCGACCCGGATGGCCTGGCGTTCCTCCAGCTGACCTCGGGCACGGTCGGGCACGCCAAGGTGGCCTGCCTGACCCACCGCGCGCTGTCCGCCAACGCGGCCGCCATCGCCGCGCGTACCCCGTACCTGGCTAATGACCTGATGGTCAGCTGGCTTCCGCTGCATCATGACATGGGCCTGGTGGGCGCGACGCTCGCGCCGTTCCTGCACCGCATCCCGGTTGTCCTGCTGCCGCCGCTGGCCTTCCTGCTGCGACCGGAGCGGTGGCTGTGGGCGGTGCACCGGTTCCGCGGCAACCTGTCACCGGCGCCCAACTTCGCCTACCAGCTGTGTGCCCTGAAGGCTGCGGACGCGGCCCTCGACGGCCTCGACCTGAGCTCGTGGCGGGCCACCTACAACGGTGCCGAGGTGGTCAACGAGGGCACCGTGCGCCTATGGCAGCAGCGGTTCGGCCGGTACGGGCTGCGCCCCGAGAGCATGCGCCCGGCGTACGGCCTGGCCGAGGTCGGGGTCGCCGCGACGCTGACCGTGCCGGGGGCCGGCTGCCGGGTGGAGCACGTCGACCGGGACGAGCTGGCGGCGACCGGGCGGGTGGTACCGGCCACCCCGGGCGCGGCGCAGGCCCGGCCGCTGGTGTCCGTGGGCCCGCCACTGCCCGGGTACGACATCGCGGTGCGTGATGACGACGGGCACCCGGTGCCCGACCGGGTGCAGGGCCGGGTGATGGTGCGTGGGCCGTCGATGATGACCGGTTACTTCGAGGATCCGGCCGCCACCGGCACGGCCCTGGTCGATGGCTGGCTGGAAACAGGCGACCTGGGGTTCCTCGCCGATGGGGAGCTGTTCGTCACCGGCCGGGCCAAGGACCTGCTCATCGTGGCGGGGCGCAACTTCCAGCCGTACCCGGCCGAGACCGCGGTCGCCGGGGTGGCTGGCGTACGCCCCGGCGGGGTGGCGGTGGTAGGGGTGCCCGACCCGGGCCGCGGTACCGATGCGGTGGTCGCGGTCGTCGAGTCCGCGCTGGCCACGCAGCCGCAGCGGGGCGCGGCGCTGTCCGACGCGGTCGCCCGCGCGGTAACCGACGAGCTGGGCGTACGGCCGCACCGGGTCGTCGTGGTACGCCCCGGCAGCCTGCCCCGCACGTCCAGCGGCAAGCTGCGGCGCGGTCGCATCGCGGACGACCTAGCCGCGGGCAGGCTGACCGGGTACGAGGCACCGCCGGTGGCGAGCCGCTGATGGGCGAGGTTGTCGACGTTGCGGTGGTCGGCGGTGGCCTCGCCGGACTGACCGTCGCCGGCCTGCTCGCCGGCTCCGGGCACCGGGTGACCGTGCTGGAGGCGGCCGGGGAGCTGGGCGGCCGGGGCCGCAGCACCGAGCATGACGGGTACCGGATGAACCTCGGCCCCCGGGCGCTCTACCGCGGCCCACTGCGGGCCGCGCTGCGCCGGCTCGGCGTGCCCGCACCGGGCGCGCCGCCGCCCCTGGGCCAGGCGATGGCGCTGTTCGGCGGGGTGCCGTACCGCGGGTTCATCACCGTTCCTGGCCTGCTCACCACGGGTTTCCTGAGCCTGCGCGAGCGCTCGGCCATGGCCCGCCTGTTCGCGGTGGTGCGCCGCAACCCGCGGCTGGCGGGGATGACGGCGGCCGAGTGGCTCGCCGGCGTGCTGCCGACCGAACGGGCCCGGCTCGCCGCCGCGTCGCTGGTCCGCATCGCCGCCTACCTGGACAGCCCGGAGCGGGCCAGCGCGGACATGGTGGCCGAGCACCTGGCCACCGCCAGGTTCGGGGTGCGTTACGTGCACGGCGGCTGGCAGACGCTGGTGGACGGCCTGGCTACGGTGGCCGTCCGCCGGGGTGTCCAGATCACCACCGGAGCCCGGGTGACCGGGGTGTACGGCGACGCCAGCCCGTACACGGTGGCCACCGCCGACGGCCGGCAGCTGGTGGCCCGTGCGGTGGTGGTCGCGGGGCTGCCGCCGGCACGGGCGCTGGACCTGGCCGAGCGGCCGGAGCTCGCCGCAGGCCTCGGTCCCTCGCTGCACGCCGCCTGCCTGGACGTGGCGCTGCGCCGGCTGCCAGATCCCCGCCGGCCCTTTCTCTACGGTGTCGACCGGCCGGTCTACCTCGTGGTGCACTCGGCGCGTGCCCGGTTCGGCGCTGGCGCGGGCGCCGTTATCCACCTGCTCCGCTACGGCGGCGCCGCCCCGCCCGCGACTGCCAGGCCCGCGACTGCCGGGCCCGCCCCGGCCGCGGGCGGGCCCGCCGGCGGGTCCTCAGGACCCGCCTCGCCGTCCTCCGCCCCTGTTTCAGGAGCGCCTGTGGCTCGGTCCGGGCCTGCTGCGGAAGCTCCTGCGGTCCGGTCCGGGCCTGCTGTGGGAGTTTCTGCGGTCCAGTCTGGGCCTGCGGAGACCCGTGCCGAGATGGAAGGGCTGCTCGACGCACACCAGCCAGGTTGGCGGGCGGAGCTGCTGCACGCGCGGTTCCTGCCGCGGATAACGGTGACCAACGCGGTGCCGGTGCCCGGTCGGGGGCTCAACGGCAGGCCGGGGGTGAGCGTGCCCGGCCGGCCCGGCGTCTTCCTGGCCGGAGACTGGGTAGGTCCAGAGGGGTTCCTCGTCGAGGCGGTGGGCGCGAGCGCGCAACAGGCCGCAACCGCAGTACACAGGTTCCTCGCAGCAGCCGGCGGACGGGCCGCCACGACGGCGCAGCACCTCGGCTGACGCTAACGGGCGGGACGCTCGGCCCGCCAACGTTTGGTGTGCCGCTGTGGTGGGTGGCGTCGTTTGCGGCAGGTCACTGCCATCGCCCGACACGCTCGGAGGAACCGTCAAGGCCTGTGGACTGGCGAGCTCTCGGGCGGTCGCCTGTTACTTCGGGTCGTCGGTCTGCCAGGGCTGCAGGAACTGTTCGGGCCGCAGGGTCCATGCGTTGATGACAGCGGTGAGCTGGTCTTCGCCGGTAACGGTCGTGGCTTTGACGAGGACTGCGCCGATGTCGTGGTCGAAGCCGTCGATCCGGTCGGCGCCGTGTTGCCCCAGTGCTCCAGCGTGAAGCTGCGATCGCGGTCGGAGCGGCTTCCAGCCCTGCCGTTGCGCGTCGGCATCAGCGGCGGTCGTACCAGGGCGGATGTCGACGAATGCGCGCCTGCCCGGCCCGGCGCCGGGAACCTCCGTGACCAGGCGCCGGCCGTGACGCAGCGCGGTGAGCTTGTCGGTGGGCCAGCGCGGCTGTCTGACGTCGTCGCTCATGCTATGGCCTGCTCTGCGGGGCGTCCGACGAGATGGCCATTGACGAACGTGGCGTCAGCGCAGACCGGGCGGGGAGCGCATGCCGCGTCGCTGCCCGTCCTCGGCGACTACAGTCAGAACAGGCCGTGCCTCCTTGGGTATGGCTCCACGCTCGGACCGGATGATCCGGCATGTGGCCTGCCGCGACCGCCCGTGATGGGTCGGCTCCCCGACTACGGTGAGGACGCTGCTGCGCCGCCACGCAGGTTCACGGCCGCCACGGCAGGGCCTGGCGTTGTCTGTTTGGGTTGCTGTCAGCGTCGGGGCCAGTAGTGGTTCCGGCGGGGTTGTTGGGTGGGGTCGGCCCAGGTGGGTGGGGTGAACTCGGGTCGTCCGTCGGGTGCGATGTGGACGCTCCACCCGCCGTGGTGGAGCAGGCCGTGGTGGAAGGTACAGATCAGCACGACATTGCTGAGGCAGGTCGGGCCGCCGTCGACCCAGGACCGCACGTGATGGCCCTGGCACCACCTGGCCGGTCGGTCGCATCCGGGAAAGGCGCAGCCGCCGTCGCGGAGCACCAGGGCGCGGCGCAGGGCGCCGGTGACCAGCCGCCGCTGCCGGCCCAG
>Ga0075430_100001250_pt1 | contig 20446 bp, 13 predicted proteins | sample RhiMetdeltSRZDD4_FD_75294 | JGI IMG/M metagenome (GOLD analysis project Ga0075430, IMG submission 75294) | Populus rhizosphere microbial communities from Tennessee, USA - Rhizosphere MetaG P. deltoides SRZDD4 | ecosystem: Host-associated > Plants > Roots > Rhizosphere > Soil | place: USA... | reverse complement strand
CCATGTCACCGGTGGCTGTCGTCCTTCCGATTCCAGGATTTTCCGAAACGGTCGCCGTCGCCGCGCCAAAACTCGAGGAGGAACTGCCGCAGGAAATCGAGAAGACGGGCGTGCGGGTGCAGACGATCAGCAGCGCGCAGATCGAGAACGGCGGTTACGTCGATGTGGCGCAGGCGCTCCAGTCACTTGTGCCCGGTCTCTTCCTGGCCCCGAAGGCTGGTGCCTTCGACTATGTGGCGGTGGCGCTCCAGGGTTCGCGTAGAAACGAAATCCTCTGGCTTCTTGACGGCGTGCGCATCAGTAATCGTCTGTACAACGGGACCACGCCGCTCGATACGATCCCGGCGCACATGGTGGAACGGGTCGAAGTGATTGAGGGCGGCCAGGGTCTCTTTTATGGCACGCAGGCCGTTGCCGGTGTCATCAACGTCGTCACGAAATCGTTTACCGAGGTTTCAAACGGACGGCTCCAGGGCGGCTTCGACACCAACGACGGCACACACGTGAACGCGTTTGCTCGTACCTCTGTCAACGGCAATAAGTTCGTCGTATATGCCTCGAAGGATGAGGCGGACGGATTCAGTGCGTTCCCGACGGACCAGTACGCCGCGAGCACGACCGACCGTCTGCGTGGCTACGACGTGGCAACGTTCGGTGGGAAGTATGCCTACGACTTCGGCAATGCGCTGCGGTTCAGTGCGATGTATCAGCGAAGCGACGTTGATCTGGACAATCTGCGTCCGGCTCGGAGCTCGGCCGGACAGGTTGGCGGTCTCGCTGCCGCGTTCAATTCGCGCACAGAGCACATAGCCAGCGGAAAGCTTGACTACTCGCCGCGTCCGGACCTCGAGCTGTTTTTCAAAGGCTATTACCACCGGTGGGATTCCGCCTGGACTGAACAGCACAACATCAGCGCGCAGCCGGGGGCTGTTCGCGTCATCAGTGAAGCGGAGTTCTGGGGCTTTCGTGACTCGGGTGCGAACGTGCTTGCGAGATTTGCTCCGGACAAGCGCATTGAGTACTTCGCTGGCTACGACGTGCAGCGTTATTCAGGCGAAGACGAAGTCCTCCTCATCGAGCCCAGCACCGAGATCGTCAACGCGATCTTTGGTCAGGTACGCACGACTCGCGACCTGATGCCCAGGGCCACGTTCGCGCTCGGCGCCCGCTACAACGCCCCGAGCCATTCGCAGAACGCTGGTGTCTGGAATGCCAGCGGCCAGTTCGACCTCACGCGAAGTCTCCTCGCCAGGGCTACCGTCGGCACCGCCTTTCGCTATCCGGACGCATACGAACTGTTCGCGCAGGACCCTACGTGCTGCTTCGGCAACCCGAACCTCGAACCTGAGAAAAGTACGAATTTCAACGGGTCGATCGCCCAGAGAATCACGTCGGGCCAGACGGTCTTCACGATCGAAGCAACGGGCTTCTTCCGCAGCGTGACCAATCTCATCGTGGACGAGGATGATGGCTCGGGCGAGACCACGGTGACCGCCAACTCGGATGGGAAAGTGCGCGTCAAGGGTGTCTCGCTTGCGGGTTCAGGACAGTTCACGCCATCACTGTCTGGCTCGCTGAGCTACACCTACGCGAAATCCGAGCGGAACGATCTGGCGGGCGGTTACTCAGCGATTACCGGCATCCCAGCCAACCAGGTCCAGGGCACGATCGACGTCCACCCGACACGCGCCCCGGTGGGCCTGACCTTGACGGTCAATGCGGTTGGCGAATTGAACGATTCCGTCTCCGGCTTCGGCCTCGTCTCGAGCGGTGATTACACGGTCGTGGACCTCTCGGGTCGTGTGTTCCTCGACTCGAAACGTCGCCATCGTGTCAACGTGAGACTCGAGAACCTCTTCGACGAGGACTACGCCACCGCACACGCGAGGGGCTTTCTGGACAATTCGACGACGCCATTTCTCGTGCGGAGCCTGGGCGTACCCCGCACGTTCCATCTGTCCTACTCGTTCGGTTTTTAGCCGGGTCTTGTTTTTGTGGCGTGTTCGCCGGGTCTAAAGACCCGGCCTACGTACTGCGTACCCGGCTAGCCAGGTCTAAAGACCCGGCCTACGTACGACCGGCCTACGTACGCTTGCTCACTGCCGACTGAGTTACACAAGCAGTAAGACGAACAGCAGACCGAACGTCGCGAGACGAAGACGACGGGCCGACATGGGACTCTCGCGCTTGAAAGCGCTCCACGACAGACCGAGCGCGATCATCGCGGTCCAGAGGCCGACAACAAAGAGCGCCACCGTGGCCGGTCCGAGCGTCGCGCCCAGCATCTGCCGAAGTCCGCGGTTCCACGGCGATCCATACACGATGCAGACGTGGACGACGTAGATCGTCAGTGATTCCTGGGCGAAGTCCTCGAGCCGAGGTACTCGCGCGGGTCGCAGGTCCACAATCGATGCGAGTACCGCGAGCAGCATGCAGACGAGCCCGACCTGGAGCAGGAACTGGCTTGGCCGTCCCGCACCAAGATCAACCGCGCCAAATGGCTCCCACGCGGACATCCGCATCAAGACCGCGGCGATAAACATCACGGCGCCAAGCGGAAGAAGTGTCCGCCTCGCTTTCGCGCCTGGCGTGTTTCCCCCGGCCAGCAAATACCACGCACCCACGGCGGCGCCGAGGGCGCCGTTGGCGATCCATGGAAACAACGGAAAGATGGAGCCGGTCGACGGGTTGAAGTAGGCCGAGAGGGCCATCGGCAGCGGTGGCTTCCAGTTCCAGATCGGGGGTGTGAAGACACAGAACACCGCGGCGATCGAGCCGCTGATGATCAGAAACGTCCGTGGATCGCGGACGCGCAGGGCGATGATCTGCAGCACGGCGAGCGTCACCGCGATGCACTGCAACACATCGACCGACGTAAAGAGCCGCCAGTCGGTGTCGGTGAGCATCGTCAGGCCCTTCAGATTTGCTGCCGGGTAGTGAAGCGCGTACCCAAGCACGAGGAAGAATGCGAAGCGCCGCAGTCGTCGTGTTCCCGCGGCCTCCGCGCTCTCTCGTCGTGAGAGCTGAAGCGCCACCAGGCTGAGCGCAAAGCCCGAGACAAACGTGAACGTTGTGGGCGTGAGCCCTCGAAGAAACGTCCAGACGTTGAAGGCGGTTGTATTGCGATAGGCGGCGCCCAGCAGGGCGTCAACCGTGTGCCCGAAAAGCATCATCAGCGTCGCGAGCACGCGAGCGATGTCGATGAAGACAACCCGCACGTGACCAGGGGGAAGACCGACAGCAGGGACCCCCGGCGCGGAATGGAGGCCTGGTGCCTGGGCGGTGGCCCACCTCACTTGAGTTTGATGACGACGAGGCTGACGTCGTCGGTCGGCGGACCAAAGGCGTGCAGGTCGTGGTCGAGCGCGTCGAGAATTTCCCTGGCGGAGCGGTCCTTGACGGACCGAAGCGTCGTCTCGGCGCGCCCCGGGAAGTACGGCTCTTCGTCGCGCGCGTGCTCGACGAAGCCGTCCGTGTGAAGCAGGAGAATGTCGCCCTTTCCCATCAACTGCCATTCGTTCAGGGCGTAGCGCTCCTTGAACCCAAAGGCGCTCGCGTCCAGCTTGCCCCGGTCGATGACCGTCAGCGAGGGTTGCAGGCCGAGGGGTGGAAACGAGACGCAGTGCTCCGCGCCCACTTCCATGAAGCGGTCGTTCTGGCGTGAGAACACCGATGGAAACACATGCGCGGCGGACACGAACCTGAAGCGGGCGTCCTCAGAAATCTCGCCGTAGAGGAGCGAGATGTACTTGTGTGCGCCCGACGACTGGTAAAACCGTGTGTTCAGGTTTTCGAATAGCCGCTGGGTGATCAAGCCGTAGGTGTCGAGCTCGTAGGTCGCACCCAGGAGAAATGCCTGGTGAAACATCGCGGCCAGAAGCGCATCGGTCATCCGATGACCGGCAACGTCCACCAGCGCTATACCTGCTGCCCGCTGGCATCGACGCAGGTTGTCAACGACGTCGTGTCGGTCTTTGGCGAGGGCCCTGGCGATCCGCGCATCGAGATCGAATCGCTGCTTGAAGTCCAGATAGATCAGATGGTCACCGCCGACGGACCCGTTGAGCGGCATGGTACGGCCTGAGATGTCGAAGCCGCGCAGTCGCGGGACTTCACCCGCAGTGGGAATGAGATGCCGGGCGATGTCCTGGAAATTGCCAAGCTCATCGAGCAGCCGCTGGATTGATTCCGGGGTTTCCGGAGCTGGAATAGGTGTGGCCATGCAGACAGTGGTGCCCAGTATCGGTGTTTTTTGTCGGAGATGCCACGTACGAGCGCCAATGCGCGTGTGCTACGCTCCAGGTGATGTCGGGCGTGCGTCGTCGAGTGTCGCTTGTGGCTCTTGTGTGGCTCCTGTCACACATCACGACGCTCGGCTTGTCGCTTTCGGGACTGTGCTGCGACACGAGGCCAACGACCTCCCTAGACGACGAGGACGCATGTTGCCGCGGTCTCGCGGCTGGCCAGATGTGTCCCCTGCATAAACACAGTTCGCACGGATCAGGTCACCGTGCGCCTTCGTCCCCGGACCCGGGTACGTGCACGATGCGGAGCGGTTGCGAATCGACCTCGATCGCGCTGTCTGCGGTAACCCTTGATCTTGGTCTCCTGCCAGAAATCGCGACGATCGCACTCGAGACGACCAACGCACGGGTGAGCCTCGACACCATGCCGCCGCTCGCGCAAAGCATTCCTCCGGATCTCCCGCCTCCTCGCACCTAACCTCGCGCTTGCTCTCGGCGGGTCTGAAGACCCGCCCTACGTACGCGCCCTCGGCGGGTCTGAAGACCCGCCCTACGTACGTGCTCTTGGTGGGTCTAAAGACCCGCCCTGCGTACGTGCTCTTGGCGGGTCTGAAGACCCGCCCTGCGTACGTGCTCGTACGTAGGCCGGGTCTTTAGACCCGGCGCACAGGAATCGTCCAGTCATTCCGAGGTGTCAGGTTATGCAGTTTGCACGGAAGGCCGCGCTCGCTGGTCTCGCGCTGTGCGCGTTGGGACTCGGAGGTCCCACGGCCGGGGCAGCGCAGGAAACGGTAAATTCTGCGAGCATCAGCGGACGCGTTCTCGACCCCCAGGGCGCGGTGGTGCCAGGTGCCGCTGTTCTTGCGCGACAGCTCGACACAAACGTTGTCGCACAGGCCGTCACGGACCAGGACGGGCGGTTCAGGTTTGCATATCTCCGTGTCGGTCCCTATGAGGTGCGCATAGAACGACAGGGCTTTGCTCCGGTCATCCACGCTGTGACACTCACGGTGGGCTCGGCATTTGATATTCCAATTTCGCTGACTGTAGAAGGGGTGAACGCCAGTGTCGGCGTCACGGCCAATGCAACCGTCCTCGACGCTGCACGTACGCAGATCGCTGGAACGGTATCTCGTGTGGAAGCAGAGAGCTTGCCTCTCAACGGCCGTCAGTTTCTGGATCTGGCGCTCCTTGTACCAGGCGTATCACCGACCAACTTGGCGAGCACGCAACTGTTCCCGGAGACCTCCGCCGTTCCCGGCGTGGGACTGTCAATTGGAAGTCAGCGCAACCTGTCGAACAACTTCATCGTTGACGGGGTGTCGGCGAACGACGATGCCGCGGCCCTGAGTGGCATTCCGTTCGGCATGGACGCCGTGGAGCAATTCCAGATCGTGACGTCGGGAGGGCAAGCCGAACTCGGCCGTGCGCTCGGGGGCTATGTCAACGTCGTGACGAAGAGCGGCACGAACACGTTGCAAGGCGACGCCTATGGTTACTTCAAGGATACGAAGTTCAACGCCGCCAACGCGCTCTCGCATTCGAAGCTGCCGATGCAGCAGCAGCAATACGGGGCCAGCATCGGCGGGCCAGTCAGGCGCGATCGGACCTTCTACTTCGCCAATGTCGAGCAGCGCCGTCTGAATCAGGCCGGTCTCGTGACGATCACTCCGTCGAGCGTTGACGCCATCAATAACCGGCTTGCGACCTCAGGTTATCCAGGGGCTCGAATCAGTACTGGCGCGTACCCGAATCCCGTTCGCTCGACGAATGTCCTCGGAAAACTCGACCAGCAGATCAGTGGAGCTGACCAGCTATCCATTCGATATGCCTTTTACGACGTGTCGTCGAGCAATTCGCGAGGTGCCGGCGCGCTCAACGCTGCCACCTCGTCGGCCGGGCTCGACAATCGCGATCAGTCGTTGTCGGTGTCCAACACCATGAGCCTGTCATCGCGCATGGTCAACGAAACCCGGGCGCAATATGCGCGCGGCGATCTGAAGGCGCCTCCAAGTGATTTGGTGGGCCCGGCTGTCAGCATTGCCGGCGTCGCGTCGTTTGGGACGTTGTCGGGCGCGCCTACCGGGCGTCTCAACTCTCTCTATCAGTTCGTAGACAATGTGTCGTTTGTAACCGGAGCGCACGCGCTTCGCACTGGGCTTGACGTGGTCGTCAACGACGACACAATCATGTTTCCCCGGTCGATTCGTGGTGCGTATGCGTTCTCGTCGCTCGCCAGTTTTCTATCGGGCACCTACAACAACACTGGCTTCACGCAGACGTTCGGCGACACCGAGGTGCATCAAAGGAACCCCAATCTTGGCGTCTACGCGCAGGACGAGTGGCGTGCGACACCGAGCCTCACACTCAACCTCGGTCTACGCTACGATCTGCAGTGGATCAAGACGATCTCGACCGATACGAACAACGTGTCGCCGCGGGTCGGATTCGCCTGGTCGCCACTGGCCTTACGCCGAACGGTCATCCGAGGGGGCACGGGACTCTACTTCGACCGAGTGCCGCTTCGAGCCGTCGCCAACGCAATCCTGTCAGCGGGCAACTCTATCGATCTTGCCAACCTGCGTCAGGTCAGCGTCAGCCTCAGCCCGACGCAGGCGGGAGCTCCCGTCTTTCCAGGCATTCTTGGCGCGCCGGTGCCGCTTGTGACCCTGGTCAATCTCACGACCATGGATCACAACATGCAGAACGCGTACTCGCGCCAGGCAAGCCTCGAAGTCGAGCAGCAGATCGGTGACAGCGTCACCGTGAGCGCGGGCTATCAGTATGTGCGCGGGAGCAATCTCATCATCTCTGTGAACCAGAACGTGCCCACGTGCGCGCCCGCGGGCACCAACAACGCGTGTCGTCCCAACCCGGCCTACGCGAACAACAGCCAGTATTCTCCACTCGCGGAGTCCAACTATCACGGCTTGCACCTGTCGTTCGTGCAGAGGCCATCCGCGTGGGGACACTACCGCGTCAGCTACACGCTCTCAAAGTCGATGAACAACGTCGGCGAGAACTTTTTCAGCTCGCCGATCGACCCTTCAGACATCTCGAAGGACTGGGGACGGTCTGACGACGACCAGCGTCATCGTCTCGTTGTCGACGGTGCAGTGAGCACGTCCATGGAGCCGGGAGGCACCATCTGGCAGCGTGTGAGCCGAGGGTTCCAGATAAGCGCGATGATGCAGGCGTATTCGGCGCTGCCGTTCAATATCACCTCAGGCATCACCACACTGCAGGGCACTGCGGGTCGGCCACTCGTCAACGGTGCATTCATCGTGCGAAACTCCGGTGTCGGGAGCAGCTTCTTCAATCTCAACGCGCGGCTCAGCCGAACGATGCGTGTGCGAGGCGGGAGTCAGATTGAGGTCCTCGCCGAGGTGTTCAACCTGACGAATCATGTGAACGCGCTGACGCGGAACACGACGTTCGGAGCGGGCCCGTACCCCTCAAGCCCCTTGCCGACCTTCAACCAGGTGACGGCGGTCGGGGATCCAAGGACGTGGCAATTCGCCGTACGCGTCAGATTTTGATCGTAAGACGGCGGGTCTGAAGACCCGCCCTACGTACCGATGCATGTTCGTACGTAGGCTGGGTTCGTACGTATTACGTAGGCCGGGTTCGTACGTATTACGTAGGCCGGGTCTTTAGACCCGGCGTGTCAGAGTACGTAGGCCGGGTTTTTAAACCCGGCAGATCGTCAGGCGTGATCTAAAAGATCGCCTGCACGGCCTCGACGTCGTCTTCGAGTTCCACCAGCAGGGCCGCCAGCTTCACATCGTCAAGACGCAGCAGCGCGCAGGCGGGAGCGTCGATCAGCGAGAGCTCGGGATCGGAGTGAAGGCTTGCCCCGGCCTTGGCCGCGAGCATGTCCGCCATCTGCACCACGGCGACGAGCATGTCACCCGTGCCGTTGAGGTTGTGATCGTGATGACGTTTCAAAACATCGCGCAGGTCGCCAGGAATCTTCCACGCCTCGAAAAGCATGTCGCCAACCGTGCAGTGCAGCGCGTCCACGAACTCGAGAACGGTGGCCTCGTCTATCTTCTGGCTGCCCCGCGTTGTCTGCTGAAACCTGGCGATTGACTGCAGTACGACGACCTTGCCGAGGTCATGCAGCAGCCCTGCGAGGAAAGCCGTTTCAACGGGTACGCGGACGCGTGACGCCAGCTTTCTCGCGGCCATCGCGGTGGTGATCGAATGCAGCCAGATTCGCTTGTAGAGGTCGGAGTGTGACTTGTCAGCGCAATCGAGCACCGATCGCGCTGAGAGCGCAGTGACCGCCTGCTGAACGGGGAGTACGCCGAGGCGCATGACTGCCTGCTGCAGGTCGGTAATCTCCCGCAGTCCGGCATAGACAACCGAGTTCGCGTACTTGACGAGCGCGGCCGCGATCGCCGGATCGCGTTCGATGGCGGCGACGATGGCGGGCATGCCCGAGTCTTCTTCGATGAGTCGCCTGACCTCGAGCGCCACCGTCGGCATGACCGGCAGCGTGAGATGGCCTTCCGTGATCTCGCGCTCGACCCGAGCGAGGAGAGGCTCCTGGGTTCGCAACCGTTCGAGATCAACGATCGGCGCGGAGGGGGCGGATGCAGAACCGACAGGCGTCACGGCCTCGGTGCTCACGAGTACATCTCCACGAGTTGGCGCAACGGCCGCGTTGTCGGCCGGCGGGGACAATTGGACGCGATTTCCGCGAGGGTGGTGTCGCCCCGCAGCGCTTTGGCGATGCCGTCCTCCTGAAGCGAGACGAAGTCCGGTGCTTCCTGTGCCACGCGGCGGATCTCATGGGCCGGTGGTTTCTGAAGGATTGTGTCGCGCAGGATGTCGTTCATGACGAGCAGTTCGTAGACGCCGACACGACCGTGATAGCCCGTGTAGTGACAGGCCGGACAGCCACGTCCCTTTGTGAGGCTGAACGACGCCAGTTCCTCGCGCGGCAGCGACAGGGCCCGCATCTCCATCGCAGTGGGTGTGTAGTCCACGCGACAGTGCTCACATTGCCGGCGAACGAGACGCTGCGCGAGTACGGCGGTGATCGTCGAGGCGATCAGGAACGGCTCGATGTCCATCTGAATCAGGCGCACAAGCGCGCCGACGGCGTCTTCCGTGTGAAAAGTGGTCAGTACCTTGTGGCCCGTAAGCGCACACTGAATCGCCATGTTGGCCGATTCCGCATCTCTGATTTCGCCCACGAGGATGACGTCGGGATCCTGCCGCACAATCGTGCGCAGTGAATCCACGAATGACATGCCCGGACGGTCGGAGATCGAGCACTGGGTGATGCCCTCTATCACGTACTCGACCGGATCCTCGCAGGTGATCACCTTGCTGGTCTGGTCCATCAGGCGCTGGAGCGATGCGTAGAGCGTGGTTGTCTTGCCACTGCCAGTCGGCCCCGTCACCAGCAGCGTGCCGCTGTTGGGTTCGAGCACGTCCTGCAGGTACGTGGTGAGCGTCGTGGGCGAGAAGCCCATGTCTTCGAGACCCTGCAGCACGCTGGCCTTGCGCAGGATTCTGAGCACGGCGTTCTCACCCGATACCGTGACGTAGAACGACGCGCGAATGTCGAGATCCTCGCCGTCGCACCGCAGGTAGATCCGGCCCTGCTGATGGACGCGATGCTCGGCGATATCGGCCTCGGCGAGGACCTTGACGCGCGAGATGATCGCCGCGCCGGCGGACGCGGGGTACTCGGAGACGGGGATGAGCTGCCCGTCCACCCGGTTGCGCACTCGCAGGCGAGTGGCATCAGGCTCGAGGTGGATGTCGCTCGCTCCGTCGCGCAACGCGCGCAGGATGATCGTATCGACAATCTCGGCGGCGCCCTTGGTGTCGTCGCCGCCCATCGCCGCAACGTTCCGGTACTCGATACGGCGCGCGGCGGCGATCCGGCCGTCGCCTGTTTCGTTCTCGAGTGCCGTCAGGGTCGCAGTGATCTTCGTCTTCTCGGCAACCCAGAATGTGACCGGCGCGCCGTAGAGTCGCTCGAGGTCGGAGGCAATCTTGCTTTGCTCGAGATCCTCGATGACCACGTTGAGGTGGCCCTCTTTCATCGACAAGGGAACAACGCGCTGGCGGCTCAGGTATTTGACGCTGACCTTCTTGAGCAGTGTCCGATCGACAAGGCCTGGTTCGAGATCGATGAAGCGGACGTCGTGTTTTTCACAATACGCCTGCACGTAGACCCGCTCGGCGACGGCGCCGATCTCGACGAGGTGCCGGGCGATCTCCTTGTTCGTGCCCTTCAGGGCTTCACGGGCCGCCGCCACCTGCTCGGCACGCACGACACCCCGCTCCACGAAGATGCCTTCGAGCGACAGGCCGCGACGATGTTTGCGCAGGGCCTCTTCCAGCCGGGCCCGCGTGATCATGCCCAACTCCATCGCGAGCTGGCCGATCGGCTTGTGGTCCTCGAGCCGCGACTGGATGCGGAGCAGCTTTGTCAGTTGCGCGGGCGTAATCCCACCGCTATCGACCAGCACATTGCCAATCCGCTCAGCCTCTTCGGTAGTGGATTGATTCGCGTTGGCGGGAACGGCAGCGTCGGTGGCTGTGGACATAGGTGGATGAGACAAGCGAACGCACACTTCATATCGGCAGAAGGTGACCAGTTCTGCATAGCCAGATGCAATGAGGTCCCGTCGCAAATGCACCTCGGTCCGGCCAACCGCCGGGTCGAAATTTCACGGGCAGCGCCATTTCGGGTCAGAATGGCCGGAACCGTGGAGGGTTGAATGAAGCCGAGACTGGGGATTGTCATAGCAAGCACGCGTGTGAACCGGGCTGGTGAGCCGGTGGCCGCCTGGGTCATCGAGAAAGCCCGTGCGCACGGAGGATTCGAGGTTGAGGTTCTCGATCTCAGGGCTATCGCGCTGCCGATGCTCGACGAACCGAATCATCCGCGCTTGCAGAACTACACCAGGGAAGAAACGAAAGCCTGGAGCGCAACGATCGCCGCCCTCGATGCGTTCGTATTCGTGACGCCGGAGTACAACCACTCGTCCCCCCCGGCGCTCCTCAACGCGCTCGACCATCTATTCTTCGAATGGCACTACAAGCCGGTGGGCATGGTCAGCTACGGAGGTGTCTCCGGCGGCCTCCGCTCTGTGCAGATGACGAAGCTGACGCTTGCGGCGCTCAAGATGGTGCCCATTCTGGAGGCCGTTCCCCTGACGTTTTTTGCCCAGTTGATCGACAAGACATCGGGCGCGCTCGTGCCCGGCGATGCGAACGAAAAGGCGGCCGCGTTGATGCTGGATGAGCTCGTGCGCTGGCAGTCTGCGCTGCAGGTTCTGCGTCCCGCGAAGCCCTAGGCGGACGGCACCTTGTGAGTCAGGTCGACTTCTCGGATGCGGACCGCGCCCGGCTCGCGGAGCACGACATCGCGGAGGAGGAGGCACGGCGACAGCTCGAACTCCTCCGTAACCCGCCTCCCCGTATCGCTCTCGATCGCCCCTGCGTCATTGGCGACGGCGTTCTGGCGCTGTCGCGTGACCAGCAGGCGGAGGCGTTCGAGCGGGGTCGCGCTGTCGTGTCCGCTGGCAGGGTAACGAAGTTCGTTCCCGCGTCGGGTGCGGCCACGCGGATGTTTCAGGCGCTCATTGCCGCCAACGGGCGCGCTGACCGGCCATCGTCTGTTCCCGCTGCGCGTCAGTTCTTCGACGCGCTCGACGCGTTTCCCTTCTCGCGACAGCTTCGTGAACGCGCGGGAGTGTATGGTGTGCCGGCGACCGAAGCCGATGAGCGCCGGCTGCTGACGACATTGCTCGAGGCCATGGCATACGCGGACATGCCGAAAGGCCTCATCCCCTTCCACCAGGGCGATCCGCCGCACACCGCGTTTGAAGATCACCTGCACGAGGGCGTGGAGTACACACGGGGAGAGTCGCGCGTCAGTCGAATGCACTTCACGGTCCTGCAGGAGACGCGAGGCAAGTTTGAGCAACTGCTTTCGTCGCTGCGCGCGTCGGTTGAGACGAGGCTGGATTGCTCGCTTGACATAGGGTTTTCGGAGCAGCACCCGTCAACCGACACGATCGCGATAGACGACCACGGCGAGCCGTTCAGGGTAGCGTCTGGGGATCTGCTGATTCGTCCCGCTGGACACGGCGCACTCATCGAGAACCTCGAGGCACTCGGTGGCGATGTCGTCGTCATCAAGAACATCGACAACATTCTTCCGCCAGAGGCGACGGCTGACGTCGTGCGCTGGAAGCTTGTCCTCATCGGCGTACTCGCCGAGCTGGAGGCCCGAGACCCTGGCAAGCGTGAGCGTCCGCTCCGTGTCTGTGGAGTGGTCCGCAACGAAGGTGAGCCAGGCGGGGCGCCGTTCTGGGTGCGCGATCGAAGTGGTGCGACGGCCCAGATCGTCGAAGCGGCGCAAGTGGACATGGAAGACGAGGCACAGCGGAACATCTTTGCTTCGTCCACGCATTTCAATCCGGTAGATCTCGTCTGTTCGGTTCGCGACGCCGGCGGCACCCCGTTCTCGTTGTCGCGGTTTGTGGATCCCGGTGCGGCGTTCGTGTCGGAAAAATCCTACGAGGGTCGTCCCCTCACCGCGTTGGAACGCCCTGGCCTCTGGAACGGTGCGATGGCGCACTGGAACACCGTCTTTGTCGAGGTGCCTGGATCGACGTTTGCCCCGGTGAAGACGGTATTCGATCTCCTTCGTCCAGAGCATCGATGATCTTCCGCAACCTGCTCGCATCCAGACGTGGCCGCCTGGTGACGTTCTTCTTCCTCTATGTCACCGAGGGCATCCCGCTCGGATTCGCCGCGATCGCGATCGCGACGGAAATGCGTCGCCAGGGCGTGGGTCCGGCCGACATCGGCGCGTTCGTAGGGTCGCTCTACCTGCCATGGGCCTGGAAGTGGGCGTTCGGGCCGTTCGTCGATGTGCTCTCTTCCGACCGGTTCGGTCGTCGGCGCATGTGGATCGTCACGATGCAGGTGCTGATGACGATGGCGCTGTTCTTTGCCTTGCCGCTCGACGTGCGCACAGAGGTCGGTCTGTTTACGTGGGTGATGATCCTCCACAATATTTTCGCCGCGACGCAGGACGTGGCCATCGATGCGTTGGCGGCGCAGGTGCTCCCGCAGGAGGAGCGCGGCCTCGCCAATGGCGTGATGTTTGGCGGGGCTCAGATCGGGCAGGCCATCGGCGGATCCGGCGTGCTCTTCCTCACCGCCTACGTTTCGTTCCCAACGACATATTTTTTCGTCGCCGCGTGCATTCTGTCGGTGACGGTCTTCATTGCGCTGCCGCTCAAGGAGCGTCCGTCGAAGCCGCCTGCGCTGCCCGGTTCAGCGCTCCGCGCCGCGGGCGCTGAGATTCGCCAGTTCGTCATCGACGCATTTCGCGCGTTCACCGGCTCGCGAGGCGCATTTGTGGGGCTGATCTTTGCGTTGATGCCCGCTGGTGCCTATGCGCTCGGCCTGGCGCTGCAGTCGAATCTGGCTGTGGAACTTGGGATGTCGAACAACGCCATCGCCACGCTTGGCGTCTGGTCGAGCCTTGTCTTTGCGGTCTGCTGCGCGACCGGCGGGTGGCTCTCGGACCATTTTGGACGTCGGCGTATGCTGGCGCTCTATCTGGCAGGCACGACGCTCCCCACGTTCTACATGGCGGCGGCCATGGCCCGGTTCAACTGGATCATGCCCATCGCTCTCGACGCGCCCAATCGTCGTGGCGTACCTCCGGAGCTTGTGACCATCTTCTGGGCCGCATGCTTGGCCTATGCCGTCTTCAATGGGCTGATGTACGGCACGCGCACCGCGCTCTTCATGGACGTCACGACTCCGGCGGTCGCAGCTACGCAGTTCACGGCCTACATGGCGCTCTTGAACTTCGTGATCCAATACAGCGCGCGTTGGCAGGGCGTTGCGCTCGAACGATGGGGCTATCCAACCACGCTGACGATTGACGGCGTGACTGGACTGCTGTCGATCGCACTGCTGCCGTTCATTGCTGTGGGAAGACAGAATCGGACGTAGGCCATCGCCTGGTCTAAAGACCCGGCCTACGTACCGAACCAATCCGGCCTACGTGCTGTTGCTACCGATACGTACGTAGGGCCGGTCTTCAGACCCGCCGAATCATCGCGCCCGCGCCACGGGTCTTCAGGACCCGCCGAACCGCGTCGCGCTATCATGTCGGGGCGATATGGCCACGCTACTCATCACCGGTGGAGCCGGTTTCATCGGTTCCAATCTCGTCCATCTGGTGCTTGCACGCACGGGTGATTCGGTTGTCGTCGTGGACAAGGTGACCTATGCCGCCAATCCGAAGACGGTCGAGCAATTGCGCGCCGAGCCTCGTGTCACTTTTATTCAGGCGGATATCGCGGACCGCGCCGCCATGGAACAGGTCTTTGCCGCGCATCGACCTGTCGCCGTCCTGAACCTGGCTGCCGAAACGCACGTCGATCGGTCGATCGACTCGCCCGGCGCATTCATCGAGACCAACGTCACTGGAACGTTCGTGCTGCTCGACGTGGCGCGTCGTTTCGCGGCTGCGCTTGATGCTCCCGTGCGTACGGCGTTCAGGTTTTTGCACGTATCAACCGATGAGGTCTTCGGCACGCTTGGCGCTGAGGGGGCCTTCTCGGAGGAGACGCCCTACGCGCCGAATTCGCCGTACTCGGCCAGTAAGGCCGCGGCTGATCACCTTGTTCGCGCGTATCACCACACTTACGGTATGCAGACGCTCGTCACCAACTGTTCAAACAACTACGGACCGTTCCAGCATCCTGAGAAGCTCATCCCTCTGACGATGCTGAATGCGCTGGAGGGACGTCGCCTGCCGATCTATGGCGACGGTAAGAACGTGCGCGACTGGTTGCATGTGGAAGATCACTGCGCAGCGATTCACGCAGTACTCATGAACGGCCGTCCTGGCGAGTCGTACAACATCGGCGCGAACAACGAACAGACGAACCTCGAGATCGTCGGGTTGATCTGCGACGTTCTCGAAGAGTTAGCCCCAGCCGCCCGCAATTCGGCGATGAAGGCCGGCGGTTTCAGCGCTTATCTCGATTTGCGACATTTCGTGCCGGATCGCCCCGGTCACGACCGTCGCTACGCGATCGATGCCACGAAGGTTGGTCGAGACCTTGGTTGGCGCCCGGCTAGGAACTTCCGTCAGGGCCTGGTCGAGACGGCGACATGGTATCTCGATCACAAAGACTGGTACGAGGCCTCCCGCGTCGGATACGACCGCGAGCGTCTGGGACTTTCCGCCACCACTCGATAAGCGCGAACATCGCGCTCTGGACAATATGGCGCACGCGACGCTCAAGGGCATCATTCTGGCCGGCGGATCCGGCTCACGTCTCCATCCGATCACGCGGGGCATCAGCAAGCAGCTTTTGCCGATCTACAACAAGCCGATGGTGTACTACCCGCTGTCGACCTTGATGCTGGCGGGAATCCGCGACGTGCTGGTCATCACCACGCCGCACGAGCAGGAAGGCTTCAAGCGTCTGCTTGGCGACGGCCACGATCTCGGACTGTCGATCAGCTATGCCGCGCAGCCGAAACCAGAGGGTCTCGCGCAGGCGTTCATCATCGGCCGCAACTTCGTTGGCGACGGTCGCGTGGCACTGGCGCTCGGCGACAACATTTTCTTCGGCGCGCACTTTACCGACTATCTCCGGCTGGCAGCGGCGCGGGAGCACGGTGCGACGGTGTTCGGTTATCGTGTACGAGATCCCGAGCGCTACGGCGTGGTGGAGTTCGACGAATCGGGACAAGTGGTGAGCATCGAGGAAAAGCCAGCAGAGCCCCGGTCGCCCTATGCCGTGACAGGGTTGTACTTTTACGACAATCAGGTGCTGGACATCGCCGCCACACTGAAGCCATCACCTCGCGGCGAACTGGAAATCACCGACGTCAATCGCGAATACCTCAAGCTCGGGCAGTTGTACGTCGAGCGGCTTGCCCGTGGCACTGCGTGGCTCGACACCGGTACCCACGATGCCCTCATCCAGGCAGCCAACTTCGTGCAGGCCGTGGAAGAGCGCCAAGGCATGATGATCGCGTCAATCGAAGAGATCGCCTTCCGCATGGGTTACATCTCGGATGTCGAGTTCGAGCAACTGGGACGCGCTATGGCCTCGAGCTCGTACGGCCAGTACCTCCTGCGCGTGCTGGAGGAGGACTAAGCGTGCGTGTTGTGCAGACAGATCTTCCGGGCGTGCTCATCGTTGAGCCCGACGTACATCGCGACGCCCGCGGGTTCTTTCTCGAGACGTTCCACGCCGCCAAGTTCGCGTCCGCCGGGTTGGACGTGACGTTCGTGCAGGACAATCATTCTTCGTCCGTGCAGTACACGCTGCGAGGTCTCCACGCACAGCGGACCAAACCACAGGGTAAGCTCGTACGTGTGGTCGAAGGCGAGATCTGGGATGTGGCGGTTGACGTGCGCCCTGACCAGCCGACGTTTGGCAAGTGGACGGCTACGACGCTGTCGGCCGACGACTTTCGTCAGCTCTATGTGCCGCCTGGCTTCGCCCATGGATTCTGCGTACTCAGTCAGAGAGCGCAGGTTGAGTACAAGTGCACGGCCCTGTACGACCCGGCCGACGAGATCGGCATCTCCTACAACGATCCTGACATCGCGATCGCATGGCCGGTCACCCAGCCCATACTTTCCGATCGTGACAAGCGTCATCCGCGGCTGGCCGAACTCCGCGCGCGGCTCTCACCGTCCATCGCCCGCTGATGAGTGCGACTGACGGACCGGTTTCATCGCCGGGCTCGCCAGCCTCGTCTCCCATTTCGTCTCCAGTGGTGTCCCTCGTCATCGTGAACTGGAATGGGCGCAGGCATCTGGATGCCTGCCTGCGGGCAGTTGCCGGTCAGGCTGGTGTCCGTCTCGAGACCATCCTGGTCGACAACGGATCGACCGACGGGTCCGCGGAGTACGTGGGTTCAACGTACCCGTGGGTTCGGGTTCTCGCGCTCGCGGCCAACCGCGGCTTCGCCGGAGGCAACAACGCCGGCGTAGCGATCGCCACGGGCCGCTATGTAGTGCTCCTGAACAACGACACCATTGCTGACCCTGGCTGTGTGGGCGCTTTGCTCGCGGGCCTCGACGAGCCGGCCGGCATTGCGCTGACGACGGCACGAATCGTCTACATGCACGACCCATCGACGATCGACAGTGCCGGGGACGGGATGCATCGTGCGGGAGGCGCCTTCAAGCACCTCCACGGTCAATCTGTGGAGAGCGCGCTGGTGTCGCGTGAAGTGTTCGGCGTGTGTGGGGCAGCTTGTCTGATGCCGAAGCGCGTGTTCGACGAGCTGGGCGGCTTCGATGAGTCCTTCTTCTTCTCGCACGAGGACGTGGACCTGTCCTATCGCGCGCGGTTGCGCGGCTACCGATGTCGATATGTTGCCGATGCCATCGTGTCTCATCACGGCGGCGGCACGTCAGGCAAGACGAGCGCATTTGCAGTCTTCCACGCTCAGCGCAATTCCGAATGGCTCTACATCAAGAACACACCCGCGAGCCTCCTGCTGCGCACCTTTCCAGCGCACGTTGTTTATATGGCAGCGGCTGGCGTGTACTTTCTCCGCATCGGGCGGCTTGGCGCGTTTATCCGGGGCAAGTGGGCAGCGCTCGTCGGTCTCCCCGCGGTGCTGCACGCGCGCACGGCTGTTCAGTCGTCCCGTCGCGCATCACCTGCAACCATTGCCGCGCAGATGGACGCGGGCTGGATGTCGGCAAAGCTGCGTGAGAAGCGCTTTGCCGCGGAGCTGGTAGAGGAGGATCAATCCAACCCCTAACCCCCAGCCCCTAACCCCTAACCTCCAGCCCCTGCTGTAACATCCACTCGTGCCCTCAACGCAGACGACGCTCCTCAACGACATCCTGACCAGCCGCGTGTACGACGTTGCTCGCGAAACCCCGCTCGAGCTGGCCACGGCGTTGTCGCGGCGTCTGGGCAACGACATTCTCTTCAAGCGCGAAGATCTGCAGCCTGTATTCAGCTTCAAGCTGCGTGGCGCGTACAACAAGATCGCCCACCTGACGGATGCCGAGCGAGCCAAGGGCGTTATCGCGGCAAGTGCCGGAAACCATGCCCAGGGCGTGGCGTTTGCCGCCCGGAAGATGGGTCTTCGCTCCACGATCGTGATGCCGCAGACGACGCCGAGTATCAAGGTGGACGCGGTGAGGCGTCTCGGGTCAGAGGTGGTGCTCTTCGGCGACAGCTACAACGAAGCGAAGATCCACTGCGACCATCTCGCGATCGAAACGGGAATGACGTTCATCCATCCCTTCGACGATCCACTCGTCATCGCGGGACAGGGGACTGTTGGAGCCGAGATTCTTCGTCACGGCCAGGACCGCATCTCGGTGGTGTTCGTGCCTGTCGGAGGAGGCGGTCTTATCGCCGGCGTCGCCGGATACATCAAGGGGGTGCGTCCTGACATTCGCGTGATCGGTGTCGAGCCCTTCGAGTCCGATGCAATGTTTCAGTCGCTGGCGGCGGGCCGACGCGTGGTTCTCGATCACGTGGGTATCTTCGCCGACGGCGTCGCGGTTCGGGAAGTGGGCGAGCACACGTTTGCGATTGCGCGCGAAACGGTGGACGAGGTCGTTCGCGTGAGCAACGATGAAATCTGTGGGGCGATCAAGGATGTGTTCGACGATACGCGAACCATCATGGAACCCGCCGGAGCGCTGGCGCTGGCGGGACTCAAGTCGTGGGTTGCGCGCGAGGGTGTGCGCGGTCAGTCGCTCGTTGCCGTGTTGAGCGGCGCGAACATGAACTTCGATCGCCTCCGCTTTGTCGCCGAGCGGGCGGAAGTGGGTGAAGCACGCGAGGCGCTTCTCGCGGTCACGATTCCAGAACGGCCGGGGGCTTTTGGCGAGTTCTGCGCGGCGCTCGGCCGGCGCGTCATCACCGAATTCAACTACAGGCTGAGCAGCCGTCAGCAGGCGCACATTTTTGTCGGCGTTGCGACCGAGTCCAGGCAGGACGGGTCGGCGCTGGCGGATCTGCTCAACTCCATGGGCTATCAGACCGCCGACCTCACGGATAACGAGATGGCGAAGCTGCACGTGCGCCACATGGTCGGAGGTCGTGCGCCGGACGTGCGTCATGAGCGACTCTGTCGCTTCGAATTTCCCGAACGTCCCGGTGCGCTGACGAATTTTCTCGAGAAGCTCGCCGGGCGGTGGAACATCAGCCTCTTTCACTATCGGAACCACGGCGCGGACTTCGGCCGTGTGCTCGCGGGATTCGAGGTCGACGATCGCGACCTTCGCACGTTCCACGCATTTCTCGATACGCTCGGCTACCCGTACGCGTCCGAGGACGACAACCCCGCGTATTCGTTTTTCCTGTAGGGCGGGTCTTCGGCCCCGCCGACGATGCCGGGTCTAAAGACCCGGCCTACGTACGACCGCCGACCGCCCCCTGCCGACTCCCCGCCCACCGTCGATCCTGTCATCCAAAACACAGATCCGATCACGACCACGTCAGATGCAGCGCTCCACGTGTTCCGTTGTGGATCACGCCCTGAGCGTGCTCGGTCCAATACCTCAGGAAGCCTGACTCCTAACCCATTCTGCGGACGACAGTTACGCTGCGCCAACAAGTCCGAGGCGCTTCCGGCGCGAACCTTGCGACAGCGCACGTGCTTCCATTTGTGTCTGTCAACTCGCATAGCCCGGTCGTCGCTGACGTAGAACCGACGCCGGCCAGCCCGCCGGTGCACACGCCGGCACCGCGGCCCGCGCCCATGCGCGGGAAGGGTGCCCCTCCGTCTCGTCACCTGAGCCTCTACGTTGGTACGGTGATCGCTTTTGGTGCGGTCGCCGTGGGATGGTCGGTCGTAGACCTGCCGTCTACGCCCCACCCACTGCAGTGGCTGGCATTTGCGGCCCTCGGCATCCTTGCCGGCACCGCGGCGCTGAAGGTCCCTGGCGTCAACGCGCTGATCTCGGTATCGGACACGTTCTTCATGGCCTCGGCGATGCTGTTTGGACCTGCGCCGGCGATGGTGGCGCTTGCTCTCGACAGCGCCGCGCTCGCCTGGCGCCGCGGCTACAGCATCCAGCGTCTCTTGTTCAACGCGACCGCGCCGGCGATCTCGTTGCTCGCGGCGACGCACGTGTTTTTCCTGATCACCGGCCTTCCACCGCTCGTCAACGGGACGACGTGGGTCAACGCGGCGCT
>Ga0075430_100001248_pt1 | contig 20461 bp, 20 predicted proteins | sample RhiMetdeltSRZDD4_FD_75294 | JGI IMG/M metagenome (GOLD analysis project Ga0075430, IMG submission 75294) | Populus rhizosphere microbial communities from Tennessee, USA - Rhizosphere MetaG P. deltoides SRZDD4 | ecosystem: Host-associated > Plants > Roots > Rhizosphere > Soil | place: USA... | reverse complement strand
TGCTCGAACAGCGACACCACCCGGCCCATCGTGGTTTCGACGTCGCCTGCGGCTGTCTCTTTCGTCTTGGGCAGCACCTTCACGACGACGCGGTAGAAGCCTTTGTCTTCCTTCCACTCGACGGCGCGGGCGCGGTCGACACCCTCGACGAGCACTTTGATGTTACCGTCCGGCAGCTTGAGGCTCTGGACGACATTCGCCACACAACCCATCGTGTAGATGTCGTCAGCCTTCGGATCGTCGATGGACGCATCGTGCTGCGCGGCCAGGAAGATCCGCTTGTCCTTCATCAGGGCATGCTCGAGCGCGCGGATTGACGACGGCCGTCCGATTACGAACGGCATCATCATGTGAGGAAAGACGACCACGTCCCGAAGCGGGACGATGGGCAGGGTTTCGTAGACTTCCATTCAGATCCTTATAGGCCTCAGGGCCCAGGCCTCAGGCCTCAGGGCTGTCCCAGGCATCAGGCCGCCCTAATAGTTATCCGGCCTTTTCAATCAGTGTAATGGATTTGTCCTTGGCTTCCACGATCTCGCGGGTGACGACCACCTCGCGCAGCTTCTTCTGGCCCGGCACCGAGTACATCAAGTCGAGCATCAGATCTTCGATGATCATGCGGAGGCCCCGCGCCCCGATCTTGCGCGTGAGCGTGGACTCTGCGATCGCCTCGAGCGCATCGTCGGTGAAGCGCAGCTTCACGTTCTCGTACTCGAACAGCTTCTGATACTGGCGCGTGATGGCGTTCCGCGGCTGGGTCAGGATCTGGACGAGCGCCGGCTTGTCGAGCTCGTGGAGCGTGCCCACCACCGGCAGCCGGCCGACGAACTCGGGAATGAGGCCGTACTTGATCAGATCCTCGGGTTCGATAGACTCGAGCGTCGTCCCGACCTCGCGCTTCTGGACCGACTTTACATCTGCCTTGAAGCCAAGGGTCTTCTTGCCGACACGCCGATCGATGACCTTCTCCAGGCCGACGAAGGCGCCGCCGCAGATGAAGAGGATGTTGGTCGTATCGATCTGAAAGAATTCCTGGTGCGGGTGCTTGCGGCCGCCCTGCGGCGGCACGTTTGCGACCGTGCCCTCCAGAATCTTGAGCAGCGCCTGCTGCACGCCCTCACCGGAGACGTCGCGCGTAATCGAGGGGTTCTCGTCCTTCCGGCAGATCTTGTCGACTTCGTCGATGTAGATGATCCCCTGCTGGCACTTTTCGATGTCGCCGCCGGCAGCCTGGAGAAGCTTGAGGATGATGTTTTCGACATCCTCGCCCACGTAGCCAGCTTCCGTCAGCGTGGTGGCGTCGACGATAGTGAACGGCACTGACAGGAGCTTGGCGAGGGTTTGCGCGAGCAGGGTCTTGCCCGTGCCGGTCGGACCAATCAGCAGGATGTTCGACTTCGTCAGCTCGACGTCGTTCCGGCTGCGCGGCTGCTTCTGGATTTCGATGCGCTTGTAATGGTTGTAGACCGCGACCGCGAGCTTCCTTTTTGTGCGTTCCTGCCCGATGACGTACTCGTCGAGGAACTTCTTTATCTCGGGCGGCGAAGGGAGCGACGAACGGACGCCGCGGTTCTCGAACCGGTTGTCGTCCGCAATGATGTCGTTGCAGACTTCCACGCACTCGTCGCAGATGAAGACCGTCGGGCCCGCAATCAGCTTGCGAACGTCGTTCTGATCTTTGTTGCAGAACGAGCAGCGGAGAATCTCGGTCTCGCCGTTTTTCTTCACCATGCTGTGAGTCTTTGGTCTTTCGTCTTTGGTCTTTCGTCTTCAGCCCTGACCAGAGCCTAAAGACTAGAGACTAAAGACCTTCCGGATTTCCCTCGATGTTACACCCGTTTCCGGATGACGTCATCGATTATCCCGTATTCCTTTCCCTGGTCGGCCGACATGATGTAATCGCGCTCGGTGTCTTCCTGGATACGCTTGAGCGGCTGTCCCGTGTGGTTGACCAGGATCTCATTTAGCCGCTCACGCATGCGCAGAATTTCACGAGCCGCAATATCGATGTCGGTCGCCTGCCCCTGGAGCCCCTGCATCAGCGGCTGATGGATCACGATTCTGGAATTGGGCAGGGAAAAGCGCTTGCCCTTCGACCCCGCCGCCAGGAGCACTGCGGCCATCGACGCCGCCTGTCCGATGCACATCGTCTGCACGTCCGGCTTGATGAACTGCATCGTGTCGTAAATCGCCAGCCCGGCTGTTATCGAACCTCCCGGACTGTTGATGTAGAGAAAGATATCCTTGTCCGGGTCTTCGGCTTCCAGGAACAACATCTGAGCGATGACGAGGTTCGCAATCGTGTCGTCGATCGGCGTCCCGATGAAGATGATGCTGTCCTTGAGGAGCCGCGAAAATATGTCATAGGCTCGTTCGCCGCGGTTGGTCTGCTCGACCACCATTGGTACCAACTGGGCGCGTGGCTCGATTACGTGGCGCATTGGGCAGCGTCGAGTTGTCGTGTGATTTGATGGTTAGGTTTGGTAGCCGGAGACTTTTTAGGGACTCCAGCGATTGCCCGGAAACCTGAAGGTTTCCGGCTACCGCTACGGCGCCATCTTAGCACGCGACAGGGCCAAGTCAACCGCCTTCTCCCGTCGCAAACCCGCGTAAAGACGGGAGATGCCACCCTCCTTTTCGAGCTGCGCCCGCAGTGCCGCCGGCGTACGACCGGCACGGACTGCGAACCGTTCAATCTCTTTATCGACATCTTCCGCCATAACCGTAATCTGTTCGCGTCGGGCGATTTCGTCGAGCGCGAGTGCGCTGGCGACCGCGTTCCACGCCGGTTCCCGTTGAGCTTCACGGAACTGGCCCCAGTCGATTCCAGCCTGGCGTGGATCGACGTTCTGTGAAGCCAGCTGCCGCGCAAATTCTTCTACGCGCCGATCCATTTCGCGGTCGACGAGCGATGTCGGGAGCTCGAACGGGATCCGCTGGGATAGTTGACGGAACAGCTCGGATCGAACCTGACGTCTCGCGTTGTCCTGTGCCTCCGCCTCGAGATCGTGGCGCACGTGGTCGCGCAGCGCGCTGAGCGAATCGAACGTTCCGATGTCCTTCGCAAATTCGTCGTCCAGATCGGGCAACACACGGCGCCGGATGCCTTTGACCGTCACAGAGTAGGTCTGTTGGGTATTGGCCAGCTCCGGAACCGAGTAGTCCTCCGGAAATTGGACGGCAAACGTCTTTGAATCGCCTTCGTTCAATCCAACCAGCTGCGCGTCGAACCCAGGGGGATTACCTGCCGCACCGAGCTGCACCGTGACGCCCTCGCGATGATCCACGTGACCCGCTGCATCCGTACGATCCATGTCGAGTGCCACGGTGTCGTCGTCGGCGATGGCGCGCCCCTCTACTGTTTCGTATTTGGCGGCGCGTTCACGCAGCCGCCGCATCATGTCATCGACGTCCTCGTCGCTGACCTCCGCCGACGCCTGGCGCAATGTGATCGACGAGAGGTCGCCGGGATCGAAGGGCGGCACCGTTTCGAAGGCGGCGGTGAACTTCAGCGGCCGTCCTTCGGCCAGGTCGACGTCGCGAACATCGGGTGTATCAACCGGCTCGATGCCGCGCGTCTGCAGCGCTTCTTCGACGGCTCGGGGAATGAGCCCGTGCATGACGTCGTGGAGAATCTGCTCTCGAAAGCGCTGCTTGATCAGCGTCTGCGGCACCTTGCCGGGTCGGAACCCTGGCAGGCGCGCCTGCTTCGTATAGCCGCGCGCGACACGATCGAACTCCGCGTCGACGACGTCAGTGGGAATCTCGATCGAGATGGTTTTCTGTGTTTCGGTAACGTCGGTGAGTTCGGTTTTCATTGGAATTCGGTCGCGGGGGCTAGAGCCCCCGCGCTGCAGGCGGCCGTAGCGCGCACGCTTCAGCGTGCGCGGCGAAAAGCTTGCCTAGCCGTAGCCTCGCGGACAACCGCTTCGGAGAGGCGAAGGCTGGTGCGAAAGGGGGGACTCGAACCCCCATACCCTTTCGGGTACCAGATCCTAAGTCTGGCGCGTCTGCCAGTTCCGCCACTTTCGCTCGACCTGAGACTAGCAGGGATAAGGGGTCAGGGGCCAGCCTCTGCTACTATCGTTGCGCTATATGGCTCAGGATCCGGCGAATGCCCCATTCCACGGGCTTTTCGAGTGGCGCCCTCAGTCGGGCAAAGACGTGGCCGCGACATTCGCGATTGCCGCCGCCGGCCAGTCGCCTCGGACCGTCCCTTGCCCTGACACGGGCCGTCCACTTCGTGTCGCAAGCCTCGAAGTGAGCAACAGTAGCGTCTGTCCGGCATGTGCCCAACTTGGCACCGGCGGGTACGTGTCGTTCGTCGGCGACCTGAGGTTGGCGTTTGCGTGCCCCAACTGCCGGAAGCTCGTCTGGATCGCCGGGACCTGATGGCGGCTTGGCTCGGTGCTCTCAACGAGCGGCCACAAGACGGATACAGCCCTGAGCCCTAGTCTTACGCGATATTGGATTTCCGGGCGCTCCGGTGTGGCCGGCGCGCTGGCAGCATCCGGAGCGGGACCTCGTCGAGGGGCTTCACACGCGCGTTAGTGATAATCAGCTCGTCCACCGGGCCGCGCCGCGCAGCCCGTGAGTTGATCGCGCGGCGCGCAGGGACACGTTGAACGACGAGGCCAGCCGTCCTGGCCGAAGATCCCGAATACCCAGCTTCGATCTCGGGTGCGCTCGAATTCGAGATCAGCACGAGCGCGCCGCGGCGCGCTGCGGCGAGAATCGCCGTTTGTAGACGCCGCTGATCGAGCGCGTGGAATCCGGCCGCCGTGTATTGGGCAAAGCTGGCCGTTCGGCTCAGTGGAGCGTACGGAGGGTCGCAGTACACGAAATCCCCCGCGCGTGCGACTGCGATAGTCTCGTCGAACCGGCTGCATTCGAGCGTCACCCCGTCGGCTGCGAGCGCACCAGCCACGCTGCGGATGTGATTGGGATCGCAGATGCACGGGTCGCTGTAGCGTCCTGCCGGAACGTTGAAGCCACCGCTGCTGTTCAGCCTGAACAGGCCGTTGTAGCCGGTCCGATTTAGATAGATCAGCATGGCCGCGAGCGCGGGTGTGTACCGGGCCGACACGTCGCCTACGAGCGCCGAGCGAGACGGGTTGAACCGGCGGTCGCGCACCTCGTAATAACACGCGCTGCCCCGCGTAAGATGTTCCTCGGCGAGCTCCGCAAGCGCCGCGATCACCTGATCTGCGTTGTCGCGCACGGCACGGTAGCAGCCGATCAGATCGGGGTTTACGTCCGAGAGCCGGACCGAGCGGCCAATGAGGTGACCCGAGGCGTGCAAGTCGAAGAAGACGGCGCCGCTGCCGACGAAAGGCTCGATGTAACGGTCGAATTCGGCGGGGTAGTAGCGGCGCAGGACAGGCAACAACTGGCGCTTGCCGCCAGCCCACTTGAGCAGCGGGCGTCCCGACGGCATAAGCGATGCCTGGATGGCCACGCCTCCATTATCGGCGCGGCACCGGTTCGCTGCACTGCTCAATCAGGTATCCTTCGACTCTCGTCATTCATGACCATTCCGGCATGGGATTACCGCGCGGAGTTCGAGGCCGAGCGGGACGACATACTTGCGGCCTTCGAGCAGGTAATGCGGTCGGGACGGCTGATCCTCGGCGAGAGCGTCCGGGCGTTCGAACAGGAATTTGCGGCCTACTGCGGCGCCGGCTACGGAGTCGGTGTCAACAGCGGCACCGATGCGCTGCTCCTGGCCCTCCGGGCGCTCGACATCCGTTCGGGTGACGAGGTCATCACCACGTCCAATACAGCCATCCCCACGGTCGCGGCGATCGTGTCGGCCGGCGGGATTCCGCGGTTCGTCGATATCGAACCTGACACGTACCTGATGGACGTGTCACAGCTCGAATCCGCGATCACGGCACGCACCAGATGCATCGTGCCGGTGCACCTGTTCGGGCAGTGCGTCGACATGGACGCGTTGAATGGCGTTGCGAGCAAGCATGAGATCGCCGTTCTCGAAGACTGCGCTCAGAGCGCCGGTGCCGAGGACCGAGGACGGCGTGCGGGCTCGATGTCCCAGGTTGCCGCCTTTTCCTTCTATCCCACCAAGATCCTTGGGGCATACGGCGACGGGGGCATGGCCGTGACGTCAAACGCGGACATGGCGACGCGCATGCGCAAGCTGCGCGTTTATGGCACGGATGGGACGTACTATGCCGAAGAGCACGGCTACAACTCACGGCTCGACGAGGTGCACGCCGAGATACTTCGCCGCAAGCTTCGAAGGATAGCGGGGTACATCGCTCGCCGTCGTGAGCTGGCTCGCCGCTACGACGAGCAGCTCGGTGAAACGTCATTGAAGCTGCCGGTGACGAGATCGCACTCCAGCCATGTCTATCATTTGTATGTGGTGCGTCACGCTGCACGCGACGCCATCATGAGAGGGCTCGCATCCCACGGCGTCTCTACCGGCGTCCACTATCCGTGGCCGATTCATCGGATGCCGGCGTACGCGGACCTGGGCTATCGGGAAGGCTCCCTACCCGTAACAGAAAGGGCGGCTCTCGAAATCTTTTCCTTGCCGATGTTCCCCTCGCTCACCGACGAACAGCAGGACCGTGTGTGTGACGCCCTGCGGGATGTCGTGGCAGCGGTGTAGGGCGGGTCCTTTCGGACCCGCCGCGTTGCGACGGTTCAGTCGGCGATTCCGGAGCCACATAGCGTCTTCATCACCATGTGTCCGAACATCAGGTGCACGTCCTCGCAGAGCTGCATGTCGAAGGACGGAACCCATACGATGTGCTTGGCTATCCGCTTGAGTTTGCCGCCGTCATAACCGACGACCGCCAGTGTATTCGCACCGGCGCCGTTGGCGTATTCAACCGCTTTGACCACGTTCGCGGAATTGCCGCTGCCGCTGAGGGCAATGAGGAGGTCGTTTGGCTCGAGAATCGCCTTGAGCTGACCGGCAAATACTTCTTCGTAGGCGACGTCGTTCGCGAACGCCGTCACGATGCCGACGTTGTCACACAGGGAGATGCCGCGGAGCTTTCTGCCCGTGGCAAGATTCACCATCTTGTTCCAGTCGGTGATGTAGTGCGAGGCTGTGTGTGCGCTGCCGCCATTGCCGCACGTGATGATCTGCCTGCCCGACTCGAATGCAGCCTTCACGACCCCAACAGCCGCTTCGAACGCGCCGACGTCGAGCTTTTCTGACAGGCGGCGCTGTGCGGCGACGTAATTGGCAACCGTGAATGCAGAGCTCACGCTGAATCCGCAGGCTGGTAGAAAACGATCTGTGCACCGGTGCGATCGAATCCGAATTTCACCGGTTTCAGATCGGGGAGCGTCCGACTGATGCGCACGTGCAGCTCCGGCGGCGCGAAGAACATCAGGAAGCCGCCGTTGCCAGCGCCGAGCAGCTTGCCGCCGCGCGCGCCGTTTGCGAGGCCCGTTGCGTACCACTCATCGATCGTCGCGTCCGACACACCGCCGGCCATCTGTCGTTTGAGGCACCAGTTTTCATTGAGGATCGATCCGACACTCTCCAGCTGGCCCGATTCGAGCTCCCTCTTGAGATCGAACGCGAGCTGCACCATTCGGCGCATCAGAGGCCGGTTGGCGGACATATTCTCGCATTGCTCGGTAAGGACTGCGGAAGCCTTGCGTGCACGCCCCGTGTAGAACACCAGCGTCGACGCCTCCAATTCCGTGAGGACTGAAGGTTCGCAAATCACGGGATCGACCGATACGGAGTCGTCCGAATGAAAGCGGATGAGATTCAGGCCGCCGTATGCGGCAGCATACTGGTCCTGCTTGCCGATCGGCTCCTGGCAGCGGCAGATTTCGATGTCGCACGCAAGGCGAGCCAGCCGCTCTTTCGAGGCGTACTCATTCCGGTAGGCGAACAGCGCGTTCAGCAGGCCGACCGTGTACGCGCTCGACGAACCGAGACCAGTTCCGCGCGACGGAATGTCGGCCATCGATGTGATCTCGATGCCGCCGTCAACGCCGGCAACTTCCAGCGCATGCCGCACGAGCGGATGCGCCACCTGCTGTGGCGTTTCCACTTCTTCGGTGCGCGAGTAACTGATACGGAGCCGCTCGTCAAACTTCCGGTTGACGGCGATGTACATGTATTTGTCGATCGACGTCGAGAGGACCGCTCCTGTTTCCTCGCGGTAGAAGGCGGACACGTCGCTGCCTCCGCCGACGAAGCTCATTCGAAATGGAGTCTTGCTGACGATCATGCGGCGGTCCAGGCCATCACGGTGAAGTCCGCGTGGGCGCCAGCCTTCTGCACCGGCTCGCACTCGTCGGCGGCGCGCGACGCGATCAGCGCATCGACTGCGGCATCGCTCTCGCCGCGCCACCGGTAATCGGCGCGAAGGCGTGCAATCCGTTCAGCCTCCGGCATCTCAACGTGGACGCGAACGCCTGCCAGCTTCACAAGGTGGGGATGAGCCAACGCAGGCACGCCTTCGAGGATGATCAGGTCATCGGGACCGATTGAGACGTGCGCCCAGCGGTCGTACATGGTGCGCCGGGCCCGGTCATAGATCGGCACCTCGATCGAATGGAAACGAGCGGAACCGAGCAGTGGAGTGATCGTGGTCGCGAGCCGATCGACGTCAAACCGGGCCATCACACCTTTTCCTTCGGCTCTTTCCCCCAGCGGCTTCAGCCAGGAGTCGAGGGACAGCACATGGGCGGTTCGGCCGAAGGCCTGCACGTTCTCTTTGAGCACCTGGGCAACGGAACTCTTGCCGGACCTGGCGAGGCCGCCAATCAACATGATTCGCGCGTCGAGTGCGGCGGCGGCGATCGGCGCCGTTTGGCGGGTAATCCGGGGGTGGCCGTCGAGAATCCAGGCGACCGCCGCTTCCAGGTCGCTCACCACGTAATCGGGCCGAAACACATATTTCCCGTCCTGGCCGGCGTACCCGGAGCGCAGCAGGATGGTCCTCAAGCCGGCGCGTCGCCCGGTTTCGATATCCGAGGTCGTGTCGCCCACAATCCACGAGGTGCCTCGGTCGATAGCGAGGTCGCGACAAGCTGCGTCGATGAGGCCCGTTCGAGGCTTGCGGCACTCGCACTCTCTCTTCAGCTCGCGTACCTCGCCGGAAAATCCGCCGTCCGGATGATGCGGGCACGCGAATATCGCGTCCAGATACGCACGGTGCCGGCCGAGCATTCCCTTCAGCTTTCGATGTATGCGCTCGAGCCCTGCTGGCGTCAGGCCGCCGCGCGCGACCGCAGGCTGATTCGTGACCACGATCGCGAGGCGGCCCGCGTGATTGATGCGTCGAACGGCGTCGGCAGCGCCATTGAGCAACTCGAGCTGCTCGGGCGCATTCAGATGATGGACCTCGCGGTTAAGCGTGCCGTCCCGATCAAGAAAGACCGCAGAACGCAGCGTGCGCCCTGACAGCCGTTCGGGTACACCGGCGGTGATGTCGTGCTCGACCCGATCCAACCGCTCTGGCGTTCCGACGTCCTTGATGTATTCCGGGGACACATAACCGTAAAGGCGCCGTCCTGCTCGCAGCATCGCAGGGCAGGCATCCCTTACGAGATCGATGGGCATGTCGCTGGACGTCATCCCGTCGAGCCCACTGCGCTGCATCACGAATAGAGCAGCCGTGGCGAGATTGTCGCGGCACTCGTCGCGGTGCGGATACGGATGCAGCGCTGTCACCATGCTCCTGTCATCGAGCTCGACCAGGTCGGAATCGTGCGGGTGGTCATTCGGGTGCACGAACAAAGTGGCGTCTGCCCCTTGCTTCACGTGCGCATCCCACATTCGGCGGAGGTCCACGTCGAGATAGGTGTCGCCGTATAGCACGAGGAAAGTGTCGAGCAAGTGCGGCAGGGCGTCATGCAGCGCGCCTGCGGTTCCTCGGGGGGTCGTTTCCAGGCCGTAGCCGAGCGAAACGCCGTACGCCGAGCCGTCTCCGAAATGCGCCCGAATCCGCTCGTGGGCGTGACGGACCAGCAGCAGGATCCTGAGGAAACCATGTTGTCGGCAGAGCGCAAATTGGTGCTCGAGCAGCGGCGAGCCCAGGATCGGGACCATAGGTTTCGGCAGGGAGCCCGTCCGTGATTTAAGTCGTGAGCCGGACCCCCCGGCGAGAATGGCAACTTCGAACGGCGTCATTGTCTGCGGTCGAAGATCCACTGGTTATCGAGAAGCCATCGGACCGTCTCTCGCACCGACGCTTCGATCGAGTGGCTTGGCGACCAACCTGTGCTCAAGGCCTTGCGGACGTCGAGGTAGACGAACGGGCTGTCGCCGATCCACCCTCGATTCCCGGCGCCGTACTGAATCTGCGGCGACACGCCCATCTCGTCGCAAACCCACCGCGCGGACTCATGTACGAGGCAAAAAGCCGGTACGCCGAGGTGATACACCTGGTACCGTCTGCCATCGACGGCCGGGCCCGCGTGGTCGCCAATGTCCACGAGGGCACGCACGCAGTCCTCGACGTGAAGATAACTTTTGCGCTGCGACCCATCACCCAGAATCTGCAACCGCGTACGATCTGAAAGCAATTGCTTGACGAAGTCGAACACGTGCCCGTGGGCGTACCGCGGGCCGAGAAGCGACACGAAGCGGAAGCTGCGACCTTCGAAGCCGTATCCTTCGCAGTACGCGGCCAACAACCCTTCGCACGCCATTTTCGATGCACCGTACAACGACGTCTGCGCCGGGACCGGGCAGTTCTCGGGGGTTGGAAAGACGTCCGGTTCTCCTAAGGCGGCTGCCGACGATGCGAAGACGATACGTTTGACGCCGGCCTCGCGCATGCTCTCGAGGACCTCGAAAGTACCCAGAGTGTTCTGTTCAAGGTCGGTGCGAGGCGAAGCGAAGCTGCCACGAACGTCGGCGTTGGCCGCCATATGATAGACGGCGTCGACGTCTTCAATGGCCCGGCGCAGCACATCCGGATCCAGAATGTCGCCCCGTACGAATGCGAAGCGGTCCGATTGGCACGCGGATTCGAGAAATCGCTCTTGCCCTGAAGACAGGTTGTCCAGGCCCACGACTCTATGGCCGCGGGCGATCAGCGCGTCAGTGAGATGACTGCCGACGAAACCCGCCGCGCCCGTCACCAGATATTTCACCGAGGCATCACCGCACTACTTATCGGCTTTGGAATGGCATGACTTCGCAGGGCCAGCCGGACGGCCCCGCATGTCAGGGACGCCCGTTGCGAAAGCAATAGACGAGGGCAATGGCCAGTATGGCCAGGTTCGCCGACGCCCTGGAATAGCCCTCGGACGTCGTGAGAAAGACTCCTACGAAGTTCGTAACGACCGCGAGCACGAACGCCAGCGCGGACAACGCCACGAGCGCCTTCGACAGACTGAGCACATGCGCCTCCTTTGCAGCGGAACCTGGTCGTGGGACGACGGGCCGGTACATAGCATAGGCATTGATGAATCTACGAATCTACGAATTGACGTATCCAAAATCCGTGAATTCCGAAATCTACGTGGCGGGATAATCGGTCGCATGGGATCGCTCAAAGCGGCGTTGCAGCGCGTGCCCGGATTGGTTGCGATGTATCGACACGCGCAGCTTCTTTCGACGGTCGCGTACGAGCGGTGGTGGATCGATGCGCCGCGGAGAAACGATCAGGCCATCCTGAATGGGGACTGGCACTTCGAGTCATCTGTCGAGCAACAGCGATACCAAAGCGTGCTCGCGGCCGTCGCCGGGCTTCGCGGCCCGGCGTCTTGGGGCGCTGTCCTGGAGATCGGATGCGCGGAAGGGCTCTTTACTCGTGAGCTCGTTGAACGCTCGAATTCCGTGACTGCGTGTGATGTATCACCCATCGCGTGCGAGCGGACCGCACGCGCGGTCGCGGGAGCCCGGGTCCATCACATCGACATCAGCCGCGAGGCCATACAAGGAACGTTCGATGTCGTCTTTCTGATGTGTGTGCTCGGCACATTGCACGGGCGTAGAACCCTGAAGCGCGTAACCGCCAACCTCGCGCACGCGGTGCGCCCCGGTGGCCTATTGATCTTCAACGATCTGCGGTTTCACGACTCTCGAATTGAGGGTTCCTGGTGGGCTCGCGCGCTGGTCGAAGGAGGCCTCGAGCTGGTGAAGTTCCTCGACGACCGCGACGGATTGCGGTTGATCCACGAGGAGGACCATCGTGGTCACGTGATCGCAATCTACGAGAAAGTTCGGCCGTTCAGCGGTCCGGCATCCGCCGGAAAATCATGAGGTTCGCGTAATACCAGCTTTCCACGTCTGCCGCAGCCTTCCAAGTGTCGCTCCACCGTTGTGACTGATCGCGCTCATGGTCGAAACCACGCTCGCGGAACTTGGCGATCCAGTAGGAAGGCGGTTGTTCGTTGACGTGGTCGGTGCCTCCCTGACCAGGGGCGGCTGCGGTGAACAGAATCACCGGCGCAAGGCGCGTGAGCAGGTCGACGTACCGATTCGCCGTTTTTCGGGGCAGATGCTCGGCCACTTCCATGCTGATTGCGACCTCGAATTGGCGATTTGCACGGTACTCGTCGTTTTCCAGATCGAACTTCTCGACGTCAAGATGCCTTGCGCGACAGTGCACGAGGGCGGCGTCTGCGTACTCGAGCCCGCAGACGCGGCAGCCTCTTTCGCGGAGAGCCGCCAAAAGCGCCCCGGTCCCGCACCCGACGTCGATAACGGCCGTCGGCTTGAGATCGTCGACGATGGTCGCGGCGATTCTCGCCGCGCTCCGACGCGCGGGTCCTTCCACGCTGGTCGCGTAGAACTCGGCGTCGTAGATCCAATCGTGCGGAAGGAGCCGCGCCTTGAGCCATGCCACCGTCCGGGACGTCCGAACCGGTGCGGGCACCAGAATCCGGTACAACGACTTGAAGATGGGAAGGCTGGTCATTCCGAGGTCAGTGCAGGAGAACACTAACAGGAGTGTCCTCGAAAATGATCCGCGACCCGATTTTCCCGACAAAATAGAATCGGCTCTGAACCGCACGATTGCATGGTCTCGAGAGCAACTAGTCACACGATGACCGCATTCATTCCGCAGATGGAACCCGTGGTCAGCGACGCCGATGTTTCTGCGGTGAACGCCTACATGCGTTCCGGTGGGTGGCTCACCGAGTTCGAACAGACTCGGCGCTTCGAGCAGCAGATTGCCGACTTTATGGGCGCGCAGCATTGCGCTGTCGCCCCGAGTGGCACGCTCGCGCTGTTTCTGGCGCTCACAGCCTGCGGCGTCGGTCGTGACGATGAAGTGATCGTTCCGGATCTGACGATGGCCGCAACGGCGACTGCCGTACTTCTGGCCGGTGGAAAAGTTGTTTTCGCCGACATCGAACCGAACACGTTCTGCCTCGACATCTCTCGAGTTGAAGAGCTCATTACCCCACGTACGAGGGCGATCGTATTCGTGTCGCTGAACGGAAGGTCGCCCGGCAACCTGGGGGACGTGGTAGCAGGATGGCAGCGGCGGGGCGTGCGCGTAATTGAAGACGCCGCGCAGGCCCTCGGGTCGTACGTCGGAGGCCGCCATCTCGGCACGCTGGGCGACTGCGGGTGTCTATCGTTCAGCTCGCAAAAGATCGTGACGACCGGACAAGGCGGAGCGGTCGTGACCAGCGACGAGCAGGTTCATGCGACGATGCGGCTGCTGAGAGACTTTGGACGCACCGAGGGCGGGTCCGACCACTATTTGCGCGTCGGGTGGAATCTGAAATTCACGGATCTCCAGGCCGTCATTGGAATCGAGCAGCTGCGGCGACTGCCGACCCTGATCGAGCAGAAGCGGCAGCTGTTCGCGTGGTACCGCGAGCTGCTCGGCGGCGTAACCGAGGTCTCGGTGCCTCGGACCGACCTCACGCAGGTAACGCCGTGGTTCGTCGACGTACTGGTCGAGGCCGACGTGCGCGACAGGCTCGCCGAACATCTGCGCCAGGCTGGCATCGGCACGCGGCCATGCTATCCCGCGCTGCACGCGGAACCCGCATTCCGTGTGAACGGTTCCTTCCCTGTGGCTGAGGAAATCTCCGCGCGCATCCTCTGGCTCCCGTCATCGCTCCGGTTGGCGCGTGACGACGTCGCGCGAATCTGCGACACGATCAGGGCGTTCTACAGCTCATGACGCTTTCGTTCGTAACGCCGTATTGGTCGGGTGCGGAGATGATGCGCGTGCATCTCGCGTCGATCCGGACCTTCTACCCGGACGTCCCCATCCTCGTCTCGAAGCGCGGGGGCGGGCAAACCGAGATGGAAGCCTATCGCGTCGAATTCGGTATCCAGTACTGGCTCGAGGAATGCGCTTACGTGGATGCGCTGCTTCGGCTCCTGGCAAGGTGCGAAACGGAGGACGTCTGCGTCATCGAGCACGACACGGCGTTGTTGTCGACCCTGGACGGTCTGCTTGCCGGGCTCAAAGACGATCGGTGGGATCTTGTCGGCATGGAGGAGCGCGTGCGCGACAGTCCTGCCACCGCTACTTCGCTGCCGTCGACAAACGGTTGGTGGCGATTCGCGCCAGGTCAGGTCGCGGGCCCGCTGTTGATGTTCAACTGGCGTGAGTTCAAACGCCGTTGGGGGATGTCAGGAATACGCGGGCGGCGCAGCTACGGCGCGTGGGAGTACGAATACGACCACGGGATCGGACAAAGGTTGACGCGCCACAAGTATCTGCTGCCGTTTCACACGATGAAGTACGGGGCAGGGACGCTTCTGAAGGATGGCGATATAGCGGTCTTATGGCACCAATGGTACGGCTCGTATCGCACGCGGTTCAGCGACGCGCATGCGGTGCCTGGGCCTCGAGCGGACGATGCGGTCGCGTACGTCGGCCGAGGCGAAGAGGCATTTCTGGCTGACTATCCGAACCTCGATCTATCCGATCTGCGTCCGGCATGGGGCCCCGGCTGGGATATTCGAGCGGAGCAGGAAGCGGCTGAACTCGCGTATCCAGGCGTGGTTGCGAGAAGCGCCGCACGTCTGCGCCGCTGGCGGCAAGATGGCTGGCATGAAATGGCCGCGCGCGTCAGGGCCAAAGTGGACCGGTGGCGCATGGAGAGCATGTAAGTGCGATTGCCTGTGTTGCTCTACCACCACGTCGGGCCGTCGCGGCCAGGTACGTTTCCCGACTTGACTGTGTCAGCAGAACGGTTTGCGCGACACATCGGCTGGCTCGTCCGACGCGGGTACGTCGGGATACGTCCTGCCGATTGGCTCGCCTGGCGGCGCCACGATCGAGCCCTACCACGTAAGCCCGTGCTGCTGACGTTCGACGACGCATATGCGGATCTGACGGCGTATGCGTTGCCGGTGCTGAAACGCCACAACTTTGGCGCTGCCGTGTTCGTCGTCACTCACCACGTCGGCGACGAAAATGCGTGGGATCGGCTCAGAGGTTCACAACCGCACCGTTTAATGACCGGAGACCAGATTCGGGAGTGGGCCGGGCGCGGCATCGAGTTCGGTGCGCACAGCCGTACGCATGCGGATCTCACCACGCTGTCGGAGCGCGAGATGCGCGAGGAAATTGATGGCAGCCGCGACGATCTTGCCGCCATCACAGGCGAGCACGTTCGGGCCTTTGCATACCCATTCGGCCGCACGAACGACGCGGTTCGCAATCGCGTGCGCGCTGTGTTCGACTGCGCGTTCTCGTGCGAGGCAGGACTGAACACGGCTTCGTCCGACCCGTATACATTGTCCCGGAGCATGGTGCAGCCCGACGACTCAGCGATCGCCTTGGCCAGTCGCGTTCGATTCGGACGCTATCCCGTTGACCGGTGGCGCGCGCGCCTGCGCATCCGGTCGCGCATTCGCGCCCTTACGGGGCAGCTGTGGGGCGAGCTGCGGTGACGCCGAAGCGTGTACTACACGTCCTGACCGCCGCGCACGCGCAGGGAGCCAGCATCAGCCGCGTCGTGCGAACTCTTGCAAAGGCAATCTCCACGCACGGGTACGGCGTTACCGTGTGGTTTCTCGGCGGCGACGGGCCCATGGCCGACGAGCTTCGCGCGGTGGGCATTGGTGTGCGCGCGTTTGATTGGAGTGGAGCTCGTCATGATGTGGCGGGTGCGCTACGTTTCCGGCGCAGCCTGCAGCGCGAGAATTTGTCGATCGTCCACCTCCATTTTGGAGGCCGTACGGTTCCGTTTTTGGTGAGGTCAGCGCGACGAACGAAGATTGTGTTCCACGCGCACTACGACGGAGCGGAAGCGGGCAAGGCAGGACCGATTCATGTTCGTCAATGGATGGCGGACGAGGTGGTGGCGTTGTCGCGTGCCGTCGCGGCGAACGTCGTCGGGATTACACCGCGTGTCGTCTATTACGGTATCGAGCCGAGAGAGGAAATCACGAGACCGAGAGTCGGGAGCCGACCCACGATGCTGGGTGTCGCCAGCCGGCTCGTGCCGATCAAAGGCATCGTCTACCTTATTCGTGCGCTCGCCCTTCTGCGCCGGGACCTGGAGGGCATTCGTCTCGAGATAGCTGGAGGTGGTCCGGATCAGACGACGCTTCAGCAAGAGGTCCGCACGCTTGGTCTCGACGACATCGTTGCGTTTGTCGGGTGGCAGCCTGACATATGGCCTTGGCTCGGTCGCTGGGACATCCTTGTGCAGCCATCGCTCGCTGAAGGGTTCGGCATGGCGGCTCTCGAGGCGATGGCGGCCGGTTTGCCTGTTGTCGCCTCGTCAGTCGGCGGGTTACCTGAGCTCATCGAGGACGGTCGCACCGGGTACGTCGTTCCGCCAGCCGATCCTGCGACGCTCGCGGCCCGACTGCGCCATCTCGTGCTTCATGCGGATCTCCGTGAAGCGATGGGCGCTGCAGGTCGCGCCCGCGTCCGGCAACACTTCTCGCCACAGCGAATGGCCGCTGAAATCGCCGCAGTCTACGACCGGTTGCTCAGTTTGCCGGAACGACAAGCAGTCTTGAACCAGGCCAGGATTGGAACCCCCTGATGCTCACTGCGGCCGCCGACGCGCCGACCTGCTCGGTTGTCGTTTGCACGCGCAATCGGCCTGACGCGCTGCATCGTTGCCTACAGGCACTCGAACAGCTCGCCTATCCGAGCTTCGACGTGGTCGTTGTCGACAATGCACCCAGCGATAACCGCGCATTCGAAGTTGCGCGACGGGCAGGCGTGCGGTATGTCAGCGAGCCCATTCCCGGTCTCAGTCGCGCGCGCAACACCGGTGCGCGCGCATGCTCCTCGGAGGTGATTGCCTTCATCGATGACGACGCAGTTCCGGACCCGATGTGGCTCGCACACTTGGCAGCCAAGTTCGCTGACCCGGACGTCACCGTAGCGACCGGAAGGACACTACCGCTCCTCGAAGCGGCCGACGCAAGTGGGTCCGACTTTACCGACCTGGGACCATCCGTAATTCGCCTCGATCGCCGCAACCCGCGTTGGTTCGAGATCGCGTCCTTCGGTGGTATCGGAAACGGCAACAACATGGCGTTCCGTCGTCGAGTTTTCAACGAGTGGCGGGGCTTTGACGAGGGACTGGGGCGAGGCGCGCTTTTATCGAGCTGCGAGGAACATCGAGCCTTCGCGCAATTGATCGAAGGCGGCTACGCCGTGGTGTACACGCCGAAAGCGATAGTGCGACATCCCATTCCGACCACATTGGAGAAGCGTCAGAGGCAATACATCCAGTCTCGCGCCGATCTTGTTGCGTATGCGGTGTTCCTCTTCGTTGTGACGCGCCAGAGATGGCGAGTCGTCAGGTACGTTGCCGAAGCGGTCGTCGGGACGCAGCGCAACTGGCGTTTTCATACAGAGAGGGCGCCGCGCGCCATATCGCGGTGGAGGCTCGCGCGTGCCTACGTTGCGGGGGCATGCCGTGGTCTCTGGACGACGATCGAACCCACCCTTCCGCACCCCGCACGACCGGACGCCGCGCGCCTGTCGCGGAACGCGAAGAAAAGCCCTGTCGGTATAACGGGCGAGTAGCGGGGTTTCTGGAACTAATCGCGCTGCAGGTCCAACGTGACGCAGTGGATTGCGCCGCCTAGTGTGCGCGCATGCCGCATCGGAACGGGAACCACGGTGATACCTTCCTGCTCCAGAAGCCGAATCAGCGGCACCTGCGACTTTTCGACGATTGCGGTCTGCTCGTCCAGCATCAACAGGTTCATGCCGATCCAGAGACTCGCGTGTTCATACGGTTCCACAAATCCGATGTCGACGGGCGGCGGGGACCATAGAATCTGCCACTTACGGAGAGCGGCCGGGATATTCGTGCTGTTCAGGCGTTCCGGATTCAATAGAACCAGTCCTGGTCGCAGCAGGCTGACCGTGCTGTCCAGGTGCATGTAGCTGTAGATGCCGCTCAAGAGATGGACGGAGTAGTGGGGACCGAGCGTACGCTGCAGCCATGCGGCGCCGAGTGCGTTTCCGCTGTTGCTCTCGAGAAAAAACAGGTCCCGATCGGCGCGGAGGACGTTGGCAGCATCGAACACTGGCTCGAGATTGCGCAGGCTCTTGTGATCGCGATCGGCGCGCTCGTCGTACCCCTCGTCGGGCAGGCTGGGCTTCGGGGCCGCAATCCAGCGCGCACCGTCCAGCATTGCTTTCTGCAGGATGCGTCTGTATGGGAATGCGTCGGTGAAGCGCGATCGCAGCGCCATTGGCGCCTCCACAATCGTGTCTCCGACAACGAGCAGGCCGTCCCGCGGGCAAAACGCGTAGTACCCGTCGGAACACCATCCGTCTGCACCATGACGGACATCGGTGCGCGGGACGTCAGGCCGATAGACGTCCACGCCCGCGGACGCGAATACGTCGCATAGGAATTCGAGGTCCTCGTTCGCCTCATCGATCACATGATCCGGGTAGGGTCCGCTGTGAATCGAGCGTGGAGTGCCCGCGTAGTTGACCGCCCGCAGGCTCACGTCGGAAATAGGCACGCGGGCGTTATCCGCCCGCCCGACGATCACGGAGCGCAGGCGGCCCCACTCGTTGTCGCTGCGGACGATCATACGGAGGATGATGCGGCGCCTCAGGCGCTGGTGGATTCCTTGAGGCCCAGTGTCCGCATGACCCGTTCGAGGCGGCTGGGCTGCGGCTGCGCAAGGCTCGAATCGATCTCGACCAGCAGATCGAGACACTGCGCCGTCGAGTTGACGACATGTATGCCCATCTGGTTGAAAACGGCGGGGGGCAGCTTGTCCTGATTGCGGAAAATCGCGATCGTTCGTGCCTTCGAGTCCGAGGCAACGTCCACGCAGTTTTCCGGTGTATCGTCCACGACGATGTCGAGAGTGAGCGCGGTGGCGATGAGTCCCCGAGAGGCAGTGACCACGAAGACGCTCGGGAGTGGAAATCCACTTTTTTCGAGCCACCGTTGCGACTGGACTTGAGGCGTTCGCCCCGATGTGGCGGGGCGACGGGTCAGGAAGATGATCTCCCAGCGCCGGTTTTCCGCCATCCGCGCGAGCCGTGCCACCGTACCCGGCTCGATCTCATCGAGCGACTCCCAGAAATTGTCGATGCTTCGGAGATGGCGCCACAGTTGTCGGCGCTGGCGCGCCGTCAACTGCATCTCGTTTCGGACCGGCGTGTCACCGGCAATTTCCTCCGGCACGAGATCGCCCATCGACGCGGGACCTTCATCCGCCGACCGAGGGAGCGTCGATCCGAAAAGTGTGGTTGCCTCGCGGACGATCGCTTGCTCCATGTCCGCCAGCACGCCGTCCAGGTCGAAGCCTATGCGCAGCGCCATCTAGCGGTCAGGCGTCGTTTTTCGAACTGCCGTGAAATCGATCGAGCTCCTTGAGGTCCAGCTCTACGCGTGAGTCGGTCCGCGCGAACGCAGTACCTTTTAGATTCGGAGGTTCGGGAGCGCCGGATGCATGCGACGCAGTCGAATCGCGTTCGTCGACCGTGCTGGATTTCCATCCACGCCAATGGCAGGCGCGGCATCGGTACGGGCGCTTTCCCGTGATCTCTTTTCGCCAGCGCTCCCACCGGTTTCGCGTTGCCGAGCGGCGGAGATTCGTCGACTGACATTTAGGACAATGCGGCACCGGAATCCTCGGGCACGTCGATGTTACCACGCGGTATGACGCCGGCCGGCGTGCCTGACCGAACCGGCGTGACAGTCAATGCAGCAAGTGTGCAAAAGAGGAATGCATTAGCCGGAATCTGAAGACTGAATTCGGCGATCTCCTGAAACGCGATCGCCATCAGTCCCACGGCGCACCCCGTACGAACCCAGTAGCCGCGTGCTTCGATACTTGCCGCGCGCAGCGTACGTCGCATCGCGCTGATCAGCAGGATCACTGTCCCTGCCGCGGCCAGGACGACAATCACGCCTCCTTCGGCAACGAGCTGCAGGTAATCGTTGTGCGCCTGCGCCATGTGAAATCCCGGATTGCGCTTTTGGTACAGGAGCATCGCTGGGGAGTACGTATTGAGTCCTGTCCCGAGCACGGGAAAATCGCGGACCACATCCCATCCATCTCGCCACGCGTCGATTCGGCTGA
>Ga0075430_100001247_pt1 | contig 20476 bp, 20 predicted proteins | sample RhiMetdeltSRZDD4_FD_75294 | JGI IMG/M metagenome (GOLD analysis project Ga0075430, IMG submission 75294) | Populus rhizosphere microbial communities from Tennessee, USA - Rhizosphere MetaG P. deltoides SRZDD4 | ecosystem: Host-associated > Plants > Roots > Rhizosphere > Soil | place: USA... | reverse complement strand
AATCTACAAGAAAGTTTCTCTCTTCATCATTGATTCGTCTTGTTGCAATGATCATTCGCACCGAATCAACCATCAGGTCTTTTAAACATTCCGCTTCGGGTTTATAATGCACGTTGATCTTCGCTTCGGGATGATCTGCTTCATATACCAAAACCTGCGCATCAATTACAGGTTTAAAAGATTCATCAACACTTATATTAATAACACCCTTATCCCTCGTATCCCTGTCCGGATCTCTTTGTTTTGCTTTACATGCCAATAGAACAAAGAACAAATAAAAAATCCGCCAGGCTCCTATCCTCAACATGCTTTGTTTTTACTGATTACTGTTTTTTGAACCCCCTGTACACACGAAACAATCCATATAAAACGGCGCTTACTCCAAATATTTGTCCCAGGAGCCTTTCTTTGCCTTTAAAGAATTCATAGCCCCATTTTTCGTGAAATAAAAAAAATATCCCTACTCCTAGCCATAATACACCCATTGTGTAATTATAAATAGAACGAAGCAGGGATGAAGTATTTCTGTTTTTGCTATCAAACACCATAAATGAGCCTTACATAATGGGGACTGGCAAGATAAAACTTTTACTCTTCCACACCCAGAAAAATTACCGGTTGCGTATAAGCTACCGCCACAAAATTGCCGTGCTGCATAGCAGGCTCCCATTTCGGCATTTTCTTTAATACCCGCAGCACTTCTTTGTCAAATGCTTTTCCACCACTTTTTATAATCTCCGCATTTGAGACGCTGCCGTCAACACCAACCCAAAATTTTACCATCACTTCTATTCTTTGACCTGGTTCAAGATCTTCCGGCGCCTGCAAAAACTTTCTAAGAAAATCTAACCACGCATTTGTTCCTCCCGGAAAATTGGGCGGTCTGCTTGGAAGATCGGGTTGGGTTGGTTTATCAGATTCCTTTTCTTGCCCATCTCGGTCACCGTCTTGTTGTGTTATAGCTTTCGCCGGATCGTCGGGTGGAGCGCCAGATGTAGTAACATTACTAATGGCAGATTTATCGATCTGATCCTGATCTGGAATCTCTGTTGATTGGTCATCGGGAGCAATCACTATCTTCTGATGATCTGCCTGGGCTACCTGGGGTTTTGGTTCGTCACGTGGCTTTTCCGGTTCTTTTATTTTTTCTTCAAGATTAACTTCAGTTAAAACAATTGACCCCGCGTCATGCTTCTGACCATTATTTCCTTTTTCATTTTTTATAAATGAAATAGTGATAAAAGCAAGAACAATCGTTAACGCAATACCCAATGCTCTCCCGAGTCGTTGAGAATACGTTTTGCGCAATGCATAAGCGCCGTATAATTTATTACGATGCTCGAATAAAATGTCAAGCATATCCGCTTGAAGGATTTCTTTGTTAGTCATGGCTATACTTTTAGAATGAGATGCAGCGAGATGATCTTTCCATAGTTTATCTGTCGCTGAAATAATTATTAATTAATAATTATTAATTATTCATTTTGTCTGAAATTTGCCGCATGAAAATTTTAATGGTGTGTTTGGGAAATATATGCCGTAGCCCTTTAGCGGAAGGAATACTACAGGAAAAAGCATGGAAGGCCGGTTTGCAATGGAGCGTCGAAAGTGCCGGAACAAATGGTTATCATATTGGTGAGGCACCGCATCGATTGTCACAAAAAGTAGCGAAATTAAATGGTATCGATATCAGCAAACAACGATCAAGAAATTTTGTACCGGAAGATCTCAATCGTTTTGACAAGATCTATGCAATGTCCCTGGATGTGATCGACGATATGCGCAGGATAGCAAGAAAAGATTTTGATGAAAGCAAAGTGGAGCTTTTAATGAACGAGTTATTTCCCGGTCAGAATGTTGATGTACCGGATCCCTGGTATGGACCGGAACCGGGATTTCATGAAGTCTATAAATTGATCGATAAGGCCTGTGATGCGATCATCAGCAAATACTCAACGGTAAATGATCAATTCTTAATGAACAATGACAAGAACCCTTTAAGCGGAAACCAGTAATCATAGTTATGGCCAAACCTTCTTTACCACAGGGCACACGGGATTTCGGACCGGATGTTGTACGTAAACGCAATTACATCTTCAATACGATTAAAAATGTTTTTGAGCTATATGGTTTTCAGCCGTTGGAAACACCGGCAATGGAGAATTTGGAAACATTAATGGGTAAATACGGTGACGAAGGCGATAAATTAATTTTTAAGATCCTGAATAATGGTCTGGATAATCCTGATAAAGAAAAGCAGGTTAGAGAAGATTTTGAAAAAGTATTACAGGGAAAAAATGTGAAAGGAATGACTGAACGGGCGTTGAAATATGACCTTACAATTCCTTTTGCAAGATATGTGGCAATGAATCATAGCCAGCTCAGTTTTCCTTTTAAGCGTTACCAATTGCAACCTGTATGGCGTGCTGACCGGCCTCAGAAAGGACGATATCGTGAATTCTATCAATGCGATGCTGATGTGGTTGGTAGTAATTCTTTGTTGAACGAAGTCGAATTGGCTTTGATCTATCACCAGGTGTTTACTCAATTAGGAATCAGGGGTTATGAATTAAAGATCAATCACAGGAAGATCTTAACTGCACTCGCTGAACTTTGCGGAGGTGCCAATAAAATGAACATGATTGCCATTGCGATTGATAAACTTGATAAGATCGGCCCGGAAAAAGTGAAAGATGAATTGCAGCAAAAAGGATTAACTGCAAAGCAAGTAGACATCATTGAAAAATATCTGAACATCAGCGGAAATAATTCGGAAAAATTAAAAAGGTTGACTGATTTGATTGGTTCTGCAGAAACGGGCAAAAAGGGAATTGAAGAGATAAAAGAAATTTTCAATCACTCACAGTTATCATCTGTTAATTATCATCTTGATCCAACACTTGCCCGTGGTCTTAATTATTATACGGGGATTATTTTCGAAGCAAAAGCTCCTGCTGACGTAAAGATCGGGAGTATTGGTGGTGGCGGCCGCTATGATGACCTTACCGGCTTGTTTGGCGTTCCCGACATTCCGGGCGTCGGAATTTCATTTGGCGTTGATCGGATTTACGATGTAATGGAAGAATTGAATTTGTTTCCTGCTGATGTACATGTGGGGACCCAAGTTTTATTTTTTAATCTCGGAGAGAATGAAAGCAAAACCGCTTTTGACCTGATGCAGCAATTAAGAAATAAAAACATTCGTTGCGAGCTACATCATGAAAGTGTGAAGTTTGACAAGCAATTCAAATACGCTGAAAAGAAAAATATTCCTTATGTAGTTATCATCGGCAGTAAAGAAATGGAAGATAAAACCTGCACAATAAAAAACCTGCTGCAAAACAGTCAGCAAACTATCTCACAACAGGAATTACTCAATTATAAGTTCTGATCATTTTTTCGCTAATACCAATTCGCGATTGGGCTTTGTATAATACCTGAATGCCCATGCGCCGTTATTTTGTTTTTGCCCATCCAGCACATAGCCCATAGCCTCAATATGCACCGCATTTATTTTTTTATCATCACCTCTCTTAAATACGGCAAAACCCTGGAACTCAACTATCGAAAATGAATCCCTACCCAATTCTGTCAACACAGAAGTACCGGCAGATGAAGCCATATTCAAAGCATCACCCGATATGCTTACGGTAACATCAGGCACCACGCTACCATCCGGGAAAACATACCGGCCCACATAATCCTCTTTGGGTGGTTTTGGGGCATCGGTTTGAGCATTTAATGAAAATGCAGCTATGATAACGAATAGCGCCAAAAAAAGTCGTTTCATTGTGTATAGTTTATGGTTGCTAATACGATGTTCTCTGTAAGAAAGTTACAGGAAAAATGACAATAAAAATATTAGTCTAACCATTCGCCCCAAAAATCTGTTTGAAATGATGCTCCATATGCGCTACATAATCTGCGATGATCCATCCAAGGGTTTTTAACTCGCCATTCTCATATTGCGGGTCGACAGGAAAATTCAGTTTGTCTTCGGAGATGTTTCTCACCACAAAAACAATTTGCCGGTTCAATGTCTGCCAGAGTGCCAATAAATGGTCAAGTGGCAGATCCTGGTAATCATTTACCGTAACAAGCTCGACTTGTTTATAAGAAATGACCTTATAAGGTTGAGGCAGGAATTGAATTTCCGTAAATCGTTTCAGGTTATTAATTGCCGAATCGATCAAATGACCCGTTATTTCTTTCTTTGACCAGTTGCCTTCCATCGGCCTGTCTAACAATTCTTGCATCGGGATCTGCCTTAGCTTTCCTGGAAACGATGCAATATGGTTTTCCAACCGGTCCATTGCCGCCGAAACATCAGCTGAATTTTCTACATAACCTTTTTGTAAGCTCATAGTTATAATGATTGATAAATTATTGCGGTGCCCTGTCCTACACCGATACACATCGTTGCAAGACCATGTTTTACATTTCGTCGTTTCATCTCATATAATAATGTAGTGGAAATCCTGGCACCACTGCATCCAAGCGGGTGACCAAGCGCAATGGCACCGCCATTTACATTTACTATGGATTCATCCAATCCCAATTCTTTGATACAAGCAATGCTTTGCGATGCAAAGGCCTCATTTAATTCAACTAACTCTATATCCTCAATTTTTAATCCCGCTCTTTTCAATGCTTTTTGCGTGGCAGGTACAGGACCGATTCCCATGACAGACGGGTCAACACCGGCAGAAGCCATTGAGATAATTTTTGCAAATGGTTCTAATGAATATTTTTTGATCGCACCTTCATTGGCAAGTAGCAAGCAAGCCGCACCATCATTAATGCCTGATGAATTTCCTGCTGTCACAGTTCCGTCTTTTACAAATGCAGGTTTCAATGTAGCAAGTTTTTCCAGAGAGGTCTTTCTGGGATGCTCGTCAGTTGTTATCCAGCTTATCAATCCGTTGCTATTTATTTCCACCGCTGATATCTCATTATTAAACCTGTCTGCTTCCTTGGCCGCAAAATATCGTTCCTGTGATCTGAATGCAAAAGCATCTTGTTCTTCTCTTGATATCTTCCATTGCTCCGCAACATTTTCTGCCGTTTCACCCATCGTATATGGATAATACATAGCAGCCAATCTTTCATTAATAAAACGCCAGCCCATTGTTGTGTCAAACATTTCATTTTTTCTGGTCCAGGCTTCATTGGATTTTGCAACAACAAAAGGCGCCCTTGTCATGCTCTCCACTCCTCCTGCAAAATAAATATCGCCATCATCACACGCAATTGCCCTTGCGGCATCCATAATGCTTTGCATACCCGATGCACAAAGGCGGTTTACAGTAACACCTCCGACACTTACAGGTAAGCCCGCAAGCAATGCAGCCATTCTTGCTACATTGCGATTGTCCTCACCGGCCTGGTTAGCTGCCCCAGCTATCACTTCTTCCACGTCATTCATATCAATTGATTGATTTCTGCCCATCAATGCATGAATGACAATTGCAAGCAGGTCATCGGGTCTGATAGTTGACAATACACCGCCGTATTTTCCAATTGGTGTTCGAATAGCATCTATGATAAAAACTTCTTTCATTTAATGTTCCAGGCTTTTGAATTACTATTAAGCTGATGTTGCGACGCACAGCCTGCACTGAGCGAAGCGAAGTGTTCATCTTTCTTATCGCTGTTCAGCAATAAAGCTTACAAAGGAAAGCAAAACCTTAGTATTAACGAAATCAGATCAATCAGTCAATCAGTAGTTATCTTTGCACGATGTTGAAGACAGAACAGAAGAATATCAGGCACCTGAGCCTGCACGAGTTGGAGCAGTATTTTGAAACGCTCGGTGAAAAGAAATTCCGTGCAAAGCAGGTCTACGAATGGCTTTGGCAAAAACATGCTCACAGTTTTGCCGAAATGACAAACCTGAGCAAGGATCTTCGTCAAACCCTTGGGGAAAATTTCATATTACCGGCACTTACGGTCAACGCTACCCAATACTCATCAGATGGTACTGTGAAATCAAGTTTTAAAACCCATGAAGGACACCTGGTGGAAGGGGTATTGATACCGACAGAAAAAAGAGCGACGGCCTGCGTATCCTCACAAATTGGTTGTTCATTAAGTTGTAAATTCTGTGCCACTGGTTATATTGAGCGAAAACGCAACCTGACTTTTGATGAGATCTATGATGAAGTTGTACTTATTAATCAACAATGCGAACGGATCTACGGGCACAAGCTCACCAATATTGTTTTTATGGGAATGGGTGAACCATTGCTGAATTACAAAAATGTTTTAAAGGCAATTGAAAAGATCACTTCACCTGACGGCCTGGGGATGAGCCCAAAAAGAATTACCGTTTCAACCGCCGGTGTAGCTAAGCAAATAAAACAATTGGGTGATGATAAAGTAAAATTCAAGCTCGCATTATCACTTCATGCGGCGACGGACAGCAAACGTCATGAGATCATGCCGATCAATGACACCAACAACATCAGGTCATTGATCGAAGCGCTGAATTATTTTTATAAGCAAACAAAGAATGAGATCACTTTCGAATATATTCTTTTTAAGAATTTCAACGATTCATTAAAGGATGCTGATGAATTGATAAAGATCTATCGCCAGGTTCCTGCTGATCTTATTAATATTATCGAATACAATCCCATCGATTTTGCCAAATTTGAAAAGCCAGATGAAAAAACGGTGGAGACCTTTATGGATTACCTGGAGAAACATAAAGTAAATGCCCGTTTGCGTCGGAGCCGCGGAAAGGATATTGACGCAGCTTGTGGTCAATTAGCCAATAAGAACTAACCAACAGGCCGGTAGTGAACACGGATGACAAGGATTAACCCAAATTTTGGCCTCCTACGAAGAATTTCCTAGATTTGATTAAACTTCTGTTCTAACCCCAAGTCTGTTGATCATCTAAAAAATCACGTCATGAAAAAAATATTAGTATTGATGGTTGCCCTGGTAACCCTGTTTGTTGTCCATGCCCAGGAAAAGAAAGTTCCCCACGAAAGGAAAGAATTCCACGACAAAATGATGGCTGAAAAATTAAAATTATCTGAAGAGCAAAAACAAAAGGCGAAAACACTAAATGAAGATTTTAGAAAGAAAATGACCGAGTTAAGAAAAAAAGAGGATATCACGGTTAAAGAATGGAAAAGCCAGAAAATGGAATTGAATAAAAGGTATCGGGAAGACATGAAAAGCCTGTTGACCAAAGATCAAAAAGAACAAATCGAAAAATTAAAGCTTGAAAAAAGGAAAATAGCTGAGATTGATGCAGATGCCCGCTTGCAAAAGATGAAGCTGCGTCTGGATCTGACTAACGACCAGGTGGAAAAATTGAAAAAGCAAAGGACAGAAACAGCTGAAAAGATGAAGGCCATCCAGGAAAACAAATCCCTGGACATGCAAAAGAAAAGAGCAGAGATGAAAACCCTGATGGAAAAAAGAAAAGAGAATACGAAATCAATTCTGACAGAAGAACAAATGAAGAAAATGCAGGAGTTAAAAAAAACAATGCATAAAAAAAGAAGAGTATTATCGTAAGTAATTTCTAAACCCTCCACACGGAGGGTTTTTAATTATCTTTGCCGCTCACTGTTGTAAAACAGCAATTACCGCGCATGAAAAAGAAATCATCTCAATTCCAGAAATTCTTTACTAAAAAAAGTAACGCTGCCATCAAAGAGGAATTCCGGCAGGAAAAGAAGAAATGGAAGAAAGAGCGAGAGGAGTATTTTGAGAAAAAGAGAAGTCAGAAGTCAGAGGTCGGAAATCAGCATGTCGCACAGCTAAGATCAGACATCGGACGTCATACATCAGAGGTCATGCCTTTAAATAAGTTCATTGCTCATTGCGGAGTCTGTTCCAGGCGTGATGCAGCCGAAATGGTAAAACTTGGAAAAGTAAAAGTAAATGGTGAACTCATTACTGAACCGGGACATAAGGTTTCGGGCAAAGATGATGTCAGGGTAAATGGGAAAAAAGTATTACTTGCAAAGAATCTTGTTTATATACTTTTAAACAAACCAAAAGATTTTATCACAACAACCGAAGATCCGCAGGGAAGAAAAACTGTTTTGGATCTCATCAAACGAGCTACAACTGAAAGAGTATACCCCGTCGGAAGGTTGGACCGGAATACTTCAGGTGTTTTGTTATTAACAAATGATGGCGAACTTTCCCAAAAGCTTACACATCCGAGCAATGAAATAAGAAAAGTGTATGCGGTCACGTTGAATAAACCTTTGGAGAAAAAAGATTTTGACCAGGTATTGAAAGGTGTTGTATTGGATGACGGACCTGCATCCGTTGACAAATTGGCTTTTACAGACACAAAAGATAAAACACAACTTGGTGTTGAATTGCACAGCGGTCGTAATCGTATCGTTCGCCGGATATTTGAACATTTAGGTTACGATGTAAAACAATTGGATCGTGTAATGTTTGGCGGGCTAACCAAGAAAAATGTAGAACGGGGCAAGTGGCGATATTTAAATGAGAAAGAAGTCAGGGAATTAAAATATTTTGGAAAAGGAAAATAAGCTCACAGATTTCACGGATGAACACAGAAAAAATTTTTACAAAAATTTCTGAGCTAATCATTACAGATACGCCTGAGTTTATTGCTTTGAACAAACCCTCCGGCTTGCTTTCTATTCCTGACCGTGAAGGAAAAGATATTTCACTAAAAAAATTATTGATTGAAAAATATGGCAACATATTTACTGTTCACCGGCTTGACAGGAATACCAGTGGTTTGATCATTTTTGCAAAGACCGAAGAGGCACACAAACATCTTTCACAACAATTTGAAGAAAGACAAACTGAAAAGATCTACCTGGGAATGGTCCTGGGCTCATTAGCAAATAAAAAAGGAACGATTGATGTTCCTATTGCCGAACACCCCGTGAAAAAAGGGTTGATGACAGTTTACCGAAAAGGAAAGGAAGCGATAACAGATTATGAAGTGCTTGAAGATTTCAGGATTTTCTCCTGGGTACAGTTTCAAATCCATACCGGCCGCACACACCAAATAAGAGTTCACGCAAAACATATTGGTCACCCGGTTGTATGTGATGGTTTATATGGTGACGGAAAACCAGTTTTACTTTCCTCGCTCAAACATAAATTCAAGCTTTCCAAAAACGAATTGGAGGAACGGCCGATTCTGGATCGATTAGCCCTACATGCATTGAGTTTACAATTTCTAAATACTAAGGGAGAAACGGTCAAACTTGAAGCACGGTTACCAAAAGATTTGAGAGCCTTGTTGCAACAAGTGAGAAAATTAAAAAATTAATTTACAGGTCGTTTCTTGATACAGAATACAGCTCATACCAATCCTGCCTGTCAAGATTTATTTTGAAAGCTTCTGCAATATTTCTGATGCGTTGTTCATCGGTAGTGCCAATCAATGGCAACGCGCCGAGCTTCACCAGCCATGCAATAGCAACCGATTCAAAATGGGAATTATACTTTCCTGCAAACTCTTCCAGTTTTCCCCGAATTCGCAACGGTATTTTTTCGTTGCTGTTAGCGATCTTTCCTTCTGCCAACGGCGACGTGGCCAAAGGCCGCATGTACTTTTGTTTGATATAATCAACCTGGCCATTGTCAAAAGCAGCTGTCTTCAATAAATTTAATTCAATATGATTGGTCACGATGGGAATTCGTAGATATGAACTCAACAACTGGTGCTGGAAAACAGAAAAGTTTACGACGCCTACGTTCTTTATTTTACCAGAGTCTTTTAGTTTTTCTAATGTCAGTGCAGTTTCCTCAAGGTTTGATAAAGGATCGAGTTGATTCAATAAGAACACATCGATATAATCAGTACGCAGCTTACGTAATGAATTGTCAAGACTGTTTAAAATATGTTCCCGCGAAGTATCATAATGTTTTACGCGGTAATCGGGTCTGCTGGGATGAGGAAGATTGATCCCGCACTTTGTAAAAAGAACAACACTTTCCCTTTTAATGTCACTGCTTTTTAAAACATTGCCAAAAACCTCTTCGCACATATAGTCACCATAGGTGTCACCATGATCAAATGTGTTAATGCCGAGTTCAAGACATAGGTTCACTATCTTCTCCATTTTATCTTCCTTTACATAACTGCCCTGCCACCTGTAAAAGCCATAAACTGCAGGTGATACTTTCGGTCCTGAATCGCTGAGATAAATCTTTTCCATTATTCAATCGTATTTAAAATTCAATTCTAAATTACTTTATATCCGGTGAAGGAAATAAAACTCCACCAAATAAAAGATAAGCCCATATCAATGTCCAGATAATGTTAAATAGCTGTGCGCCGATAAAAGCAATTGCCGGCCGCCCCTGCTGCACTTTGAACAGGTCAGTAAATTTTGCCTCCAAACCGATAGACACAAAGGCCAATGCGAACCAGACCGTTCTTAAACTATTCAGCATTCCGCTACTTGTTTGCTAGTAGCTGCCGGAATTAGAAATGAAAAGATCAATGATGCGGCAATAAACCCGAGAACAAATTTTGGGAACCGCTCCCAAATTAATTTTAATGATGGTTTTTCCTGCCCTTCTTTTATCTCCGTTTTTCTCATTACCCACCATGCTGCAATAAAAAATGCGGCTACCCCGATCAATACATTTTGTGAGAACTTGACAATAACCCCAGCTTTCGTAGCAGCAGGTCCGACTAATTCTGCAGCCGCCGTGACAGATGCAGTGGTATCAAGGGTGCCGCCTAACCATGCTCCGCCTACAATTTCAGGTATTCCAAGTTCTTTGATCATCCATGGCAGTATTATCAGCATCGGGATAGCCACCAAAAGAACTAGTGTTGTTACATAAGAAAGTTTTTTCTTGTCTCCTTTGATAGCGCCACTTGCTACAATGGCTGCTGATACACCACAAATAGACACTGCCGATGCCAGTATCACTCCAAATTCATCATCCACTTTTAATTTTCTGCTTAACCACAAGGCAAAGAACCAAACCGCAGCCACTACCAGGACTGATTGCAATATTCCGGGTAACCCCGCTTTCACTATATCGGTAAATAATATTGATGTGCCAAGAATGATCAGCCCGGTTTTAATAAAAAACTCCGAACGGGCGGCTTCTATGATCCATGCCGGCAAGTGAAAAAAGTTGCTAAGCAACAAGCCGGTCAGCAATGCGAAAACGACATACTCAATTCCATAATAGTTGATCGTTCTGTTACCCGCGATGATCAATGAAAGAATGGCGAGGACAAAAATGATCGCAAACCCTCCAATATAATTTTTGACACCGGTAGCCCCAACCGCGATGGAAGAAAGGACAAAGAATGCAAGGCCAATTCCGGTTAGCAATAAGATATTTTTGCCGGTTAAAACTTTTGATAAAAGCTCGTCGCCATTTGCCCATTGGTAAACCGGTGTGGTGAATTTAAAATCATTAACAAAGAATGCTATTGCAAGAATGATGGCGACCAGCGATCCGCCGATGATCACAGCCCAGATATCTTCTGAAAGACCGGATAAAACAGATCGCTTTTCTTTAAGGGGCAAATTTGACTTTATATGGATCGTCTCTTGCTGCATTGGTGTTAATTATAAAGGGATCCTTTCTATCATTACATCCCAATGTGCGATCAGCAACTCAAAGCGGTGTTGTTCATCTTTTTTTAATTTTTCGGCATCAGGGTAAACCTGTTTCTCATATTGCTTTGTGAGATTTGGATCAAAAGCCAGTTTTTCAGTTTTAAAAACGATGGTGACTTTAAAATCAAATCTTGTGTCTTCACCGCTGTGCAATTTTGGTTTTTCCGCTTCCACACTAATGATATCGCCTTTGTCAATTGCTTTCTTTAGCAATGGATAATGATTTACTTTCCACAGGTCAATAAATTCATCTGCATAGCCCCATTTTACCTTGTAGTAATTTTCAATTGTGAAATAGCTGGTTTTATCCTGTGCATAGAGAACGTTGATCGCGAAAGTGAAAAGCACAAGACAAACGTTTTTAATGAGTATCTTTTTCATATCCTATGAATTTGAAATTACCTGGTTAATAACCCTGCATCTAACACAAATTGTGAGCCTGTAACAAATCTTGATTTATCGGAAGCAAGAAAGATGACCGCATTAGCAACGTCCTCTGTTTCCACCCAGGGCACATTAATAAGATTGCCCGCGCTTCTTTCTGCAATTTCTTTTGGTGTTGATCCTTCCAGTTCGGCAAGCCCGTCATTCATGGGAGTGTTGACACCAGTTGGGTGAATTGAAACAACCCTGATATTATGCGGCGCCAATTCAATTGCCCATGATTTTGTCAATCCTGTCAATCCCCATTTTGATGCGGCATAATGGCTTAAACGATTCATCCCGCGTAGCCCTGCGACGGATGAGTTGTTTATAATAACTCCTGACTTTTGATTTATCATAACGGGAATAATCCGGCGAGCCACCAACCATGCTCCTTTTAAATTAATATCGAGCATTGCGTCCCATTCTTTTTCAGCAAGCTCGTGTGCGAGGCCATACGCACATATTCCTGCATTATTAAAAAGTATATCGATCTTTTTTAACTGTTCGACAGTTTTGGTAACAGCATTTTTAATATCATCGTCAACTCTTACATCGCCGGCGAAAACGAGGCAACTTACTCCATACGATTCACATTCTTTTTTTAACGATTGAAGCTCATTCTCAGAACCAAGGGCATAGCCGGGATATTTCAATGTTTGTGCAATATCAAACGCTGCAATATGCACTCCTTCTTTTGCCAATGCAATTGCAGTAGCCCGGCCCTGTCCATGGGCAGCGCCGGTTATAAATGCCACTTTATTTTTCAGATCATTGCTCATATACTTTAGCAATATTTCATTGTCGATCGGTAAGCAGACAAGTATTCATCGATCTCTGTCTCGATCACATTATTAAAAACATTGGTTGCAATCATGATACCCGCAAAGGCTGTTAAGACGACCATCTCTGTTTCAGAATACTTCGTCGCAACTGAACTATAAAGATGATCTGCAATATTTCCTTTATGTTTTGCAATACCACTTCCGAAATCTAAAATATTCCTTTGCGATTCAGTCAGGTCAAGCTTCTCCGGTGTTTCACCTGAATCTATAATTATTTTTCTGAAAAATGTTGAACATAATGGACAATCGGCCGCGCAAGAAATTGAATGGGCATATAAAGACGCCATTCGTTTGCCTAATATCTTTTCAACTTCCGTATACAATGGATACCATTGCATGTATGCTTCAAAGGCAACCAGTGAACGACCAAGCGTTGCCTTCATATTTGTGATGCGGCCTCCATACTCCTGCACATGTCTTTCAAAGGCAATTTTCACCCCAGGTGAAATATCTTTTGCCGTCAATGGTTCTATTCTTGCCATAATTATTTTTTTCTTAAGTCAAGATTATGAAAATAGTAAAGGCGTGCTACATGATTGCTGCGGTACCGGTTGCCGGATGCCAATTGTTGAAAAACATTCATATAGCCAAGTTGTACATTATCATGTTTGTTCACGTGATATGCAAACCCAACAAAAAAACGGTTCTGATCAAAATAGTTGTAAACAATCTGTTTTCCGAAATTGATATGCACTTCATCATTTACAACAAATGACAGGGTTTTGGGTTGAAAATTCTTTTTGCTCAAGGGAACCATGGAAAAGAAATTATATCTCACCCTGAAGTTAAAGTTATAACCTTCTGCCAATTCATCATCATTTAAGATCTTTCTTCTGAATCTTTCTTCTAAACGAACCCATTGCATCAATCTCATTTTAGATGTTCGTGTGTGCCATTGTATTTGTTGCCAGGGACGATGTTCCGGCATGGTTACATTTTTATGATTATCGGCCGGGTAATGGCTTACGTAAGCGTAACCTGCCGTAAGTTTTGTATCATCCTTTATATAATAAGTCAATCCCAACCGGATAATAGTTTGCGAAACATCTGAAAAAAAATCTTCCTTGGTTCTGAGATGCAGATCAACCCAGCCACCCCATTTATTACTAAACCGTGTTTGATTAAAATAACCAAACCATGTTTGTTGAATGCTTTCAGTTTGCTTTGTTTGTGAAAATGAGTTTTGATGTAGTAGGAAACAAAAGAATATAAATGAGAAGACTTTTGCGGCTTTGTTGAATAGCGATTGGGACGTAAAAGAGTGCGACGCAACGGAAGATGATAGTAGTAATAATGCCGGATTCATAATAATCTCTTTCAGTTTTTATTTAACGCCCCGGTTGGATTCGAATTCCGCAAAATGCGGGACCACAGGGCTGATATCGGGTTAACACAATAAAAAGCTTTTGTTTTTAAAAAAGGCATCCCGAAATCCCGATAGATATCGGGACGGGACGCCGCCTAAACGACTGCCCGTCCGAACGGCGTCAGCGGGCGGGCTTGCCATATGAAAAAAAACTTGATTGTTGTAAACTCAGCAATGATTAACTGCTTTTGCGTTCGGATTTTTATTGCTTTTGATACGTATAACGAAGTGTGATGCCATAAGTTCCAGGATCGCCCAACACCGCCGCATAATGTCCGGCATTTCCTGCAGCAGGCAGTAGTTGTTCAAAGTAATCTTTGTCCAGCAGGTTGCGTGCCCAAACAAAAAATGTAAGACCCAGTGGTGCACGGAAACCAGCTCTGGCATTCAGCAATGCATAACCTTTAACATTCAGGTATTTTGAAGGTGAAGCGCTGGATGAAAATGATGAACGATAATAGAGATCTGTTGCAAAGAAGATATTCCCGTTATTTCCGAAAACTGTTTTTGTGCCGGAAAGTATTTCGCCGCCCAATGAACCGGCCCAATCGGATATGCCGGGCAGATCACCTCTTGAAACATCTTTGAAAGATTGCGATGCTCCTGTTTCTTCCAATGGTAACGGCGCATTGGTGAATGAGATATACCGGCCATTAGTATAAGCGAGATTTCCGTAAAATGAAAAGTGACTACTGACTTTAAAAGCGCCATCGACCTCTGCACCGCGAACTCTTACTTTTTCTGCATTAGCAAGATAACCACGATTAACACCAACCTCTGCTGTTTGTACCTGTGTCTGATAATTTTTAATTACAGTATTGTGCAAGGTCACATTCAATGTAGAGTTTTTTGTTGGGCTGGTCTTTACTCCCAATTCAAAATGACTTACATCTTCAGGTTTGATCGTTGCGAGGTCCAGCAAGATTTGTCCATTGGCCGTCGGCAACCCACCGAGATTGATACCAACAGGTTTATAACTTATAGAATAAGTGGCAAAAGCATTTAGATTCTTGTTTGCTTTAAAAGATAAAGTAAGTTGGCCCGAAAAATTGCTTTCGTCAACATCAGCAGCAAATGCCTGGTCGGTATAAACAGCACGTTTGATTGCCAACAGTTGCGGATCGTTGGTTTCAAGACCGCCATAGGTTTTTCTGTCGAAATCAACTTTCTTTTTATCATAGTTGTATCGTACACCGGGCAACAAGTGAAGACGTTCAGTGATCGCCCAGTCAAGCTGACCAAATGCAGCGGCTCCGAAAGTTTCCAGCCTTGATGTTGTACGAATACCATAGCCATCCAAAAGTCCCGGTGTGCTCCAGGCACTACTTGTAGAGCTTTGAGAAAACCGCCATTGGGCAGCACCAGATTCTTCCGTATGTACGGGATCTGTTTTAAGATCCTGGCCAATTAAAAATACACCGGCAACTCCGCTAAGACGAGGTGAAAAATCACCTGCATAACGAACCTCCTGTGTCCATTGATTATGTTTAGAAGGCGCCTGTGAAAGTGTGAGCACCGGAAGTCCCGTAAAGTCACGGTCATTTGAAGGATTCCAATTCCAGTAACGCCATGCTGTAGTGGATGTGAGTGTACCCGAACCAAGTTTTGCATCGAGGTTTACCGACACACCACCTAACTGGTTGCCTGAACGCCATGGTGTGTTATGGTCTACAACGCGATCAAAAGGATCGCGACTTGGCAACTGATAATTAAGATCAGCAATGATAGAATCAAACTGGCGATAGCCTGGTCTTTTTGTTTGTACTACCCCTGCAAATACCTGCGCATACCCTTCCGGTTTCTGATCAGAAATATCACCGATCACTGTGATCTTGATTTTATCAGATGGTGTATATAATAATTGCCCGCGGAAACCAATATTATTAAGATCATTAATCGATTTCTGTCTGACAATATCCCTGATCACTCCATTTCGTTGTGTACCCGAGAAAGAAAATCTGCCGGCAAGTTTTTTAGTGATCGCTCCGGTTATTGATGCTTTGGCCTGGATGAATCCATAGTTACCATAGCTCACTTCAAGCGTTGCACCAGGTTTGAATTTTGGAGTTCGTGTCGTTATATTAAATGCGCCAGCCGTTGTGTTCTTTCCGAAAAGAGTGCCTTGTGGTCCACGTAACACTTCAATCCTTTCAATGTCTATAAAATCAAGTGTAGTAGCGGCAGGTCGTGCATAATACACTCCATCAACATAAAAACCTACGCCTGGGTCTATGCCGTCATTTGTTAAACCAAATGTAGAACCAAGTCCACGGATGTTCAACGTTGTATTACGGGGATTTGATGAATACAACTGGACAGTAGGCACCAGTTCCTTCAACCTGTTCACATTAAATGCACCGGTTTCTTCCACCTGTGCACCACCGACTACAGAAATAGGTATTGGTACATTTTGCGCCGTTTCAACACGACGTCTTGCGGTGATCACAAGTTCAGTCAATTCCGTGTTGGTGAAAAGTATGATTGTGAAAACTGAATCTTTAAGCTCGGTGATCTCTGCTTCGGCAGGAGCAAATCCGACCGAAGTAACCGTAAGAGTAAAAGGCAATGTTTTAGGCGCCGGAATAGTGAATTCTCCTTTTGCATCTGCCACTCTGAAGATAGAAGTACCCTTAACAGATATAGAAGCTGCTTCTATGGCTACTCCCTTCTCATCTTTGATCACTCCTTTCAATACGCTTTGGCTATAACCTGCAGCGGCAAATAATAATGATAGTATAACAAGTAAGAAAATCTTTTTCATTGTCAACGAATTTGGTTTCTCTTTTTGGTTTACAATTTTTTTTACCCCGTTCTTAAGACTTGAGTCTTTCACCTGAAAAATCAACATCGGTGAATCAGGTATGTTTTCAGTTGGCGCATTCGTTGAAGGTTCAATTGTTCTTTATTGATAAAACAAAAATAGGCCTCCGTTATTATCCTACCAAATTAGTAGACTAATATTTTATAAAAATATTTTTCGTTCATGAACACTCATTAGTTAAAATAAACCAGCGAGGATCTTGATGCTCCAGATCACTACCACCGTTCCCAATAAAATAAATGATGCTTTGCGTGGCAGCTTACCTGCCAGTTTTGCCGCAATAGGTGCGGCGACCACACCTCCGAGTACAAGGGCAAGTATTACCTGCCAGTTTTGTACCCCTATCAATGTAAAGAATGTAAAGGCACTTGCCAATGTGATAAAAAACTCGGTGAGGCTTACCGAACCTACTACATACTTGGGCGTTCTTCCCTTTGTGATCAATGTTGAAGTAACGATAGGTCCCCATCCGCCGCCGCCAAATGAATCGAGAAAACCACCTGCACCGGCGAGCCAACTATACCGTTTAAATTTCTTTTTTATTTGTGGCATAAATGCATTGCTGAAGATCTTTATGCCCAGTAATAATGTATAAATGGCCATTGCAGGACGTAAATATTTTATATGTGTTTCATTTAATTGAACCAACAAAATTGCTCCCAGCACGGCACCGATAACACCGGGTATCACTAATGCTTTAAAAAGTTTTTTATTTACGTTCCCAAACTTGTAATGGCTGTAACCTGAAGCGCCACTCGTAAACATTTCTGCCGTGTGAATACCACCGCTGATTGCAGCAGGGCTAACATTTGCAGTTTGTAAAATAATAGAGCTTGTTACCCCATAACCCATACTCGTGGCACCATCTACCATCTGTGCGCAGAAGCCAGCCAGTACCATCCAATGAAAATTTTTATCAAGCGTTTGATACCACTTTACGGTTTCATCGGCCATATGCCCGAACGGCACATAAGAAAATATAAAATGTCCAATGAGCATTAAACCAAAAGCGATAAGCGAATAGGTAGCGAGCTTTCTCCATCGTTTTGCATTACCGCCATTATCTTTTTCGATAAGTATTTCTGTGATCTTGTTCAGCTTTTTTACTTTGTATTCGAAATTCCCATTGAGCTTGCTTCTTACTTTGTGAAGGTTCTCGATCACATCATCTAATTCACCGGGCAACGCATCATGCAAAACTTCTTTGATACGTTTTGCTGCAGTAGGTGATTTGCCGTTGGTGGAAATGGCGATCTTTAGATTTCCTTTTTGTACGATGCTACTGAGATAAAAATCACATAATTCAGGAGTGTCTGCTACATTTACTAAAATTCCCTTTTCAGTTGCCAGCGCTTTTATCTCTCCATGTAATTCGGGTTTATCGGTGGCCAGTATTACGAGGTCTTTATTTTCCAGGTCTTCCTGTTGAAATTCCCTTTGAAAAATTTTGCAGGTAGGATGCTTGAAAACCAACCTTCTTACTTCTTCTTTTATATGAGGCGCTACAATTGAGATCTTTGCTTCAGGTGAATTAGCCAGCAATGAGTGCAGTTTTTCCAAACCAACATTTCCGCCACCAACCAGCAACAACTCCAATTGATCCAGCTTTAAGAAAACCGGATACAATTGATTTTTCTTATCAATTTCAGTTGTTATTTTTCCTGTATGTTCGTTTTTGTTTTCCATTACGGTCATTAATATTCCATTTTGTCGATCCACTCTTTCGCATTGTTTGCTGCATAAGAAATAATAATATCTGCCCCGGCTCTTGTCAGCGCGGTCCACACTTCCAAATGTGCAGCCTCCCGGTTCACCAAACCTTTTTCTGCTAATGATTCAATGGCTGCATATTCACCACTCACATGATAGGCCGCCAAAGGTTTTAATGTTTGTTGTCTTAAAGCTGATATCACATCAGTGTATAAGGCAGCAGGTTTTACCATTAAAATATCTGCACCTTCTTTTTCATCACGCAGCGAACTCGCAATTGCATCATTGGTATTTAAAGGTGATAGTTGGTATGTTTTACGATTTTTTAACCCTTTTGTGTTTGGAGCAGAGTGACACGCATCGCGAAACGGTCCATAAAATTGTGAACTGAACTTTGCGGAATAGCTCATGATGCTTACCGTGTCATGCCCCAGTGCATCCAATGAAGTACGAATGGCAGCGATCCGTCCGTCCGTCATATCACTTGGTGCAATGCAATCGGCTCCGGCTATAGCAAGCTGAGTTGCATATTTGCTCAATACATCAACTGTTTTATGGTTTACTAATTTCGAATGATCTTCATTTAAAATACCACAGTGACCATGTGACGTATAACTGCATAAACAAAGATCGGCCGCAATCCAAACATCACTTCCAAAATTCTCCTTGATCGACCTGATGACGGAGGCAGCAAAAGAAAAATCGAAATTGTTTTCAGTTTTATTCGCCGGCACCGGGAATAATAAAAATTTACTTGCGCCTGTTTTGATCGCGTCTTCAATTACTCGTAATACAGAAGACGCAGTATTTACCTCAACATTATTCAATCCATTCACTGCTCTTGGCTCGTTGATCGCCTGGTCAACAAACAAAGGCTGGATAAAACTCTTATGAGAAAGTCTTACCGACGCCGTTAGCTCCCGTATATGTGCATCCGCTCTCAGGCGACGCTGCGTGATCGGATAGAATATTTTCTCCATTGTTCAAATGCTTTAATTGTCGGGAATATCACAGGTTCAATTCCGGCCTGCTTTAACAATTCCGCTGTTTCGCCCCCGGCACACAAATGCTTTACGTCCTGCTTCGCATAGTTTCTATAAAATTCATATTGCGAAAAACTGGTCCAGAATATCGCTGCGGCACTGGCTATTGCTTGTTGAATGATTTCATCGTCTTTAGGAATTAGTTTATGATTACTTATTGCATCATACCCCTTGGCTCTCCACCGTACAGCGGCAGCGTCATGAGTCAATATCGTAATATCGTCAGCTTTTATATTTAATAGAGGCATGTTCAATGAAGGCAGTAGAAATTCAAAACCCAGGGCATCTGCACTTGCAGTAACCCAATAACCTTTCTTTGCTAATTCAAACCATGTTTTAGTGCCCGAAGCAAAAATTGTTTTGTCTGAAAGTTCTTTTATGTCGCTATCCCGGATCGCTTTATAGTTTGCAACAAATACAACCGGCTTATCAAAAGTTATTTTTTCATCCCTGTCCCCAATCGTTGGGGGGACATAGTCAAAAAATCCTTTCATGATGTCTGTTGAGGAAAATAACTGACCCTGGATCTTTACATCGGGCAAAGGAGACCATTTGACAAATTCAGTTCCTTCTGAATCTTTACCCGCAGCATATAAATAATCCCTGTTCTTTGTTTTGATCGTAGTTACACCAAACTTCTGAATACAACCTGCTCC
>Ga0075430_100001246_pt1 | contig 20485 bp, 15 predicted proteins | sample RhiMetdeltSRZDD4_FD_75294 | JGI IMG/M metagenome (GOLD analysis project Ga0075430, IMG submission 75294) | Populus rhizosphere microbial communities from Tennessee, USA - Rhizosphere MetaG P. deltoides SRZDD4 | ecosystem: Host-associated > Plants > Roots > Rhizosphere > Soil | place: USA... | reverse complement strand
GTGAACGACCACTCGGCCAGCCCGGCCGCCACCGCGCCGCTGCCGAACACGCGGATCTCCGGATTCACCGTTCTGAAGTAGTGCAGCGTCAGGCCGGGAGCGGCGCGGACATCGTTCATCTCCTTCGCCTTGTCCTTCATGCTGCCGTCCGTCGACGTGAAGATGAGATCATCCGCATAGAGCCGCATCGCCGTGACCGTGTCGCTCTCGGCGTACATGCGCGCCCACCGCGCGTCGAGCTGACGGATCGTGTCGACCGGGGTCTGTGCCCGTGCGGTTACCGCGAAGAGCAGAAGAAAGAAAGCGGTTCGGGCCATCGTCGTCAGAGTTGTGGGTGCGGCGCGGACGGGCTCGGACTCATCCTCGTCACAGTCTGAGGCTGCGGCCGGGGAAGGGCAGCGGCAAAGCGACGAATGGCCCAGGGCGCACGTCGAGTGGGCACCCATGGCGATGGACGGATGCCGGCACCCCTTGCAAATCTAGGCTTCCCGTATCATCCTACCCCTAGATCTGAACAGGGAAGACGCGTGGCCACCGATCTCGAGTTCAAGCGAGGCGCCATCGAGCTCCTCGTGCTCAAGACGCTCTCGTGGGGACCGATGCACGGATACGCCATCGCCCGGTGGATCCAGGATACCACGGACGACGCGCTTCGCGTGGAGGAAGGGTCGCTCTATCCAGCGCTTCACCGCCTCGAGGACAAGGGCGCCATCGAGGCGAGCTGGGGGCTCTCGGAGAACAACCGACAGGCGAAGTTCTACACGCTTACGCCACGCGGTCGTCAGGCGCTCCGCGCCGAGATCGACGACTGGACGCGCTACGCGGCTGCAATCGCCAAGGTGATCAGCGCGACCCGCCAGCCCGCCTGACCCCCGATGAGCGACGAACCGCTCTGGCGCCGATACCGACGTTTCCTGCGCCCCGATCCGCGTCGCGACGTCGACGACGAGATCGCGTTCCATCTGCAGATGCGCATCGACGAGTACGAGCGGTCGGGCCACTCGTCAACCGACGCGCGGGAGGAAGCCATGCGACGATTCGGCAACGTCAATGCCGTGCTGGACGAGTGCCACGACATCGGACGCCATCGCGCCGAGCGCGGTCGCCGGCGATGGCGGTGGCAGTCGTTCGGCCAGGATGTGCGGGTCGGCCTCCGCGGGCTGGCCTCCAACCGAGGATTCGCCCTCGGCGTCATCCTGACGATGGCGATCGGCATCGGCGCGAACGCGGCGGTCTTCAGCGTCGCGTACGGGGTGCTGTTGCGACCGCTCCCATATCGCGATCCCGACGCGCTCGTTAGGCTCTGGACGCGCAACGTGCCACGCGCGGTCGAGTTCTTTTCCGTGTCGCCCGCCGACTTCCGGGAGTGGCGCTCGCAGAATCGCGTCTTCTCGGCCATGGCGGCGTACGATCGGCAACGGGACGTGGCGTTGCGGCGCGGCGGCGAACCCGAGGTCGTCCAGGCCGCCCGCGTTAGCCCGGATATCTTTTCACTGCTCGGGACCGAGGCACTGCTCGGTCGTCGCTTGACCGGCGATGACGCGCGTCCGGGTGCGCCGGAGACCGCGGTGCTCGGCTACTACCTGTGGCAGACGCGGTTCGGATCCGATAGCGCGATCGTCGGGCGCCAGGTTTCGCTCGACGGCGCGACGGTGACCATCGTGGGCGTGATGCCTCCGCGATTCACTATTCCGGGGACGTCCGCGCTGGTGTGGCAACCGATGTCGATCGACACCGCGCCCGCCGATCACGCAAACCGATACCTGCGCGTCCTCGGACGTCTGGCGCCGGGCGTCACGTTGGAGCGGGCGCGCGCCGATCTCGAGGTGATCACCGCCCGGCTCGCTCGCGAGCACCCGGCGAGCAACGAAGGATGGACGATCAACATGCTGATGGTGTCGGAGAGCATCGTCGGCACGCAGTTCCGTCGCGCGGTGCTGGTCCTCGTGGGCGTGGTCGCGTTCGTGCTGCTGATCGCCTGTGCTAACGCGGCGAACCTCCAGCTCGCGCGCGCTACGGCGCGTCGGCGCGAGATGGCGCTCCGTGCCGCACTCGGAGCGAGTCGTGGGCGGATCGTGACGCAGCTGCTCACGGAGAGCGCGCTCTTGTCGATGATCGCAGGAGCGGTCGGCGTCGGGCTCGCGTACGGCGGAATCATCCTGCTGAGGAAAGTCGGGGATACGACCGTCCCGCGTCTCGACGATGTGCAGCTGGATGCGCCGGTGCTGCTGTTCTCGATCGTCGTCGCGTTAGGCTGCAGTCTGCTGTTCGGATTGGTGCCCGCGCTGCAGGCGTCGCGCGCCGACGTGGGCGAGATCCTCAAGGAGGGCGGCCGCAGTGGCGACACCGGGCGTGGCGGGCGACGCATCCGATCCGCGCTCGTGGTCGCGGAGATCGCGCTGTCGCTCATGCTGCTCGTCGGTGCCGGACTGCTCCTTCGAAGCTTCGCGCGCCTGCAGGCCGTCGATGTCGGGTTCGACCCGCGCGGCGCGATGGTTGTCCCGCTTCAGGCACCCGAGGGATCCTCCAAGGAGCCCGAACAGATGGCGGGATTCTACAACGACGTGCTCGCCCGGGCGCGAGCGCTTCCGGGCGTTGCGGACGCTGCCGTCGTGAGCAGCGCGCCGTTCGCCGGGCCGAATACCGGGCTGTCGTTCGTGCGCCCGGACCGCCCTGTCGATCCCGGACTGCTGCCCGACGCGGACTTCCGCGTGATCACCCCGGGATACCTGCGGTCCCTGAGAATTCCACTCCACCAGGGGCGCGACTTTTCCGCCAGCGACCGGGCTGGCAGCCCACAGGTCGCGCTCATCAGTCACGCGATGGCGCGCCGGTACTGGCCTAACGAGAACCCGATCGGGTCATCGGTGCGGACGGGGGACGCGGCGAAGGGAACCGTCTACACCATCGTCGGTGTAGTGGGCGACGTGCGGTACCAGAGTCTCGACACCCCGGAAATGCGCCCGATGCTCTACCTGACCGCCGATCAGGCGCCCCGGCGCACGATGAGTCTCCTGCTTCGAACCACGAACACGTCGTCGCTCGCCGTTGCTCTCCGGGGCGTCGTGAGCGCGGTGGACCCGTCGCTTCCCCCGCCGTCGATGTTCGAGATCGAGCAGCTCATCCGGGGAACGATGGCCGCCCGCCGCTTCGCGCTCGTCCTCCTCGCGATCTTCGCCGGTACGGCGCTCGTGTTGGCCGTTGTCGGGATCTACAGCGTCATGGCCTACGCCGTCCGCCAACAGACGCGCGAGCTCGGCATCCGCGTCGCGCTCGGCGCGCCACGTCGGTCGCTCCTCGCGGGCGTGGTCGGCCGAGCGGCGCGGCTCGCGGCCATGGGAGTGGTGCTGGGCGCGCTGGGGGCCATCATGCTCACCGACTCGCTGTCCGGTCTGCTGTTCGGTGTCGAGCCGACGGACCCCAGAACATTCGTTGGCGTCGCCCTGCTGCTCGCCACGGTTGCGGTGGCGGCCAGCCTGTTCCCCGCGTGGAGCGCCATGCGGGCGGATCCGATGGTCGCGCTGCACCGCTCGGACTGACGGTTACGGGCGCGGTGTCGCGACGAACGTGCGGACCTCGCCCGTAGCCGCGACCTGCACCCGTCCGGTGATCTGTCCGGCATCGTTGATGTGTTGGGCCGAGAGCAGCACGTTAGGCGCGATGCTCGCGAGCTCGTTGAGGTTCCAGAGCACACCATCCTCCCACAGGAACGCGCGGAGCCCGGGCGCGCCGCCGAACGAGACGCCGACCACCTGACGCCGGTCGTTGATCCCCATGGCCTGACTCGTCGTGTTGCCATCGAGTGGCCTGATGCGGTCGACCGTCGCGCTGCCCCTGGCCCAGAAGAACCCGTTCGCCAGGAAATCGCCTGCCAGGTCGCCCGCGCTGGGTGGGTTGGAGAAGCCGACGACGTCGCCGCGCTCGTTGATGTCCATCGGAGTGTGCCAGGACTTGCCGCCGAGCGTAGGCAGCGTGTCGACCGTGCCGTGCTCCCAGATCACGCTGCGGCGCGCGCTGAACCGGCCGACGGCCTGATCGCATTCCCCGGAGATTCCTACCGCCTGCCCACGTTCGTTGATGGCGGTCGCGGCGGAGGTCGAATCGCCCGGATACGGCGGGAGCTCGGTCATCGTGCCTTTCTTCGGATTCCACAGCGCCGCGCGGAACTGAAGCTTCTGCACGCCGGTACCCCGCGCGGCGTTGCACGTGGGATCGAACACGATCGTCTCCGCCCAACCCACGACTTCGCCCTTGTTGTTCACGCCCGTGGCAAAGCCGTGGGTGCCACCGAAAGTGGGCAACGCCTGCATGACATCGTTCTCCCACACGAAACCGCGGCACACGCGCCGGGGGTTCGTTGCCGGTAGAAACGAGCCTGCCTCGCAGCTCCACTGCTCACCGAGCGAGTCCAGCTCCGCGGTATGCGACAGCCCGACGACCATTCCGTTGTTGTTGATGCCCGGCCATGGGACGGTGCTGCTCGGGCCACCGAGCGTCTTCAGATCGAAGATCGTCTCGCCGTTCCAGAGCGCCGCGTGCCGCGTGCCGTTCGCGAGATTCGACCACCCCGCGATCCAGCCGCCGTTGTTGATGCCCGTTCCGCGGGTTTGTGTGCCACCGAGGTCGGACTGGACGATGATGACGTCATAACGCGGCTCGTGGGCGAGCTGTGCCACGTGCAGATCGACGTCCGGCGGAAGCGGTTGGATCCGGTCGCTACAGGCACACACGACAGTTGCCAGCAGGGCGTACGACGTTCGTCGCATCGATGCCTCCTCGAAGAGTGATGACGTGCTGGTCGGTGACGCCCGAGATCGTAGGCACGGGGCGCCGGAGGCGGACCATAGTCACGCGCGCGGGGCGACGCTCGCCGCATTCGGACGGGGAAGCAGCGGCAGCGCGGGCCGGCCCGGCGGCCACGTTAGGCTCGTGTCTCCGTCGAGCCCGGTGGGCGGCTGGCCGCATTATCGATGTCCGAAAACGGCGCGCGAACGCCGTCCGCGGCGTTACCATTGTGGGGTGTCCGCTCCGTCTACCGTCCACAGCCGTCCGTTGCCGCAGCGAAGCCGGGTCGCGTCGCCCGCACCCGCGCGCGTCGTACGTACGCCTCGCGAGCTTCCTGATCCGCAGATCTGCGAACAGGCGCGGCTCAGCCGGGACGCACGCTTCGATGGGCTGTTCTTTACCGGCGTGCTGAGCACGCGCATCTACTGTCGACCGGTATGTCCGGCACGATGGGCGAACCGCGTGGTCTACTTTACCACAGCGGCGTCCGCCGAAGCGGCGGGGTATCGACCGTGTCTCCGATGCCGTCCGGAGCTGTCACCGAGCGATGGCGCGTGGCGCCGCAGCGATGAGGTCGTCGCGCGAGCGCTCAAGCTCCTCGATCAGGGCGGACTCGATGACGAACCGCTGACGGTGCTGGCGGAGCGCGTCGGCATTGGCGAGCGACAGCTGCGACGGCTCTTCGTCGAACGGTTGGGCGCTCCGCCGATCGCCGTTCGGCGCACACGCCGGCTGCTGTTCGCGAAGCAGCTCCTGACGGAAACTCGGCTGCCGATTACGCAGGTCGCTCTCGCGGCGGGGTTCGGCAGCCTGCGTCGGTTCAACGCCGCGTTTCGTGAAGCGTACCGCATGCCACCGAGCGCGCTTCGGCGGCAGCCGGGCGCGGCAGGCGGGGAGAAGTTGACGCTCCGCCTGGCCTACCGGCCGCCGTTCGATTTCGCATCGACGCTCGAGTTTCTGCGTCACCGTGCGATACCCGGCGTCGAGCTGGTCGATGCCGCGAGCTACGCGCGCGTGATTCCGCCTGATGACGGCGCCACGCACGCGACCACCCCCTGGTTCCGGGTCAGTGCGTGGCCTAACGACGAGCACGCGCTGAAGCTGGAGGTACATGGTGCGGCGTCGACTCGCCTGCTCGGCATGGTCGATCACCTGCGTCGCATGTTCGACCTCGACGCCGATCCGCAGGGCATCGAGCACGCGCTCGCGTCGTGCCACGTGATGCGACCGCTGATGCACCGTCGGCCCGGCCTGCGTATTCCGGGCGGTTGGGACGGATTCGAGATCGCCGTTCGTGCGATGCTCGGCGCGCGGCTGCGTGCCGGCCCCGCGCGCACGCTCGCGGGGCGTTTCATGGACGAGTTCGGAATTCCGTTGGTGCAACCGCCGGCCCCAGGTCTCGATCGGCTCTTTCCGCGTCCCGAGATGCTCGCGGATGCAGACTTCTCGGCGATCGGACTTCCTCCCGCGCGCGCGCGCGTGATCCGCGCCGTTGCCCGCGCGGTGGTCGACCGTCGCGTCGACTTCAATCCGGAACGGACGCTCGAGGACTTCGTCGCGCGATGGACATCGGTCCCCGGCATCGGGACGCAGACGGCGCACTACCTCGCGCTGCGAGCGCTCGCGCACCCTGACGCATTTCCCGTGAATGCCATTCAGCTTCGGGCTGCCGCACCGGACAATGACCATCGCCGCGGCGGAAGCGGAACGGCGGAGTCCTGGCGTCCATGGCGTGCATACGCAGCACTCCATCTGTGGCACCACACCGGATGGCTATGACACAGACCCGCGATTGGCAGCGCAACCGCGACATGTGGGTCCGGGTGCTCGAGCGACAGACAGGCTCCGGCGTCGACGAATGGCATCGGCGCATCGCCGCCGCGGGCGTCGACGACGAGGCCGCCCTCCGGGACTGGCTGGGGAGGGAAGGGGTGAAAGGATACGCGCAGACGCTGCTCGTGATGGAGCGGTTCGGATACCCCGACTTCCTGCTGGCGTCCGCCGATGAGCTCATCGAGCGGCAGTACGCCGATCGTCCGCAGCTGCGTCCCATCTTCGAGGCGCTGGTATCTGCTGCGAACGGGCTCGAGGACGTCGTCGTTCAGACGCGGAAGACCTACGTGTCGCTCGTCACCCCCGTGCGCACGTTCGCCCGGATCGTGCCGGCAACGAAGCACCGCGTGGACCTCGGCCTCCGCCTCGATGGCATGAAGCCGAGAGGGCGTCTCGTGCCGTCGACGATTCACGAGACGATGACGCTGCAGATCAGCCTAACGGCTGTCGAGCAGGTGGACGAGGAAGTCCTGGACTGGCTCGGCAAGGCGCACGCGCGCAATTCCTGAAGCAGCGGGCAACCCGACGCTCCGGGCCCATGCCGACGAAACCGCCCCCGTGCGGTGTTCTGCACGGGGGCGGGTAGCGGCGACTCTGTCGTTACGGGCACCTCGGCAGGGCGACGGGGCACCGCTCCGGATCGGGCGCAGGCGCGGACGACTCACCGCCCGGTCCACCGAACGTGTACAACGGGAGCTGCAACGTCCCGAGCTCGCGCCCCGGGACCGGAAGCTGCGTCAGGCTGTTCTCGGGGAGCGTCTGCCACCCGCGGGCGTCGAAGTACGCCGTGACCCCATTCACGCCGAGCATCTCGATGCCCTTCTCGTAGCGCAGGGCGTCCCAGAGACTGCCGCACGTGCCGTTGAGCTTCCGCGGCACGCACCCCGCCTCGTTAGGTGGGCCGTCGACCGTCACCGGCGGCAGCTGTCCGTTCGCGACGCGGGACTTGTTGATCAATGGCACCGCTTCCGCCGCGCGATTCAGGCGAATCAGTGCCTCGGCCTTCAGCAGGTCCATCTCGGTCACCGTCACCGCCGGCTGCGCTCCCGTTTGCCAGCTGGTGCCCGTCCCGAATCGCAGGAAGTAGTAATGCGAGAAGCGGTACGTTCCGCGGCTCGGGTCGAAGATGTTGTTGAGATTGTAGCCGACGTATTTCCCCGGCGTTTCAGGACCGCCCGAACCCTGGATGCGACGATCTCGCGTGCGCATCTGGAATGCGACCCGCTGGGTCACGGGAGTCGCGGTCCAGTTGACGAACCCGTTCGTCGAATCCGCCGGTCCGATGAGCCAGTAAGCCGGTCGCCCGAAATCACTCGGTCGTCCCGCGGTGCGGAGCCGCGCGACCAGACGCTTCCAGTCATCCCAGAGGATGTCCGGCTGCGCAACGGGTGCGAAGTCCGTTCGAATGCCGAGGTCCACGCGGCGAATCACTTCCGCCCAGTTCACCGCGGCGCGCTCGGCCCGCGAGCGCGCGGTGTAGACCATGAGCCGCGCGGCCATCGAGTTCGCGAGCCGCACGAACTCATCGCGGTTCATGTTCACGAACAGCCAGGACGTCGCCGGCAGCGAGAAGTTGTTCGCCTGGGCGATCGTGATCGCCTCGTCGATCTGCGCGATCCCCACCGCCGTGACCTCCGGATACGGGCTGAACTCCGGCGTGGTGATCGTGTCGAGGTCGACCGTCTCATCGATGATGAAGGCCTTGTCGAAGTACAGGCCGAGGTAGCCGTGTGACAGCCCCTGCATGAACTTGCCGACGGCCCGCGTCCGTGCCGTGTTCGTCGGGTCCGTGATGACGAGGCCATCATCAATGGCGGCGATGGCATCGTTGACCGAGGAGATCGTGGCGTAGAGGTTGTACCACGGTTCCTCCGTCACGTTGTTGCGCGCATTGACCGGACTGTTGTTCCAGGCCGAGCGAGGCTCGGCCGACAGCTCCAACTGGCCGAAGTCGGCGAAGCCCGAGGTGACTTCGCGTGCGATCGTCGACAGCGCCCACGCCGGGTAGTCGTCGTGACCCGCCACCGGCCACCACGTTCGAAACGCGCTCGCGACGAACGTCTCCATCGACGAGGCTTGCTGATTCGCGCGATCCCTGTCCGGCTCGTTAGGGTTCTCGACCCCGAGGTCCTGACACCCGGCGACGAGGATCGCGATCGGGAGCATGAGTTTACGCATGTGCCCTCTCAAAACGTGATCTCGACGCTGCCGGTGATCGTCCGGTAGCGCGGGTAGGCGAAGCTGTCGAGGCGAACGATCGTGTTGCCGACACCGACTTCGGGGTCATAGCCCTTGTAGTCGGTGAACGTGAGCAGGTTGCGGCCGATGAGCGACACGGACGCGCCCGACACGCGCGCGGCGCTCAGGGCGCCGAGCAGCTTGCCGGAGAGACGGTAGCGCACCGACAGCTCCCGCAGCTTCACGAACCCGGCGTCCTCGACGAAGTAGTCCGTCGGGTCGTTGGCGGCGTAAAGGTTCACGTAGTACTCGATGGGTTTCTTGAGCTCCTGTGGCTTTCCGGCCTGATCGACGTCCGCGCTTCGACCCCACTGGTACATGCGCTGGTTGGTCTGGTTGTAGACCTGACCGCCTACTACCGCGTCGACGAGTCCATAGAAGCTGAGGTTCCGCCAACTCACGTTGTTCGAAACGCCGACGTGAAAGTCCGGGCTCGAGTCACCGATCTTCACGAGCGCGACGCTTCCCGATTCGTCGCGCAGCGTGATCGGCTGGCCCCAGCCGTAGTTCACGCCGCCGATCGTCGTCGCCGGACTGCCCCACAACCGCTTCGTCTCGCCTTCCTTATAGGTGTTGCCGGGGCCGACGTAGACGAGCAGCCCTTCATCGTTGACGGCGAACTCCGCGGCGCGCGCCTGCGCGGCAGACGGCAGCTCGGAGGGCGACTTGATGAATCGGAACCCGTACATCGTGCCGAGCGTCTCGCCCGCACAGCGGAACGCGATCGTGTTCACGGAGAAGCACGAGCGATTGAACTCGGTGATCTTGTTCTTCGACTTGTCGGCGACGAGCCCGAGACGCCACGTGAGGTTCGGCTGCCGAATGATCTGCGCCTCGACGGACGCCTCGATCGTGTTGCCGGTGACCGTGCCGGCATTCTGCCACTGCGACGTGAAGCCGAAGAACCCGGCAAGCGGGATCTGCAGCAGCTGATCCTCGACCCGCGTGTGGGCATATGACAGCTGCAGCGAGTAGCGATCCTTGTAGATCGCGTCGATCCCGAACTCCGTTTCCGTGGCGCGCTCCGGTTTGAGCAGCCGGTTGCCTAGCGTCTGCTTCTCGAGGCCGCCGCCCTCGGTGAACGCGTACGTCTCATAACGATCCGCGTACTCGGGACGGCCGCCTGCCGTCCCCTGCGACACGCGGAGCTTGAACTCGTTGACGGACCTGAACGGCCACCACTCCTCGCGGGCGAGCCGATATGCGCCGCTCAGTCGATAGTAGGTGTTCCACCGATCGTCGGGGCCGAAAAGCGAGCTGCCATCGCGGCGAATGAGCGCATCGGCGATGTAACGCCCGGCGTAATCGGCACCCGCGGTCACGAACCAGCCGTTCGACCGGATCTCCTCCATTTCGGATTCGATCGAGCGCTGCTGCGCGTTGTTCAGGCTGACGACGCCCGGTGCCGAGAGGTTCTCGCCCTCGGCCGTCGTGGTCTCGTTGTTCTCCCGCTCGAGCAGCGCTCGGACGGTGGTGCGCAGCGTCAGCGGGCCGAAGGCACCCAACAGATTGGCGCTGACGGCCGAGTTGATCGAGTTGGTCGTGCCGGTGACCTGCGAGATTTCGCCGAGGCCGCCCGTCGCGAAGCCCTCCGTCTTGATGCCCTTGTCGAGGAAGAAATTCACGCGGCGATCCGACCGGTCGTAACTGAGGTTGCCATCGAAGCTGAGCCAGCTCAACGGGGCGTATCGCGCTTCGAGGCTCCCCTGGGTGCGCGCCCGCCGACGACGATTGTCCTCCGTCGAGAGCACGTACAGCGGGTTCTCCTCGCGGCCTTCCGGGTCGAGCTGGAACGCATACGGCGTCCCGTCCGGATCCGGCTGGAGCAGGTCGATGTCCGGTGCCTGGTTGATGAGATCGAAGAACGTGTCGCCGTAGAGCTCCTGGCGATTCGATCGGCTGTGATAGCCGCTGAACGAGATGCGAAAGTTGTCGCGCGGCCGATGGTCGAGGTTCAGCCGGACATCGTTCTGATTGTACTTGCCGCTATTGAGGACGACGCCATCCTCCTGCGAGTTCACGAGCGAGAGCATCCAGTTCGTCTTGTCGCCGTTCTGCGCGATGTTGACGGAGCTCTTCATGAAGTCGCCCGGGTCGAAGAACCGATCGACCTGGTCGTACACGGCCCCGGGATACGGATGATCCTGGAAGCGTGAGTGCACCGAATCGGCGACACGAGCAACGCGCTCGACGGGCTGGCCGGCGGCGTTCACGTAGCTCGAGCCGTTTTCCAGATAGTAGTGGTACTGCGCCCAGTCGATGGTGCGACCGAGCGAGTTGCTTCCCATTTCGGTGCGTGCCGTCACGCGGGTGGTGCCCGATGCGAGGCTGTTGCCGCGCTTGGTGCGGATCTGGATCACGCCTGCGGAGGCGCGCGACCCATAGAGCGATGCGGCGGCCGCGCCTTTGACGACCTCGATGCTCTCGATGTCGCTCGCATCGAGATCTGCCGTCGATGCGCCGAACGCCTGCGTCTGGATCACACCGTCGACCACGATCAGCGGCGAGTTCGACCGACTGATACTGACCGGGCTTCGCAACTGGATCGTCGACCCGCTGCCCGGCTGTGCGCTCGGCAGCACGGTCACGCCGGCGACCTTACCCTGAATCGCCTCGACGGCATTCGCCGCCGGCACGGGTGCGTTCTCGGCGTCGACGCGACCGACGGTGAAGGGCACGCGCGTTCCGCTCGTGGGATCGACGACGCCGGTCGTGACGACCGCCTCGAGCGTGAGCGGCGCGGGGTTGAGCTTGAGCTCGACCGTCGCCGAGCCGCCTGTGACGCGCACGTTAGGCACGGTGCGCGCGAGGAAGCCGAGACGGCGCACCTCGAGCGTGTACGTGCCGTCGGCGACGCCGGCGATCGTGAAGCGACCGGCTTCGTCGGTCGACGCACCGAGCCGCGTTCCGGGTATCGCGACCTGCACGGCCGACAGCGGACGTCCGCTCGCCGAGTCCGTGGCGGTTCCGGTGATCCGACCGGTCGCCTGGGCGGCCGCCGGCGAGGCCGACAGCGCGGTGATCGCGCCGCAGACGCCAAGGACAGCGAGCGAGACGCTCGATCGAACGAGGATCGACAAGACTCGTAGTCTGGCGAACTCGAGAACGGCGCGGTATCGCGCATGCGCGCACGTTCGCGGATGCTCGTCGACCGAGCCACCGACAAACGAACGGTGAGCCATGAGTGCCTCCGTGACGTGAGAGAGATGAGACGCGAATATGGCTGGCGGGTCATTGCACGGTCAACGCGCTCACGTCGCAGTGTCACCCAGTCCGACCGGCCTTGGTGTGGTGCGCGTGCGGCCACAGATTGAGGAATCCCAACCTGGCGAGGCGCGGATGCGAGCTCCGTTGAGAACGGTCGCGATCGCAGCGACGATCACGCTCGCAGTCGTTGGCGCGGCCGCGTGCGGCAAGCGTGCCGTGTCCGGTCCGCAGCGACCCACGACGACGCTGATCGTGGACAACCAATCGTCGTTCGAGATGACGATCTACGTCGTCCGCAGTGCGGAACGCGTCCGCTTAGGGACGGCACGTGCAATCGCCGAGACACGACTGCGGCTGCCGGCCGGCATGGTGTTCGGTGCGACTCCGTTGCGCTTTCAGGCCGATCCGATCGGATCGCGGCAGGCTCCCATCTCGTCGGAGATTGTCGTACACGAGGGGGACCAGGTTCGCCTTCGGATCCCCCCGCGTTGAGGTGTGGCGGAGCGAGGGGACTTGCGTCCCCTAGGACTCCGAGGTATATACCTCGGACTCCTATGTAAGCCCGCGCGCCGGTCTCCTCGACGCTCACGACCACCATGCCAGACGCCACGACCGATTTCCTGAAGGGCACGCTCGATCTGATGGTCCTGAAAACGTTGTCCTGGGCACCGGCCCACGGGTACGGGATCGCGCGCTGGATCGAGCAGTGCACCGACGACGTGCTTCAGGTCGAGGAAGGCTCGCTCTATCCGGCGCTGCACAAGCTCGAGGAGCGCGGGTTCATCGTCGCGGAGTGGGGGGTCACGGAGCACAACCGCCGCGCGAAGTTTTACCGCCTAACGACCGCCGGCAAGAAGCATCTCGCCGCGTCACGGGACTACTGGGCGCGGTTCGCCGGCGCGGTGTTCAAGGTGCTCGAGACGGCTCCGGCGCCGCGTTGACCCCGATGCACGACCCGCAACAGGCGCCGGCTCCCAATGCGGCGCGCGCCGCGACGTGGCGCCGCTACCTGCGTTTCTGGGGACCACGGGCGGAAGCCGACGTCGACGACGAGCTCGGATTCCACGTCGAGATGCGCGCGCGCGAGTACATGGCGCGCGGCATGGGGGACGTCGAGGCGCGAGCAGCGGCACTCCGGCGGTTGGGCAATCTCGCGGCGGCGCGCTCCGAGTGCGTCGCCATCACTTCACGGAGAGAACGTCGCATGACTCGCGCGCAGCTCGTCGACGCATTCGTGCACGATGTGGCGTACGCCTGGCGCACGCTCGGCCGCCAGAAAGGATGGACGTTCGTCGCCATCATCACGCTCGCCCTCGGTATCGGCGCGAACACGGCCGTCTTCAGCGTCGTCAATACGCTGCTGCTGCGCCCGCTCCCGTACCCTGACGCCGATCGCATCGCGATCGTCTACCTGGAGCCGACGCAGGGAAACACCACCGGCGTGCAGATGCTCGTCAACCCGAATACCCCGACGGTCCGGGCGTGGCGCGACGGGTCGCGGGCGTTCGAGTCGATGGAGCCGTACATACGGGACGATCGCAGCATGCGCGAGACCGACGGGACGATCTCGGTCGTCCACACGGCGAGCATTCTGCGCACGTTTCCGGAATTCGCTGGAGTACGGCCACTGCTCGGTCGCGTGTTCACCGATGCAGAGGCAGCGCGCGCAGAGCGGCTCGTGGTGATCGGCGAGCCATTCTGGCGCGCACGGTTCGGCGCTGATCCGCAGATCCTCGGGAAGCCGATGACCATCGATCAGCATCCGTACACGATCATAGGCGTGATGCCGGCCGCGTTACGGCTTCCTCGGCTCGGCGGTGACGCGACGGACGTCTGGCTGCCGCTGAATCTTCGCGAGGACGCGATGGGACTGTCGGTGATCGGCCGGCTGCGCCCCGGCGTTCCCATCGTCGACGCGACGCGCGAGCTGGATCGGGTCGCTGCGTCGAGCACGCTGCCGGGCGCCCCGACACCTGACTTCAGGGTGAAGCTGACGCCGCCGAGCCAGATGGTGCGCTTCCGCGCGTCGCTGGTGATGCTGTCGGCCGCGGTGGCGCTCGTGCTGTTGATCGCGTGCGGCAACGTCGCGCACCTCGTGCTCGCGCGCACGGCCACGCGCCAGCGCGAGCTCGCCATCCGCGCGGCACTCGGCGCCAGCCGCGCCAGGATCGTTAGGCAGCTCCTCACGGAGAGCCTCATCCTCTCCGTCGCCGGCTGCATCGGCGGACTGCTGGTTGGCTGGGCGGGGCTGCAGGTCCTGGTGAGCATGCGGCCCGCGAGTCTCCCGGAGCTGATCGCGGCCCGCATGGATGGGCTGACGCTGCTCCTCACCGCGGGGTTATCGATCGGCACGGGACTCGCCGTGGGAGCCCTCGGCGCGTTTTCGGCCGGCCGCCATTCTGCCCACGACGCACTCAAGTCCGGCGCGCTGTCGGCATCGCAGTCCCGCCGCCAGCGCCGATTGCGCTCGCTCGTGGTGACGAGCGAGATGGCCGTCTCGATGGTATTGCTCGTGGGCGCGATTCTGCTCGTCCGGAGCATGCTCCACTTGCAGCGAATCGAGCCGGGCTTCAAGGCGGCGGGCCTGTACGCGATCGAGATTCCGCTGCACACGGCGAGCTATCCGACGCCCGCAGCGCGCGGGGCGTTCGTCGCGCAGGTGCACGAGCGTGTGGCGGCGATACAAGGCATCGAGGCCGTGACGGTCTCTGCCGGCGCGCCTCCTTCCCGCAGCTTCATGATCGGCGGGCTTCAGGTCGAGGGCGAGCCGAATCCCCCCGCCGGGACTACGTCGTTCATCGACTACAACGGAGTCGATCCGAACTACTTCCAGACGATGCGCATTCGTCTCGTCGAGGGATCGACGCTCGCGCGGTACGAGGACGACAGCACACAGGTCGTCGTGAACGCAGGACTGGCGAAAAAGTACTGGCCGGGAAAGTCCGCCCTCGGGCGGCGCCTCCGCGTGGTGTACAATGGCAAGGGCGACTGGAAGACCATCGTGGGTGTCGTCGGCGACGCGTTCACGGGCGGACTGACATCGGAAGCGGCGGACCCGATGTTGTACATGGTGAACCGCGAGCTATTCCAGCCTGTGCTCATCGCGCGCGTCAAGGCTGGATTCGATCCGGTGCCGACGATCCGGGCGATCGTGTCGCAGCTCGATCCAATGCTTGCGCCGGTGACGGTGAGCAATCTCGATGACGCGATGAAGCGTTCGATCGCCGGCCCGCGCTTCACGATGATCCTGCTGGTCTCGTTCACGCTGCTGGCGCTCGTTCTCGCGGCCGTCGGGCTGTACGGCGTGATGGCCTATTCGGTGGCGCAACGGACGCGCGAGATCGGTATCAGGATCGCGCTCGGGGCGACGCGGCGCGACGTGGCGCGATCGGTCATGTGGCAGGGAACAGCGCTCGCTCTGCTCGGCGCCGGGATCGGCCTGTTCGGCGCGCGATGGGGATCCAGGCTCCTCGAGCACATGCTCTACGGTGTCGCGCGCTCCGACGCCGCATCATTCGCCCTCGGCGCGGCGGTGCTCGTCGGCACGGCGGCGCTCGCGTGCATCGTGCCGATGCGGAGAGCGGTGGCGGTCGATCCCCTTGTCGCTATTCGCGCGGATTGAGCTCGGTGAAATCCCGCATCGATCGCGGCGTCTTCGAGATCGCGAGATCAGCCTCCGCTCACCAGTCGGATCGCTGTCCCCCACGGATCTCGCGCGAGCATCGAGCCATCCGGTGAGCGCTCGACGCTGCCACCGCTGCGCTCGATGCTCGCGCCGGCATCCGCGACGCTCGCCGCGTCAGGCAGGATCAGCTCCCATTCGATGAGGCGTGCGTCGTCGTCCGTCGCGGGCAGGGCGCCGGCCGCCCACGTGTTCGTGCCCAGGTGATGGTGGTAGCCGCCGGCGGAAAGGAACAGCGCGCCGGGATATCCCCACACCACCTTGTCGAAGCCGAGTGCGTCGTGGTAGAACGCGGCGCCCTTGTCGAGATCGCCGACGTGAAGGTGGACGTGGCCGATGGTCGTGCCGTTAGGCATGCCGTTCCAGCGAGCGCCTCCGCCTGCGGCCACCAGGTTATCCGCGTCGAGCGGCAGCGTGGCCATCGCGATCTCGCGTCCCTCGTATCGCCACGCCGAGCGGGGCCTGTCGGCGTAGACCTCGATCCCGAGGCCGTCCGGATCGGAAAGGTAGATCGCCTCGCTCACGAGGTGATCGGACATCCCCGCCTGTGCGCCGATGTCCGCGAGGTGCGCGACGAATCGCCCGAGCGACGGCCGGTCAGGCAGCAGGATCGCGAAATGAAACAAACCGAGTCGTCCGCGCCGGGGCATGGGACGCACGCCGTTCTTCTCGCGAAGCTCCAGGATCGCATTGTCACCCGAGGCAGTACCGAGCGTAGCCTGGCCACCCTGCCGGCTCAGCGTGCGAAAGCCGAGCACACGCTCGTAATACGCGATGGATCGAGAAAGGTCGGCAACCTGGAGACGAACCACACCGATGTGCGTCGCGGCGGGAAGACGAAACCCGGGCGGCGCGATCCCGTGCTCGGTGCTGTTCGCTGGTGCGCTGCTGCTCGTGTCTGACACGGTATGGCTCCTCAACTCTGTCGACGGCGCTGGGCGATCGAGTGATCGATGGACAAGGGACCGGCGCCGAGCGCGGCGAGCGTCAGCCCGCCGGCGGCGAGCATCATTGGAAACTCGATGCCCATGGGGACGAAGAAGCCGTGCAGCCGATGGAACAGCAAAATGGCGCCGATCATGTCGGCCGCAACGGCAACTGCAGCGAGTCGCGTCAACAGTCCGAGGACGATGGCGACGCCCGCCAGCGGCTCGACGATCGCCAGCAGCGGCCCGATGACGCCGGCTCCGGGGACACCCATGTCGGCGAGCATCCCGCTCGTTCCGCCGAAGCCCATCCCGAACAGCTTCTGCCCGCCGTGCATGATGAAGACGAGGCCGAGCGCCAGCCGGAGCACCAGTAGCCCGACGCCGAGCTGACGCTGCGACGGTGTCGTCGAAAACAGGTTCATGAGCGATCTCCGGAACGGTCCAGGGTGAGACGCAGTGCACTGGAGAACGGCTGGTACCGGTCGCGGCCGGGTATGGGTTGCTCGACGGTGAAGTGTATGTTGCAACGGAGGACGCCGCAAAACGAATCCACACTGCCGGACCACCCGATGTGCCTCGCATGACGATCGTGCCGGCCACTCCATCGAAGACCGTGATGCTCACCGACCTGCCCGAGTGGCGCGCACTCTCGGCCCACGCCACCGAAATGCAATCGGTCCATCTCCGCGAGCTGTTTGCGTCGGACCCCGCGCGAGGGACGCGGTTCGTCGCCGAAGCCGCGGGGTTGTTCGTCGACTATTCCAAGCACCGCATCACGAGCGACACGCTGCGCCGGTTGATCGCGCTCGCGAAGGCGCGCGGGCTCGCGGAGCAGATCGTGGCGATGATGCGTGGCGACCGCATCAACGTCACCGAGAACCGGCCGGTGCTCCATGTGGCGTTGCGCGCGCCGCGATCAGCGTCGATCGTCGTCGACGGTCGTAACGTCGTGGAGGACGTACATGCCGTGCTGGATCGGATGGCGGCGTTTTCGGAGCGCGTGCGACGCGGCGCGTGGACGGGCTACACCGGGAAGCGCATTCGCGCGGTCGTCAACATCGGCATTGGTGGGTCCGACCTCGGGCCTGCGATGGCCTACGAGGCGCTGCGGTTCTACTCGTCGCGCGAGCTCACGATGCGGTTCGTCTCGAACGTGGACGGCGCGGACTTTCTGGAGAAGACACGAGATCTGGATCCGGCGGAGACGCTCGTCATCGTCGCGTCGAAGACGTTCACGACGATCGAGACGATGACCAACGCTCGCACCGCACGGGGCTGGCTGCTCGCCGCGTTAGGCGACGAGGCGGCGGTGGCGAAGCACTTCGTCGCCGTGTCGACCAACGCGACCGAAGTCCGGAAGTTCGGCATCGACACGGAGAACATGTTCGGGTTCTGGGATTGGGTCGGTGGGCGGTACTCCATGGAATCGGCGATCGGGCTGTCGACGATGATCGCGATCGGACCGGAGCGATTCGCCGAGCTGCTTGCGGGCTCTCACGAGATGGACGAACACTTTCGCACCGCGCCCCTCGAGCGGAACGTCCCGGTGCTGCTCGCGCTACTCGGATTGTGGTACGTGGACTTTTTCGGCGCCGAAACGGTGGCCGTCCTGCCGTACAGCAACTACCTGGCGCGATTCCCGGCGTATCTGCAGCAGCTCACGATGGAGAGCAACGGCAAGCATGTGACCATCGACGGTGAGCGTGTGACGTATCCAACCGGCGCCGTTCTCTGGGGCGAGCCCGGCACCAACGGCCAGCACTCCTTCTACCAGCTGATTCACCAGGGCACCCGGCTCATCCCGTGCGACTTCATCGGCTTCAACCAACCGCTCGAGCCCCTGGGCGATCATCACGATCTGTTGATGGCGAACCTGTTCGCCCAGACGGAAGCGCTGGCCTTCGGGAAGACCGCGCAGGAAGTGATGGACGAGGGCGTGCCGCAGGCGCTCGTCTCGCACAAGGAATTCGACGGCAATCGACCCTCCACCACGATCCTCGCCGAACGCCTCGCGCCCGCGACGCTCGGCGCGCTGATCGCCTTGTACGAGCACGCCGTGTTCACCCAGGGAGTGATCTGGAACGTCGACTCGTTCGATCAGTGGGGTGTGGAGCTGGGGAAGGTGCTCGCGATGCGCATCCTTCCCGAGCTCACGGCGAAAGAGGTACCGACCCTCGAGCACGACAGCTCCACGAACGCGCTGATCTCACGATATCGGAACGCCCGTGCTCGATAGACCGTGTCAGTGGTGGCTCATCGGCGTTCCGCGCGCCAGGGCCAGATGATGCTCCGCGTGGTGTGCGCCCTGCGTCAGGAGGCCCGCGAAACCGAGGCCGCGGATCTTCGCCGCGGTCTTCGTGTCACCATTCTGTGCAGCGGTGACCGTTAGGCGCGCGCCGCGTGGAATCTCCTCGACCCTCGCCCGATAGAGACCGAGCGTCTCGAGCTGCGGCCCATGGGCGCGCAACATCTCGCGAATGGAATCCACGACTCGCCCGTCACCGGTGACGTCCATGCGTGCGCCGCCGGGGATCGACGACTGCACCGCTCGTGCGCCGAGCGTGACGTCGTTCATCGCGATGAGGTGCCGCCGGAGAGCCTCGATGTTCACCTTCGACCAGTCCGTGGTGGAATCCGCTTCGAGCGCCGCCACGACGGCGGCAATGGCGGCGAAGGCGTCCTGGCCGGCCGGTACGGCCGCGGCTCCCATCGTTGCTGCGTGACGGGAGTGGTCCATCGCGCCGCTGGCTTGCGCGTCGGCTGGTTTCCCGGGTGCGGTGAAGGCTGTGACACACGTCACGAACGCGATCATGCGGCTCGAGTACGACATATTGCATCCCGATCGATTGGGGTGAGAAATGCCCCGCGCTTGGATTCTCCATCACTGCACAACGATAGCGCGATCGCGAAGTTCGGGGAGAGACTTCTGTCACTCCTCGTGCGTTCCGTATTCGCCTGACAACTGAACCACCCCCGTGCCCGTCGACTCATGATTTCTCGCACCCGGCTTCAGGCGGTTCCGTTCTTCGCGGCGTTTCCACGGCCCGCCTTGAAGGTGCTGGCGGACCGCGCGATCGAGCGAAGGTACGAGACCGCCGAGACGATCTTCCGGGCCGGGGACGAGTCGGCGGGTCTGATGGTGGTGCTCGAGGGCAAGGTGCGCGTCGTCAGGCGTGCCGGGGGGCGGGCGCAGGTGGTCCACGTGGAGCGATCCGGGGGAACGTTGGGCGAGGTCCCGCTGTTTGCCGGCGGTGGCTACCCGGCGACGGCGATCGCCGCGGAGCCGACCGTCTGCGCGCTGATCGACCGGCAGGCACTGATGGCCGCCGTACGCTCCCATCCCGAAGCGGCGTTCGTGCTGCTCGAGCGGCTCGCCAAACGAGTGCGGGAGCTCGTCGAGCGACTCGATCGTGCGGCGTTGCGCCCCGTCGCGGCGCGAGTGGCGGAGTATCTCATCGGCCGTGCCGATGCGCGCGGGCGCGCGACCATCTCGCTCGGTATGACGCAGCAGCAGCTTGCCGAAGAGCTGGGAACCGTGCGCGAGGTGATCGTGCGCGAGTTGCAGGCCCTGCGTGCCGCGGGGCTCGTGCGGTCGATCGGACCTGGCCGATTCGAGATCGTGGATGCTCCGGCGCTGCGCGCGCGCGCTGGTGACGACGTTGCCGCACCGCCCGCAAAGCGCGTTCTGGCCGACGTGGGAACGCGCGAGCTCCGCCGCGGCCCGGGTGAAGCCGACGCTAGAAGGTGAACCCCCACGCGAGACCAATCTGGCCGTCGGCCATCGTCGCGGTCGGGATCGAGCCAATGAACG
>Ga0075430_100001245_pt1 | contig 20493 bp, 21 predicted proteins | sample RhiMetdeltSRZDD4_FD_75294 | JGI IMG/M metagenome (GOLD analysis project Ga0075430, IMG submission 75294) | Populus rhizosphere microbial communities from Tennessee, USA - Rhizosphere MetaG P. deltoides SRZDD4 | ecosystem: Host-associated > Plants > Roots > Rhizosphere > Soil | place: USA... | reverse complement strand
GGGTTCTACACGTTGGGTTCTACACGTTGGGTTCTACACGTTGGGTTCTACACGTTGGGTTCTACACGTTGGGTTCTACACGTTGGGTTCTACACATCTGGTTCTACACGTTGGGTTCTACACGCTGGGTTCTGCTAGGACGACCGGTTGGGCGGGACCAGAGAAATCCGTTGAAAACAGTCAGGAATCGCGAAGGAATCCGTCAAGACATGGCGCGGCCGGGTCTTCATAGTGGCGGCTGGAGAATCTGCCATGGTGAAAGTCCGATCGTCGGTTCGACGGCTGCTGATCCTTCCGCTGCTCGGCGCGCTGACTACCGCCTGCAGCGATGCAAGTCCAACCCGGCCCGGCCGTGCGCCGATGGGGTCGGGGTCCGCTGCTCCGGCGCGTATCGAGTTGATGACGCCCGAAGCCGTCACGCCCGGTACCACCGCCCCCCTGACGTTGATGGCGTACTTCGAGGATGGCTCTGTCAGAGATGTCACGGCGGAGGCCAGCTACGTGTCGTCGAATACCGGAGTCCTGGCGTTCACGGCACCGGGACGCCTCAACGCCGGCGCTCTCGGCGAGGCCACGATCTCGGTTACCTACGTCGGCCTGTGCGTCGCGCGACTGATGTTTGCGATGCCGAGCGGCACGTTCCGTCTGATTGGAACCGTTACCGATGCCGGCCTGCCCGTTGAGCGTGCTGAGGTCAGAGTGCTGAGCGGCGCTGGCAGAGGATTGACCGCCCAGACATCGGCCATCGGGGAGTACCGCCTGTACGGCGTCGCGGGCGATACGCGGATTGAGATCCGCAAGAGTCAGTACGAGATCTATACCGAAATGATCGACATCGGCGAGCACACCCGGCACGATGTCGAGCTGACGCCGGACGTGGAGTCGGCGGCTTAGAGCTGCTCCCGGCTCCAGACCTCGGTTTCGGTGTTGCCCGGACCCTCAACGACCTTGAACTGGAGCCGGATCGGCCCGATCTGAATCTCGTCCCCGGGGTTCAGCGACGTGACCTGGCTGATCCGGACGCCTCCCACGAACGTCCCGTTCTTGCTGGCCAGATCCTCAATCGACACAGCGCGTCCGTGGACGGTCACCCGCGCATGATTCCGCGACACCTTGGGTGAGTCCAGCCGGATCGACACGCCTGGCTCGCGGCCGACGACGTGCTCGCCATCGAGGACGCGGAACTCGAGATTGCGACCGATCAGCCAGCAGACCGGACCATCAACCGGCAACGACCCGCTGTGCGTGTCGGTGACGCCCTGGCTCGCGAAGCGATAGCCAAACCCGTGAACCGTCTGGAGAAACCCGTCGGTCCGTGAGTGCTCGCCGATCGCCTCACGGATCTCGCTGACGCTGCGGGCGAGGCTGGCTTCGGAGACGAATACCCCGGGCCAGATTTTTTCCAGCAGTTCGGCCTTGGAGATCGCCCTCGGCCGATTCTCGACGAGAACCTTCAGCAGCTCGAAAGCCTTGGGCGAGAGGTGTACTTCACGGGCGCCCTGGAAGAGCTGACGAGCATCGGTATCGAGGTAGTATTCCGAGAACCGCACCCTCACGTGAGCCCCCTGCGGGCCTGCCCGCCAAGGACGACCGTCCCGACGGAATCTGAAAACCCGAAGAAATCCGTCAAGACTGCGCCCGTCAACCGTTCCTATATTAGCCCAGCGGATACAAGACCGATGAAGATGGTCACCTTCGGACGGGACGCGCTCACCCCCTTGCGACGACACCTCCCACTCCTCAAGGTCGCGCTGGCGTCAGCTACGCTCGTGATGGCGGGCGCCAGTGCCTTGCAGGACACTCCCCTCGTCGCCCCGCATCCCTCCGCAGTGGCCACGCTCGACACGGCTCGCGCTGGCCGGCTCCCGGCCGCCAGCGTTGGCGAACATCGCGTTCAGGGATCCTCAGGTCCGGAGCGCGATGGAGCGGTGCTCGACCAGGCGAGCGCTGGGGATCGGCCTGGCAGGCTGGTCTCCTGCAGCCTCTTCATCGGTCTTGTGGCGCCGTGCCGTTCACGGCTGGGACACCGGTTGTCCGCATCTGAACAAGACTGGCCGTCACCGGCGGCCGCCTCGCAGCCCTAACCACCAGATTCCTCATACGTTACACCGATCGTCAAGCATCGGCACGCCCATAGCTTGCTCGGTATAACGCGACCGGCGATCGGGAGTCCGGACGTTTCGGGACGCCTGCCGTGCGGCCCTCCGGACCTCCGGGCTTCGGGAACGGCCGGCACGTCGACGCAACTGGCAATTCCCGATCCGACGCCGGTAGAATGGTCGCTAGAAACTGCAGGATTGGTGGTCCCGTCTAACCGACAGAGGTTGCAAGGTCTATGGCGTTTTTCTCCAGGTCAAGCCAGCCGGCCCCACAGATCGACAGCGTGCCTGCCGACACGGTGCTCGCGCCCAACGCGCTCATCGCTGTCCGCAACATCGAAAAGTCGTACGCGCACGGCACGAGCCGCACCTACGTTCTGAGGCGCATCAACCTTGACGTCAAGGAAGGCGAATTCATCTCGATCATGGGGCCCTCGGGCGCCGGCAAATCCACGCTGCTCCACATCATCGGCATGCACGACAGCGCGTGGACGGGCGAGTACTACTTCCTCGATCAACCCGTGCACAAACTTGGCGCCAAGGATCGCGCCCGGCTGCACAAGCAGAACATTGGATTCGTGTTTCAGAGCTATCACCTGCTCGACCATCTCACCGTCTACGAGAACCTCGATATTCCGCTCTCGTATCGCGACATCCGCAAGTCGGAGCGCGAAAGCATGGTCTGCGACATTCTCGACAAGTTCGCGATCGTCGGGAAAAAAGATCTCTACCCCAATCAGCTCTCAGGCGGGCAGCAGCAGCTCGTCGCGGTTGCGCGCGCGGTGATTTCAAATCCGAAAGTGATTCTCGCGGACGAGCCCACCGGCAACCTTCACACGAGTCAGGGCAAGGAGATCATGGAGTTGTTCCGCAAGCTCAACGAAGCCGGGACCACGATCATCCAGGTCACGCACTCGGAAACCAACGCGTCGTACGGCAGCCGCATCATCCAGCTGCGCGACGGTTGGGTGGTGGAAGAGTAAGGACAGGGAAAAAGAAGAAGGAAGAAGGAAAAAGGAAAAGGGCAAGGTACTGTCGTACCTTGCCCTTTTCCTTCTTCCGTTTTCCTTTTTCCTTTTTTTACCAGCGCGGTTCCTTCCGGCGTCCTCCCGAGAAGTCCCCGTCGTCATAACTACGTCCACCGCCGCCGCCGCGGCCGCGGCCGCCGCCACCGCCGCCAAAGCCGCCTTCGGGCTTCGGCCTGGCTTCATTCACCACGAGCGCTCGCCCTTCCATCTGCTGTTCGTGGAACTCGTTGATCGCTTTTTGCGCGTCCTCGTCTGAGCCCATCTCCACGAAGGCGAAGCCGCGCGCACGGCCTGTCGCCATGTCGCGCATCACGCGTACGCTGTCGACCTTCCCCGCTCGACTGAACAGCTCGGTGAGCTGGTCCTCCGTGGCCGAATACGGAAGATTGCCGACGTAGAGTCTCCTGCCCATCCTGTCACCTACCCCTGCCTAGAAATTTGGACGCGCGAAAGTTTGTCAGGCGGTGCGCTCGCGCGCTCGGAACGGCACGCCCGCTGGGCAGCTCTCTCGAATTGCAGTGCGGAAGGATGTGGGCCTGCGCAGGGCAATCAGCGGGCTCCCAGTGCTCGCGAGTATATAGCAGAATGCATGCCGGTCCCTGGACACTGCAGAGCCCTCGCAAACCTCAGCAGTGAGCGTGTGCGGTCCTGCCACAATAGATGTCATGAATCATTCATCCCTACACTCGCGGCTGTTGATCGCCGCTGTGCTCGCGGCGCTCGCCGCGTGCCAGCCGGCCCGCGAGTACGAGCTGCGCGGACAAATTGTCGCCATCGATCGCGCGCAGCAGAAAGTCACGATCAAACATGACGACATTCGCGGCTTCATGCCCGGAATGACGATGCCTTTTTCAGTAAGACGAGCGGAACTGCTGGATGGTCGAACGCCCGGCGACCTGGTGCGCGCGACGCTGGTCGTCGAGGATTCGACAGCATACTTGCGCACCCTCGACGCCACAGGACATGCCCCGGTCACCGAGGCGCCGGCGGCGTTGCCGGCAATCCTCAACCCGGGTGACGTGGTCCCCAATGCGGCCTTCACCGATCAGGACGGTAAGGCCCGCTCGCTCGAAGACTGGAAGGGGCGCATACTGGCAGTGACGTTCATCTATACACGATGCCCTTTACCAGACTTCTGCCCGGCGATCGATCGGCGGTTCGCTGACGCGCAGAAGATGATTGTCAGCGACGAGGCCCTGCGCGGCGGCGTCCAGTTGCTGTCGGTGAGCTTCGACCCTGCGTTCGATACGCCGGCGGTGCTCACTGCGCATGCCCAGAGACTTGTCGCGGATCGATCAGTCTGGACGTTTGTGACGGGGCCACGTGAGGACGTCGCGCGCTTCGGCTCACAGGTCGGCATGACCCTGCTGACCGATGCCAGCAACGCCCCAGAGATCGTGCACAACCTGAGGACCGCGATCATCGACGCAGACGGCCGACTCGTCACCATACTTCATGGCACGGACTGGTCGTCCGCTGATCTCGTCGCCGAATTGAAGAAGGCCCGCGGCGTCCGGAGCCACGTTGCCGGGCGGTGACGCGCCGCCGCGCTCGGCGTTCACCGCAGTCGAGCGTCGACTGATTCAGCGCCTGTCGACGCCGTCCGCGGTGCAGCGATATCTCAACGCGCTGCCCTACAACACCGAGCCGCCGCCCGGCCGCGCCACGCTGCGAAGCTTCCGCGGCGTCGTCCGTCACGGGACGGCGCATTGCCTCGAGGCGGCGCTGTCGAGCGCCGTGATCCTCGAGCAGCATGGCTACCGGCCACTCGTTCTGAGCTTCGAGTCGATCGACGAATTGGACCACGTGATCTTCGTCTACAAAGAGCGAGGACGATGGGGATCGGTGGCGCGATCTCGCGACCCAGGGCTGCACGGCCGGCGGCCGGTGTTTTTCTCGCCGCGGGCGCTGGCGAGAAGCTACATCGATCCGTACGTGGACTTCACCGGGAGAGTCACAGGCTACGCAGTCGTGGATCTGCGTTGTCTCGGCACGTACGACTGGCGGCTGTCTGAGACCAACGTGTGGAAAGTCGAGCGGATGCTCCTCGCCTATCCTCATCGTTCGCTGGCCAGCTCGGATCGCTACATCGATCGCTTGCGGCGGCGATACGTGGAGCACATGCGTCGCACCGGCAACAAGAAGCCGCTCTACTATCGCGGGCGGGAGCGCTGGTCAGACGTGCCGGACGAGTTCCTGTAACGTTGCCCTCTGCCGTCTGCCGTCTGCCTTGCATTAATCAAGGTCAAAGTCGCGCGTGGGCTTCGTGATCGGCTCCTGATTGGCCTGGCGCAGCGCTTCTTCGAACCGCTTGGACAAGGCATCGCCGCGATTGCGCTCGTCGTTCACCGACTGCTGGAAGAGCGCTTCGCGCCGCGCCGCTTCCGCGGCGAGAATGCGTTCAGCCTCGGACAGCTCCGGCCGATCGCCGCGCACCGGCTCGACGTGCCGGACCACGCGGCGGAGATTCGTGTCCACCACGAGCGTCGCCTGACAGCACGGGCAAGGCGTTTCGAATTCAGATTTCAAAGTCATGGTCGTACCCCGAGTCGCGAGTGCGCTGGCTGCGCATTCGTGTAATCTGCGGCTTATCTTGTCCGTGTAATCCGCGACGTATCTTGTTATCCGTGTAATCCGCGACCTATCTCGTTATCCGTGTAATCCGCGGCCTATTTTGGTGGATCGGCTCCCCACGTGAGCGTCACGGCTTTCCCATCCGCGGCACGCGCGCTGACCTCTATTTTGAAGACGCTCTGACGGCCGCGATCGAACCTCTGACCGAACCCGGTCTGAAACTGGCTCAACGGCGCGTTCAAGCGGCCGCCAGGGGCCAGCACGGGCGCTCCGCCACTGAAGTGATGATTGACGGTAATGCGCACGTTGCGCCACTCCTGATCCGTTTGGTTCTCAACGGTAATCATGCCTTCGTCGACGACGATCGCGTCTCGCGGAGCCGAGCAGGCTCCCGCGATCATCGCGAGGATCGCCAAGACCGTCAGCGCGTTGCACGTGCGACCGAGGCGGCACGGAAGACGCATCTCACGGCTCACGCGACTATGATATTCGCAATGCGCGGAATCGACCATTCCCGGCACGCCTCTTGCCGCTGATGTTCTGGTTGTCCGTTGCCGGCGCAGTTTTCCTGGTCTGGCTCATTGCCGTTTTCCTGTTCACGCCTGGCATCAACTACCACCTGAGCCGCAGGACGTCGATTCACGACGCCAACTTTCTCTACACGATTCAGTCAACCTGCCAGGCGGCGCTGCATCACGGCAATGACGTCCAGATTTTCACTAACGCGCCCGAGTTCTACCCGGCGATGCTCGAGGCCATCCGCGCGGCGACTGAATCGGTCAACATGGAGCTGTACATCTTTCAGCCTGGAAAGATCGCCGATCAGTTCATCAGCGCGTTATCCGATCGGGCCCGACACGGTGTGAACGTCACGATCGTCGTTGACGCGATCGGCAGTTTCAGCCTGTGGGGCCGGCCGGTGCAACGGCTGCGCAAAGCGGGCTGCCGCATCGCGTCGTATCAGCGCCTGCGCTGGTACTCGCTCGCACGCCTCAACAACCGCACCCACCGTGAACTGCTCATCGTCGATGGCCGCGTCGCGTTCGTGGGCGGCGCGGGGATCGCGGACTGGTGGGGATTCCCTGGAAACTACCAGCGGCCGTGGCGCGACACCATGGCGCGCATCGAAGGGCCGGTTGTCGCGGCGCTACAGGGTGTCGCCGCGGAGAACTGGCTGGAGTGCTGTGGCGAGATCCTGACGGGGCCCGCGTACTTTCCGGATCTCACCTCGCGCGGGCACACGACCGCGTTCGTCGTGAAAAGCTCGCCGTCGGATCGCGCGACGGCGTCTCGCGTAACCTTCCAGCTGCTGATGGAAGCCGCCGATCATCACGTCCGCATCAGCACCCCGTACTTTCTGCCGGATCGCGCGCTGCGCCGTGCGCTCGTCGAGATCGCGAGGCGGGGCGTGATCGTCACGATCATCGTGCCCGGTCCTCATACCGATCAGCGATGGGTCCGCTTGGCCAGCCGCCGCATGTGGGGCACGCTGCTCGATGCGGGCGTCAAGATCTTTGAGTATCGCGACACGATGATGCACACGAAAGTTCTGATCGTCGATGGCACGTGGGCGGTGCTCGGGACGACCAATCTGGACAACCGGTCGTTCGAGCACAACGACGAAGTCAATCTCGCCATGCTCGATCGCGATGTCGCCGCGAGACTGCTCGTCGACTATCAACGCGACATGATCGACAGCGATGAGATCTCGCTCGACACCTGGCGGCGCCGGCCGCTGCTCGAAAAGATCGTCGGCCCGTTCGTCTGGATCCTGGAGCGGCAGCAATGACGGACACGCGAGGGAGCGGGAGTCGCGTCGACTTGCGGATCGCGACGTATAACATTCATCGGGGGCGCGGCATGGATCGGCGTGTGATGCCGGGGCGCATTGCCGACGTCCTCCGCGAGATCGACGCGGACGTGATCGCCCTGCAGGAAGTGATCGGGGCGGGGCCAGAGGGTGCAGGTCAGGCGGAGGCGATCGGCGCGGCGCTCGGCATGGGTTGGATCATGGCGCCCGTACGCCACCTTCGTCGTCACCTGTTCGGCAACGTCGTGCTCAGCCGCTTTCCGATTCTGAATCACGCGCAGTACGACTTGTCGTGGAGAACCTGCGAACCACGCGGGTGCCAGCGCGCCGATCTCGAGCTGGGAAGTGGGCGCGTGCTCCACGTGTACAACGTCCATCTCGGGACGGCCGTCCTCGAACGCCGCTATCAGGCACCGCGGCTGGCCTCGTTCGTCCACGACCATCGCGTCACCGGTCCGAAGATCATTCTCGGAGATTTCAACGAGTGGATGCGCGGACTGGCCACGCAGACACTGAGCTCGCTGTTTCAGAGCATCGACCTCCAGCCCCATCTTCGGCGCCGCCGCACGTATCCGGGCATCTTCCCCGTCGTGCATCTCGACCACATCTATTACGAAGGTCAGGTGGAGGTGCGCAGCGTGGAACTCCCCCGAACTCGTCGGGCCCTGATTGCCTCGGATCACCTGCCGTTGGTGGCCAATCTGACGATCCGGTTCTAGGCGGGGGGTCCCGCGAACCTTGCCTCCCCTCCCCTCGTATCCCATATTGACGAGTATGCTTTCAAAGTGATATCACTTTGACATCGTCTTACTGAGGAGGTCCGTCCATGATTCGCGAACGTGAGGCCGCCACCCTGCCCGGTCTGCCCGTTCTGCTGTTGCTGTCGATTGCCCTGGGGTTAACCGTGTACGCCCTCATCGCCCAGCTGTTCGGCGAGAGCGCCGGCGCCATCGTCAGCCAAGCCCTGCTGTGCGTCCTCTGGTGCTTCCTGATGATCGGCGTGTTCGTCGTCAATCCCAACGAAGGACGCGTCATGCAGTTCTTCGGCGACTACGTCGGCACGGTGAAGACGGCCGGGCTCCGTTGGGCGAATCCGTTCTATACCAAGAAGCGGATCTCGCTCCGCGTGCGCAACTTCGAGAGCGCGCGCCTCAAGGTCAACGATCACGAAGGCAACCCCATCGAAATTGCCGCGGTCGTGGTGTGGCGCGTCGTCGACACTGCGGAAGCGGTGTTCGAAGTGGACGACTATCAGAACTTCGTGAAGGTCCAGACCGAAGCCGCGGTCCGTAATCTGGCGACGAGCTACAAGTACGACGCGCATGAAGAGGATCAGATGTCGCTGCGTGGCAACACCGCGGAAGTTGCCGAGCATCTGAAGAAGGAGATTCAGGACCGCCTGGCCAAGGCCGGCGTCGAGGTGCTCGAGGCGCGGATCAGCCACTTGGCGTACGCGCCGGAGATCGCGCAGGCCATGTTGCAGCGCCAGCAAGCCGGGGCCATCATCGCCGCGCGTCAGCGGATCGTCGAAGGCGCGGTGGGCATGGTGCAAATGGCGCTCGCGATGCTCTCGCAGCGCGAGATCCTCGAACTGGACAACGAACGCAAGGCCGCAATGGTCAGCAATCTGCTGGTGGTGTTGTGCGGTGAACGGTCCACCCAGCCGGTCATCAACACGGGCACCATCTATCAATAACCGCCGTGGCTGAGCGGAAGCCCTTTCTGCTCCGGATCGACCGGGAGGTACTCGAGGCCGTTCAGCGCTGGGCGGATGATGAACTGCGCAGCCTGAACGGCCAGATCGAATTCATCGTGCGACGGGCGTTGAAGGAAGCCGGACGGGGCGAGACGGAAAAACCCAAACCGCGCAACTGAGTCAGTACGCGCGAGCGACTTAGGACTCTTCGTACTCTTCTTCGTTTGGTGGAACCAGGCGCGTGGATGGACGGAGCGCCTCGCGATAGTCGAAGAGCGGCAGGTCGCGCACGTGCAGGCTCAGAGCGCAGGTTGCGCCCTTCGCATCGATCACGACCGTGACCGGGCTGCCTTCGACGCCGTCGCGGAAGCTGATCCGGCATCCGCAGGCCAAGCGCGCGTGCGTGAATCCCTTCAACATCGTTGGTCGATCATACTACAGGAGCGCTTTGATCTCCTGTTCGAACTCCTCCTTCGTCGCCGGACCGATGTGCCGGGCACACACCGAACCGTCGCGACCGACGATCACGGAAATTGGATAGCCGAAGATGGGGCCGTAGGCGTCGAGCAGTTCCTGTTCGTCGCGACCAACGAACACTGGATAGTTGATCTTCCACTCCTTCGAAAACGCCCGCAGCGTTTCGGCGTCGTCGTCAGCGGAGATGCCAAGGATCACGAAGCCTTTGTCTTTATACTCATCGTAGAGCGCGATGAGCCCTGGCAGCTCGGTCTTGCAGGGACCGCACCACGTCGCCCAGAAATTGACCAGCAGCACCTTGCCTTTGTAGTCGGCGAGGTTGACGGTGGCGCCGTTCATGTCCTTGATCTTGAAACCGAGATTGGCCTGGCTCTCCGCCTTGCACGACGGCGTGCCGCGCTCGGAGGTTTTCGCGGGGTCGATCTTGACGGGGGTTGATCGGCCCATCATGCTCGACACGGTCAAGACGCCCAGGCCAATCGCAGCCACTCCGGCAATGATCCATCGGTTATTCATCGATCGTCCTCGTCACCTTCTTCTCGCAGTTTGGCTCGTAGCTATTCTGCAGTGGTTTGCACGTACTTCGCGACGTGTTCGACATCCGTCGGTCGTCCGCGCGCGACCACTGCGTATGTCCGGCCGCCCTTGGACCACATGACCGCCTTCTGCCCGAAGCGCTCGACCAGGTGCGGCACAGGCCCGATGTGCTTCCGATCGCTGTTGAGCACGAACACCGACAGCGGCTGGCCCTTCCACTTGTACATGAGGTGCGCCGTGAGGCCTTCAGTCGAAATGCACCGGCGCAACCCCGTGAACTGAAGATCTTCCGCCGTGGCGCTCTCCGGAACTTTCAGGTCCCAGCCACGCAACGCGGCCCAGTCGCGAGCCATCGCGCGCGGGTCTGGCAGGATCGTCGGCTCAGGCGAAAACTCGAAGCACTTGACGTGATCGGCAACGAGTTGCGCGGCCAGCGCCTCTGTGCCGCCTTTCAGGCCATAGAGAAACACCCCGCCGACCGCGAGCAGCAGCGTCGCGGCCAGCGACAACGGCACCCACGCGGCGCGCCGCAGCATCGACCGCGCCGCCGCAGGTTGAGGCGGCGGCACGCTCGCCGGGCGCGTCGCTTGACATCGCTTCTTGAGCTCTGAGGACGCGTGGCATCGTAGGCGTTCGCGGCACGTCGCAAGGGCTTCCCTGGCGTAGCGCTCCGCGATGAGGCGATCGCGGCAAGGTGAACACGCCTGCACGTGCGCGTCGACGGCCGAGCGATCGGCATCGCTCGCTTCGCCATCGACATATGGCGTGAACAATGGTTCGAGGTTGCTGCAGTCAGCCATCGTTATCCGGCCTTTGCCGCCGCACTCGTCCGCTTCTGTGAAAGCCTGTCGTGCAGCATCTTCCGTCCTCGTGAAATTCGCGACATCACGGTGCCGATCGGTACTTCCAGAATCCTTGCGATCTCCGCGTACGCGAACTCCTCGACGTCCCGAAGCCAGACAGCCTGCCGGAAGGCGTCGGGCAGCGCGTCGAGCGCCGCCTGCAGGTCGACATCGAGTGACGCTCGCGACAGCAGCTGCTCGGGCGTACGGTCATCGCCGGCCACATCCGCCGCCAGTTCCACGGTTTCGCTGTTGACGTCTACCGGGTTACGGCCGTCGTGCCTCCGCATGTTGCGGAACGTGTTGTGGAGGATCGTGAACAGCCAGGCCTTGAGGTTCGTGCCGCGCTCGAATTGCTTCGACGCGCGAAACGCCTTCAGGTAGGTATCCTGGACGAGGTCCTCCGCATCCTGGGGCTTTCGCGTCAGCCGCAGCGCCGTGCCGTAAAGCCCGTCGATGTAGGACAAGGCTTCATCAGCGAACGCACTGTCGTAGTCCGCGCCGCCGGCTCCGGAAGAGCCGGTTCCCGTCGGGCTGGGACGTCGGCCAAAGACCATGAAGTCGAGACACCGTTACGCCCCGTGAACAGAACCCTCCGGGGCGCCTGTTTATTCCGCAATTGTACTCAATGACGGACGCCAGCCGTTCGCACTGGAGGACACATCCGGCGGACCTCACCGAATTGCCCCACAAACACGCGAGTTGTCGCGGGCACCGGGCTTGCTCGGGGGCGCGCGAGACCACCGCACGATCGGGCCATCCCCCGACCGTCATCATCAACGGGGACCTCACCGTTGCGGCAACCGTCCTAGCTACAGTAACATCGGCGCGAGCCGGCCTTCCGCTGCCTTTTCCGAGGTGAACCCATGTGCACTACACCGTGCACGCGCACGACACGCGTCGCCACGATGGCGGCCACAGTTTTACTGACCCTGGCGTTTATCGCGGGAACGGCCCCTCATGCGGCCGCGCAGGTGACGACGCACGAGGCTTCGCTGCAAACGTCGTCGCTGCAGACCGGATACATTCCGTATTACGGCAAGAACAAGATTCGCTACAACAACTTCAAGTGGCACATCTACACCACTGATCATTTCGAGGTCTACTACTACCCCGAAATCGAGAAGCACCTCGAACGCGTCGTCAGCTACGCCGAGAGCGCGTATCAGCAGGTCAGCTCGGACCTGAAGCACGACCTCGCGTTCAAGGTCCCGCTGATGATTTACAAGACGCAGAGCGAGTTCCAGCAGCAGAACGTCGAACCGTCCGAGCTGCCGGAAGGCGTCCTCGCGTTCGCCGAACCGTATCGCGATCGCATGGTGCTCCCGATCGACGAGCCGGACGATGCGCTGTATCGGCTGATCACGCACGAGCTGACCCACATCTTCGAGTTCGACATCATTCCGCGATCGCTGCTGCGTCGCGGTCTCCCGCTCTGGGTCGACGAAGGGCTGTCCGAATACATGACCAGCCACTGGAACGCGTTCGACCTGATGACGGTGCGTGATGCCGCCATCGCCGACACGATCCCGCCGATGAGCGACTTCCAGGGCGTGGCCTTCGTGGACGGCCGGTTGCCCTATAACCTTGGCCACGCGGCATTCGAGTTCATCGAGTCCAGGTGGGGCAAGGAAGGGATCCGGCAGTTCCTCTTCGCGCTGCGCAAGAACGTGATCGGCGGCGGTGAGAGCGCCTACGAAGAAGCATTCCGTCTCCGTGCGGAAGAGTTCGACGAGCAGTTCGAGAAGTACCTGAAAGATCGCTTCAAGCCGTTCCGCGACAAGGAGCGGCCGGCCGACTATGGCCGCGACCTCGCGCCCAAGCGCCAGAAGACGCCGTACGTGAGCGTCGTCTCGATCGAGCCCTCGCCGTCCGGTGACTTGCTGGCCGTTGCGGCCGGCAATCGCAAGGATCAGGAGCTCGACATCATCCTGTTGTCGACCAAGGACAGCAAGGTGATCCAGAACCTCACCGGAGGGTTCAACAAGGATCGCGGGTACGAATACATCGCGACGCCGGGCGGTTTCCGCAACAACGCCGTCCCCTGGATTTCCTGGGCCCCGGCCGGCGACCGTGTCGCCTATTTCGCGCGCACGGAAAAGATGAAGACGCTGATCATGCAGAACGTGGTCAGTGGCAAGGTCGATCGACGGATCGAGCTGAAGACGGTCGACATGCCCGAGTCACCCGACATCAGCCCGGACGGCAAGGAAGTCGCGTTCTCAGGGTTGTCCGGCGCCACCGGCGACATCTTCATCGTCAATCTCGACAGCGCCGAGGTTCGCAACGTTACCAACGATGCCTTCGGCGACTTCGCTCCAACGTGGTCGCCCGACGGCAAGTCGATCGTGTATCTCGCTCGCGTCAGCGGCAACGACAAGCTGTTCATGCTCGACGTCGCCTCCGGAAAGAAAACCCAGATCACCTTCGGCACGCACGACGACGGCGGCGCCCAGTTCGTCGACGATGACACGCTGGTGTTTCCGTCGACGGCAATCAACCCCAATCAGCCGATCGAAGCGGAAGTGGCGCGCAACGGGAACATCTTCAACATCTGGACGCTGAACCTGAAGACGAAAGAGCTGAAGCAGTTCACCGATACGCTGACCGCGAACACCTCGCCGATCGTGCTCCGCGACACCAAGCCAGCGAAGATCGGCTTCGTCACGTACTACAAGGGCGAATATGGCATCCATGTGCTGACGCGCGAGGAACCGCTGCACACGGTCGCCTCCGAGGACTTCGGCGACGCATCGGCCGGGCCGCCAATCGGCTTCCAGCCGCCGATGACCCACACGATCGTCGATGCGAACAAGCGCAAGAAGGGCGCGTTCGAGAAGCTGTTCCTCGAGGGCCGTCCGCCCGTCGCGGTTGGCGTCACGAGCGGTGGCGATCTCTTCGGCGGCACTCAGGTGACGTTCACCGACGTCCTGGGCGACAAACAGTTCAACCTGTTCATCGCGTCGGTCTCCCAGTACCGCACGATGTCGTTCTCGTACATCAACTTGTCGCGCCGCATGCAATACGCCGTGCAGGCGTATTCGCAGACCGAGTTCTTCTACGGCTACGACCCCTACGCACTCTACGGGATTGAGTACGGCTACATCGATCGGGACACGGCGCTGGCTACGCAGTCGGCGCGCGGCGGCACGTTGACGGCGATCTATCCGTTGAACCGCTACACGCGCCTCGAAATGTCCGGCGGATTCCTGCAGTTCAAGCAGGAATACAACGAGCAGGCGTTGCAGGACGTCGCGAACGACTACCAGCAGGACACCTACGGCCGCTTGCTCTTCTCGAACGGGCAGTTCGCGCCGCTGCGTATGAGCCTGGTCCGCGAAACGACGATCTTCCGCGAGTACGGCCCGCTCGCCGGCCACACCATGTATCTCGGCTACGAGTACGCGCCAAGCTGGGGCGACCTGCTTTCGAGAAGGACTGTGGACGTCGACGCGCGCTACTACCTGCGGCTCGCGACGAACGGCGTCCTCGCCCTGCGCGCGCGCGGCTATAAGAGCTGGGGCGAGTATCCCGGGTACCTCTATTTCGGCGGCAACTCGGAGATGCGCGGCTACGACTACCTGTCCTTCCTGGGCAACAAGGGGTTCTTCACGAACGCCGAACTGCGCTTCCCGATCATCGAAGCCGCCCTCACGCCCATTGGCGTCGTCGGTGGACTCCGCGGCGTGTTCTTCGCCAACTTCGGGTCGGCGGCCTACGAGGGGCTTCCCTACAAGGTTTGGGACAACAACTCGATAACGGTGGAACCGCTGTTGGGATACGTCTTCGATCCATCGTCGCCAAGCGGATACACCCCGGTCTACGGCCCTGCGCGCACCGCGTCAGGATTCAAGCTGGTCGACAGCCGGGCCTCGTACGGGATCGGCCTGGAAACGTTCGCCCTCGGCTTCCCGATTCACTTCGACTGGTCGTGGCGGACCCTGATGAACCGGGATTGGGAAGATATCCAATTCGCTTATCCAGCGCTGCTCGACGGGCTCCAGGGCCCGAACGCTGGAAGCACGTGGTTCCGGCGGGCGCGATTCAGCGTGTGGATCGGGTACGATTTTTAAACGCGGATTGTTAGAAGAAGACGCGGATTACGCGGATCACGACAAGACGCGGATCGCGCGGATCATGTGGATCAAAGGGACAAGACGCGGATCGCGCAGATCAGTGATCAAAAGGACAAGACGCGGATCGCGCGGATCAGTGGATCAAAAGGACAAGACGCGGATCGCGCGGATCAGTGGATCAAAAGGACAAGACGCGGATCGCGCGGATCATGTGGATCAAAAGGACAGACGCGGATCGCGCAGATCATGTGGATCAATAGGACAGACGCGGATCGCGTAGATCATGTGGATCAATAGGACAGACGCGGATCGCGCAGATCATGTGGATCAATAGGACAGACGCGCATCACGCGGATCACACAACAGGCGTGGATCGATTAGCGCGGCACCCACGGACACTCGGAAGCTAAAATCGGCGTAACCAAGGCACATCACATCAGCGACCGTGAAGCCTCCGAAACGCAACTGCACTGACCTCGTGGGCCTCCTGGCGGATTTCGTGGAGCACCATCTTCCGCCAGAGGTCCACGCTCAACTCGAGCGTCACCTCTCGCAGTGTCCGCGCTGCGTCGCGCAGCTGAAAACCTACCAGTCAACGATCTCGCTGCTCCGCTCGATCCGGGAGGAAGATCTGCCCGCAGAGCTGCGCTGGACGTTGAAAGCATTTATCGACAAAAACTGTTCGAATTGATCCCGGGGGACTTCGTCCCCCGGCCCCCCTTACACGCTCGCTCGCGGGGGCCCCGCCGCCCCGCTCCGCTCGCGTGGCTCGCTCGCGGTGCTCGCTCGCGCTACAGGGGCAGTGAGAAATCGGCTACCGGCCAGCGGAGAGCGGTCAGCGGACCGCGGGACCTATCGCGTGAGTTGCTCGCGCGCTTTGAGCCGCTCAGCCCGACGCACTTCGGCGGCGGCGGCGCGCTGGCGCTCCTCATCGGTTTCGAGAATCAGGCCAGGGATGGGCGAGCGTTTCCCGTCGCGATCGGTCGCGACGAACGTCAGGAACGCGCGGCTGGTGAGGCGACGGATCCCGGTGAGTGTCTCCTCCGAGAAGACTTCGACTTCCACTTCGAGGGACGTGCTCCACGCCGCAGTGACGCACGCCTTGAGGATGATGAGATCGCCAACCTTGATGGGATGGAGAAACTGCAGGCCGTCAACAGCGGCGGTCACGAGGAGGCTTCGGGTGTGACGATGGCCGGCGATCGCGCCGGCGATGTCGATGAGGTGCATGACCGTGCCGCCCAGGATGAACCCGAGCGGGTTCGCATCGTTGGGCAGCACGACTTGCACCATCTCCGTCGCGCTTTCCGAGGCGCGTTTGGGAGGCGGCGTCACTTCTGGTAATACTGGGCGTTCAGCGGGATGTAGTTCTTCCACTTCTCCGGCGTCTCGTCGAGCGCGAAGATCGCCTCGACGGGACACGCCGGAACGCAGGCGCCGCAATCTATGCACTCATCGGGATGGATATAGAGCATCTCGGTCGATTCGAACTCGGGCTCGTCCTTCCGCGGATGAATGCAGTCGACCGGGCACACGTCCACGCAGGCGGTGTCCTTGGTCCCGATGCACGGTTCAGTGATGATATACGCCAACTAATCCTCCACCAGCTGCCAGCTTTCCGGCCAGAGCTTCCAGCGTCTATTGGATCTTCACGCGGCCGGCAAAGCCGTCCGCGTAGCCGTGATAATGCGTGATCCCGGGCTCAGGGTAACACCAACAGTAATAGCCGACTCCGTTGTCGAAATCGACGAGCCACGGGCCCTTCGGCTCGGCGCCGAGCGTCTGCAGCTCGTCCGCCCAGCGGTCCACCACCTCGCGCAGCGCGGCCGCGAGCGCCGCGTGCTCGGGATCGTCCTCAGCCACGCCGTGCAGCTGAACGGCCAGCGATTCAGCCCGCCGGACGGCGTCGGCGGTCATCGCCTTCACCCGCGGCAACAACGCCCGCGCCTGATCCAGCGAGAAGATCGGACGTTCCTCCGAGGCCGCCATCCTCACGATTATAATTGCCGTTCCCTCCGAGTGTGAAAATGTGCCGCGTTTTTGTGCTCCTCGCCTTCGCTGCGTTTCCCCTGGCCGCCGCGGCGCAATCGATCCCGTCTGGCCCGGTGAGCGCCTTTGACGGCCGGCTCGTCGTCGGGGCCGAAGTCGTTGCCAATATCGGCGACGTCGATGAGACCGCGTATTTCAACTACACGGATTACGAGCACAATACGCTTCGCCTCGTCCGCCTCGCCCTCGCCGCCAATTGGCGGCCGACCGAGCGCCTAGCGTTCGTCGGCGAAGTCCGCACCGAGGACTTCGGTCAACCGCGCGCCTACGCGGCATACCTTCGCGTCCGACCCTGGCTGCGGCACGCGCTCGACATTCAAGTCGGTCAGATCCCACCGTCGTTTGGTGCGTACGGCCGGCGTGGCTATCAAAGCACCGACAACGCCTTCATCGGATATCCCCTCGCCTATCAGTACCTGACCGCACTACGGCCGGACGCCGTCCCCGCGACGGCATTGGATCTGCTGACGATGAGGGCTCGTGGGTGGCGTACGACATATCCGGTCGGTTCGGCGGAAGCAGCACCCGGTGTGCCGCTGATTTCCGCGTTCAGATGGGACACGGGCGTCCAGGCGCACTGGGAAGGCGGCGCCGTCGACGTGACCGGCGGCGTCACGGTAGGGACGCTGTCCGATCCGCGCGTGGAGGACCACAACGACGGCAAGCAACTCTCGGGACGGCTCGGTCTGCGACCGTTTACTGGTCTGGTCGCTGGAGTGTCGGCGTCGCGTGGCGAGTTCATCGCGGACAACGTCAACACGCTCGTACCGAATTCTCCGGGATCGCACGCGCAGACGGCGTTCGGCGCCGACGCCGAATACTCCCGCGATCATTGGCTGGTGCGCGGCGAGTTAGTGTGGAGCCGCTGGAACATTCCGTTTGCCGCGACGCAAACCACGCAGGATCTCGATGCCCTTGGCGCGTGGGTGGAAGGCCGCTACCGCGTGACGCCGAGAATCGTGCTCGCCGGCCGGGCGGATCGGTTGACGTTTTCTCGCTTCGACGCCATCGCCGGGTTGCGGCCGACGTGGGACGCACCAGTGGAACGCTTCGAGGTCGACGCGGGATATTACCTGCAGCGCAACCTCGTGCTGCGCTTCGCGGTGCAATACAACGACCGGAACGGCGGGCGCGTTCGATCGCGCACGTACTTCTCCGGTCAGATCGCGTACTGGTTCTGATGCGCCTTCGTCTGCTGTTGCCCGTTCTGGTCCTCCTCGCGGCGTTCCATGCCGCGACAGAGACGCTGGTGTCGACCGCCGCCCCGAACGTGGCGATCCGCGGCCGGGTCGAGTTGCGTCAGGCGCCCGGGGACCTGACTCGCCGACCGAACGTGAGCGACGTTGCCATGCCACGCGGTCACGATCCGACCGATCGGCGGCGCAGCGTCGTGTATCTGGAGACGGCGCCGCGCGCCGCATTCGAGCAACGAGAGGACGTGCGGGTCAAGCTCGATCAGCGGAACGAAGCGTTCGTGCCGCACGTGCTGGCCATCGTCGCCGGAACGACGGTCGATTTCCCGAACAACGACAAGACGTACCACAACGTGTTCTCTCTGTCGCCCACCAAGCCGTTCGATCTCGGACGCTATGCGGCGGGCCACTCCAAGTCGATCCGCTTCGATCGGCCGGGCATCGTTCGCGTCTTCTGCGACATTCACTCGCATATGAGCGCCTTCATCCTCGTGTTCGCGCATCGACATTTCACGGTCACGGACGAAGAAGGCCGCTATCGGCTCGACAACGTGCCGCCCGGCACCTACACGGTGGTGGCGTGGAACGAGTCGGCTGCGACAGAGTCGCGGCGCGTCGTGGTCGGCGAATCGGGCGATGTCGAAGCAAACTTTCTGCTGGGCCGGCGATGACGCCTTTCAGCTCGCTGACCAACCGGATTTTCTTCGGAAGCGCGCTGCTGGCGGTGGCGTCGATCGCCATCGCCATCTACAACGTGAACGTCGCCGTCAGCAACCAGGCCGAGCAGGAGCTGCGGCGCGGCCTCGACGAAGCCGGAACGATCATCGAAGAGTACCGCCGCGTGCTCGTCGACCACTTCACGCGGGAGGCCCGGCTCATCGCCGATCTCCCGCGCTTCAAGGCGACGGTCGACCTCAACGATCCCAAGACCGTGCAGCCGCTCGCGCTCGAATACCAGCGGCAGCTTGGCGCGGATCTCATGCTCGTCACGGGACGGCATGGCCAGACGCTTGCCGAACTGGTGTCGGCCGAGTCCGCGACCGAAACATTTGCGGCAATGCCGGGCATCAAGGCGGCGTTCGGCGGTCAAGAAACGAGCTACTTCTGGCCCCACAAAGGCGGGATCCTGCAGGTTGTCAGCGTACCGATCTGGATTGACCCTCAACAGCCCGAGATCTTCGGCACGTTGAGCATCGGCTTCAGCCTCGACAACGCCGCGGCTTACCGGTTTCAATCGCTGACCAACAGCGACATCGCGTTCGGGATCGACGGGAACGTGAGAGCGTCAACACTGCCGACTGACGTGTGGCCGGCTTTGGCACCACTCCTGGCCCGCGATCATCTGTGGGAACGCGTATCGCTCGGCAACGAGGAGTACATCGCCAAAACACGATCGCTCTCTGCCCAGGCCGCGAACGACGTCGACCGCAAGGCGGCGGACGCCATCGACACCAGCCGGGCAAAGACGATCGTTCTTCGATCGCGGACGCAGCGACTCGGCTTCCTGAATCCTCTGCATCGAAGCCTGGCTGTGATCGCCGTCGTCGCGGTCCTGGCTGCGACGCTGCTCAGCTACGCCATTGCCAGGACCGTCACGCGGCCACTCGGCGCCATCACCGCGACCATGCGCGAGATGGCCGCAACCGGCGACCTCACCCGCCGCATCGACGCGCCGCCCGGCGGCGCGATGTGGGAAGACGAAGATGCGCGCCTTCTGGCGACAACGTTCAACACGATGACCGACTCGATCGCACGCTTTCAGCGCGAGGCGGCGCAGCGGGAACGGCTCTCGTCGCTCGGCCGGCTGTCGACCGTCGTCGCCCACGAAATCCGCAACCCGCTCATGATCATCAGGACCGCGCTGCGGTCTCTTCGCGCCCCACACCTGAATCCCGAAGAGGTGCGCGCGGCGGTGACCGACATCGACGAGGAGACCGCCCGGCTGAATCGGCTGGTCACAGAGGTTCTGGATTTCGCCAAACCCATCAAGTTCGAGCGCGCGCCCACGGACCTGAACACCATCTGCGAGGATGCGGCGCGAGCCGTCGAATCCGACGCGGCGACCATCCCGATTCGCCTCGATCTCGATCCGAGCCTTGGGATGGTCGTCAC
>Ga0075430_100001244_pt1 | contig 20493 bp, 23 predicted proteins | sample RhiMetdeltSRZDD4_FD_75294 | JGI IMG/M metagenome (GOLD analysis project Ga0075430, IMG submission 75294) | Populus rhizosphere microbial communities from Tennessee, USA - Rhizosphere MetaG P. deltoides SRZDD4 | ecosystem: Host-associated > Plants > Roots > Rhizosphere > Soil | place: USA... | reverse complement strand
CGTGGAGATCTTCCGCGGCTGCACCCGGGGCTGCCGGTTCTGCCAGGCCGGCATGATCACCCGGCCGGTGCGCGAGCGTTCGATCACCACGATCGGCGAGATGGTGCACGAGGGCCTGCAGCACTCCGGGTTCTCCGAGGTCGGCCTGCTGTCGCTGTCCAGCGCGGACCACTCCGAGATCGCCGATGTCGCGAAGGGCCTCGCCGACCGGTACGAGGGCACGAACGTCTCGCTGAGCCTGCCGTCCACGCGGGTCGACGCGTTCAACATCACGCTGGCCGAGGAGCTGTCCCGCAACGGCCGGCGAACCGGGCTGACGTTCGCTCCCGAGGGCGGCAGCGAGCGGATCCGCCGGGTCATCAACAAGATGGTGTCGGAGGAGGACCTCATCCGCACCGTCGTGACGGCGTACACGAACGGGTGGCGGAACGTGAAGCTGTACTTCATGTGCGGCCTGCCCACGGAGACCGATGACGATGTCGTGCAGATCGCCCGGCTGGCGCATGAGGTGATCCGGGCCGGTCGGGCAGCCACCGGCAGCCGGGACATCAGGTGCACGGTGTCGATCGGCGGCTTCGTCCCCAAGCCCCATACACCGTTCCAGTGGGCGGCGATGGCCACGCCCGAGACCATCGACGCCCGGTTGAAGATGCTCAAGCAAGCGATCAACGCCGACAAGTCGCTCGGCCGGGCCATCGGGTACCGGTACCACGACGGTCAGCCGTCCCTGATCGAGGGCCTGCTCGCCCGCGGGGACCGGCGGGTCGGCGCGGTCATCCGTCGGGTGTGGGAGGACGGCGGCCGGTTCGACGGCTGGTCGGAGCACTTCTCCTACGACCGCTGGGTGCGCGCGTGTGCCGAGGTCGGGGTGGACCTCGACTGGTTCACCACTCGGGAGCGGGACGAGCTCGAAGTCCTGCCCTGGGACCACCTCGACTCCGGCTTGGACAAGGACTGGCTCTGGCAGGACTGGCAGGACGCATTGTCCGAGTACGAGCAGGACGACTGTCGCTGGACGCCATGCTTCGACTGTGGCGTGTGTCCCGCGATGGATACCGAGATCCAGATCGGCCCCACCGGGCGCAAGCTCCTCCCACTTACGCCGGTCATCACCTGAGGAGCGGCACGATCAGCAGACGACAGCCGGAGGGCGGCCAGGCGCCCGTCGTCCAGCGGATCCGCATCCGGTACGCCAAACGCGGCCCGCTGCGGTTCACCTCGCATCGCGACTTCGCCCGGGCGTTCGAGCGCGCTCTGCGCCGGGCGAGCGTGCCCATCGCGTACTCGCAGGGCTTCACTCCGCACCCGAAGATCTCCTACGCGAGCGCGGCGCCGACCGGGGTCGCCAGCGAAGCGGAGTACCTGGAGATCGCCCTGCAGCGGTCGGCGGACCCGGCCTGGTTGCGCAAGGCGCTCGACGCGGCGCTCTCGCCCGGACTCGACATTCTCGATGTGGTCGAGGCCCACGGCGGTAGCCTCGCCGACCGCATCGACGCCTCCCATTGGCGGGTGGAACTGCCCGGGGTGGAACCGGGTGCGTTGCGCTTGGCGGTCAACGCGTTCGTGGAGGCGCCGGAGGTGCTCGTCGAGCGCCTGACGAAGCAGGGACGCCGGACCGTCGACGCCCGCGGGCCGGTGACCAAGATCGAGGTGTACGCGGGTGAAAGGGCACCTTCCGAGGTCGGGGAGGTACCGTGTGCGATACTGGACCTTGTCGTACGACAGGTCACCCCGTCCGTACGGCCCGATGACATCCTCTCCGGCCTCCGCGCGGTGGCCGACCTGGAGCCGCCGGTACCGCCCCGGGCGACCCGGCTGGCTCAGGGCACGTTGTCCGCGCAGGGGGAGATCATTGATCCGCTCGCTGCGGATCGGGGAGTCGTCGAGGAGCGCTAGCCGCCGGCGACGCGCTCGTAAGCAGACTTGGAGGTCTGCCTGACCAGATCACTGGTTGGGTGGACCGCCGGAAGACCCGTCCGGCATCCCTGCGTGGCTGCGAACTTCGCGCCCGGGGACGCCAGAACTGGAGAACGTCGGAGCATGCTCGACAACGAGCCCAATAGCGGTACCGCTCCCGAAGCGGACGCCACCGAGAGCGCTACGCCCACTCGGCGTAGGCGTACAACCACCACGCGGCGCGCCAGCACCGAGCCGGCGGCAGCGGAGACATCCGAGGCGACACCCGCCGAAGCGACCGAAGAGGCTAAACCGACCCGACGCCGTACCAAGGCGACGAAGGCGACCAAGGCCACTAAGGCCACCAAAGCGGCTCCGCCAGAGGAACCAGCCGAAGTCGGCGAGTCTGCGCAAACGACTACGGCGAAGAGAACTCGGCGGAAGAAGGCGGTACCTGCCGAAGTACCCCCAGAGGCCCCCGAACCGGTCGAAGCCGCACCGAGGAGTACCGCCGTACTCTTCATGCCTCCAGCGGAGAAGACCACGCCGAAGCCTGTCGCGGAGCCTGCGCCCGACGCGACCGAGGGGTCGGAAGCGGCCCGGACGCGCCGCCGCCGACCCCGGCGCACGGCGGAGGCCGCGGAGCCTGCGGCAGCGGCAGCGGCCGCGGCTGAACCCGAGGCAGCGGAAGCCGATGAGGACGACGACGACGAGACGCTCTCGGTCGCCGAGCGCCGCCGCCGGCGCCGTGGGCGTCGCGGGCGCGGGCGCGGGAAGGGCACCTTCGACGAGGACGACGAGGCCGTCCAGGCCGAGAAGGGCGACGAGCCGGAGGACGCCGCTCCGGCCGCGGACACGAGTGAGGCGCTGACACGCCGCCGTCGCCGCCGTCGCCGCCGCGGTGCCGGTGACGTGGACGCGGACGACGACGAGGGCGTGGTGACCGTCGTCAAGATCCGCGAGCCAAGGCGAGCGACGGACGAGGTACAGGGAGTGTCCGGCTCGACCCGGCTCGAGGCGAAGCGTCAGCGCCGGCGGGACGGTCGCGAACAGCGGCGCACCCGGCCGCCGATCCTCTCCGAGGCGGAGTTCCTGGCCCGCCGCGAGGCCGTCGATCGAGTGATGGTGGTCCGCCAGCGCGGCGACCGCACGCAGATCGCGGTTCTGGAGGACGGGGTGCTGGTCGAGCACTACGTCACGCGGGCCAGCGCGACCACGATGGCCGGAAATGTCTATCTCGGCAAGGTGCAGAACGTGCTGCCGAGCATGGAGGCGGCGTTCGTCGACATCGGCCGCGGCCGTAACGCGGTCCTCTACGCCGGCGAGGTGAACTGGGACGCCACCGGCCTGGAAGGCAAGGCGCGCTCGATCGAGCAGGCGCTCAAGTCGGGCGACTCGGTCATGGTCCAGGTGACCAAGGACCCCGTCGGGCACAAGGGCGCGCGGCTCACCAGCCATGTCGCGCTGTCCGGCCGGCACCTGGTCTACGTGCCGAACGGCAACGCCTCCGGAATCAGCCGCAAACTGCCCGACAACGAGCGCAAGCGGCTGCGGGACGTGCTGCGCACGCTGGTACCGGACGGCGCCGGCGTAATCGTGCGCACCGCCGCCGAGGGCGCGACCGAGGACGAGCTGGCCCGGGACGTCAAGCGACTGCAGGCTCAGTGGGACGACATCGCGACGAAGGCCGCCGAGGGCAGCCCGCCGATCCTGCTCTACGAGGAGCCCGATCTGGTGATCCGGGTCGTCCGGGACCTGTTCAACGAGGACTTCCGCGAGCTGGTGATCCAGGGCGACACGGCGTACAACATGGTCGAGTCGTACCTCCAGCACGTCTCGCCGGATCTGGTCGGCCGGCTGCGCCGGCACACCGGGGTGGCGGACGTGTTCGCCGACAAGCGTGTCGACGAGCAGATCCTCAAGGGTCTGGACCGCAAGGTATACCTGCCGTCCGGCGGCCACCTCGTCATAGACCGCACCGAGGCGATGACTGTCGTCGATGTCAACACCGGCAAGTACACCGGCGCCGGCGGCAACCTCGAGGAGACGGTCACCCGTAACAACCTCGAGGCGGCCGAGGAGATCGTGCGCCAGCTGCGGCTACGCGATCTAGGCGGCATCGTCGTCATCGACTTCATCGACATGGTGCTCGAGTCGAACCGGGAGCTGGTGCTCCGGCGGCTCACCGAGTGCCTGGGCCGCGACCGCACCAAGCACCAGGTCACCGAGATCACCTCGCTCGGTCTGGTCCAGATGACCCGCAAGCGCATCGGCCAGGGGCTGCTCGAGTCGTTCAGCGAGACCTGCGAGTTGTGCAAGGGACGCGGTCTGATCATCTACAACGAGCCGGTGGGCGACAAGCCGAAGGCGACCGGCGCGGCGGACAAGGTCAAGGCCGTTGCTTCGGCGCCGACCACCAGCTCCCGGCGCACTCGCAAGGCCGCCGCGAGCAAGGAGACCCAGGAGGCCGCTGACGAGGAGCCGGAGCCCGACCTGCCCGACCCGGTCGATACCGACGCCGCCGACGACCTGCTCGGCGAGGACGAGGAGGACATCGCGGTCGTGTCCAGCGGGCGCCGCCGGTCCCGCCGAGGCGGCTCCCGGCGCCGAACCCGACCATAAGTGGTTAGGCTGAGTTAGATCATGGTCCGGCCCCCCGGTCCGAAATCGGACAGAGGGGGACGCCCATGCTGGCTTCCGTCGCCGGGCTCGCCACGCTGCTGGCGCTGGGATTGGCCGCACCGGCCCAGCCGGTGACGCCATCGCCGAGCACGCCGTCCCCGACCTCCACGGTCGACAACACGCCCGAGATCTGCGTGACCAGCGCCCGGACCGTCCAGGACGGTCTGGAGAAGTTCGTCGCCCGGATGGAGGCGGTCAGCAGCTCCGCGGCGGGCGGCGACCTGGTCGCGGCGGACAAGGGCGTACAGGACGCGGGTACGCAACTCGTCGCGCTCGCCGCTGCCCTGCGGGTCGACGCCGCGCGGGCCACGTCGCCCAAGATCAGGACCACGCTGGGCGATCTCGCTACCGAGTTCGAGAAGCAGGGCAAGGCGCTGAACAGTCTGGCCGCGTTGCAAACCTTCGACATCAAGCGGATCGAGGTTTTGTCGAGCCAGATGGGGGTACTGTGCGGTGCGCCCAGCCCGTCGCCGACCCCGTCGGTGACTCCCACGCCGTCACCCACCAGGTGACGTTTACGACCTCGGGTCGCCGGCGTCGGGTTTGCGGCAGCCGCATAGGCTTCGCGAGTGCGACCATGCCGGTCGCGGGACCTGGGGGTGAACGGGGACGGTTCGTCTCTCTGCTCTGCCCAGGTCCGGACAAAAAACCCCCGAACGGTAAGGAATCAATGATGCGACGAATGCTCGCGCTCGCGGCCCTGGCCGCCGCGCTGCTGACCGCTGCCTGTTCCAACTCCGACAACACGGGCTCGGGTACGCCCACCTCCGCGCCCGCGACTTCCGCCGCCGCGGACAACACGAAGGAAGTGTGTGCGGCCGCCGAGAAGGCGATCACGGACGGCCAGCAGCAGTTCGCCACCGAGCTGCAGAAGGCGATGTCGGCGCAGGGCGCAGACCAGACCACCGCCATCCAGGCTCTCAAGACACTCTTCGGGCAGTGGGTCACGAGCCTACGTGCCGAGGCCGCGAAGGCTACCAACCCCGAACTCAAGACGGCGCTGACCACATTCTCGGACGAGCTGCAGAAGGCCGCGGACAACATCAACACGCCGCAGGACCTGCAGAACTTCGACATGGACAGCCCGGCCATGAAGTCCGCCAGCGACACCCTTGACCGCCTCTGCGGCTGACAGTCCCCCGGTTTGGGGCCGGCGGGCGCGATGACGTACTCTTGCCTGCGGCGCATTTCGTGTGCCCGTAGTCATGCGCGCCCGCCGGCCCCAAGCACGCTCGGCCGGGCCGCGGTCAGCGATCGTTACGACAGGAGTCCGCGTCCGATGTACGCCATCGTCAAGACCGGCGGCAAGCAGTACAAGGTCGCCGAGGGCGACGTGATCGAGGTCGAGAAGCTCGCGGGCGCCCCCGGAGACGAGGTGTCGCTGTCCGCGGTGCTCCTCGTCGACGGCGACGACCTGACGACGGACGCCGCGAAGCTGGCCAAGGTCGCCGTCACCGGCGAGGTCGTCGCACACACCAAGGGTCCGAAGATCCGGATTCACAAGTTCAAGAACAAGACCGGCTACCACAAGCGCCAGGGTCACCGCCAGCCGCTGACCCAGGTGAAGGTAACCGGCATCTCGACCGGGAAGTAGGTCCAGCAATGGCACACAAGAAGGGTGCGTCCAGCTCTCGGAACGGCCGTGACTCGCAGGCCAAGCGCCTCGGCGTCAAGCGGTACGGGGGCCAGCTGGTCAACGCCGGCGAGATCCTCATTCGGCAGCGCGGCACGAAGTTCCACCCCGGCGACCTGGTCGGCCGTGGTGGCGACGACACGCTGTTCGCGCTCGCGTACGGCCATGTGCAGTTCGGCACGAAGCGCGGCCGCAAGGTCGTCAACATCGTGCCGGCAGCGCAGTAAGTTTCGTTCTTCGATCAGGGCGCCCGTGAGCGGGCGCCCTGATTCGTGTGGAAGGTTGGAACCGTGACGACATTCGTCGACCGGGTCGTGCTGCACGTGCAGGCGGGCGACGGTGGCCACGGCTGTGTATCGATCTACCGGGAGAAGTTCAAGCCGTTCGGCGGTCCGGACGGCGGCAACGGCGGGCATGGCGGCGACGTCGTGCTGACCGTCGATTCCGGCGTACACACGCTTCTGGACTTCCATTTCCGGCCCAGGGTCAAGGCCGAGAACGGCAAGGGCGGGGCGGGCGGCAACCGGCACGGTGCCAAGGGATCGGACCTCGTACTGCGGGTGCCCGACGGCACGGTCGTGCAGAGCCCCACCGGAGACGTCATCGCCGACCTCGTCGGCGGCGGTACGACGTTCGTGCTCGCGCGCGGCGGGCGGGGTGGCCGCGGCAACGCCGCACTGGCCAACCCGCGCCGCAAGGCCCCCGGCTTCGCGGAGCTAGGCGAACCCGGTGAGCTGCTGGACGCGGTACTGGAGCTCAAGAGCGTCGCCGACGTCGGGCTGGTCGGCTTCCCCTCGGCGGGCAAGTCGTCGCTGATCTCCGTGCTGTCCGCCGCCCGGCCGAAGATCGCCGACTACCCGTTCACCACGCTCGTACCGAACCTCGGCGTCGTACGGGTTGACGACCACACGTTCACCGTGGCCGACGTACCGGGGCTGATCCCTGGTGCCTCGTCGGGCAAGGGCCTCGGGCTCGAGTTCCTGCGGCACATCGAACGCTGTGCGGTCCTCGTACACGTCGTCGACTGCGCCACGCTCGAGCCAGGGCGGGACCCGATCAGCGACATCGACGCGATCGAGGCCGAACTGTCGGCGTACGGCGGCCTGGCGGACCGGCCCCGGCTGGTCGCGCTGAACAAGGTGGATGTGCCCGATGGCCGGGAACTGGCCGAGTTGGTGCGGCCCGATCTGGAGGCGCGCGGCCTGCCGGTGTACGAGGTCAGCGCCGCGACCCGGGAAGGGCTACGCGAGCTGACCTACGCGATCGCGTCGTTGGTCGAGGAGCACCGCGCGGCCGCGCCGCCGCCGGAGCCGACCCGGATCGTGCTGCGCCCGGTGGCGGTCGACGACGCCGGTTTCACGGTCGAGGTCTCGCGGGACGGAGTCTTCGTCGTCCACGGTCCGCGGCCCGAACGCTGGGTGCGGCAGACCAACTTCGACAACGAGGAAGCCGTCGGCTACCTGGCCGACCGGCTCGCCCGGCTCGGCGTCGAGGACGCGCTCGCCAAGGCCGGCGCGGAGCCGGGCAGTGTCGTGCGCATCGGTTCACGCGAATTCGACTGGCAGCCCACCGTGTACGCCGGCACCGATTTCACCCCCGGCAGCCGCGGTACCGACTACCGCCTCGACACGACCGAGCGGGTCGGAGCGGCAGAACGGAAGACGTTGCGCAAGGCCCGCCGGCAACGCCCCGAGGACGAGCCGGCGGACGATCTCATCGACGAGTGACGTACCTCGGGCTGAAGCGCGCGCCCGGCTATGCGAGGATTCCGGCATTACGGCGGTTACAACCAAGCTGCGCAAGGGACGGGAGGAGCCGAGCGTGGGTTGGCTGGGCAGGTGGCTGGGCCGAGGGCGCCGCTCACCGGACTCGTGGGCCGCGATACGCCCGCGGCTGCTGCCGGTGCTGCGCGGTGTCACGATGCCGGTCGGACACCCGTCGATGAAGCCACCTCTGCGCCGTTCCGCGATGCCGTTCCTGGCCGAGATGGTCGTGATCGACCAGCCATCATCGATGATCTATCTGGGTTCGGACCGGCCACGCAACTGGGGAGTACCTCCCGAGGAGGTCTTCGCGGTCGCCCGGCGTAATCTCGCGGCCCGGCTACGCCCACCGGACGGCCCGCCGCCGGAAGGGCCCGTGATGCTCCGGTTCGTCGACGACGGTGATGCGTACTGGACGTCCTGCCTGCTGCTCGACGGCTGGCTCGCGGGGTTGGCGGACCGGGTGGACGGGCGGCCCGTCGCGTTCGTACCGGACCGGTCGAGCCTCATCGTCGTGGCGGACCGGTCGCAGGCGCTGGAGAGCCTGTTCGAGATGGTCGAGTCGGACTACCTGCGGGAGCCCCGAGCGATCTCACCGATGGCGTACGTCAGCGACGACAACGGCCGGACCGTGCCGTACGACGCGCCGCCTGGTCACCCGCTGCACCATCGCGTGCGGCGCGCGGAACGCATTCTGGGGGCGAGGGAGTACGCGCACCAGCGCGCGATGCTGTCCGGCCGGTACGCCGGTGCCGAGCTGGCCGAGCTGTCCCTGATGACGCCGGCCGATGGTTCCGTGTTCACGATGGCGGTCTGGCCCAGGGCGCGTAGCGTACTGCTGCCGCGGGCGGACTTCGTCTCGTTCGAGTCCGACTTCGGCGATCCGCCGTTCGTCGTACCGTGGCCGGAGGCTGTCGAGCACGCGTTGCTGCGCCCGACGGGCGGCGTGGAACCGGCGCGGTACCGCGTCGACGACTGGCCGGCCGAGCCGGCTCTCGGTACGCTGCGCGGCCTCTCTTTTCCGTCCATCTAGTAGAGTCCGATCGCTTCCTTGGCGCGGCGCACCGTCCGCGCGGCCCGTTCCCGTGCCCGCGTCGCGCCGTCGGCCAGGATCTCCCGTACGTAGTCCGGATCCTTGGCCAGATCGTCGAAGCGTTGCTGGATCGGCGATACGGTCGCGACGACCGAGTCGGCGACAGCGGACTTCAGCTCACCGTAGGAGTCGAACAGCCCGGCCAGCGCGGTAGGCGTGTCTTCGACACAGCCGGCGAGAATCTCCAGCAGGTTCGACACACCGGGCTTGGCCTCCGGGTCGTACCGGACCTCGGTACCGGTATCGGTGACCGCGCGCATCACCTTGCGCCGCAACACATCGGGTGGATCGAGCAGGAACAGAGTTCCACTGTGGACAGACGACGTCTTGCCCATCTTGGCGGTCGGATCGGACAGGTCCATGATGCGCGCGGCGGTCTGCGGGTGCTCGGCTCGCGGTACGACGAACGTCTCCCCGTACCGGCCGTTGAAGCGGTTAGCCACGGCGCGCGCGAGCTCGACGTGCTGGTCCTGATCGTCGCCGACCGGTACCACGTCGGTGTCGTGCAGCAGGATGTCGGCGGCCATCAGGACGGGGTACGTGAGCAGGCTCAGCCGTACCTGGGCGCCCGCGACCGACTTCTCCTTGAACTGGACCATGCGGTGCGCCTCGCCGTAGCTGGTCGCGCTCTCCAGCAGGTAGTGCAGCTCGTAGTGCTCCGGCACGTGGGACTGGACGTAGAACGTACAGTGCCGGGGGTCGATGCCGGCTGCGAGCAGGACAATCGCCTGCTCCTCGGTGAGCGAGCGTAAGCGCATCGGGTTGTGTTCGACCGTCAGGCCGTGCAGGTCGACCACGAGGACGACCGAGTCGCTGGTGTACTGGGCCTGCAGCATCGGCCGGATCGCACCCAGGTAGTTACCCAGTTGCAGGTGCCCGGTGGGTTTGAAGCCGCTGAGGCGCCGGGAGAGGGTCATCGGAAAGGCTCCAATCGGGGGTAGTCGGAGCCGCCCGCGCCCGGGGGGACGAGAAACACAACGGCCGCCCGGGTGGGGCGGCCGCGTGCTGTCTGGGACGCGAATCTACGGTGGCCGCCCGTCAGGGCGCCCACCAACTGAGATTGTTGGTCAGCCCGATTCGCACGACGTCCAGACTACACGTCGAACTCGCCGTCCTTGGCTCCGCCGACGAAGGCATCCCACTCGCTTTCGGTGAAGACGAGGATCGGGCCTTCCGGGTCGATCGAGTTGCGTACGCCGATCAGGTCGTCGACGAACGCCACTTCGATCTGGCCCTCGGTAGAGTCGCTGGCGCCGCCCGCACGCCGCCACACAGCGCGCGAGATATCGAAGGCACCCTTAGGGTGATCCACTTCCACTCCTGAGTCCAGTCGTGCCGGTTGCTGGTTCGGGAGATTAGGTTATAGCGCTCGCTCTCGCCGGTAGAACTGTGAAACGCGCCGGCGCTGCGGCCCCCGGGGCCAGTGCAGTCCTGGCCCCGGGCGCGCCAGGGCAGTGGCCACTCCGCGCGCGCCCGGTACTCGGCAACATGGGTGCGGGGAGGTGGCGATGACTGCGTACCAGTTCACTGTGATCGTGGCCAGCGTGCCCACGGCCGCGCAGGTACACGCGTTGATGGCGCTGGATGATGGCCCGCGGGTCGTGCGCAACGAGCGCGAGGGGATCGGCCGGGTGCGCTTCCGCCGGTCCCGGCCGGATCTGGCGGACGCGGTCGTCTCCGCGGTGCGGGACGTCGAGGCGATGGGTCTGCGGCCGGTGCGATTGGTGGACCAAGACTGGGTGAACCTCGCGGATATCGCGGAGCGGATAGGCCGGTCGCGCGAGGCGGTGCGACTGTGGTCGATCGGCCGGGTCGGCCCGGGCGGCTTCCCGCCTCCGCTCAACCCGGGGCGGGAGACGCTGTTCTACAGCTGGGCGGATGTCGCGCCGTGGTTGCGGGAGCGGATGGGGCTGGATGTCCCCGAGCCGGAGTGGGTCCTCGTCGCGGCCAACCTCGGCCTGCGGCTGCGGGCATTGGCGCCACGCGTGCCGCGGATGGACCTCGTCCGCGGCCTGCTGCCATGATCGAGCCGTGGTGGACAGCGCGCGACGGATCGGGATCATGGGCGGTACCTTCGACCCGATCCACCATGGTCACCTGGTCGCCGCCAGCGAGGTGGCGGATCGGTTCGGGCTCGACGAGGTCGTCTTCGTGCCGACCGGGCAGCCGTGGCAGAAGGCGGATGTGCCGGTCAGCCCCGCCGAAGACCGGTACCTTATGACCGTCATCGCGACCGCCGCCAACCCGCGGTTCCAGGTGAGCCGGGTGGACATCGACCGGTCCGGCCCGACGTACACAGTGGACACTCTGCGCGACCTGCGGGACAAGTACGGACACGATGCCGAGCTCTACTTCATCACCGGGGCGGACGCGCTGGAACGGATCCTGTCGTGGAAGGACGCCGCCGCGATGTTCGAGTTGGCGCACTTCGTGGGCGTGACGCGACCCGGGTTCGAGCTGTCCGACGCGCACCTGCCGGCCGACACGGTGAGCCTGGTACGGGTGCCGGCCATGGCCATCTCGTCGAGCGACTGCCGGCACCGGGTCGCCGAAGGCAAACAGATCTGGTACCTGGTGCCCGACGGGGTCGTTCAGTATATAGCAAAGCGGCGTTTGTACCGGTAAGTCCTAGTCAGCAGCTAACTGTGCGGTGCGCGTACCCGGTCTTGTGAGAGGCTGGAAGCCGGTGCCGCCCCTATGGCGGCCGGCACACGACGGAGGGAGAACCGTGCCAGCATCCGAGCGCGCCCGAGAGCTCGCGCTGGCGGCCGCCCAGGCCGCAGCCGACAAGAAGGCCCAGGACATCGTCATCCTCGACGTAGCCGATCAGCTCGTGATCACCGACGCTTTCGTGGTCGCCTCGGCGCCCAACGAGCGCCAGGTGCTCGCGATCGTCGACGCGATCGAGGAGCGGCTGCTCGCTCTGCCGGAGCGGGCGAAGCCGGTACGGCGTGAGGGCGAGCGGGGCGGTCGCTGGGTGCTGCTCGACTACGTCGACGTCGTCATCCACGTGCAACACAGCGAGGAGCGCGAGTACTACGCGCTCGACCGGCTGTGGAAGGACGTCCCGACGATCCCGTTCGTCGACCGCGATCTGGTCGCGTGAGCGCAGCGGGAGCCGGCATGGCCCGGTTGATCGTATGGCGGCACGGTGAGTCGGAGTGGAATGCCGTCGCACGATTCCAGGGACAGACCGACACCAACCTGACCGCGCTCGGCCGGCAGCAGGCCGCGGTCGCGGCGGCCCAGCTCAGCAAGCTCGAGCCCGTGGCGATCGTCAGCAGCGACCTGCGCCGCGCCGCCGATACAGCGGCCGCACTGGCGGCGTCGACGGGGCTCGAGGTCGTCCTGGACCCGAGGCTGCGGGAGCGGCACTTCGGCCAATGGCAGGGGAAGACTCTCAGCGAGATCGAGGCCACGTGGCCGATGGAGTTCGCCGGCTGGCGGGTGGGTGAGCCGGTGCTCGGCTGCGGTGTCGAGCACCTGGAGGACCTGGGCAAACGCACGGCGGCGGCGCTGCGTGAGGCCGCCGACCGGGCGCCGGGCAGCACGGTCGTCGTCGTCACCCACGGTGCGGCGGCGCGCGAAGGCTGTGGTGCCTTGCTCGGCTGGCCGGACCACGTGCGCCGAACTCTGGCCACCCTCCGCAACTGCCGCTGGACCGAGCTTCGCACCGATCCGGTCCGCGGGTGGGTGCTGCATGCACACAACGTCGGCTCGGGTGGAACCGCCGGGGCGGGTGTAGCGTCCGAGTGACATGAGTACGCGTCGTACACCACTCGTGGCCGTACTCGGTGCTGTGCTCACCGGGGTCCTGCTCGCCGGCTGCGCCGTCGAGTCGGACGGAACCGGTGCGCAGCCGAGCGACCCGACGTCGGGAGGTTCGGTGACTTCTCCGCCTGTCGAGCCCACACCCAACCCGCCGTCGCGGGTACCGCCCACGTCACCGCCCGCCGGACAGATGACGCTGACCGGGATGGTGGAGATGCTGGACATCGAGGGCGGGTGCCTCGTGCTGCGGGTCGGCCCCGATACCTACGAGCTGACGGGCGGCGATCGGCAGGTGCTGACGCCCGGCAACCGGGTCACCGTCGAGGGTCGGGTGATGCAAGGCTTCGCCTCGATCTGCCAGGTAGGTCCCATCTTCGAGGTGACCTCGGCGCGACGCGCCTGACGGGTCCGCTACCGTTCGGCCAATGACGGTCGCGGTCGTCACCGACTCCACTGCGTACTTGCCCGACGATGTTGCGATGGCGCATGCCGTGACGGTGGTGCCCCTCGTTGTCGTCATCAACGACGGCGAGGGCCGGGAGGGGATCGAGGTCACGCCGTCGGACGTGGCCAAGGCACTCAACGCCCGGCGGGTCGTCGTGACCACCTCGCGGCCCGCGCCCTCGGCTTTCGAAGCGGCGTACCGCGGCCTGCTCGACGCCGGCGCGACCGGAATCGTGTCCGTGCACCTGTCCCGTGAGCTGTCCGGCACCCTCGAGGCGGCGGTCCTGGCCGCCGCGGGCTTCGCGGACAAGGTGACGGTCGTCGACTCCCGAGGGACCGCGATGGGCCTGGGCTTTCCGACCCTCCAGGCCGCGGCCGCCGCGGCCTCGGGACAAGACCTGGCGGGGGTACGCGAGGCCGCGCTCGCCGCCATCGATCGCATCACCACGCTGTTCTACGTGGACACACTCGAGTACCTCCGCCGCGGCGGGCGGATCGGGGCCGCGTCGGCCCTGCTCGGTACTGCGTTGTCGGTCAAGCCGATCCTGTCCTTCACCGACGGTGCGATCGAGTTGCGGGAGAAGGTACGTACCGCCAGCCGGGCACTCGGCCGGCTCGTGGACCTCGCTGTCGAATCCGCCGAAGAGTCCGATGTGGACGTTGCCGTACACCACCTCGGTTCACCGGAACGGGCCGCGCAGCTGTTGGAAACGCTCGCCGAGCGGCTCGGTTCCCGGCTGCGTGACCAGTACGTTTCCGAGATCGGTGCGGCGGTCGCGGCGCATGTGGGGCCGGGCTTCGCGGGCATCGTCGTACACCGCCGTCCATAGCAGATCGACGGGCTTCGCGGAAGTTCGTCCACAGCCCCCTCCTCTGTCCACAGGGGACGCCTCGGCCGCGGCGCGGCGAACCCGGACCGGCCTACGGTCGCCGCCATGGGGGAGCGACCTGAGCAGGATCCCGACGCCGCAGCCGTACACCGGCGCCTGGCTCAGGTGCTGCGACCCGGCACATCTCCAGCGGTCCCTCCCGAGCCGGAGGTGTCGTTGCTGTCGGACGCCCTCGACCTGCCTGCGGGGCCGCGACCGCAGGCGCCGACGCCGGACCCCTCGACGTCGATCGACGGGCCTTTCCTGTCCGACGCCCCCTACCCGCTCCCGGCCTCACGTCCAACCGCGCGTGAGGCTGGGAGCGAGGTGGCTCCGCCGGTGCCCCGCCTCGCGATCGCCGCGTTCGATCCCGGCCGGCGCGGGCTCAAGGCACTGGCCGCGGTGACGGTGGCGGTGATCGCCATCGCGGGTCTGATCACCTGGTACGCGAGGCCGCACCCCGAGCTCGTCGACGGTCCTGCCCTGCTGCCGTCGGCCGATGGCGTCGCGGTCACCGAGCATTCACTGGTGGTGGCCGTGGCCGGCCGGGTTCGCCGCCCGGGTCTCGTCGAGTTGCCGGCCGGTGCCCGGGTCGCCGATGCCATCGAGGCCGCCGGTGGTGCGCTGCCCGGTACCGATCTGTCGTTCGTCAACCTGGCGCGGAAGGTCACCGACGGCGAGCTGATCGTCGTCGGGTTGACGCCTCCGGCGGGTGCGGGTGCCGACGCCGGTCCCGGCGCACCGGGCGGCCTGGTCAACCTCAACTCCGCGACGCTGGCTCAGTTGGACACGCTGCCCGGCGTCGGTCCGGTGCTCGCCCAGCGGATCGTCGACTACCGGACGAAGCATGGCGGGTTCCGCACGGTGGCCGAGTTGCGTCAGGTCGACGGCGTCGGCGACGCGCGGTACGAGCAGTTGAAGAGCCTGGTGACGGTATGACATCCGAAAGCGACTCCGTCGCCGAGCGCCCCGACCTGCGCCTGGCCGGGTTGGCGGTAGCCGCCTGGCTCTCGGCGTTGACGGTGCTGTACGCCGGTGCGACCTGGGGACTGGTCCTGGCCGGGCTGGCCGGGGTCGGTGCGCTGGCACTCGCCTGGCGACTGGGTCGCCGGCGGACCGTTGTCGGGTGGGTCAGCGTGGGCGTGCTGCTGGGCGTGGTCTGCGGCGCGACGGCGACCGCGGCCCGGGCCGCAGTCCGAGACACCCCGGTTATCGTCGACCTCGCTAGACGACACATGCCCGTGCGGGCCGAACTGGTTCTGCGCGACGATCCCCGCGCCGCGGACGGGTCCCCGGGCAGCCCACCGCTGTACCTCGTCGCCGCCGACCTGCGCCGGCTCACCTGGTCGGGTGGGACGGTCGCGGTCGGGGTACGGCTGCTCGTGATGGCCATCGATCCCGGCTGGGCGGGTCTGCTGCCCGGGCAGCCGGTAGCGGCTACCGGGCGCCTCGCCCCGGCTCGCGGAGGCGACCTGCGCGCCGCTGTCCTGTCCGCCGACGGCGCACCCGACCTCCTCGGCGCACCACCGTGGCATCAACGGGCGGCCGGTAGCCTGCGAGCCGGCCTGCAGCGAGCCAGCGAACCGTTGCCCGACGAGCCGGGCGGTCTCCTGCCCGGGCTCGTCATCGGCGATACGAGCCGGCTGGACGCCACTTTGGAAGAGGACTTCCGGACGACGGGCTTGACCCACCTGACGGCGGTCAGCGGCGCCAACTGCGCGATCGTGGTCGGGGCTCTGCTATTGCTCGCCCGGTGGGCGCGGGCCGGTCCGCGGCTGGCCGCGGCGTTGGGCATCGCCGGGCTGGTCGGCTTCGTCATCCTGGCCCGTCCCTCGCCCAGCGTCCTGCGGGCCGCGGTCATGGGTGGCCTCGCGCTGATCGCCCTGCTGTCGGCCCGGCACCGGGCCGCGGTGCCGGGACTGTGCGCCGCGATCACCGTGCTGGTGGTCGTCGATCCCGAGCTGGCCGGCGATGCCGGGTTCGCACTGTCCGTCCTGGCTACGGGCGCACTGCTGCTCCTCGCTCCGCGTTGGCGGGACGCGTTGCGCCGCAACCGGGTACCGCCGGGGTTGGCCGAGGCGCTCGCCGTCCCCGCGGCCGCCCAGGTCGCCTGTGCCCCGGTGATCGCCGGCCTGTCCGGCAGTGTGTCGTTGGTGGCGGTCCCCGCCAACCTGGTCGCGGTACCGGCCGTGGCACCGGCGACCGTGCTGGGAGTGCTGGCCGCCGTGCTGTCTCCGCTGTGGCCGGGTGGCGCGGAGGCTCTGGCGTGGCTCGGCCAGTGGCCGGCGTGGTGGCTGGTGCTCGTCGCGCGGTACGGCGCACAGACGCCGTCCGGCGTCCTGCCGTGGCTCGCCGGACCGGTGGGAGGGCTGCTGCTCGCTGCCCTGCTCGTCGGCTTGCTGCGGGCCGGCCGGCACCCGGTCGTCCGGCGACTCGTCGCAGTGGTCGCCGCGGCGGTCGTCGTAGCCGCGTTGCCGCTCCCGTTCACCGGTGGCGGTTGGCCGCCTCCGGGTTGGCTGGTCGTGGCCTGTGCGGTCGGGCAGGGCGACGCGGTGGTGCTGCCGGTGGCGGCCGGCCGGGCGATCGTCGTCGACACCGGGCCCGAGCCGGCAGCCGTCGACCGGTGCCTGCGGCGGCTGGGGGTCACCGCCGTACCGCTGTTGGTGATCAGCCACTTCCACGCCGACCACGTCGGCGGGATCAGCGGGGTGTTCCGGGGCAGGTGGGTCGGTGTGGTGGTGACACCGTTCTGGGCCGAGCCGCAGGCCGGGCGGGTGCTCGTGCACGAGGCCGCGGCGGCCCACGGGGTACGCGTCAGCGAACTGGCCGTCGGCACGGCGTACGGCGCCGGCGACCTCCAGCTGACCGTGCTCGGCCCACCGTCCCGGATCACCGGTACGAGATCAGACGCCAACAACAACTCGCTCGTTCTTCGCATTTCGGTTCACGGCGTGGTGCTCCTGCTGGCCGGCGACGCGGAAGGGGAGGAGCAGGCGGCGATCCTGGCGGCGTACGGGTCGGCGAACGTGCGGGCCGATGTGCTCAAGGTGGCCCACCACGGCAGCGCGTACCAGGATCCGGCCTTCCTGGTCGCTGTCGCGCCCAGGATCGCGCTGGTGTCGGTGGGTGCGGATAACCGGTACGGGCACCCGAATCCAGCGGTGCTCTCCTCGCTCGGTCGAGCGGGGGCGCGGGTGCTGCGTACCGACGTGGACGGTGACGTAGCGGCACTGACCACGGACAACGGTCTCGCGGTCGCGGTACGGGGTGTCGAGCCGGGACGGCATCCACCGTGAACGCCTTCTTGCCGATCGCCCACATGCAACGATGACGGCATGACCCCGCCCCCGGTGCATGCGCTGAGCCTCGTGCTCGGTGACGAGGAGTTGCTCGTTGCCCGAGCTGTTGCCGACGCCATCGCGGCCGCCCGGGCCATCGATCCGCAGAGCGATGTCCATGAGTTCGCGGCGGCGACGCTGGTACCCGGCGAGCTGACCGAGAGCCTCAGCCCGTCCCTGTTCGGCGACCGTCGGGTCATCGTGATCTGGGATGGTCAGGACGCGAAGAAGGAGTTGGTGGCCGCGGTTCTGGCCTACGCACGGGATCCGGATCAGGACGTGAGCCTCGTGGTGACCTATGCCGGAGGCGCGAAGGGCAAGGCGTTCGCCGACGGGCTGCGCGACGCGGGTGCGACCGTCATCTCGGCGGCCAGGTTGACCCGTCACCGCGAACGGATCGAGTTCGTCCGAAACGAGGTCCGGCGGCTCGGTGGCAAGTGCCCGGAGGACGCGGCCGAGGCGCTCCTCGCGGCCGTGGGCAACGATCTGCGCGAGCTGGCGGCCGCCTGTTCGCAGCTGATGGCGGACACCGACAGCAAGATCACCGCCGAGTCGGTGGCCAGGTACTACCGCGGCCGGGCGGAGGTCAGCGGCTTCACGGTCGCCGACGCCGCGATGGTAGGTGACGTACCGGGAGCGCTGGAGGCACTGCGCTGGGCATTACACGTTGGGGTGGATCCGGTGCCGATCGCCGATGCGATCGCCGACGGCGTCCGTACTGTGGCGCGCGTGGCGTCCGCTGGGCGCGGAAACGCGTACCAGCTCGCCAGCACGCTCGGGATGCCGGCGTGGAAGATCGAACGTGCCCAGCGGCAGGCTCGTGGCTGGACGGCGGAGGCACTGGTCGAGGCGATGCGGGCGGCCGCGGTGTGCAACGCCGAGGTCAAGGGCGCATCGGACGACCGGGGGTACGCCCTCGAGCGCGCTGTCGTCGCCGTAGCGGCGGCCCGGCAGGGAGGCGGGCGAGGATGACGAGACAGATCCGTTCCCGGCGAGCGGTACCGGTGCGGCCCAGACCGCTCTACGCCCGGGTGCTCGGCCTGCAGTACATCACCCTGAGCGGTTCGCTCTGTTTTCTGTTCTTCGAGGGCACGATCGCCCTCGGGGTGCTGCTCGCCCTCGCCGAGCTGGTGAGCTGGTGGGCGGTACTCGTGCTGCCGCTCGCGGTGGCCGTCATGGTGAAGACCAACGACATCGTCGCGGGAGCCCTGGCCGGCCCGGCGGTCGCGGCCCGCAGGCGCGGCCCGACCAGGCAAGCGACGCCGCCGAGGAGCGTCGGCCGGGCGGTCGTCCGCGCGAGGATCTGAGGCCCGGACACGATCGAGCCCGGATCGAACGATCCGGGCTCATCGACGTTGTGAGATGCGGTCAGGAAGCGAGAGCGCTCAGGCGCTTGGCGATCGCCGACTTGCGGTTCGCCGCCTGGTTCTTGTGGATGACGCCCTTGCTGACCGCCTTGTCGAGCTTCCGTGACGCCTCGCGCAGCAGCGCGCTAGCGCTCTCGACGTCACCGGTCTGCGTCGCCTCGTTGAACTTGCGGACAGCGGTCTTCAGCGACGACTTGACCGACTTGTTGCGCATGCGCCGCTTCTCGTTCTGCCGGTTGCGCTTGATCTGGGACTTGATGTTCGCCACGCGACGGCCTCGTCCTGGTAGTTCGGGTTTGGTCTGGTCACAGAGCGCAGACGACCGCGTCACCGGGTCGTCCGCGACGTGCCAGATTACCAGGGATGCCACGCCCCGGCCAAAGCGGCCCTAGGTGGTGGCCCAGCCGCGGCGCTCGGCGAGCCATCGCAGCGTGACCTTACCGGTCCAGCGCTGGTGGCTACGCAGGGCCGGGGCGGCACCGGTGTCCCCGAGTCCGGCCGAGACCAGGTAGTACCCGGTGAGCGCGGCAAGGGCCGCATCGGCTGCCTCGGCCGGTACACCCTGTGTTGTCGAATGCGTGGCGAGCAGCCCGTCGGCGTCGAGCCCGCTGGCGTACGCGGTCACGAGCAGGCTGACAGTGTCCACCCAGGCCGGCCCGTGGCACAGCCAGTTCCAGTCGCAGATCCACGCCTGACCCGACCGGTCCACGATGATGTTGTCGAGCCGCAGGTCGCAGTGCATCACCGCCGGGCTGTCGACGTACGCGGGCAGGGCCGCCTCCAGCTCGGCCAACTCGTCGAGCCGCCGCACGCCGTACCGTGGCATCGCCGGGACGGGCGCGCGGTGCGCGGCGATCTCCTGCCAGCGGGACAGGTCGGTGCGGGCGATGTCCGCCAGCGCCGGCAGACCCAGCGCGACCAGCGCGGCCGGTGGTCGGGCGAGCGCGGCGGCCGCGGTCGCGTGGGCGTCGAGGGCCGCGTTCAGCTCCGCCGGATCCCAGGGCAGTCCGGGTAGCCGTCCGTCGACCGCGACCAGGCAGATCGCGTACCAGCCGGCCGCCGTCATCGTCCAGCGCAACCGCGGCGCCGGTACCCCCGTCGGCAGGATCGCGGTGATCTCGGCCTCGCGGGCGTACGCGGCGGCAAGCGGATCGTCTTCCGGGGAGGCCTTGACGAACGCGCGGTCCCCGTCCGCCGTGCTGAGCACGGCGGCGAACCCGCGGGTGAACCCGCCACCCGCGGTCCGCGCCTCGACCACCGGACTGCCCAGCCGCTCGGAGAGCGCCTCGCGCACGACGGCCGGCAGCTCCTCCCACGCGGGACGCTGAGCCGTGGCGTCGTACGGCACATCAGGCAGCATGCCGACGATCCTGCCGTAGCCGGCATGGGACCATGGAAGCCGCAGCGCCCCACCGGAGAAGACCAAGAAACGGACGGACCGTGCCACCGACGCCTACCAGCCCGCCCGGCTCGACGGATCCGGCCATCATCCGCAACTTCTGCATCATCGCTCACATCGACCACGGCAAGTCGACGCTGGCTGACCGGATGCTCCAGCTCACGGGCGTGGTGGACGAGCGGCAGATGCGTGCCCAGTACCTCGACCGGATGGACATCGAGCGCGAGCGCGGCATCAC
>Ga0075430_100001243_pt1 | contig 20504 bp, 18 predicted proteins | sample RhiMetdeltSRZDD4_FD_75294 | JGI IMG/M metagenome (GOLD analysis project Ga0075430, IMG submission 75294) | Populus rhizosphere microbial communities from Tennessee, USA - Rhizosphere MetaG P. deltoides SRZDD4 | ecosystem: Host-associated > Plants > Roots > Rhizosphere > Soil | place: USA... | reverse complement strand
GCTTCCCGCGCTCGACCGTGAACTCGATGTCCTGCATGTCGCGGAAATGATGCTCGAGACGGTCCTTCGTCTCGAGGAGCTCGGTGTAGGCATCCGGTAGGCGCGCGGCCATCTCTTCGATGTGGAGTGGTGTGCGAATGCCCGCGACCACGTCCTCGCCCTGCGCGTTCACGAGGAACTCGCCGTAGAACCGTCGCTCGCCCGTCGACGGATCGCGCGTGAACGCCACTCCGGTTCCGGAATCATCGCCGAGGTTGCCGAACACCATCGCGACCACGTTGACACCCGTACCTAACGATTCTGATATCGCATTGACGCGCCGGTAATCCACCGCCTTCTTGAGCGTCCACGATTTCCAGACGGCCTCGATGGCGCCCCACAGCTGGATCTGCGGGTCCATGGGGAACCCCTGCCCGGTAGTGTTGCGCACCACCGCCTTGTATTCCTCGACCAGGTTTCGCAGCGCCTGTTCGCTCAACTCGGCGTCCGTCTCGACGCCCTCGGTCATCCGCTTGGCGCGGAGCAGGTGCTCGAAGTCGCTCACCGGTACGCCGAGCACGACATCCGAGTACATCTGGATGAAGCGGCGATACGAGTCGTAGGCGAACCGCGCGCTGCCACTCTGGCGCGCGAGCGCGACGACCGTGCGGTCGTTCAACCCGAGGTTGAGGATGGTTTCCATCATCCCCGGCATGGACACCGGGGCGCCCGACCGGACCGACACGAGCAGCGGGTTCGTCGTGTCACCGAAGCCGCGGCCAGTGGCCTGCTCGAGCCGCGTTATGTTCGCGGCGACGTCGTCACGAAGCGACGGCGGATACGAGCCATTCCGGAGGTACTCGACGCACACCGAGCAGGCGATCGTGAACCCCGGCGGCACCGGCACGCCGAGGTTCGTCATCTCCGCCAGGTTGGCGCCTTTGCCTCCGAGCACCTCGCGCATCTCGCGCGCGCCCTCGGCCGTACCGTTTCCGAAGAAGTAGACCAGCATGGGCAACAGGTGTAGAGGCGATGTCAGGCGTGCTTCGTGTTCAGCAACCGCAGCCGAATCTCAACTTGTCCGGGTCTGTGGGCGGTGGGGTAGGGTAGTCCCCCGAGAAGCATGCGTGACAGAATCCGGTCGGTCCATCCGGCACGGAGCCGAGCATTCCGTCGAGCGACAGGTACCCCAGCGTGTCGACGCCAATGTGCGCGGCGATCTGCTCGGTCGACATGTTCGCCGCGATGAGTTCTTCGCGGTTTGGCGTGTCGATGCCGTAGTAACACGGTCCGGTGATCGGCGCCGACGACACCCGCATGTGCACTTCTCGTGCACCGGCGGCCCGCACCATGGCGACGAGGCCGCGCGTGGTGGTACCACGCACGATCGAGTCGTCCACCATCACGACACTGCGTCCATCGAGCACCTCGCGGACGGCATTGTACTTCACTTTGACTTTCGCATCGCGGCCGGACTGCGTCGGCTGGATGAACGTCCGGCCGACGTAGTGATTCCGGATCAGCGCCAGCTCGAGCGGTAACGCGGATTGCTCGGCGTAGCCTAACGCGGCGGAATTGGATGAGTCGGGTACACTGAACACGAGCTCCGCGCCCGGGGCGGGACACTCGATGGCGAGCTGCCGGCCGAGGGCACGGCGGGCCCGGTCCACCGATCCGCCGAACACGCGGCTGTCCGGACGCGAGAAGTAGACGTACTCGAACACGCAGCGACGAAGGTCTTGCTGCGGGAACGGGGTGATCGAACGCAATCCGTTTCGGTCGATCGCGACGATCTCGCCGGCAGCGACGTCGCGAAGGACGGTCCCGCCGATGATGTCGAGGGCGCAGGTCTCCGACGCCGCGGCGTATGCCCCGTCCGGGGTACGGCCGAGCACGAGCGGCCGCCAGCCCCGTGGGTCACGTGCGGCGAGGAGCGTGTTGCCAATGACGACGAGCAACGAGTAGGAGCCCTCGACGCCCTGCAACGCTTCCGCGAGCTTCCACTCCGGCGCCTCGGCGCTCGACTTCGCCAGCCGATGAACCAGGACCTCGGAATCCATGCTCGAGGAGAAAATCGAGCCCTGATCCTCGAGCTCCCGTCGCAGCTCCGTCGCGTTGGTGAGATTGCCGTTGTGGGCAAGCGCGATGTGGCCGCCGCGGAACCGTGCCAACACCGGCTGCGCGTTGTCGATCGTCGACGAGCCCGCTGTACTGTATCGTGTGTGGCCGATGGCCAGCGCCCCGTCGAGCGTGATGACGGAGCTTCCGTCGAACCCGTCCGACACCAGCCCCATTTTGCGGGCGACGCGGGCATTGCCGTCTTCGTCGATGGCGACGATGCCGGCCGATTCCTGTCCGCGGTGCTGAAGCGAGTAAAGTCCGAGGTGAACGACGGCAGCGGCCTGCTCTGCGCCGCTGACGCCGAATATGCCGCACATAGGTCAGCTACCCACGGTGGAAGAGTATTCCGGCGCCAGCGCGTCATCCGCGACGGCGACGCGAGTCATGATCGCCGGAATCGCGCCATGGTACGCGCTCGTCAGCTGTTCGACGGACGTGACCAGCTCGCCCTGGGGAACGCGAATCCTGAACGGGCGATCGGCGGGCTCCACCATGCCGATGCGGCGCACCGGCACGCCGTGCTCGCTCGCAATGCGTTCGACCTCAGCCGGAGCGCCGCTGGTGACGACGATCCGCCCCTGCGCCTCGCCGAAGAGCAGCGCGCGCGAGGTAATACCGCGCCAGTGCGAGAGGTCGATCGACGCCGAGAACAGTCCCTCGCGGTTTGCCATGGCACACTCGGCGAGCGCAACGGCGAGGCCGCCGTCGCTGCAATCATGCGCCGACTCCACCACGCCAGCCTGGATCGCGACGAGCAGCGCGTCGATCAACCGGCGCTCCGCCGCCAGGTCGCACCGCGGGGGAGAGCCCGCGGTGACGCCGTGGATACGCGACAGGTATTCCGATGCACCAAGCTCCGACGTCGGATCGCCGAGGAGGAGAATGATGTCGCCGGCCTCCTGGAACGTCGCCCGGGTGACGTGATCGAGATCCTCGATCAGGCCGACCATGCCGATGACCGGCGTGGGATAGACGGCGCCGCTCGGGCTCTCGTTGTAGAGCGAAACGTTGCCGCCCGTCACCGGAGTGCCTAACGCCTCACACGCTTCGCCCATTCCGCCGACAGCTTCACGGAACTGGAAGAAGATCTCCGGACGCTTCGGGTTACCGAAGTTCAGGCAATTCGTGATGGCCATCGGACGAGCGCCCGTACACGCGACGTTGCGCGCCGATTCGGCGACGGCGATGCGTCCGCCGACGCGCGGCTCGAGGTAGACGTAGCGCCCGTTGCAGTCGGTCTTCACTGCCAGCGCCTTTCGAGTCCCGCGGAGTCGCAGGACGGCGGCATCACCGCCCGGTCCGATGACGGTATTCGTGCGAACCGAGGTATCGTACTGGCGGTACACCCACGCCTTGCTCGCGATCGTCGGAGCGGAGAGCAGCTCCCGAAGGGTCCACGCGAGATCTCGCTCTTCCGCGCGCTCGGGAATCGCACTCACGTCGCGTTCGCGAAGACGCGTCACGTCTTCGCTCTCACGCGCGTCAGGGTGATACACCGGACAATCGGTCACGAGGCGCGAGCCAGGGAACTCGGCGACGACACGATTGCCCTCGGTCACTCGGTACACAGGCTCGGCGATGACTTCGCCGATGACTTCGGCCGAGAGATCCCACTTGGCGAGGATCTCCTTCACGGCCGCCTCGTGGCCCCGACGCGCGACGACGAGCATCCGCTCCTGCGACTCGCTGAGGAGGATCTCGTACGGCGTCATGCCTTCCTCGCGCACCGGCATTTTCGTGACGTCGATCGTCACGCCCACGTCGCCACGCGCGGCCATCTCGGCCGAGGAGGACGTCAGGCCGGCGGCGCCCATGTCCTGGATCGCGACGATGTGACCGCTGCGAATCAGCTCCAGCGACGCCTCGAGCAGGAGCTTCTCCGTGAAAGGGTCGCCGACCTGCACGCGAGGACGTTTCGCGTCGCTCTCGTGCGAGAGGTCCTCGGACGCGAACGACGCGCCGTGGATGCCGTCGCGTCCCGTACGCGCGCCGACCGCGATGATCGGGTTGCCGACGCCTTCCGCTTTCGCGCGGATGAGCTCTTCCTCGCGCATGACGCCGACGCACATCGCGTTCACGAGCGGGTTCGTCTCGTATGCCTCGTCGAACACGACTTCGCCGGCGATGGTGGGGATACCGACGGAATTTCCGTAATCGCCGATGCCCTTCACGACCCCAGCGAAGAGGTAACGCACGCGTGGATGGTCCAGCGTACCGAACCGCAGCGAGTTCAGCATCGCGATCGGCCGCGCGCCCATGGTGAAGACGTCGCGCAGGATGCCGCCGACGCCGGTTGCGGCGCCCTGATACGGCTCGACGGCCGACGGGTGGTTGTGCGACTCGATCTTGAACGCGACAGCCAGTCCATCGCCGACCGAGATCACGCCGGCGTTTTCACCGGGGCCCTGCAGGACATACGGGGCCTTCGTCGGAAGGGTCTTCAGTATCGGGCGCGAATGCTTGTAGGAGCAGTGCTCGCTCCACAGTGCGCTGACGACGCCCAGCTCGGTGAACGTCGGATCGCGGCCCAGCATCGTGCGCAGCCGCTCGTATTCGTCAGGGGTGAGACCGTGCTCGGCGACGAGCGCGGGTGTGATGACCGGGTCGCCAGGGCGGGGAGTGGCGCTCACGCGCCCCGCCGCCCGAACATAGATCCGAAGAACTTCGTGACACCTCCGGTCTCCTGCGCGTGCTCGAGGAGCTCGATCTCACCGGCGTCGAGCCACACGCCCTTGCAGTCCTGACACTGGTCCACCTTCACATGGTGGTGCTCGATCTCCTTGAGATCGCCGCCGCACTTCGGGCACTTCATGTAGTGCGCCTGGCGCTCCGTCTGCGAGCGGGCGGAGTCGAGGGCGGCGCGTCGCTCCTTGATCAGCTCCGCGTTGAGCTTCGCGAAGTACTCCTCTTCGTTACGACTGGGCTTCTCTTCGGTGGCCATGACGAACCTGGTAACCAGAGGGTGAAGTGTTCCGACGTCGCTCTCGCGGTCAGACGCTGACCGACGCGAGGACGGACTCGAACAGCGCGACGCCGTCGGCGGAACCAACGACCGCCTCGGCGGCGCGTTCGGGATGCGGCATGAGGCCCAACACGTTTCCGCGATCGTTCACGATGCCGGCGATCCCGCGCATCGACCCGTTAGGATCGCTGGCCGGGTCGACCACGCCGCTCGCATTTACATAGCGGAACAGTACCTGGCCATTGCCTTCGAGACGGTCGAGTGTCGCATCGTCGGCCGTGTAGCGGCCGTCGCCGTGGGCGATCGGGAGTCGCAGGAGCTGACCCGGTGCGTACTGATTCGTGAAGCGCGTCTCGGTGTTCTCGACGCGCACGCGCGACTGCTCGCTCACGAACTGCAAGCTCCGGTTGCGCAGAAGCGCTCCGGGCAGGAGGCCGGCCTCACAGGCGATCTGAAAGCCGTTGCAGATGCCGATCACGAGTCCGCCACGGTCCGCGTGGGCGACGACCTCCCGCATGATCGGGCTGAACCGCGCGATCGCCCCGGCGCGCAGGTAGTCACCGTAGCTGAAGCCGCCGGGCAATATGATCACGTCGGCACCGCGCAGATCGTGATCCTTGTGCCAGAGCCACACGGCTTCCTGACCCAGCACGTCGGTCACGGCGTGAAAGGCGTCCTCGTCCGAGTTCGATCCGGGAAACTTGACGATGCCGAACTTCATGCGTGCTCCACGTTGGCGATCTCGAAATCTTCGGTGACGGGGTTCGCGAGCAGCTTCGCGCACATGTCGCGAACGGCGCGCTCGGCGGCTGCTGGCTCCGATGCATCGGCGTCGATCACGAGATGGCGCCCGACGCGCACGTCGCGCACGCCGTCGAACCCGAGCGAGTGCAGCGCGTCAGCCACCGCCTTCCCCTGCGGGTCGAGAATGCCACGCCGGGGGACGATATGAACGGCGACGCGATAGCGACTCATGTACGCGGGTCCTCGGGTTTGTGTGGGTTCGACAACGGATTGGGGCGGTCACCACGACCGCGGCGCCGACGTCGCCGACGGCGATGCGTCGCCTCGCCTTCGGCGGGGACTTCTCCGTTCGGTGACGCGCTCGCGAGCGAGCCCGGTGCGGACGCCGCAGTCGCCCGCTCGTCGGGGTCTTCGGCCAGCGTCGGGTCGACGTCGGCCTCTTCCTCCATGAAGACTGATCGGCGGTCGGGGACGCGATCGAGGAAACCGAGCGCCGCCCATTTCACCGCACCGAAGAGCACGTAGGCCACCAGTGCGGGAAAGATAAACTCGCGCGGCAGGAAGATGAGGCCGAGGATGCTGCCGACGACGATCGCGGTGCCGGCAAGCTGCCGTGCCGACTTGTAGCCGATCGTCGGCACAGCCGGGTAAGGCACGTCGCTGATCATGAAGTAGGCGAGGCCGACCATGAGCCACCGAAGGATCGTGTGCCAGGGGAGCTCGGCGAGCGTGCGATTGTCGGTGAAGAAGATGACGGCTTCGTTGTACAGCGGCGTCTGGCTGAACCAGTAGTACGTCGCCAGCGTCATGCCCGCGGCCGGGCTCGGAAGCCCGTGGAAGTGTGTCTTCGCACGGCCCGCCTGCTCGACGTTGAAGCGCGCGAGGCGAATCACCGCGCACGACGCGAAGATGAACACGTAGAGCCAGTCGTTGCTGTTCGTATTCAGCGCCGCGAAGTACATGATGAGCGCAGGCGCGAGACCGAACGAGATCGCGTCGACGAGTGAGTCGAGCTCCTCGCCGAACCGGCTCCCGGTCCCGGTCGCGCGGGCGACGCGACCGTCGAGCGCGTCGGCGACGCCTCCGATCACGACGAACAGCGCCGCGGTGCCAAAACGTCCGCGGGACGCAAGCACGACGGCGTAGATGCCGCAGAAGAGGTTCATCAGGGTGAACCCGTTCGGCAGCAGGACGACGGCGCGCTTCACCTCGCGGCCGACCGCCGGCCGGGGAAAGCGTCGTCCGCGGAGGCGTCTCATCGAGCGGGCAGCTCCGCGATGACCGTCGTGCCGGCAACGGTCGCGTCGCCAACCTTCACTTTGATGGCAGAGCCGGGCGGAACGAACACATCCACGCGCGAGCCAAACCTGATGATCCCCATACGCTCACCTTGCTCGACGCGCTCGCCCTCGCGGCTGTACGTATGAATGCGACGCGCGATCAGCCCCGCGATCTGCCTGACGAGTATGCGGTGGCTGCCGGTCTCGAGCCCAACCGAAGTCTGCTCGTTCTCGAGACTCGACTGCTCGGTCGCCGCATTCAGAAACTTGCCCGGACTGTTGAACCTGTATTTCACGACGCCCGACACCGGGTATCGGTTGACGTGCACGCTGAACACGTTCATGAAGATCGAGACGCGCGACGCCCGGCCGTGCATGAACGTCGGTTCGTCGACATCCGTGATCATCACGACCTTGCCGTCCGCCGGCGCGATCACGAGCCCCGCACCGCGCTCACCCGAACGCTCGGGATCGCGAAAAAAGTACGCGACCCACAGAGCGATCAGCGTGATCGCAAACGCCAGCAGCCAGAGCGGCCAGGAGCGACGCGTGAGCGCGGCCGCATACGCGGCGACCGCGATCAGCGTCGCGACGATGATGAACGTCACTCCCTCGCGGGCGAAGTTCATGAGAGCCCCGCCGTGTCGAGGTCAGTGCCCGTAATGCGGCGATACGCGTCGAGGTATCGCGTGCTCGTCGCCTGTACGACACTCTCGGGAAGCGCCGGTGGTGGGTAGTCTCCCGTCCAACGTCCGGCGACTCGCTCGGAATCGAGGTAGTCACGAAGCGGCTGCTTGTCGAAGCTCGGCTGCGACCGGCCCGGTGTGTACGCGTCGGCCGGCCAGAACCGCGAGCTGTCAGGCGTCAATACTTCGTCGACGATCATGATGCGCCCGTCTCTCATGCCGAACTCGAACTTCGTATCGGCGATGATGATGCCACGCGGCTCGGCGAGCTCCAGGCCGCGAGAATAGACCAGCCGCGTGAGACGTTCGAGCTCTCGCGTCGCCTCGACGCCGACGATGCGTGCCATGTGGTCGATCGTGATGTTCTCGTCGTGCCCCGTTTCGGCTTTTGTCGCGGGACTGAAGATCGGCGGCGTGAGGCGATCGCTCTCACGCAGTCCGGCAGGAAGCGCTTCACCAGCCAGCGTCCCGGCAGCTCGGTATTCCTTCCACGCCGAGCCGGCGAGGTAGCCGCGGATCACGCATTCGACCGGGAACACGTCGGCACGCCACACCAGCATCGCGCGGCCACGCAACAGGTCGCGGTGCGGATCGAGCGTCGGCACCTCACGCACGATATCGTCGACGCTCCCAGAGATCATGTGATGGTGGACGTCACGCTGAATGTGCCCAAGCCACCACGCGGTGAGCTGCGTGAGCACCGCGCCCTTGTAGGGGACGGTCTCGCGCATGACGACGTCGAACGCGCTCACGCGGTCGGTTGCAACGACGAGCAGTCGGTCACCGTCGACCTCGTACACGTCGCGAACCTTGCCGCGCCGGAGCGTGCGGAGCGGCAGGGTCGTTGTCGCGATCCCCGTCATACGCGCACCTCGACGGTGTCCTGCACTTCAACGGCGGCTGAGCCAGCGAGCAGAGGCTCGACGACGTCCTCGATGAACTCATCGACCTGTGCGGCCGACCGGCCGACGAACCGATGCGGATCGAGCGCCTCGCGGAGGTCACCGATCGCGACGCCGTATTCGGGATCAGCAGCGAGCCGCTCGAGCATGTCGTTCCGTCCGCCATCGTCCTTCATCGCTCGAGCGGCCGCGACGCTGTGTCGCCGGATCACCTCATGGGCCGCCTGACGATCGCCGCCAGCACGCACCGCCCTGACGATCAGCTCTTCCGTCGCCATGAACGGAAGCTCGTCGTTCACACGCTGGCGAATGCGGGCCGGATGAACCTCGAGTCCGCCGGTAATGTTGGCCATGAGAATGAGAATCGCGTCGGTGGCGAGGAACGACTCCGGAATGACCAGGCGGCGGTTCGCACTGTCGTCGAGCGTGCGCTCGAAATACTGAACCGAATGCGTCTGGTTGGCGTTCGGCTCGAGCGATCCGACGAACCGCGCGAGCGAGGCAATGCGCTCGGCACGCATCGGGTTTCGTTTGTAGGCCATCGCGGACGAGCCGATCTGCTCCTTCTCGAACGGCTCCTCGATCTCGCCGAACGCCTGCAGCATACGCATATCGCTGCTGAACTTCGCCGCGCTCGTCGCGACGCCGGCGACCACACCGAGGACCTGTGCGTCGATCTTGCGAGTGTAGGTCTGCCCGGTGACCGTGAGCGAGTGCGTGAAATCCATCGCGGCGGTGACGCGACGGTCGAGCTCACGCACTTTCTCGTGATCACCTTCGAAGAGCTGGAGGAAGCTCGCCTGGGTGCCGGTCGTGCCTTTGACGCCACGGAAGGGAAGCGTCGCCCGCCGGTAGTCGATGTCCATCAGATCGAGCACGAGATCCTGCATCCACAGCGTCGCGCGCTTGCCGACCGTCGTCAGCTGTGCCGGCTGCAGGTGCGTGTAGCCTAACGTCGGCTCGGCGCGCCATTCGCGAGCGAACGCCGCCAGCGCGCGCAGCACCGAGATCACGCGACCGCGGAGGATGTCGAGCCCGCGGCGCATCAGAATCAGGTCGGCGTTATCGGTGACGTAGGCGCTCGTCGCGCCCAGGTGAATGATCCCTCGCGCGGCCGGGGCAACATCGCCGAACGCATGCACGTGCGCCATCACGTCGTGGCGAAACCGACGCTCGTACGCCGCGACGGCGGTGAAGTCGATGTCGTCGAGATGTTCACGCATCTGCTCGATCGCCTCGTCCGGCACCGGGTAGCCGAGCGACCGCTCAGCCTCGGCCAGCGCGAGCCAGAGTTGCCTCCACAGGCCGTGCCGCATGGCAGGCGACCAGAGACGCAGCATCTCGGGAGATGCGTATCGCTCCGCGAGCGGCGAGCTGTACTGCGTGAACCGCTGATCGATCTGAGTGGTCACTGGATTACGACGTCGGTATAGAAGATTCGTCCGCCGCGCTCGTACAGAATGCGCATCGCGGAGCGACCCGCGTAACTGTCGATGGCGCGCTGCACGTCCGCCGCGGATGCAACCGGAAGTCGGTTGATCTGCACGATCACGTCGCCGCGCTGCAGGCCGATGTCATTCGCCACACGGTCGCTCACGTTGTACACGACCGCGCCGCGCGACACGCGGATGCCGCGTTCCGCGCGAATCGCCGGCGTCAGGTTCACGAGCTCCAGCTCCTGCAGCACCGCGACCTTCGGCGCACTGACCTCGGGAAGATCGGCGACCTCCACGTTGATCGTCAGCTCGCGACCGCCGCGCCGAATCGCGAACGGGACGCGATCGCCAACCCGAAGGTCGAGCCGCTCGGTTTCCCAGTCGAACGAGTTGCGCAACACGCGTGGGCCGGCACGCAGGAGCTGGTCGCCGACCTGAATGCCGGCGCGTGCCGCCGGTGATCCCGGTACGACGGACGCGACGAAGACGCCGGCGCTCAACGCGTCGCGCGGATTATTCGTGGGCGGCTGGGCCACCTTCACGCCAATCCACGGCTGACGCAGTCTGCCATGTGCGATCAGATCCTCGGCGACGCGGCGTGCGCGATTGATCGGGATGGCGAAGCCGAGACCGATGGAACCACCACTCGGCGAGTAGATCGATGCGTTCACACCGATCACAGCGCCATCCGCGTTGACGAGCGGCCCGCCCGAGTTCCCGGGGTTGATGGACGCGTCGGTCTGAATCATGTCGAGGTACGCGCCACCGCCTTCCGCCTGACCGATCAGGTTGCGCCCGGTCGCGCTGATGACACCGGCCGTGACGCTCGGCTCCGTGTTGCCGAGGAGGAATCCGTAGGGATTCCCGATGGCGATGGCCCACTCGCCAATGATCACATCGTCGGAGTTGCCGAGCGGAGCGACGGGCAAATTGGGCGCGTCGATCTTGAGCACGGCGAGATCGTTTTGCTCATCGAGCCCGAGGACCTTTGCCGGGAAGCTCTTTCCGTCTCGCATCGCGACCGACACCCGGGTGGCGCCGGCGACCACGTGCGAGTTGGTGATGATGGTGCCGTTCGCGTCGGTGATGAACCCGGAGCCGAGCCCGGCGCCGATGCGCTCGCCCGATCGCCGACCGCCGAACATCCAGTCGAACGGATCGACGGGCACGCGCTCGACGACTTCGGTCTGTACCGTCACGACTGCCGGAGCGACACGCGCAACCGCCTCGGTGATCGCGTTGCGACGCGAGGCCGAGACCGACTGTGGCGAGATCGGTGGCGCGGTTCTGGGAACCGTCTGCGCGCTGGAGTCGGCCGGGCTCGCGCCCTGACAGCCGACCAGCAGTGCGAGCAGCCAGCTCGCCGCGAAAACGGACTTTGCTGACATCACTTGAGCCGGGTGCGATGAGTGCGGCTGAGATCGGTGAGGAATTGATCCAGCCCTCGGTCGGTCAGTGGATGCAAGAGCAGGGCGCGCAGCACATCGGGCGAAACGGCGATCGCGTCGGCGCCGGCGATCGCGCACGCGCTGAACTGCGCGGCATTGCGGGGAAGCGCCGCGAGCACGTCGCACTCGATGCCGTGCGTCGTGAACAGGGTGTGCATGCTGGCGATGGTATCGACACCATCGTTGCCCTGGGCGTCGAGCTGATCGAGGTGCACACACACGGTCGTCGCCCCCGCCTTCGCCGCGAGGACGGCCTGCGCCGCGTTGAACACGAGCGTCGCCGCAACGCGGATGCCCTCGGCGTTCAGCTTCTTCATCGCGATGACTGCGTCTTCCACGAACGGGATCTGCACGAGCACGCCGTCACCGAGCTTCGCGAGCTCTTTCGCGTCGCGGTAGATGTCGTTCGAGTGCACGGCTCCGACGGTGACCGCAACCGGCAGCGCCGCGGTGCGACAGATGTCCGCGAGCAGCTCGCCCGCACCGGCGGGGTGCACCTCGGCGGTCAGGAGCGAGGGCGTCGTGAGCACGCCGTCGACGAGCCCGTGGCCGGTCGCCCATCGGATGTCGTCGAGCTTCGCGGTCGCGATGAAGATTCTCATTCGGCGTGCGTGTACAGGTCTTGGGGATACATCACGCGATCGAGGAAGAGGGCGTGTGCGGGCGCGGGAGGAGACACGTCGTCGTTGTTTGCGGCGGCGAGCAACGCGTCGACGGCGCCCGGTTCGCGCTTTCCGGCGGCGACTTCGACCACGGTGCCGACGACGAAGCGTACCATGTGATGGAGAAACCGGTTCGCCTCGATCTCGAACACGATGCCGCCGTCACGTTCGCGCCACGTCGCCGAGCGAACGTGACAGCGGTGGTCGTCAGTGGGTGGGGCGGTGCCGCGGACGGCGAACGCGACGAAGCAGTGATCGCCGATGATCGACGCGGTCTCACGCTCGAGGGCGTCGCGATCGAGCGCGCGGGCGAGCGCCCACTCGGTGTGGCGACGGAACGGCGACCGGGACTCATCGTCGGTTCCCACGTAATAGCTGTATCGGCGAGTGAGCGCGCTGTACCGCGCGTGAAATTCCGGGCGCATGTCGTGCGCCGCCGCCACCCAGATGTCGCGCGGCAACAGTGCGTTCAGTGCACGTCTCAAGTTCGCGGCGGACCATCGTTCGGGCACCCGAACGCCGACTGCCTGGCCGCGCGCGTGCACGCCGGCGTCGGTCCGACCCGCGCCAAGAGCCGCGACGTGACTGCCTGTGAGGCGCGTCAACACCCGCTCCAGCTCGCCCTGCACGGTGCGCTCTTTCGGCTGACGCTGCCAACCCGCGAAGGCGGAGCCGTCGTAGTGCAGCACGAGCTGCACGGTGCGCGCCGTCATCGCTCGGAAACTAGCCCCGAGCGTAGTGCTGTCAAGCAATGGCCGAGGGCGCGTGCGAGCGCGGAAGCGATTGACTTTGCGAGACGTACGCCTCAACATTCGAGCGCCGTTCGAAGCGTTCGACGCGCCCGCCGACGGCTTCCCCAGTCAATGTCTTCGAGGAATCTCCCTTCGCTCGCGCACGCTCTCAGCGTCGCGCCCGACTACGATGCTGCCCTGGTCGCGCTAGGCGAAGGGCTTGCCGACGTCGACCGTACCGCGTTGCTCGGTCTGCTGCGCTATGACGCGCGGCGCGAGATGCTGCGGGAGCGTTTGACGCCGCAGGGTGGCCGCGTGGCTCGCACTCCAGTCGAAACGACCTTCGATCACCTGCCGGCGCCGACGCGCATGCAGGTCGCCGCGGGCGGGCAGTTCGTGGACCTCGGCGACCGCTCGACCGAGTACGCGAGAATGTTCGGATTCGCACCGTTTCCCGACGGCGGGATCCTCTCGCTCCGCGGCATCCACGTGGACGGTTGTCTGGCGGCGGTGGTGGCGCTCTACGAGCAGAAGAAGATGTTCGGGACGCGGTCGGTCGAGCGATTCGCTCCGTTCGTCGCGCTGTTCGAGCTCGGCTACGCGCGACTCTCCGAGCGCGAGGCGCGCGACGAAGCGGTGCGGACGCTGGAGGACGTGACGCAACGCGTGCACGGCGAATACCTCCGGCGGCTCGCGGAGCTCGAGAATGAGCTCGTGCGCGCGCGTGATGCGTCGCGCGGGCCATCGAGCGAGGAAGCGGCCGCGAGAATCGTCGCACTCGAGCGCGAAGTCGCGAAAGCAACCGAGCAGGCGAGAAAGTCGAAGCGTCACGCGGACGAGATCGAGGGGCACGTCACGGCAGCAGTCAGTCAGCTCGAGCAGGCGCACGTCGAGCTGCACCGCAGAAGTGAATCGCTGCGCCAGCGCACGCGGACGATGTATCTGATCGAGCGGGTGCTGAAGCTCGACGCCACGGTGGTCGATCCGCGCCAACTCGTGGATGGGCTGCTCGCGCTCGTCGGCGACGACATGCAGGCCCAGCGCTGTTCGCTCATGCTCGTCGCGCCGGAGCCCGGCTACATCTACCTCGCGGCCTCGCGCGGGCTGGCGCCGACCATCGTCGAGGGCTCGCGCATCGCGATCGGGCAGGGCGTCGCAGGGCGCGTGGCGAAGGCGCGCGAGCCGCTCCTCGTCCAGGACGTGACGCAGGCGACGTCGCATCCGCTGCTGCACGACCAGCACCTCACGACCGGCTCGTTCATCTCGTTCCCGCTCGTGTACCGGGGAGAGCTCGTCGGCGTGGTGAATCTCACGAACCGGGCGCAGTACGGCGTGTTCGTGGAGGACGACATGGAGCGTGTGCGCCTGCTCGCCCTCGTGATCGCGCTCGTGGCCACGAACGCGTCGCTCGCGACGCGCCTCGTCCAGACGATCGCCACGAGGTAGCGCCGGTGACGACCACCGCAGCTCCTGCCGTCGCGCCTAACGCGCTCCAGGCCGCGATCAAGCGCATCGCGTTCGGCGAATCGCTCGACGCCGACGTCGCCGCCGACGCGTTCGGCACGGTGATGCGGGGTGAAGCGACGGCGGCGCAGATCGCGGCGCTGCTCATCGGGCTGCGCGTGAAAGGCGAAACGGCGGAGGAGGTCACCGGCGCCGCGCGGGCGTTGCGAGGCGCGATGATCCACCTGCCGGTCGCGTCCGCCCAAGACCTCGTCGACACGTGCGGAACCGGCGGCGGCGCGGTGCCGACGTTCAACATCTCCACCGCCGCGGCTCTGCTGGCGGCCGGGGCGGGCGTTCGCATCGCGAAGCACGGCAACCGCTCGTTCACCACGCAATGCGGCAGCGCCGACGTCCTCGAGCAGCTCGGCGTGTCGCTCGACGCGACCGTGGAGCGCGTCGCGCGCGCGCTCGAGGAAGCGGGCATCGCGTTCATGTTCGCGCCGGCAATGCACCCCGCCATGCGCCACGTCGGCCCCGTGCGTCGTGAGCTCGGCATTCCGACGGTGATGAACATCGTCGGTCCGCTCGCGAACCCCGCGGGCGCCGCGCGCCAGGTGGTCGGCGTCGCGGAACGCGGACGGATGCCGCTGTTGGCCGGAGCGCTGGCCGCGTTAGGCGCCGCGCACGCGATCGTCGTCCACGGGGCGCCCGGAATGGACGAGATCTCCCCCATCGCGCCGACGCTGGTCTCCGAAGTCCGCGATGGCGCCGTCACCGAGTGGACGATCGATCCGGCGGACTACGGGTTTTCCGGCTTCGTCCCGTCGGATCTCGCGGGCGGGACTCCGGCCGAGAACGCCCGGCTCATCGTCGATGTGCTGGAGGGAAGGGGACGTCCTGCGGCAGCGGCGGCGGTCGTCCTCAACGCGGCGGGCGCGCTGTTCGTGGCGCCGGGCAGCCGGTCGTTCGCCGATTGCGTCGCGACCGCAGCAGCGGCGCTCGCGAACGGGGCAGGGAGCGCGGCACTCGATCGCATGCGGCGCGCTTACGCGAGCAGGTAAGTCCCTCGCGTATCCTCGTAGACGCCCCCGACGACAACGCTGGTAACTAGTAGCGGCGGAGCACTCCGACGACGACCCCCTGGATGCTGATGTCGTTCTCGTGGATGTACATCGGCGCCATCGTCTCGTTCGCCGGCTGCAGGCGAATGCGGCCATCGCGCTCGCGGTAGAACTTTTTCACCGTCGCCGAGTTGCCATTCAGCATGGCGATCACCATCTCGCCGTTGTCGGCGCTCTGACGCTCGTTCACGACGACGAAGTCGCCGTCGCGGATCTGCTCGTCGATCATCGAGTTTCCGCGAACCCGCAGGACGTAGTGATTACCCGTTCGGCGAATGAAATCGTCGGGCACGGCGACGCTCTCGTTCGCCGTCATCGCCTCGATGGGATATCCGGCGGCGACTGAGCCGAGCAGCGGCAGCTCGACGGCGCGCTGGAAGATCTCGGATGGCAGAATCTCGATCGCGCGGCTCTCGTTGTAACTGCGCTTGATGTAGCCCTTTCGCTCGAGATTGCTCAGGTGCTCGTGCACCGTCGCGAGCGAGTTATAGTTGAAGTGCGACGCGATCTCCTCGAAGCTCGGCGCATAGCCACGCTCCTCGGCGTACGTCGACAGGAAGTTGAGGATCTCGCGCTGGCGCTTGGTGAGCGGCATTTGTGTTTCCCCGCTGGTTGAGCCCACGAGGCCGCTGTACCGAACAACGGCCGAAGAATACGATATCCGAACAAGGGCCGAAGTGCAAGCAAAAGGTTCCTGGACGCCGCCCACCGGCCCTCTCGGACGGCTCTCCGCCGCAGCCGAGACGCGCGCTGCGGCGCTGCTGGAGCGGCGGGAGGCCCTGAAGAGCCTGGCAGCCACCGCGCCCCGCCCCCCCTCGTTCGTCGCGGCGCTCCGGCGCCCCGATGTCGCCGTCATCGCGGAGCTCAAGCGCCGATCGCCGTCGAAAGGAACGATCGACGCGACGCTGGACGCGTCGGCCCGGACAGCTGCGTATGCCCGTGGGGGCGCCTCAGCACTTTCGGTCCTGACCGAGCCTTCGGAATTCGGTGGATCGCCCGATGACATTCGGGCAGCGAGGGCGGCCACTCGACTCCCGGTTCTCAAGAAGGACTTTCACGTCCACTCCGTGCAGCTGCTCGAGGCGGCGAGCCTCGGCGCCTCCGCGGTGCTGCTCATCGCACGCGCCCTCACGCCAGACCGCCTGCTGCGCATGGCGGACGACGCTGCCGAGCTCGGGTTGGATGTCGTGCTCGAGGTGCGAACCGAGGACGAGCTGGAGCTCGCCCTCCGGGTTCATGGCGCCGCGATCGGCGTGAACAGCCGGGATCTCGAGACGCTCGTCATCGATCCGGCGGTGGCGGACCGCCTGGTCGCCGCAATCCCCGCGGATCGTGTCGCGATCGCGGAAAGCGGCGTCTCGCATCGGAGCGATGTCGAGCGAGCCGCCGCCGCGGGGGCAGATGCCGTCCTCGTCGGCTCGAGCGTTTCGGCGGCAGCCGATCCGGCGGCCGCCGTGTCGGCGCTCGTGGGCGTCCCGCGGAGCGCGCGTGGCTGACATCAAGTTCTGCGGCCTCACGCGGGCCGGCGACGCCGACTACGCCGCCTCGTTAGGCGCGGCGTACGTTGGCGTCGTTTTCGCGGAGAGCCCGCGCCGCGTGACCGCACCGGTGGCGGCAACGGTCCTCGCGCCGGCGCGCGGTCGTGCTCGAACCGTCGGGGTGTTCGGCGCGGCGAGCGTGGCTGCCGTGGCGTCGATCGCGGGCGAGGTCGGCCTCGACGTGATCCAGCTGCACGGGGATCCGGAGCCGGATCTCGTCGAGCGGATGCGACCTGCCTTCGCCGGGGAAGTGTGGGCGGTCGTGCGCGTCGCTGGGCGCATCATCCCGGACGGCGCGCTCGCGCTTCTGAGCGTTGCCGACGCCGTCGTGCTCGACGCGAAGGTCAATGGCCGCCTGGGCGGAACGGGTGCGTGTTTCGACTGGGACGCCGTCGCGCGCGCACTCGACCGACACCGCGGACAGTCGCGCGTGGTGCTCGCAGGCGGACTGACGCCGGCGAACGTCGCCGAGGCCGTTCGCGTCATGGCCCCCGATGTCGTCGATGTCTCATCGGGCGTCGAAAGCGCCCCTGGAGTGAAGGATCACGTGCGCATGCGTGCGTTCAGCGAAGCCGTGCGAGGGAGAGGATCCACCGAGTGAGCGACACCACAGCCAGCGGTCGCCATGTCGTGAGCGACCGATTCGGTCCGTTCGGCGGACGATACGTTCCCGAGACATTGATCCCGGCGCTCGACGCGCTCGACGTTGCGTTCGATGACGCGATGGCGGACGCAGAATTCCGCGCGGCGCTCGACGGGATGCTGCGCGACTATGTCGGCCGTCCGTCGATCCTGAGCGATGCGCCGCGGTTATCGGAGCGCATCGGCGCACGCGTGTACCTCAAGCGCGAAGACCTCAACCACACCGGCGCACACAAGATCAACAACACCGTCGGTCAGGTGTTGCTGGCGCGGCGAATGGGGAAGACGCGCATTATCGCCGAGACGGGCGCCGGCCAGCACGGCGTGGCGACGGCGACGGTGTGCGCGCGGTTCGGGCTCACCTGCGTCGTGTACATGGGCGAGGAGGACATGCGCCGTCAGGAGCTGAACGTGTTCCGCATGCGGCTCATGGGAGCGACGGTGATCCCCGTCACCAGCGGCACTCGCACGTTGAAGGACGCGACCACCGAGGCCATTCGTGACTGGGTCACGAACGTCGAGGACACCCACTACATCATCGGCTCGGTCGTCGGCCCGGCGCCGTATCCGCGGATGGTTCGCGAGTTCCAGGCCGTGATCGGCCGAGAAGCGCGCGCGCAGATGCTCGAACGAACGGGCGCGCTCCCCGCGTGCGTCGTCGCGTGCGTCGGAGGCGGATCGAACGCGATGGGCGTGTTCGCCGGATTCCTCGACGATCCCGGCGTCGTCCTGATTGGCGTCGAGGCGGCCGGCGACGGGCTGGACACCGAGCGGCACTCGGCATCGCTCTCGCGCGGTACGCCCGGCGTGCTACACGGATCGCTCAGCTACCTGCTGCAGGATGCCGCCGGCCAGGTGCACCCTGCGCACTCGATTTCGGCGGGGCTGGACTATCCTGGCGTCGGACCAGAACACGCGTTTCTGAAAGACTCGGGGCGAGCGACGTACGTCGCCGTTACCGATCGCGAAGCGCTCGGCGGATTCGCGCTGCTCAGTCGGCTGGAGGGGATCATTCCCGCGTTGGAAACCGCTCATGCCGTGGCGTGGCTTTCGTCCCAGACCGGGAAGTGGAAGCCTGACCAACAGGTCCTCTTGTGCGTCAGTGGTAGAGGTGACAAGGACGTCGCGCAAATCAGCCAGCTGAGCACGTTGCCCGAGTGACGCTTTCTTCCGTACCGACTTCTGCCCAGGAGTCGGGTCGGCCCGAACCGCCTTTTTCGAGCACGCTCGTCGAGGAGATGTTGAAGCTCCTCGTGAAGGCGGCACGAGCCCACCAGCTCTATCTGCACAACAACCCGACATACCTGCGCGCGCTCGAATTGGCACGCGCGGCGTTCGCGCCCATCTGGCAAGTGGCGGACGAGTTGTCGTTCGAGGTGACGGAGACGGAGCTCAAGTGGCACGGCGAGGCGGTGCTGCACGAGCCCGAGAAGGCGACCGACAACATCCCGTGGATGATGTACAAGGACGGGATTCGCGAGCTGAAGCTGATGAAGGACTTCGAGCAGCACGAGCTCGTGCCGCTCCTCGACATCCTCCAGCGATCGCGGAAGGTCTCGCCCGAGGAGGACGACCTGCTGACGATGCTCTGGGAGCAGGAGTTCGCGTACCTCCGCTACCGGTACATCGACCTCTCGGCCGATCAGGCGGCGCCAATCGACAGGGCGGGGTTCCGCGGCGGTGAGACGGGCCCGGACACGATCCGCGACAGCGCGCCGCCGATCGATTCGATGATGCCGTCGGTCGTCAACCTCGATGACTTCGACTCGACGCTGTACTTCCTCGAGGAGCGCGAGATCGAGTACCTCCGCGACGAGGTGCGCAAGGAATACTCGATCGACATGCGTCGCAACGTCGTCGCGATGCTGCTCGACACGTACGAAGTGCAGGGCGATCGGGGGGTGCGCGAGGAGATTTCGGCGCTGCTCGACACGCTCATGCTGCACATCCTGTCGTCGGGCCAGTTCAAGACGGCGGCGTTTCTTCTGCGTGAGACATCGGGGACGGCGGACCGCGCGCCGGGAATCTCCCCCGAGCAGCGGGACCAGCTGCTCAAGATTCGCGACCGGTTGAGCGAGCCGGAGGTGCTGGCGCAGGTCCTCCAATCGCTCGACGAGGCATCGCAGCTGCCCGATCAGGAGGATCTGAACGAGCTGTTCGACCAGCTGCGCGTGAGCGCGCTGGCGATGGTCTTCACGTGGCTGCTCAAGGCCCAGACGCCTCGGCTGCGCGTGCTCCTCGAGAACGCCGCCGCACGCCTTGCCATGGCGAACACTGCGGAGCTCGTGCGACTGATCGGCTCGAGCGACCGCGAGGTGGCGCGTGAGGCGGTGCGTCGCGCCGGCGCGGTGCGCGCGACGGCCGCCGTCGGCGCGCTGGCGAAGCTCACGACGGACGCCGACGTGCAGATGCGTCTGGCCGCCGTGCAGGCGTTAGGCGAGATCGCCTCGCCCGGCGCCCTGCAGTTCCTCGAGCGCACGATCGAGGATGCGCATCGCGACGTCCGCGTGGCGACGGCTCGCGCGATCGCCGTGCGCGCGCATCGACCGGCGCTGGCGAAGATCGAGGCGGCGGTGAAGGGCAAGCTCGCGCGAGACGCGGACCTGACGGAGAAGATGGCGCTGTTCGAGGCGTACGGGACGCTCTGTGGCGAAGCCGGTATCCCCCTGCTCGACGGCATGCTCAACTCGCGCGGGCTCTTCGGGAAGAAGGAGGACACCGAGCTGCGCGCGTGCGCCGCGATGGCGCTCGGTCGCATCGGGTCGGAGGCCGCGATCGCCACGCTGCGACGGGCGTCGACGGAGAA
>Ga0075430_100001241_pt1 | contig 20535 bp, 15 predicted proteins | sample RhiMetdeltSRZDD4_FD_75294 | JGI IMG/M metagenome (GOLD analysis project Ga0075430, IMG submission 75294) | Populus rhizosphere microbial communities from Tennessee, USA - Rhizosphere MetaG P. deltoides SRZDD4 | ecosystem: Host-associated > Plants > Roots > Rhizosphere > Soil | place: USA... | reverse complement strand
CGCCGTTTGCTCTTCTCTACCAGCCGATTCCATAATCTTCGCCATGATTGCTTGCCGCTCCCCACATGGTGCGGTGCTTTCGGTCGAGGAAGATCGCCGTGATCGGGCCGGACGTGCGCTCGTTCACCTCGAGCGTATAACCCATGCCGCGCAGCGCCTGACGAGTGGCTTCCGGGAGCGATGACGCGACCGTGATGCGGCCGGGCCGGCTCTCGTGCGCCCCGAACGAGCTCCGCATCTGGTAGCTGTTGACGTTAGGCGCCTCGACCGCCTGCTGCACCGTCATCCCGAACTCCACCACGTTCAGGAAGAACTGGAGGAGGTTCTGATCCTGCGAGTCCCCGCCCTGCACCGCGAAGGCGAGGTACGGCTCACCGTCCTTGAGCGCGAGCGTCGGCGTCAGCGTCACGCGCGGACGCTTGCCCGGCTCGATCACGTTGTAGGGCCCGTCCTTCGCGTCGGTGACGAAGCTCTGCGCGCGCTGGCTGAGTCCGATCCCCGTACGCCCTGCGATCACCGCCGGATTCCACCCGCCACTCGGCGTGATGGACACGACCCACCCTTCCGCATCGGCGGCTTCGATCGACGTCGTACCCGCGTAGAACGATTCACGAAACGCGGAGTCGGCCGCCTCCGACGGTGCGGCGCCGGACCGAGCTGAATCCGGCTGCGGCACGACGCGCCGATCCTGCTGGCCACTGGGTGGCTGTGAGTCCGGCAGGATGAAGTCACTGTTCTTCCACCCGGCAAGGAGCGACGCGAACGGGTTCGTGCCGCCCTGGAATGGGTACGGATCCCCCGGCTTCGCGTTCGGGTCGTTCTTCGTCCAGTCGATCTGCGCATACCGCGCCTTCGCGTACTCCTTCGAGAGAAGTCCCTTCACCGGCTCCTCGGGCGGAAACGCCGGATCGCCGTAGTAGAAGTCGCGGTCGGCGAACGCGAGGTTCATCGCCTGGTACACCGCGTGGATGTATTTCGGCGAGTTGTACTCCATGCTCTTGAGGTCGGCGTGCTCGAGGATGTTGAGCGCCTGCAGCATCGCGGCGCCCTGTTGCCAGAGCGGGAGCTTGTAAACGTCCACGCCCTTGTAGCTCGTGTGCAGCGGCTCCTCGATCTTCACCTTCCAGTTCGCGAGATCCTGCAGCGTGATGAGGCCACCATCTTCCTTCACGCCGCGCACCATCTCTCGGGCAATGTCTCCTTTATAGAAGCGGTCGTACGCCGCGTAGATCGCCTGCTTTCGCGTCTTTCCCGCCGCGAGCGCCTGCTTCTCCGCCTCGACGAGCTTGCGCCACGTCGTCGCGAGATCCTTCTGCACGAAGATCTCGCCCGCTTCCGGTGCCTCACGCGACTGGCCGGCGTGCGGCAGGAAGATCGCCGGGGAGTACTTCCACTGCTTGATCCAGCTCTTCTGCCGCTCGATGCCGTTCGCGAGCTGCGCTTCGATCGGATAGCCGTCGGCCATCTGGATCGCCGGCGCCAACACCTGTGCCACCGACAGCTTTCCGTACTCGGCCACCATGGTCAGCAAACCACCCACGGTCCCCGGCGTGACGGCGGCGAGCGGACCATACTCCGGCGGGTGCTTGTACCCTTTGCTCCTGTAGAACTCGGCCGTCGCGCCACTCGGCGCCACGCCTAACGCGTTGATGCCGACGACCTTCTTCGTCTTCGGGTTGTAGATGAGCGCCTGCGTCTCGCCACCGCAGCCGAGGGTGTCCCACATGGTGCAGCCGGCCGCGAGCATGGCCGCGGCGGCGTCCACGGCGTTACCACCTTTCTGATAGATCATCGCGCCCGCGGTCGCCGAGAGCGGCTTGCCGGTGATGGCGAGCCAGTGCCTGGCGTGAAGCGCCGGCTTCTGCGTGTTCGAGTTGCGCGGATCGGCGGCGCCGATCGGCTGGCCCGGCCCCTGACGACGCTGCGCCTCGAGCGAGGACGTGAGGAGAGAGACCGCTACGAGCGCGGTGGCGACGTTCACGAAGCGATGGCGCGAGAGCATGGAGCCTCCCCGGTAAACCGATCAGGCGGATGGCAGATCTTCAGGAACTTCCAGCTTGGTATCTCGTTGCGCAACTCGGGTGGATCGGATCGATCCCCTCGAGACGTCTGCCGCTCTCGTCGTAGAGTTGGACGCAAAGAGGGTCAGGCGGATCATTCGGACGCTCCGAGCGAGAGCAGAGGTCCTCTCGCAACGAGCGAATCGAGGGGGAACGATCTCGGGACGCCATGACCGGCCGAGGTCGTTCGCTTCTCACATCCGACCGCTGAGCAACGGGCTGTTGAATGGCACGGCCGATCCGCTTGATCCGTTCAATCCGCTAATCCGTATCACCCTTCTTCGTTGATGCCGGCCCGACAACCAGCCGTCCAATGCCACCACCGATCTGCTTGGACCTTGGATGTTTGCCGAACATCGAAAGCCGGAAATTGCGATGCGTCGGATCCGCAAACATGATTGAGCCGCGCCACAAACCTTGATCGGAGGCTTCATGCGGTCCGTCGCGATCATCGCCGCGCTCGTACTCAGCGTTCCCGCCACCGTGCGTGCGCAAGCCGCGCAATCGGCAGCATCGTCGCGCCCGATTGCGGCCGCGAGCGTCGATCAACGCGTCGATGCCTTCGTCCGCGAGGAGATGGCCCGCCAGAAAGTCCCGGGGATCGGGGTCGCCGTCGTGAAACGCGGGCAGGTCTTGAAGCTCGCGGGCTACGGCGAAGCGAACGTCGAGCATCACGTCGCCGTCACGCCCGAGACGATCTTCCAGTCGGGATCGCTCGGCAAGATGTTCACGTCGTCGCTGATCATGCTGCTCGTCGAGGACGGCAGGATCGAGCTCGACCGCTCCATCGCGACCTATCTGCCGAACGCGCCGGAGGCCTTCAAGGCGATTACCGTCCGGCATCTACTCACGCACACGTCGGGCATTCCCGACTACACCGAGGAGCTGCTCGACTTCCGGCGTGACTACACCGAAGAGGAGCTGACGGCCGCGGCGTTCAAGCTCACGCTCGAGTTCCCGCCGGGCTCGCGGTGGAACTACAGCAACACCGGCTACGTGCTTCTTGGCGTGATCGCGAGCAGGGTCGGCGGCAAGTTCTACGGCGACCAGCTCCGCGAGCGTGTGTTCACGCCAGCCGGGATGACGACGGCGCGCATCATCACCGAGGAGGACATCGTCCCGAACCGGGCGGCCGGCTACCGACTCGCTCGTGGAGAGCTCAGGAACCAGAACTGGGTGGCGCCGAGGCTGAACACGACCGCCGACGGCTCGCTGTACTTCAGCCTTCGCGACCTCGTCGCGTGGGAGAAGGCCGTCCGGACGGGCACGGTGCTCGAGCCGGAGAGCTGGGCGCGCGTCGTCGAGCCGGTGCGCCTAACGAGCGGACGGCCGTACCCGTACGGCATGGGCTGGTCGCTCGATACGATCGGCGGGCAGGCGACGCGTGGACATGGCGGGGCGTGGCAGGGCTTCAAGACCCAGCTCACGCGCTACCTTGGCGACGAGATGACGGTCATCGTGCTGGCGAACGCGTCGCAGGCGAATCCCGCGCGGTTCGTGGACAGCATCGCGAGCTTCTACAATCCCGCGCTGGTGCGTCCGAAACCGGCGGCGATCACGGACCGCGATCCCGCGATCGCCGAGCGACTGAAGACGCTGCTCGCGTCGGCGGCGGCAGGGACGCTCACCCCCGCCGAGTTCGCGTACGTGCGCGCGGGGTTCTTCCCGAACGCGACACGGGCGTTCACGACCATGCTCAAGGACGCCGGCACACCGACGACGATCACGCTCATGAGCCGGAAGACGGTCGGAGACGACGTCGTGTCGACATTCGTCGTCGCGTACGGCGCGAAGGAGTTCGAGGCCGGCCTCGCGCTCGCCCCCGACGGTAAGGTGGCGCAGTTCGGCATTCGCCCTCGTTAGGCGTCGCGCCGGCGACGGTCGGGGACGTAGTCGCGCGGCCCTCGTGACATCGTCAGGCCACGCGACTATGCCAGTCGAGCGGCCCGGGGAGCTCGACCGCAGCGAAGTCGATGTGTATCACGCGCCGATGCGCCGGCGCGGTGGCAGGCGAGGACGCGTGCAGGATCAACGGGCGAAACGCGATGATCGCCCCACGCTCGGCGACCGCCTCGACCGCCTGCGCGGATGTGCGCCACGAGTCGATGGCCGCAGCTGAAAGCCGACCGATTCGGTGGGAGCCAGGAATCACGCGAACCGGGCCGTTGTCGGCGCCGCAGGCATCGAGATGGACCCGGACCGCCAGCATGCCCTCGAGCACATCGGCCGGTGGCTGCACGTGCGGGACACCGGCTTTCTCGGTCCACGGCCCAAACCCATGAACGCGTTCGCGCTGCCGGACCGCGATCGTCACGTCCTGGTGCCAGACGACTTTCCAGTTCGCACCAGGCGTCTTGTCGAAGAGAGTGGCGCGGACAGCGAAGCAGCCGGATCCGAGAACGGCCTCCGCCACCGACCGAACAGCGACCGACGTGGCCAGGGTGCGGACGGCCGGCGACGCGTCGAGGAGATTCCGGACGCCACCACGGCCGTCGTCCCCGAGCGGCGTTAGCTCGGCGACCAGGCGATCGAGCTCGAGCTGGGGCACGACGGGAGACGTGACAGCCCACCCGTCTCGCGCAATGGACTCCGCGAATGCTGATTGTTCCACGACGCTCAGGCCCACGACACTCTCGCAGCTGGTCCGCAATGCAACCGGCCGCGGTGCGTTAGGTGTACGCCGCGACGGCGTCGTCGGCCGAGCGGTCGGCCGTGACGACACGAAATGTACGCAGCCGAGGCGATTCCGGCGCCCTGTCCGGCGTCGGGGCTGACGCTACCGCCCGGCCGGCTCCGGAGCGTGATAGTAGTCCAGCACGATCTTCAATGCGCCGTCGCGCTGTCGCTCCCACACGAGCAGGAACTGGACGACGGACGTGCGTTCCGGAGAGCCATGCACGAGCGTCGAGCGCCCCGTCTGGTACACCAGATTGCTCTCCCGCGGAGCGGTGACTCCATAGACGTCGAGCTTCCATCGCTTCGCGTTGCCGATGCCGACGAAGTATTGCTCCACGGCCGCGCGTCCCTGCGCTTCGACGCTGTGTGGGCTGCGGACGACCGCGTTGTCGGCGTAGTACGCCGCGACGCCCCTGAGGTCACCGCGGGCGACCGCGGCTTCCATCGCCCGGTTCAACGCCTCGACTTCACGCCTAACGGCGGTCGCGTCTCTCGACGGGTTCGCCTGGGCGGTTGCGATCTCGACGCTGCCGAAGGCCAGCCCGGCCGCGACGACCGTGAGGATTCGCTTCATGACGTCCTCCGAATGGGAGACCCGAACAATGGGCGGCTGCTCGACGATCTCGCGGAATCGAGCGCTATGCGAGCGGCTATGCCGCCGATCCACCAGACGGCGGCTCGGTGTCGTGCCTGCACACGCCATGTCTACCGCATGCGTGGACGGAGCGACAAGTCGGCGTGGGGCAGAGCCGGTCGAATCGGGGATGAATGCCGGCGTTGTCGGAGCCATGTCGATGCCGCAACGAAGGCCAAGGACCCGGCGTTCTCGTCGCCGCCGAGGAAGACAGTCGCGCGACCCTCACCCACCGGCAGGCGCGGGGTTAAGTTGGCGCCGTCGGCGCACACGCTGTCCGCACCGACCAGCGGAGCACAGGCTGGACCGTACCGACGGGCGCGTATTGCACTGCGACACGCGTCCGTCGAGTATGTGGTCAGCCCTCGCGCGTGCATTCCCCTACTCCGTCGCCTGGACCGTGCTGCGTCACGGTCTGGCTTTCACCCCCATGAGTTTCGACCTGCGGGCGCAGTTACAGACGATGCTCGGTGACGCGTACCGCCTCGAGCGAGAGCTCGCGTGGCCGCTCGCGCCCGCGGCCGCACCGCCGAGGCAATTCCCGAAGCGCGCCGCGCCCTCGAGCTGGATCCGGGAACCGAGGCCGTCACGCACGTGCACGCGAATACCCTGGGCGCGCGTGACTCCGCCCGACGGCGGGCGGTCTCGATGACCATCGCCGCCGCGTGAAGATCACCGCCGAGCTCTCCACTGCTCTCGCCGGACGCTACGCCGTCGAGCGTGAGATCGGCCGCGGCGGCATGGCGGTCGTGTACCTCGCGCGCGACACGAAGCATGACCGCCTCGTCGCGGTGAAGGTGCTCAACCCGGAGCTCGGCGCGATGCTCGGGGCCGAGCGGTTTCTGAGCGAGATCAAGACGACGGCGACGCTCCAGCACCCGAACCTTCTGCCGCTGTTCGACTCCGGCGAGGCGAATGGGTTGCTGTACTACGTCATGCCGTATCTCGATGGTGAGTCGTTGCGCGCGCGACTCGTGCGCGAGCAGCAGTTGCCCATCGAAGATGCCGTGCGAATCGCGACCGGCATCGCGAACGCGTTGTCGTACGCACACGCGCGTGGCGTGATCCACCGCGACCTCAAGCCGGAGAACGTGCTCCTGCAGCACGGCCAGCCGGTAGTGCTCGATTTCGGCGTCGCGCTCGCCGTGCGCAATGCAGCCGAGGGGCGCAAGACGCAAACCGGGATGTCGGTGGGGACGCCGCAGTACATGAGCCCCGAGCAGGCGGCGGGCGAGAAGGTCATCGATAGCCGCGCCGACATCTACGCGTTAGGTGCGCTGACCTATGAGATGCTCGCGGGCGATCCGCCCCACACGGGGCCGTCCGCACAGGTCATCGTGTCCAGGGTGATGGCCGGTGACATCCGCCCGGTGACGGTCGCGCGGCCGTCGGTGCCGGCACACGTGGCGAATGCGGTGCATCGGGCGCTCGCTCGCGTGCCGGCGGACCGGTTCGCGACGGCGGTGGAGTTCGCGCAGGCGTTGGTGGTTTCTGCGCCGGCGCTGCCGACCGCCGCTACGGCACAATTACCTGCGGCGCGGGCCGATTGGCGGCGGCGCGTCGCGGTTCCCGCACTGGCGTTGGCCGGTGTCTTCGCGATGATGGCTGCGTGGGCGTTCTCGCGACCTGAACCGACGCCACCGGTTTCTCGCTACCGCGTCGAGTTGCCTCAGGGTCAGCGAATCGGCGACCTGCCATGGGGGGCGTTGGCGGTGTCGCCCGACGGGTCACGACTCGTGTACGCTGGCGAGAACCGTCGCCTGTTCGTGCGATCCCGGGACCAGCTCGCGCCGGCCGAGCTTCCCGGGACCGACCTCGCGTTCAATCCGTTCTTCTCGCCGGACGGATCTCGCCTCGGCTTCATGAGCGGCCAACCTGGGCGCGGCGAGATCAGGGCGATGTCGCTGTCCGGCGGACCGCCGGTCACGGTAACCACCACGGACGTTGGAGGTCCGGGCGCGACCTGGGGATACGACGGGTTCATCTACTACGACGCGAGCGGCGTTGCTCCGTTGCGCAGGGTCAGCGAGAACGGCGGTCAGTCCGAGGTGGTGTCCACGCTCGATGCGGCGGCCGGGGAGTTGCAGCACGTCTGGCCGGATGCGCTGCCTAACAAGCGCGGCGTCTTGATGACGATCAACCGCGGGGGCCCCGGCGTCAACGTGAGCCGGTCGGATGACATCGCGGTGCTCGACCTCGCGACGCGCCGGCACAAGGTGTTGGTGCGCGGCGTGTACGCCCGATACGCCGCATCCGGACACATCCTCTATGTCACCGCGGACGGCGTGCTGATGGGCGTGCGCTTCGATCAGGATCGGCTCGAGATCACCGGGGCACCAGTCGCGCTGCTGGAAGGGGTCAACATCCGACCGGTGGGCGGCGGCGTGGACATGACGATCTCCCGGAGCGGAACGTTGTGGTATGGCACCGGAGTCTCGATGAGCCGCCAGCGCCGGATCTTCTGGGCGGCACGCGACGGTGCGTTTTCGGAAGTCGATCCCGCCTGGACCGGTGATTTCGAGTCCCTGGCGATTTCTCCCGACGGCACCCAGCTCGCCGTGTCGATCGCCGAAGGCGGCAGTGAGCATATCTGGGTCAAGCGACTCGGTCGCCTGCCCGGTCCGATCTCGAAGCTCACACATGAGCGCTCGAACACCGCACCACGATGGGACTCAGCCGGGCGTCGTGTGCTGTTCGCTTCACGTTACTCGGCGGAAAGTGATCTGCGCGCGACGCTCGCCGATGCCAGCGGCCCTCCGACGATCCTTCGAAGCGATGTGTTCATCACCGACGGCCGATGGAGTCCGGACGGACGCTGGTTGATCTACGGTGGGCGTGCGCCGTCGATGCGCGTGTTCCGGGAAGACATCTTCGGCATCCGACCTGGCCGGGACTCGGCGCCAGTGCCGCTCGCCGCAACGGACTTCAGCGAGCGGAACGGCAGTGTGTCGCCTAACGGGCGCTGGTTGTTGTTCGAGGCCAACCCCACCGGCAGGTATGAGGTGTACGTTCGGCCCTTCCCCAACACATCCGCATCGCTCACTCAAGTGTCGACCGGTGGCGGCACTGTCCCCGAGTGGTCCCGCGACGGTCGCGAGATCTTCTACGCGAACGGGAAGAGCGAGCTGGCACGTGTGGCCGTGCGTCCGGGCGCGCCGTTCGCGGTTGGAGAGCCGAGCACTCTGTTCTCGCTCGACCGCGTCGCTGACTGGGACGTGGCTCCCGATGGCCGGATCATCATGATCCGCGCGCTCGAGGGGGAGCAGGCGAGCCAGCTCGTCGTCGTCGAGAATTTCTTCCAGGAGCTTCGGCAGAAGGCGAACGGCGCGGCGGCGCCGACGTCGAGCGCTCGTTAGGTCCGGCCCGTCCAATATCGAATTCCGGGTGAATGAGCGCACGCGCGGCCGAATGATGACTGGTGACTCTGCCGCCCAGGTGGGTGACAGCACGGTGCGGGCGGGGACTTGCCACGCGGCGTACGCGGCAGCTAGTTTCCCCCTAGACTTTCAGTGGAAACTCTAGTGTCAACGACCGCCGACCCACTCGCGCTCGTCAAAGGCACGCTGGACGTGCTCGTTCTCAAGGCGCTCTCCTGGGGACCGATGCACGGCTTCGAGATCACGACCTGGCTCGAGGACAACTCCAGCGGCGCGCTCGACGTCGACGACAGCGCGCTCTACCATGCCCTGCACCGCATGGAGGAGCGCGCGCTCATCGCCGCCGAATGGGGCGTCACCGAGAACAACCGCCGCGCACGCTACTACAGCGTGACGTCCGCCGGACGCGCATTCCTCCGCGCCGAGACGGCGCGGTGGCTCCGCTACTCGGAGTTGGTGAGTGGGATTCTCACCGCCTCCTCGCGAACCGCCGTCCGGACGACGTGACGGCGGGCGTCGCCGCCGCCGCCGCAGGAATTCCCGATGCTTCCATCCCGCGCCCGCCGATTCTTCCGGCTCGCCGTGCACCGCCCCGCTCTCACCGAGCAGGACGTCGACGCGGAGATCGCGTTTCACCTCGAGGCGCGAGTCGCCCAGCTCGTGGCGCGCGGCCTGTCACCGGACGCCGCCCGAGCGGAAGCGCAGCGACGCTTCGGCAACATCGAGCTGGCGCGTCACACCCTAACGAGCTCGGCATCGCGCCGAGAGACCCGAATGCAGCTCCGCGAAATTCTCGGCAACGTCGGCCAGGACTTCCGCTATGCCGCGCGCGGCATGCGAAAGAATCCGGGCTTTACGGCGGCCGTCGTCCTCACGCTCGCGCTCGGAACCGGCGCGAACGCCACGATGTTCGGCGTCGTCGACCGGCTGCTGCTGCAGCCACCCGCGCACCTGCGCGCGCCCGGTGAGGTACATCGCGTCTACCTCACGGCGAACGGTGACAACTTCGGGATGTCCATCGGTACCAACCAGTCGTATCGACGGTACCAGGACCTGACGGCGCACGTTCGCACGGCCTCGCACATCGCGGGGTATTACGAGGCCGAACCGGTGTTCGGCATCGGCGATGCGGCGCGTGAGGAGCGCGCGGGGTTCGTCAGCGCGAGCTTCTGGCCGTTGTTCGGCGTGCAACCGGCACTCGGCCGGTTTTTCACTCCGGCCGAAGACCAGCTCCCGCAGGGTACCGCCGTGGCGGTCCTCGGCTACGGGTACTGGCAGTCGCATTTTGGCGGGGCGCGTGACGTTCTCGGGAAGCACATTCGTATCGGCCGCTCGGACTACACGATCATCGGTGTGACGCCGCCGGGCTTCAGCGGGCTGTCCCTTCGCTCGATCGCCGCATTCATCCCACTCACGGCCGGTGGCTCGGACGTCTTCACCGAGATCGGTGTGGGCGATCGGTGGAAGGAGTCGTACCGCGTCGGGTGGCTGCAGACACTCGTGCGGCGCAGGCCTGACGTGAGCGTCGAGGCGGCATCGACCGATGTCACGAACGCCTACCGCCTCAGCCTGGAGGCGCAGCGCCCGACGGAGCCGCCCGGGCGGCTTCCTGGGCCCGATTCGCTGCGTGCCCGGGCGGAGCTGGCGTCGATCATTCAGGACCGGGGGCCGCGGCGCAGTCAGGAAGCGACCGTTGCCGTGTGGCTCGTCGGCGTGTCGGTGCTCGTGCTGCTCATGGCCTGCGCGAACGTCGCGAACCTGCTCGTCGCGCGCGCCATCCGTCGTCGTCGTGAGATCGCGGTGCGGCTCGCGGTCGGCGTGTCACGCGGCCGTCTCCTGACGCAGCTGCTGTCGGAGAGCACACTGCTCGCGATCGTCGGCGGCGCCATCGGCGTTCTCGTCGCGCAATGGGGTGGTGGTCTGCTTCGCGGCCTTCTGCTGCCCGATGTGGAATGGACTGCTGCGGCACTGGACCCACGCGTCATCGTCGTGACAGTGCTGCTCGCGCTCGCGGCTGGGCTCATCACCGGTCTCGCCCCCATGCGTCAGCTGTCGCGAGCCGATGTGATTTCGGATCTTCGCACTGGTGGACGGGGGGTGAGCCTTCGCGGATCGCGGATGCGGCGCGGCCTGCTGGTGCTGCAGGGCGCGATCTCCGTCGTCCTGCTCGTCGGCGCCGGACTCTTCGTACGCAGCTTCCACAACGTCCGATCGCTCGACCTCGGGTTCCAGCCGGAGCACGTGATCGTCGCCGAGATGTCGGCGCGCGGTACGCCGATCGATTCGGCGCGACGCATCGAGATCATGGAGCGGCTTCGCGAGCGCGCCGTGACGGTGCCGGGCGTCCAGCATGCCGCCCACACGCTCACGATTCCGTTCAGCCTCGAGTGGAACCAGTTCCTCGTGGTGCCGGGAATCGATACGGCGTCGTTGCGCGATCTCTTCTACATCAATCCTGTCGGCCCGGGGTACTTCGAGACCATGGGTACGCCGGTCATCCGCGGCCGGCAGATCACTGACGCCGACCGAGCGGGTGGTCAGCCCGTCGCGGTGTTGAGCCAGGCTGCCGTTCGCAGGATCTGGCCCTCCGAGGATCCGCTTGGGAAGTGCGTGAAGCTCGAGGCCAGTGGCCCGTGCTACATCGTCGTGGGTGTTTCGGGCGACATCCGCGCCGAGTTCGACGAAGGGCCCGGACGGCACGTCTACGTGGCAGCAACCCAGGTGCCGACACCTGACTCTCGAATCTTCATTCGTACGCGTGGTGACGCCGCAACGCAGATCGAGGGCGTGCGCCGCGCGCTTCAGGAAGTGGTGCCGGGCTTCGCGTACGTGAGTGCTCGCACGCTCGACGGTATCGTTGCGCCGCAGATGCGCTCGTGGCGCCTCGGGGCGACGATGTTCACGATCTTCGGGCTGCTTGCGCTCGTGGTCGCGGCGGTCGGTCTGTACAGTGTCGTTGCGTACGACGTCTCGCAGCGCACGCGTGAGCTGGGCGTGCGCGTCGCACTGGGTGCGAGCGGCGGAACGGTTCTGCGCCTCGTCGTTGGCGAGGGGGTGCGGGTCGTAGCTCTGGGGCTCGCGCTTGGCGCCGCAGTCGCCGTGTCGCTCGCCAGCAAGGTATCGCCGCTGCTCTATGAGGTATCGGCGAAGGATCCGCTGACGTACGCCGGCGTGATCGCGGTACTGCTCGTGGTGGCCGTCGTGGCGAGTCTTGCGCCCGCACTGCGGGCGGCACGGGTGGACCCGAACGTGGCGTTGCGCGCGGATTGACGGGCTGACGATCGTTAGGCGGGCAGCGCCGGACCGGCGCCGCCTGCCAATCCGCCCGAGTCGGTTCACGCGGTCGACGCGAGGGCTTTGTCCTCCCACGTGAAGTCCGGACGCGGCCGAGCCTGCTGCTCGTACCAACGAAACGTCTGCCGCAGGCCATCCTGCAGCGGCGTGAGCTCCAGCCCGAGCTCGGACCCGACGCGGTTCGCCAGGACCGTGATCGGCGGTATGTCGAGGTACACGCCGAAGTAGAACGGAGGCGTCATCACGCCACCCCCGAGCTGCTCTATCCGCTCGCGTGGCACGTGCACGAGGTTCGCATCGGTTCCGGCGATGCGCGCCAGCAGGCGGACGAAGTCGATCTGCGTGATCGACGGGTAGCTCGCCAGGTTGTACGCGTGCCCGACTGCGCCGTCCTTCTCCGACGCGAGTATCGCGGCGCGCGCCACATCGCCCGAATACACCCACTGCATTGTCGCGAGACCATCACCAGGGATGATGATCGGCCGTCCGGCACGCAGGCGGTCCCAGAAAAACGCTTCGCGATCGAGCGGGTTGTGCTCTCCGTAGACAAACGCAGGCCGCAGGGTCGCGACGGGAATGCCCTGCTCGCGCCCGAGCGCGAAGAGAGCCCGTTCGGTATCCGCCTTGTTCGCGCCGTACGGATTCGGATAGTCCGCCGGCACCAGCGCGCCATCTTCGGAGTATTCCCCGCCGGCGCGGTAGACAGCCACACTCGACGTGAACACGTAGCGTCTCAGCCCTTTGGCCGTCGCCGTCGCGGACGCGGCGACCTGCTCGGCGGTCGTGCCGCGCTCCCAGTCGTACACGTTGTCGTAGACGACGTCGAATCGCGTTCCGTCCAGTGCGGCTCGCACCGCCGCGGTGTCGTTGCGATCGCAGATGATCTCGCCGACGCGCTTGCCGAAGGGCGTTCCACGGCCGCGATGCATGATGACTACTTCGTCGCCGCGCTCGAGCAGCCGGTCGACGAGCGCGCGGCCGATGAACAGGGTCCCGCCAATCACGAGCGCACGGGCCATTGCTTCTCCTGGGTTCAGGTCGGTGAGAAAGCTATTGGCTTTGGCCGGCGCGAGCAGCCAACGTGCGATGCGAGGCGGCGCTTCGGTGGTGGCCACGGTCGACCCTGGTTGGCATATTCGCTGGCGTCAGCTTCAACCGAGATGTCCGTGTTGACTCGTGCACTCCTTCGTGACGCTCTCGTCGCGACGAGCCTCGCGCTCGTGCCGTTAGGCGCGCAGACCCCGGCCGCTGTCCCGCTCGACTCAGCGGACCAGGCGTTGCGCGCGGTCGTGACCGCGGCGGCGCGGCTGCCGTTCCACGCCACGCCGCTCACGGTGACACCCCCCGCACCCGACTTCGCCATCGGGATGGTGTCGTGGGTGGCGTCCACCGCGGACGGCACGACGTACCTCCTGCAGCGCGGCGACAAGGCCGATCCCGTCATTGCCGTTGACCGGAACGGCAAGGTGCTGCGCTCGTGGGGCAAAGGGCTCTACGTCATGCCGCACGCCATCCGCGTCGACCGCGAAGGCAACGTGTGGACCGCCGATGCCGCCAGCTCGCACGTCATCAAGTTCTCGCCCGAAGGCAGCGTGCTGCTCGACATCGTGGTCGGCGGGCAGCCCACGCCGTGCCCGAACAACTTCTGCAGCACGACGGACATCGCGTTCGCCGCCAACGGACACGTCCTTATCAGCGACGGCTACGCGAACGCGCGGGTGCTCGAGTACACGGCCGATGGCCGCAAAGTGCGCGAGTGGGGAACCCCGGGCACCGGCCCCGGGCAGTTCAATCTGCTGCACTCGATTCAGATCGACGAAAACGGCATCGTCTACGTTGCCGATCGTGAGAACGGCCGCGTCCAGCGCTTCGATCAGACTGGCACGTTCTTGGGCGAGTGGAAGTACGGGAGAACGTTCGGGCTCGAGGCCGACGGCGCCTTCATGTGGCTCGCGACACAGCCGGTGAAGCAGCCGAACCTGTCGCCGGGGTGGCTGCTCAAGGTCGACGCGAAGACGGGGAAGATCGCCGGGTGGGTGCCGTCGACTGGGAATCATGGCATGGATGTGCTGACCAGCGGCGAGCTGCAAGTCGGCCCCGGGCCGAACCGGGTACCGCAACGATACCAGCGCGCACCGTAATGCTGCTACACGGCAACCACACGATGCTCTCCTACGCGCACGGCACGAGCCCCATCCCGCTACTCGGCGAAACGATCGGTGAGAATCTCCGCCGCACGGCGGAGCGGCACGGCGATCGCGAGGCACTCGTCGTTCGGTCGCAGAATTATCGAACCACGTATCGCGAGCTGTACGACGCCACGTCAGTCCTCGCCCGCGCGCTGATCGCGACCGGCATCGAGCAACGGGACCGGGTCGGCATCTGGTCGCCAAATCGATTCGAGTGGGTCATCGCTCAGTATGCGACCGCGCGGATCGGCGCCATCCTGGTCAACATCAACCCGGCCTACAAGTCGACCGAGCTGCGTTACGCGCTGCGCCAATCCGGTGTGAAGCTTCTGCTGCTCGCACGAGCGTTCCGCGGCACCGACTACGTCGAGCTGCTCAACGAGGTACGCGCGGACTGCGCGGATCTCCGCGAAGCGATCGTGCTCGACGACGCATGGGACGAGCTCATGGCGCGCAGCGCAGCCGTAACCGCCGCACAGCTGGCGGCTCGCGAGAGTGTGTTGCAGTTCGATGACCCGATCAACGTGCAATACACATCGGGGACAACCGGTTTCCCGAAGGGCGCCACGCTCTCGCATCACAACATTCTCAACAATGGGTTTTTTATCGGTGAGACGTTAGGCTACACCGAGCACGACCGGGTCTGTATCCCGGTCCCCTTCTACCACTGCTTCGGGATGGTGCTCGGCAATCTCGCCTGCACGACCCACGGCGCGTGCATGGTGATCCCCGGCGAGGCGTTCGATCCGCTTACCGCCCTGGAGACGACCGCGGCGGAACGCTGCACGGCGCTCTACGGTGTCCCAACGATGTTCATCGCCGAGCTCACGCATCCGCGATTCACCGAGTTCGATCTGACCTCGTTGCGCACCGGGATCATGGCGGGATCGCCATGCCCGGTCGAGGTGATGAAGAAGGTGCAGTCGGTGATGCACATGCCCGAAGTGACGATCTGCTACGGGATGACCGAGACGGCTCCGGTGTCGACTCAGAGTCTGATCGACGACCCGCTGGAAAAGAGGGTGTCGACGGTCGGGCGGGTCCACCCGCACGTCGAGGTCAAGATCATCGATGCCGACACCGGCCGGATCGTTCCTCGCGGCACGCCGGGCGAGCTGTGCACTCGCGGGTATAGCGTCATGCTGGGCTACTGGAACAACGAGGCCGCGACCCGTGAGGCGATCGACGCGGCAGGTTGGATGCACACCGGCGACGTCGCGACGATGGACGCTGAGGGCTACGTGAACATCGTCGGCCGAATCAAGGACATGATCATCCGAGGCGGCGAGAACATCTATCCGCGTGAAATCGAGGAGTATCTTCTCACGCATCCCGATGTCGTCGATGTGCAGGTGATCGGCGTGCCGAGCGAGCGGTATGGTGAGGAAGTGATGGCCTGGGTTCGGCGGCGTCCCGATGCAGTGTTGACGGAGGAAGTCTTGGCGCTGTTTTGTAAGGGCCGCATCGCGAGCTACAAGATTCCTTCCTACTGGCGGTTCGTCGATTCCTTCCCGATGACGGTGACGGGGAAGATTCAGAAGTTTCGCATGCGCGAGGCGGCAATCGCCGAGCTGCATCTCGAGCGCGCCGCGTCGGTCGCGACGGCGTGACGGCGTCGGTGGAGCCACCTCGCGCAGAGTTGGCTGGCGACTGATGTCGATGCGAATCTGGCTGGACGCCGATGCGACGCCGCGCGACGTGAAGGAGATCGTCTTTCGCGCCGCGCATCGCCTCGCCGTCGACACGGTCGTTGTCGCGAACCTGCGCGTTCCGATCCCGCCGGGGCACCCGACGATCAGCGCGGTGCGCGTGGAGGGCGGCCCCGACGTCGCGGACCGGTACATCGCGACGAACGCATCGGCGGGCGACGTGGTGATCACGGCCGACATCCCGCTCGCGGCCATTCTCGTTGCCGCCCGGGTGGTGGTGATAGATCCGCGTGGCTACGAGCACACGAAGGAGACGATCGGCGAGCGACTGAGCATACGTGACTTCGCGGATGCGCTCCGCGGTGCCGGCGTCGAGACCGGCGGACCGCGCCCGTTCTCGGCGAAGGACAAGCACGCGTTCGCGTCGGCGTTCGACCGAGCGATCACGCGCGCGCGGCGAGATCGTATGACCTAACGTGGCGGCCAGGGCTGCCGCGTTGGCGCCTGCCCCCCCCCAGTCGCGGGCGCGTTCTCGAGCGCGTTGTTGCTCGGAAGGGGGCGACCCTCAGGCGCCCCGCACTGCGTCGAGTGCCCGCCGAAACTCGGCCGCCGACGCGAAACGGTCGCCCGGGTCGCGGAGCAGCGCGCGCGCCACCGCCGCGGCGAGCGCCGCCGGCGCGTCGGGGCGCAGCACGTTCACCGGCGTCGGAGGCCCGGCGAACCGGCGGGCGATCACCGCCCGGGGCGTCGCCCCCGGGAACGGCGGCGATCCGGTGACCATCTCGTACAGGACGCCGCCGAGCGCGAAGACATCGCTCCGCCCGTCCAGCGGGGACTCGCCCGTCACCTGCTCGGGACTCATGTACATGAGCGTGCCCATCACGTAGCCTAACGTGAGCGTAGAGTGGTCCCCGGTGACGGGGAGGGGGGTCGGATGCTCGGTTGCGATGCTCATCGCCATCCCGTCGATCGCGCGTGCGATGCCAAAGTCGGCGAGGAGCGCGTGGCCCGCCGCGCTCAGCAGCACGTTCTCGGGCTTCACGTCGCAGTGCACGACGCCGCGACCGTGCGCGTATTCCAGGGCAGCGGCCAGGTCGCCGGCGATCCGAGCGGCCTCCAGCACCGGCAGGCGCCCGTCGCGCGCGAGCCGCTGGCGCAGGCTCTCGCCCTCGACGAAGGGCATGGTGAACCAGATCCGACCGTTCGACTCGCCCGAGTCGTGGACCGCGAGAATGTACGGATGCTGTAGCCGGGCGCTGGTGGCGATCTCCCGCCGGAACCACTTCAAGGCTATGGCGGCGCCGAGCTCGTTATGGAGCACCTTGAGCGCGACCTGGCGCCCGTGCCGGACATCCTCGGCGCAATACACCGTCGCGGACGCACCCCGGCCGAGTTCGCGGCCGAGGATGTAGCGCCCCGCGAGGGCCCCCGCCCACGAGGTGTCCCGCACGTCGGCCTCGGGAACCGCTCGCCTGCCTGAGACCTCGTCTGATTGCGGAGCCGCGCCAACGGGATCATCACCTGTCACGCCAACGGGATCATCACCTGTCATAGGACCTCCGGGATCGGCGCGTCGGGTTACCCGTCGCCACCGGAGATTCATGCAAGAAAGACGGCCATCCTTCACGGCTGGGCGCCGCGCGGCGAGCAGCGAGGAGTCGGTTCGCGCGATGTCGAGGACGAGGGCCGAAAAGTCCGCCTCGGAGAGGTGCCCGCAGGCGTTCCGGAGACGTCTGCTGCGGGGCCCCGCGGCGCGCCAGAGCGAGCCCCGCCGTAAGGGGGCGCGCGCGGTTCGCCCTGTCCTTGCGATGCGTGCCGTTCCCGCAAATGTGGCACTCGCGCTACCCCTCGGGGTCCACCCACGCGCATGCACACTTCGAGTACAAGCCCGGCCCCTCCGGTACCTTGCGAACGCCGGTACGAGACCCTGAGCCGCAAACCTAACGCGGTCACGTGGCGACGCGCCTCCTCTTGTCGCACGGGTCGGCAGGCCGATATTGGAGCATGACATCCTCCGGCGCCGCACCGTCGTCGCTCCGACGGGCACGGGAGCGCCGATGGCCGAGGCGGAGTAACTCGGTTGAACGAACGTCGCCAGCGCGCAGCACCGAGGCGGCCGCGGGCGGGCCGCGGGCGGATAGAGCGCACGCGTGAGGAGTCGACGAGTTGAAGGCACCCGTGAAGGCGGTAACTTCGACGATCACGAGACCGTGTCCCAACCTGTCCCACACTTCGGAAAGCCATGTCGCCGACGATTCCTCGCACGCTTCTGTTCGCCGCCGTATTCGCCGCAGCCTGCAGCCCATCCCGCGCGCCGTCCGGTGAAGCCGCAACCCTCGTGCTCCGGAACGGCCGGATCGTCACCGTCGATTCGGCCCGTCCTGAAGCCGAAGCGATCGCCATGCGGGGACCCAACATTCTCGCGGTCGGCTCGGCTGCGGAAATCGACCGACTGATCGGCGACAGCACCGAAGTCATCGACCTGCAGGGAAGGCTCGCGATCCCCGGCTTCATCGAGAGTCACGGTCACTACATGGGACTGGGCCGCGCCAAGATGATCCTGGACCTGACGACGGCGAAGCGCTGGGACGACATCGTGGAAAACGTGTCCGTCGCCACGCGCGATACGAAAATCGACTCGTGGATCTACGGACGCGGATGGCATCAGGAGAAGTGGGAGGCGCCGCCACCGGGGGCCGTCGAGGGAAACCCGGTGCACGACGCGTTGTCGAAGGTGTCGCCTAACAATCCGGTGATCCTGACACACGCGAGCGGCCACGCCGCGTTCGTGAACAAGCGCGCGATGGAGCTCGCGAACATCACGCGACGGACGCCGAACCCGCCCGGCGGCGAGATCGTGAAGGGCCCTGACGGCGAACCAACCGGGCTACTGCGAGAAACGGCTCAGCGGCTGGTCGGCCCCGCACAGGCGCGAGCCGATTCGGCCCGATCCGAAGACGACCGCGAGAAGGAGCGTCGAACCCAGGTTCGCCTCGCCGCCGAGGAGGCCCTCTCCAAAGGCGTGACGAGTTTCCACGACGCCGGCTCGAGCTTCGAGACCATCGATTTCCTGAAGCGCATGGAGGCCGAGGGCGCGCTTCCTGTCCGCCTGTACGTGATGGTGCGACGCGCATCCAACGCGGAGATGGACCAGAAGCTGCCGCAGTACTTCATGCCATTGGAGGGCGACGACTACCTCACCGTTCGCTCCATCAAGCGTCAGATCGACGGCGCGCTCGGCTCACACGGGGCGTGGCTGCTCGAGCCCTACATCGATCTGCCGGCGAGTCGCGGCTTGACGCTGGAAACGCCCGAGGACATCGAAGGCACCGCCAACGTGGCGATCAAGCACGGTTTCCAGGTCAACACGCACGCGATCGGCGATCGCGCCAACCGCGTGGTGCTCGACATCTACGAGAAGGTGTTCAAGGCGAATCCGGCCAAGCAGAACCTCCGCTGGCGCATCGAGCACGCGCAACATCTCGACCCGGCTGACGTGCCGCGCTTCGCGCAGCTGGGCGTGGTCGCGGCGATGCAGGGCACCCACGCCACGTCCGACGGACCGTGGATTCCAAAGCGACTTGGGCCAGAGCGGGCGATCAGGACGTCGTACGTGTTCCGGGACCTGATGAAAGCGGGCGCCATCATCAGCAACGGCACCGATGTGCCTGTCGAGGATATCGATCCCATCGCCAGCTTCCATGCGGCGGTGTCGCTCATGATGAACACCGGCGAGTCGTTCAATCCCGCTCAGCGCATGACGCGTGAAGAAGCACTGCGTACCTACACCATCAACGCCGCCTACGCCGCGTTCGAGGAGGAGAAGAAAGGGTCGTTGTCCCCCGGCAAACTGGGTGACATCACCGTGCTGTCGAAGGACATCATGAAGGTGCCGGACGCGGAAATTCCGACAGCCGTGGTCGACCTCACGGTGGTGGGAGGAAAGGTCAAGTACCGTCGTGGTGTCGCCGGTGAGGGGCGTGCGCAGTAGAATTGCTTCATGAGAGACGGTGCGGGCCTCCCGGGCGCCGAGCTGATTGCGGCGGGACTCGCCGATCTCGAGCATGGCGCCGAGACCGATGAGTCATTGCTGGTGTCGATGGCGGCGCCGCGGCTTCGCGCGTTAGGGTTCGACGTCCCGGCTCCTTTCGCAGACCCCGAGCTTCGACTCTACAGCAGACTCACGGCGCAGCACGGCGCGGCTGCGCATTCACGGTACAACGCGCTCGTGCGGCGCCTCGTCAGCTTCCAGCGCGCCGCGGCATGCGCGAGGTAGCCGACAGAAATCGAATCGAGGCATTTCTCTCGGCGTTTGCTCGTGAGGCTACCGCCCCGACCGACGTCTTCCTCGTCGGGGGAACGACCGCCGTACTCGTGGGTTGGCGCCCGAGCACCATCGACATCGATCTGGTCATGCGTCCGGAGTCCGACGCGCTGCTCCGCGCGATTCCATCGCTCAAGGAACGATTGCACGTGAATGTGGAGCTCGCCTCGCCCGACCAGTTCATTCCCGTTCCCCCTGGCTGGGAGGACCGCAGCCCACTCGTGACTCGGATCGGAAGGGTGACGTTTCGGCACTACGATCTCGTCGCGCAGGCATTGTCGAAGATCGAGCGCGGACACGGACGGGACCTGGCGGATGTCGGCGCGATGGTG
>Ga0075430_100001240_pt1 | contig 20539 bp, 18 predicted proteins | sample RhiMetdeltSRZDD4_FD_75294 | JGI IMG/M metagenome (GOLD analysis project Ga0075430, IMG submission 75294) | Populus rhizosphere microbial communities from Tennessee, USA - Rhizosphere MetaG P. deltoides SRZDD4 | ecosystem: Host-associated > Plants > Roots > Rhizosphere > Soil | place: USA... | reverse complement strand
GCCCGGTCGGTGTAGAGCAGGTACGCCGCCCGATGCAGCGCGACCTGGGTCTTGCCGGTCCCCGGCCCGCCGGTGATGAGCGTGACGCCGCGCGCGGGCGCCCGGACGGCCGCGTCCTGTTCGCGCTGGATGGTCGTGACGATGTCGCGCATGTGCCGGCCACGGGAACGCCGCAGCGCGGCCAGCAACGCCCCTTCGCCGAGCACACGCAGGTCGCCGACGCTGTCTGGAGACAGCACGTCGTCGTCGAGGTCCATGACCTTCGGGCCCCGGCAGATGATGACCCGCCGACGCACCACGCCCAGCGGCTCTCCCCAGGTGGCCCGGTAGAACGGCTCGGCCGCGGGCGCCCGCCAGTCGACCAGGAGTGGTTCCAGACCGTCCCGCACGCCCAGCCGTCCGATGTGGTACGTCTCGCCGTCGTCGAGGTCGAGCCGGCCGAACACGAGGCCTTCCGCTTCGGCGTCAAGCGCCCGCAGCTGCGCGGTGGCACGGTGGACCATCGCGTCACGCTCCACCAGTCCGGTGACCGGGCCGGCCGCCGCCCTGCGGTGGCCCTCACCGGCGAGCGCGTTCGCCTGCGCCCGCATCCCTTCCAGCCGCTCGTAGACCCGGTCGACGACCTGCTGCTCGGCGGCGATCTCCTGCGTTCTGACGTCGGGCACAGTGCTCCCCCGGTGCGTGTGAGCGTGGGTCCCGCCGAGCATATGGAGAGGTCAGGGATTAGAAATCATCATCCGAGCCGACCTGGCCGGGTTGTCCCACCGCTACAATGGACATGGCAGCAGGGTTCAGCCGCCCCCGTCGGCGCAGGGTCAGAACGTACGCAGGTGCGGGTCGAGCGCGTCGCGCAGCCCGTCGCCGATGAGGTTGAAGGCGAGCACCCCGAGCACGATCGCAAAGCCGGGAAACATGGCCATCGTCGGGTCGCTGAAGATGTAGTGGCGGGCATCGCCCAGCATCGAACCCCACTCCGGGGTCGGCTGTTGCACGCCTACGCCGAGGAAACCGAGCCCCGAGGCGGTGAGGATGGTGATGCCGAGGCTCAACGTGGCCTGCACGATCACTGGCGCCAGCGCGTTGGGCAGCACGTGCCGCACGATGATGTACCCGTTGCTGGCGTTCTCGGCCCGGGCCGCTTCGACGTAGCCCTGTGTCCGGATGGTCAGCGCCGAGCCACGGGTCAGCCGGATGAACACCGGGATCACGCTTATCCCTACCGCGATGATGACGTTCCGGATGCCGATGCCGAGTGCCGCGACCATCGCCAGCGCGAGCAGGAACGGTGGGAAGGCCAGCATGATGTCGGCCAGCCGCTGGACTCCGATGTCGACCCAGCGGCCGAAGTAGCCGGAGACCAGGCCGAGCGGAACGCCGACAACGAGCCCGACAGCGACCGCGAGCAGGCCGATCACCAGTGATATCCGCGCGCCGTAGATGATCCGGGTGAAGATGTCGCGGCCCAGGTTGTCCGTGCCGAAGACGTGGCTGAGCGACGGCGCCAGGCGGGCCTGCGACAGGTCCTGCTTGATCGGGTCGTACGGGGTGACCAGCGGTGCGGCGACCGCGAGGACCAGGAACCCGACCAGGACAGCGAGGCCGACCAGCGCCGGCACGTTGCGCCGGAACGACCCCCAGACGGTACGGCGGCCGGTCACGACCTGGTCGGGGACCCGTACCTTGCGGACGTCGGGGTCAGCCATGGAAGGAGATCCTCGGGTCGATCCAGGTGTACATCAGGTCCACCATGAGGTTCACGACGACGAGCAGGACGGCGTACACGAGAACGATGCCTTGGACCATCGGGAAGTCGCGGGCGAAGATCGAGTCGACGAGCAGCCGCCCGATGCCCGGCCACGCGAACACGGTCTCGGTCAGTACCGCACCACCCAGCAGGTTGCCGAACTGTAGCCCGATCACCGTCAGCACCGGGATGAAGGCGTTGCGGAGCGCGTGCTTGTACACCACCCGCCGCTCGCTGGCGCCCTTGGCGCGCGCGGTGCGCACGTAGTCCTCACCGAGCACCTCCAGCATGGTGCTGCGGGTCATGCGGGCGACCAGCGCCATGATGAAGAAGCCGAGGGCGACCGACGGCAGGATGATGCTCGTCGGCTGCTCGGCGCCGGCCGCCGGCAGCCAACCGAGCTCGACCGCGAAGACGATGACGAGCATGAGGCCGAGCCAGTAGATCGGCACCGATACGCCGGTGACCGACAGCGTCGATACGACATGGTCGGTCGTGGTGGTCTTCCGGACCGCCGCGACGACGCCGGCCACCACCCCGAGCACCGAGCCGACCAGCGTGCCGGTGACCGCGAGCGCCAGGGTCGCCGGCAGCCGCGCGAAGATCTCGGACGAGACGGGCTGCCCGGTGCGCGCGGACTCGCCGAGGTCACCATGCAGCAGCCCCGCCACGAAGTGCAGGTACTGCACGAGTATCGGGCGGTCGAGCGCGAGCTGGCGGCGCAGCCGGTCGACCTCCTCCTGGTCGGCGAGCACCCCGGCAATCGTGCGTGCCGGGTCGCCCGGCAGCAGGTGGGTGAGCAGGACCACGATCAGCGCGACCCCGAGCAGGCTGACCAGCGACACGCCGAGGCGCCGGACCAGGTACTGGACGAACCCGCTCACCTGCCAGCCCCCCGCGGGGAGGCTGGCAGGTGAGCGGCGCTGCCGAGCCAGCCACTGGCCCAGCCGAGCCAGCTACTGGCCCAGCTGCTGAGCCAGGCGGCTCGCTGGGTCACTTCTTCCCGACCGGTCGCGCATAGATGGCGGAGAACTTCTCGGTCGGCAGCGACGAGATGTTCTCGACCGAACGGGAGTACGCGATCGGGAACTTCTGGGTCCACAGGAAGATCCAGGGTGCGTCGTCCCAAATGATCTTCGATGCGTCGCAGTAGAGCTTGTCCCGCTTCGCCTTGTCGGCCTCGACCGCGGCCTGCTTCACCAGCGCGTCGACCTGCGGGTTGCGGTAGAAGCTGCTGGCCAGGCCCGCCGGCGGGTGGTTCGACGAGTCGAACTGCTGCATCTGGAAGCTGGCGTCCAGGAACTGCGGCGCCCAGCCGAGCAGCTGGAGGTCGAACTTCTGCTTCTGCAGCGGAGCGCTGACCTGCGCGACGTACGAGGACCAGTCCATCGTCTCGACCTTCACGGTCACGCCTACCTCACGCAGGTAGTTGGAGATCGACTCGGCGACCTCCTTGTCCTGCAGGTACCGGCCGGTCGGCGTACCCATGGTGACCGTGAGGCTGCTGACCCCGGCCTGTTGCAGCAACGCCTTGGCCTTTGCCGGGTCGTAGTCGTAGCTGCCGGTCCGGCAGTAGCCGTTCAGCTTGTTGCTCATCGGCGAGTCCAGCACGTCGGCCGCTCCGAACAGCAGCGTCTTGATCATCGCCTGCTTGTCGACCGCGTAGTTGAGCGCCTGCCGCACCCGGACGTCGGTGATCTTCGGGGTCTTGACCTGGACGAAGATGCTCCGGTCGCTCGGTGCCAGCAGCACCTTCGTCTTGCCCGTGTCCAGCTTCTCCACGTCCGAGATCGGCGGCAGGACGATCAGGTCGGCCTGCCCGGCCAGCAGCAGGCTCTCCCGGCTGGCCGCCTCCGGCACGATGCGGAACACGACCGTCTCGTAGTACGGCTTCTCGCCCCAGTAGTCCGCGTACCGCTGGAAGGTGACCCGGTCGCCCTTCTTGTAGGCGTCGAACGTGTACGGCCCGGTGCCCACCGGACGCTCGATCTTCTTGTACGTGTTGCCCTGCTTGTCGATCGATGCCGGTGAGACGATCGCGGCGGCCGTCGTGGAGAGGGCGTCGAACAGCGGGACGTACGGCCGGGACAGCGTGATCCGGACAGTGCTGTCGTCGACCGCGTCGACCTTCGAGATCGGCTTGAAGGCAGACCGGGTCGGTACGGCGACCGCCGGGTCCAGCACGCGGTCGAGCGTGAACTTCACCGCCTGCGCGTTGAACGGCGTGCCGTCGTGGAACCGGACACCCGTGCGGAGCTTGAGGGTTGCGGTCAACCCGTCGGTGCTGGACTCCCACGACGAGGCGAGCCCGGGCTGCAGCTTGCCGTCGCTGTCGAGGCGGGTGAGCGTCTCGAGCGCATAGTCCACTATGTTCCCGACCGTCGTGGTGGTATTACCGGCCGGGTCGAACGTGTCGGGCTCGATCCCGATGGCGATGTCGAACTGCTTGTCGGCCTGTTCGCTGGTGCCTTGGTCGCCGGTCTCATCGAACGAGCATGCGGTGGCCAGGAGGGCCACCGTGGCGAGCAGTGCCAGGAGCCGTTTCCTCATAATGGGATTCCCCCGGGGGGCTAGTGGAGCACCATTCGAAAGCTGGTTGATCCTACTGTCGCTACGACATGTGACAGTGCCGGACCAGGCGCGACCTCCAACGTGCTACGCACCGTCACCATGGTGGCGCCCACCGCGCCTCAACAAGGGCCGGGAACTGGCCCATCATGCTACGATGCGCCTTCCGTGCGAGCTTTAGGACTACCGTGGGCGTACCGATACTGTCCATTGAGGACCTTTGTGTCGAGTTTCGTACCCCCGAAGGCACGGTACGGGCCGTCGACGGCATTTCGTACACGGTTGAACCAGGCGAGACGCTGGGGATAGCCGGTGAGTCCGGCTCGGGCAAGAGCGTATCGCTGCTGTCGATCCTTGGCCTGGTTCCGCAGCCGCCCGGCAGGATCGTGCGTGGCCGCGCCATCTTCGGCGGCCAGGACCTGTTGCGGGCTTCGCGCAAGAAGCTGCGGGCCATTCGCGGTCGCGACATCGCGATGGTCTTCCAGGATCCGATGACATCGCTGAACCCGGTGTTCCGGGTGGGCGACCAGATCGCCGAAGCGATCGAGGTCCACCGGCCGGCCGCCAGCCGCCAGGAGGTGCGCCGCCGTACGGTCGAGCTGATGGATCTGGTCGGGCTGCCGGACCCGGTGCGGCGGTACCGCGACTACCCGCACCAGCTCTCCGGTGGGATGCGCCAGCGGGCGATGATCGCAATGGCCATCGCCAACGCACCCGCACTCCTCATCGCCGACGAGCCGACCACCGCACTGGACGTCACGATCCAGCGCCAGGTCCTGGACGTGCTGAAGCTGGCGCGCGACCAGACGCACGCGGCCACGATCCTCATCACCCACGACCTCGGGCTGATCGCGGAGATGGCCGACCGGGTGATGGTGATGTACGCCGGACGCGTCGCCGAGGCCGGTCCGGTCGAGGCCATCTTCCACCGGCCACGCCACCCCTACACGGTCGGCCTGATGGCCAGCCGGCCCCGCCTGGACGTCAGCCAGGACACGCTCACGCCGATCCCCGGCCAGCCGCCGAGCCTCATCAAGGTCCCACCGGGCTGTGCGTTCCACCCGCGATGCTTCCTTTACGGCGGACATTACGGCGGGCGCGCGCGGTGCGTCGAGAACCGGCCGGACCTGCGGCTCGTCGACGGAGCCCAGCACCTCGCCGCGTGCCACTACGCCGAGGAGCTCCGCGATGGCTGACCCAGAGGTGACGCTGCGGACCGAGGGTCTGGTCAAGCACTTCCCGATCCACGCCGGCCTGCTCCGTCGCCAGGTCGGCACCGTCCGCGCGGTCGACGGCGTGGACATCGAGGTCCGGCGGGGCGAGACGCTCGGTGTGGTGGGCGAGTCGGGCTGCGGTAAGTCGACGCTCGCCCGTACCATCCTGCGGCTGGTGGAGCCGACCGCAGGCCGGATCGTCTTCAATGGACAGGACATCACCCACCTGCCGAGCCGGCAGCTCCGCGCGGTCCGGGAGCACCTGCGCATCGTGTTCCAGGACCCGTTCGCATCGCTCAACCCCCGGATGACGGTCGCCGAGATCGTCGGCGAGCCGCTGCGGCTGCACCGCCGCTCGCCCCGCGCGTCCAGCGGTCGCCCGGTACGTGACCTGCTCGAGATCGTCGGCCTCAACCCCGAACACACCAACCGGTACCCGCACGAGTTCTCAGGGGGGCAGCGCCAGCGGATCGCGATCGCCCGCGCGCTGGCCCTGGACCCGCAGGTGCTGGTCCTCGACGAGCCGGTGTCGGCGCTGGACGTGTCGATCCAGGCGCAGATCATCAACCTGCTCTCGCAGGTCCAGGACCGGCTCGGGCTGACGTACGTCTTCATCTCGCACGACCTGTCCGTGGTGCGGCACATCTGCGACCGGATCGCGGTCATGTACCTCGGGAAGGTCGTCGAGACCGGGAGCCGGGACCGTATCTTCGGGGCACCCACCCACCCGTACACCCAGGCGCTGCTCTCGGCCGCGCCGATCGACGACCCCAGCGAGCGGGGCAGGCGGGTCCCCCTGGCGCTCGTCGGTGACGTCCCCAACCCCGCCAACCCACCATCCGGATGCCGCTTCCGCACCCGGTGCTGGAAGGCGGTTGACCGCTGCGCGGTCGAGGAGCCCGCACTGGTGGACCGTGGTCTCGGTCATCCGAGCGCCTGCCACTTCGCCGGGTACCGTCCCGCAGCGCCCCTTGGCGAGCCTGGCGACGGGGTATCGGTACCCGAGACGCTGCCCTGACCATCAGGGCAGCTTGGTCGGCGTGCCGGTGTGCTCGTCACCAGCAGCGCCGGCGTGGGTGTAGGCGTAGGGAGCTGGCGGCACGGGACGGGGCAGCACAATGCAACCTTCCACATTGCTCCCAGAGCCCGCGCCGCCCCGACCGCCGCGGCGGTGGCGAATGGTCGTGGCCGTGACGGTCGCCGTTGTCGCGATGGCCGGCGCCGGCATCGTTGCGTGGCGCGTCACGACCGGCTGGCCGCCAAGCGGGATGGTCAGTGGCGGGTGCGGAACCTCTCGGGCGTGGCCGAGCATAAGGTTCCGGACGGGTACGAGCTGTTGCTGTGGTCCACGGACGCCGGCTCGATCCTGCTGGTAAGGCTGAGCATAGGCGAGCACACCCTCGCCACCATGGCCCTGCCGGGTGGCGACGTACGCCTGCTCGACGTGCGCAGCACCGCCGGTATCGCTGTCGAGGTCGCCTTCGTCGCCGGCCGGGAGCTGGTGGTGTTCGCCCCGGCTGCGTCGGTCAAGGCGCCGCTCACGCCTCAGGAGGCGAGCATCACGCTGCAGGACGTGGTCACGGGCACGACCCGGAAGCTGGCGGTGGCCGTGCCCCGGCAGCTGCGGCCGGGCGAGACAACCGGGTCCTTCTTCTCGCTGTGGCACGCTGGCGGGAGCCCGCCGAGCGTCTGGGTCGAGGTTGGCCGCCCGGACCTGCTGCCCACCGACCTGTCGGAGGGCATGCCCGTGATACCACCGGTTGCGCTGCTCGGCGTCGATGTCGTGTCGGGCGCCGCCCTGGCCAGGATCGACATGTCCGGAGCTGGCACGGAACGATGGTCGCACCTGTGCCGGGGCGTGGTGGCCGAGGGCGTTGTCCTGCAGCGGTGGAGCGCGACCAGCACCGAGCTGATCGTTGTCGACCCCCGCACCGGCCTCCGCCGGGTCGTGACTACGGTTCCGGGGCTGGCGACCTTACTCCCGCCCGGTACCAGATCCTGACCCCCCGCCCGGCACCAGGTCCTGACCTCCGGCCGGACGTCGTGACCTGTGCCGGCGCGGCCTACCGGGGCGTCTTGGGGGCGTCGCGGTGCCGCACCGGGCTTGGCCCGGCGACCAGGAGACCCAGGCCGGCGAGCAGGGCGCCGAAGGCGAGGAACCCCAGGTCCCAGGCGAGCTGGTGGGCTCCGGGACGGACATGGTGCAGGCCGAGCACATGATGGTCGACGACCCCCTCGACCAGGTTGAACAGCCCCCAACCGACCAGCATGGGCCCGACCAGCGCCCGCCAGGGCCGCGGGCCGGTGTCCAGCCGGGGCCACGCGGCGGACACCGGGGGAAGTCGCAGCCGCGCGTACAGCCAGAGCACCCCGGCCAGGACTACGAACCAGGTGCCGGTATGGAACAGGCCGTCGGCCAGCTCGTTGGCGCGCATGTCGAAGCCCGGGCGGGCTGATAGCACGTGATGCCAGCCGAGAAGCTGGTGCAGCACGATGCCGTCGACGAAGCCACCCAGACCGATACCGATGGTCAGCGCCGGCGCGAAGACCGCAGAGACGCGGCGGTCGATGGCAGCCATGCCGGACCCGGTACCCCTGAGCGCCGTTCCCACACCTGACCTCCACGGCGGGCACGCCGTTCGGCAGTTTTGATCTGGATGGCTGGCGGCAGGGACCGGCCAAGAGGAGGATGGCCGCTATGCTGCGCCGAACTGCTCCCGTCATCGCGGGCGCCGCGCTCATGCTCCTCGCGGCCGTACCCGCGCAGGCCGACCCGCAAACCGTCCCGAACGGGCCGTGGGTCGAGGACAACCAGCACGTCAGCCTCGAACGGCTGCACTCCTACGAGGAGCTGGTCAAGGCCCTACACCAGCTCGAACAGCGTTCGCAGGGCCGGGTCTCGCTCGACGTGGTCGGGCAGTCCAACGAAGGCCGTGACATCTACCTGGCGAAGGTCGGCCGTGGGCCCGTCAAGGTCCTCTACATCACCCAGCAGCACGGCAACGAGCCGCTCGGCACGGAGGCCGCGCTGCAGTTCCTCCAGCGGGTCAGCGCCGGCGGCGCATGGGACAGCGTCCTGGACCGGGTGACGCTGCTCGTCGTGCCGCGGGTCAACCCGGACGGCGCCGAGCGTTTCTGGCGGCAGAACTACGACCCGGACTGCACCGGGGCGTTCTGCACGCCGGGCCGGGGCTTCGACATCAACCGCTGGCACGACCCGGCCGTGCCGCCCGCGGCGAACCCGGTGCCCGAGGCCGCGGCGGTGCAGCGGGTCTTCGCCGCGTACCAGCCGGCGTTCGTGGTGGACTTCCACCACCAGGGCTCCTTCGTCAGCGCGGACGGAGACCTGATCACCACATCGATCTTCTGGCCGAACACGGCCGGCGTGCCCGCCGCCGCGGTCACGTTCTCCAAGCAGATCTGCGTGACGATCTACGACACGCTCGGCCGCTACGGCTTCGCCGAGGTCAGCCAGTACCCGGGCACCTTGCCGCGGGGGATCGCCCGCAACGCGTACGGCCTGCTCGGTGCCGGCTCGGTGCTCGTGGAGTTCCGGGGGGACATCGGGCAGAAGAGCGCCGGCATGCTCATCCGTACCGCCTATGTGATCATGGCGGCCCTGCTCGAGGGCGCCGCGGAGGGCACGCTCGACGATGCCGACCCGGCCCGTGCGGACCTCATCCCGCTGCGCGGCGACCCAGTGGGCAACCCCGACGACGACGAGTGACGAGGCCAGCCGGGGTGGGGCGAGCGGTCGCCCCACCCCGGCCGGTCTACTCGGGACAGCCGGTCTACTCGAGCGGCTGCGAGTTCAGCGTGAGGTCGTAGTCTTGGGCGCTGTTCTGGGTCTTCTTGACACACGCCTGGTAGAGCACGTTGCCCGACGGCGCGACTGTATGGCTGACGCTGCGGCTGGTCACCTGGAACACGAGCGTCGGCGCGCTCTGTGACGAGACCGAGAAGACCTGCCAGGTGAGCGCGGTCGCCCCGTTGGTGAAGCCGAAGATCTGCACGCCCGCCGTCGTGCTCGGGCCGATCGGGCCGACGCAGGCCGTGCTGCCGCTGGTGATGGTGCCGAACGAGTGATGCTGCACCACAGTGGTGGTCGTCGTGGCGGCAGCCCCTCCGCTCAGCGCGAACGCACCGGCGGTGAGAGCGAGGACCCCGAGGGCCAGGCCGACAGACAGTCTCTTCACGAAGCACTCCGTCCATGCTGACGATGGCGTACCGTCCATAGAGGATCGACTGGTACGCCCGGCAGGCAGCAGCATAACGCGATCTGCGGACGGCTGGATGACACCAGCCGGTGCCTGCGGAACCGTCCACAGCCTACTGTGCCAGCACGTCCACAGTGGTCGGTGCGCTGCGGTCAGGCCACGGCCCTTATCCGGGTGAGGGACGGCGCTGCGAGCCGGTCACACAGCTCGAGCAGGCCGGCCCGGTCGAGCGCCCGGCCGGCCCGGAACGCCGCGTCGTACCCGTTGGCGCCCAGTGCCTGCCGGGCAGCGGTCCGGGCCTTGTCACGCATGGGCTGGATCGGGGCCGGGACCGGCCGGCGGCGCAGCTGCTCACCCGCGCCGAGCATGGCCGCGGCGGTCCGGGGGTCGCGCCGCACCAGGTGCCAGGCGTGGCTGTCCAGGGCATCGGCGACCTCGTCCTGGTCGCGGGTGGTGCGCTCCGGCACGCTGGCCAGCGCACCGCGCAGCGACTCCCGGGCGGCGGCCAGCTCCCCGGCCGCGTGCTGCACGACGCTGCACCGCAGGTGCACTACTGCCGCCGTACGCCGGTCGTCGCCGGACCCTTCCAGGAGCCGGACCGAACGCCCGACCGCGGCCAGTGCCGCAGGTATGTCGTCCTCGCGCAGCATGGCCAGCGCGACCGTGGACTCGGCCAGCGCCGCCAGCCGCGGGAACCCACCGGCCCGCAGCAGCGGCACGGCCTCGCCGGCCCGCGCCACGGCCGCCTCGTTCTTGCCCAGCTCCAGCGCGATCTCCGCGAGGTTGTAGAGGGTCCGGCCCAGCTCGACCGGGCTGGCGCCGGAGCGGCGCTTTGCTTGCAAGGCGGCGAGCAGCTGCCACTCGGCGTGCCGGGGCCGGCCGTCCTCGATGGACACCGAGGACAGGTTGTTGAGCACCCGGCCCAGCAGGGCGAGGTCCTTGGCGCGCCGCGCCTCCACCAGGGCGGCCCGCAGGCAGGCCCGCCCGGTGTCCGGGTCGCCCTGCTCGATAGCGGTCTGCGCGAGCAGGTTCAGCGCCGCGGTCCGGACCGCATGGTCTGTCTCGGCGGCGGCCAGCAGCCCCCGGGTGCCCAGCTCGGTCGCTGTCGTCAGGTCACCCCGCAGCGCGGTGAGGTGGCCCGCCCGTACCCAGGCCGCGGCGAGGCCGGTGGCCGCGAGCCGGAGCAGGATCTCCTGTCCCTCGGCCAGGCGTCCGGTCGTCTCGTAGAAGCGGGTGACGGCCGCGGCGCCTTCGGCGTCGATGAGGCCGGTCTCGTGCGCGACCACCCACGACACCGCGCTGCGGACGTTGGCGGCGTCGCGGTCGTCGACGGCGGGCCCGGACCCGTCGTAGCCGCGGCGCAGCCGCGCCAGGAACTGCACGGCCGCCGCTCGCATGACCCGGTGCCGGTCGGCATCGGCGCGCAGCTGCTCGGCGGCGAGCTCAGCCATCGGGTCGGGCAGCGTGTACCGGGAGGTGGCGCGCTCGGCCCTGACCCGTACCAGGTTGATGTCGACCAGTTCGGTGAGGGCGGTCAGCAGCCAGTCCCGGTCGCGGCCGAGCGCCGTGGCGACGGCCTCAACGTCACCGAGCTGGCCGCCGCCGGCGAAAGCGCTCAGCCAGCGGAACAGCGTACGGGAGCCGGGAGCCACCGTCTCGAGGCTCGACTCGATGGCCGCCCGCAGGGACCGGTGCCGCGCCGGCAGGTCCCGCGCGCCACCGGTGAGCATCTGCAGCTGCCGGTCGAGCCGCTCGGCCAGCTCCACCGGGTGCAGCAGCCGGACCCGCGCGGCCGCCAGCTCGATGGCCAGGGGAAGGTGCTCGACCCGCCGGCAGACCGCCGCGACGGCCCGGGCCGTCTCCTCGTCGTCGAGGGTGAACCCCGGGCTCACCGCCGCCGCCCGGCGGGTGAACAGCGCCGCCGCGGCGGCGGGCGCCAGCGGGCGGAGCGCGACGACGCGTTCCCCACGGACCTGGAGCTGGCGCTGGCTGGTGACGACGAGCCCCAGGCCCGGGCACCGCCGGACCAGGGTGACCAGGTCGCCGGCGGCGGTGACGAGCTGCTCGAAGCGGTCGATGACCAGCACCACGCGCTGGTCGCGCAGATGGGCGGCGACCCGCTCCACCGGCGGCAGCCGGGAGGCTCCGCAGCCCAGCGCCGAGGCGACGAGCTCGCCGACGAGCTGCGGCTCGTAGACGGCGGACAGGTCCAGCGTCCGGACGGCCAGGTCGGTCCGGCGGGCCAGCAGCTCCGCCAGCTCCGCCACTATCCGCGACTTGCCCATGCCGGCCTGGCCGGTCACCGTCACCAGCCGGTGCCGGGCGCCGACGACCAGGTCGCAGAGCATCCGCAGCTCCTCGTCCCGGCCGACGAGGTCGCCCGGCGAGGCTGGCGGCGCCGACCCGGCCGGGCCCGTCGGCCCGGTAGCGGTCGCGTCGACCCGGGTGCCGGTGCTGTCCGGCCGGGCTGCGGCGAGGAAGGCGGTGAGGTCGCCGCCGGTGAGCGAGAGCGCGGCGGCCACCAGACGGGCAGAGCTCGCCCGGGGGGTACGGACGCCGCGCTCCAGGTCCCGGATGGCCCGTTCGCTCAGCCCGCTGCGTCTGGCCAGCTCCTGCTGGCCGAGGCCGGCGCCGGTGCGGTGGCGCAGCAACAGCTCGGCGAATGGACCGGCTGGGGCCGGCGCCGCTTCCGTCACAGCTCCACCGTAAGGATCGAGGTCAACCGGAATAGTCGACTTTCGGCTATCCGACACGGCCCGGCCGTACTCGGCCGTTGGTCGTGCCGGTGGCCGTACGGCTGAGCGGTTGCGGGCGCGCACCGGCAGCGTGCCCGTCCCGACCGGCAGTTCGCCGGCAGTTCGCGTCCGGCGAGCTGTGCCCGGCGCCGGCGCGCCCGCATGGTGTCAGTGCGGCCGGGTCATGCCGGCGCGCAGCTGGGCGTCCGGCAGGCGGGCGCTCCTGTCATATCTGCCTCAACGCGCGCGGGACGGCGGTAGGCCGCGGCCCGCGCGGGAGGCCGGAGAGGGAGATCAAAGATGCGCAGAGCAGTACCCCTGCGGTCGGCTGGCCGGCGTGGGGCGGGGCTGGCCCTGGCGGCGCTGGTCGCCACGCTGGTCGCTGCCGGCGGCCAGCCGGCGCTCGCCGAGGAGGACCCGCAGCCGCGGCCGGCCCGCCCACCACTCACCGACCCCGGACCGCTGCCGCCGAAGCCCATGGCCACCGGGGACGTATCCACTGAGGACCTTCCCACCGGGTTCGCGTCCTGGCCGGCACTCTTCGACGAGCAGCGGCGCCTCAACGGCGTCGCCGACCGGATCGTGGCCGCCGGCGGTGCCGGCTACGGCGGCATGGTCGTGGACCCCGAGAACCACGATGTGCGCCTGTACTGGAAGGGCGCGCTCCCGGCAGCGGTCCAGCAGGCCGTTGACGCCGGCCGGACGGTGGCGCCGGTGCGGGTCTACCCAGCCGCGTACACCGATGCGGAGCTGCGCGCGGAGGCGCAGCGGTGGCTGGCGTCGGGCCTGGTGTCCGATGCGTACGCCAAGGCCGATGGCAGCGGGGTCATGGTGGAGGTCGCCGCCGGCGAGTCCGCCGGCCCGCCGCAGCTGCCCGGCGGCGCGCAGACCTCCTACACGGTGCGCTACGGCCAGTCCGCGGTTGTGCCGGTCACCGGCGAGCCGAGGACCGTCGAGGACGATGCGGTGGCATCGCCGTACCCGTACAGCCGCCAGTACGACGCGTCCCCGTTCTGGGGCGGGTCGAAGTTCTACAGCCCCAGCGGTGGCTGCACCACCGGCTTTGCCGTGACCGACAACGAGGGGTACGCCGGCCTGCTGACCGCCGGCCACTGCGGGGAGCCGGGCGACGTGGTCACCACGAGCTGGGCACCGGACGTGATCGGCCAGGTCTGGTGGGACTGGGACTACCAGGACATCGCGCTGGTCTGGGTCTACTCCAACGTGGAGGGTCGGGTCTACACCGGTCCGTGGAGCTCCAGCTACGGCCGGCCCATCAACTCGGCGGCGACGAACTACGTCGGCAACTACGTCTGCGTCAACGGCGCCAGCAGCGGCGAGCACTGCGCGGTCAAGGTCTACTACGTCAGCCCGTCGGACGTCACGGTCCGCGCCGAGCGTACGAAGGCGGGAGCGTGCGCGGCCGCGCACGGCGACAGCGGCGGTCCGGTGATCTCGCAGAGCACCGGTGCGGCGTTCGGGTACGGCATCATCTCGGCCGGCCAGAACGCGGTCAGCACCTGCTGGGCCGGTGGGGTGCAGCTGGCGGGCTACCACCGGGTGCACTACAAGGGCCTGAAGTTCGCACTGGGCTACTTCGGCGCCACCCTGCGGACGGCTTCCTACTACTGACCCTGCCACCGGCGGACGTGGTGCTGCTGGTGCGGGCTGGCCTGGCTCCCGGCGGTACCGCTGGACCAGCGCGTGAACAAGCGGGCTCTCGGGCGTTCTCTCGACGTCTGGAGAGATGACGGCCGGGGCTGGCGATGTCGCCAGCCCCGGCCGGGTACCCGCTACGGAGATGTCAGGTGTGTGACAGGGCCGGTCCTACCTGGCCACGGCCGAGGTCTTGGTGGCGGGCCAGCTGTCCCGGAAGACCTGGGTGCCGTTGCTGGCGAAGCCGAAGCTGAAGTAGTAGTCGACCGTTGCGGCCTCGTCCCACCGCGGCCACGGGTTGGTGCAGGCCGGGCCGGCGCTGCCGCCGGACATCAGCAGGCTGCAGTCGCCGTTGTAGTAGTCGTTCAGCCCGAGGATATGCCCGATCTCGTGCGTCATGATCCGCAGTGGGCTGTACTGCTGCGCCTGGTAGTAGTCGATGACGACGTAGCCGTTACCGAGGCTGTACCGCACGGCGTAGGAGCCACCGCCGTAGGTGTAGTAGATCACCAGGTTCGAGCCGCAGTGCACGAGGTCCACGTTGTTGGTGGATGCGTTCCAGATGGAGGCGGCCTGGTGAGCGTAGTTGGTGAACGGTCCGGCGTACGCGGTGGTGTAGCAGACGACGCGGTACTGGGTGGAGGGGCTGGCGGAGGCCGGGGCGGAGGTCGCCACGGCGGCGCCGAGCGCCAGCATGGCGGTGGCCGCGAATGCAGCCACGATCCGGGTGACCTTGCGGGATGACATACTCTCGCTCCCTTGGGGTGTGTCCGAATGGGATGCCCATAGCTTAGATATAGATCAATATATATGCAATTCGAAGGGCACCGCCCGACCCGGCAAGCCGCGGTGCCGCTCCTCCAGCCGCACCAGGCGGTGGCATCGGTCAACGCGGTGCTGTTCGCGCTGTGGCCGTCGGCGCTGCTCCGCGCCGACCCGGGCGGCAACACGGTCAACAGCACGCTTTGTCAGGTGGAGGGCGACCAGCAGGTCTGCCAGTCGGTGACCGGCGTCTACAGCCTCACGGAGACCGGCTCCAGGCGGTCGACGGCGAGACGACCAGCTGCACCGACTTCGGTCGCCTCGTCTTCGCCGGAGGTGAGGTCCGGCAGGAGCCCGTACCCACCAGCTGCGCTGGCTGAGGCAAGAGCCATAGGAGGGCGACGGGGCGCGGCTGCTGAGGCCGGGCGGTCGATGTCATGCTTGCCCGCATGACTGGACCGGACCTAAAGGACAATCTCCATCGCTACCTGAAGGCGGGCCGGGAGGCCCTGCTATGGAAGCTGGAGGGACTTTCCGAGTACGACATCCGCCGCCCGATGGTGCGTACCGGCACCAACCTGCTGGGCCTGGTGAAGCATGTGGCCAGTGTCGAGGCTGGATACTTCGGTGAGACGTTCGGCCGGCCGTTCGGCGAGCGGCTGCCCTGGCTGGACGAGGGCGCCGAGCAGAACGCCGACATGTGGGCCACGGCCGCGGAGTCGCGGGAGTACATCGTCGGCCTGTACCAGCGGGTCTGGGCACACTCGGATGCCACGATCGACACGCTTTCACTGGATGCGACCGGCCGGGTGCCGTGGTGGCCGCCCGAGCGCAACCCGGTCACGATGCATCTCATCCTGGTGCACGTGGTCGCCGAGACCCACCGGCACGCCGGCCACGCGGACATCGTCCGGGAGCTCATCGACGGCGCGGTTGGGATGCGGCAGGGCAACGACAACCTGCCACCAGTCGAGCAGGCGTGGTGGGAGCCGTACCGAGGCAGGCTGGAGGATGTCGCGCGGCAGGTGGGCTCCTGCTGAGCCGTCGCGGCGCGCGCGAGCCTGCGAGCGGCACGGCGGGGCCCGGTGCGGCCGTACCATGGACCTGGCTGCGGCGACGTCGATGCTGGCTCGTACCCCGAAGGTCCTGGACACGCTGCTGGCCGGCCTGGCGCCCGAGCGGCTGGACCGCACCGACGGCCCGGGGACCTGGAGCGCGTACGACATCGTGGGGCACCTGCTGCACGGCGAGGCGACCAACTGGCTGCCGCGGGCCCGGATGATCCTTGAACACGGCCCTGGGCGGGCTTTCGAGCCCTTCGACCGGCTGGCCATGCTGCGCCAGGAGCGCGGCCAAGCTCGCCGATCCCCGCAGCCGCCAACCTCCCTGCTGGGTAAGGCGGTCCGGGCGTGGCAGGGTCGGGTCGCCAGCTGCGTGTCACTGGTACTTTTGGCCGGATAAGGGCGGCCGAACAGGTTCGACGCCGGAAGTTGAGGCGGTGGGGAGAGACACCCGGACGGAGCCCGTGCCGACCTGGTGGGTCAGACGGCACCTCGTATGTGGTAATGGTACTCGCGTGAGGTTCCTCGGTGCCGAAGATTGGTATGCAGCCGGCTCGTTCTGGGTGTCGGTTTTGGTTGGCGTCGCAGGTATAGTGATCGGCGCCGTTGGGGCAGTAGCGGCGCTCCGTGGCCAGAAGCAGCCGAAGCGACGCTTGGTATATGGCCTTCCCGAGGTCACACCGATGCTTGCGGCGCCGGACGGAGTACGTGCGGATCTCGAGCTACGGCACCGGGGTGAGGTTCTTAAGGAGCCGTTCTTGGCCTCTGTCCTGCTCGCCTGCCAAGGAAACACTGACATCGCAAGTGGCGACTTTGACCAGCAGGAACCGATCCAGCTCGATCTGGGCGTGGACATTATTGCGATTCTGGGGACGGCGACGAGGCCAGAAGGGCTTCGTGCGCCCACGGTAAGAGTCGACGGGACGGCACTCATGGTGGGTCCGTCGTTCTTTGCCAGGCAACAAACGTTACTGCTTACCGTCCTGGTCGATGGCGAACCGGCACTCACGATGGAAAGCAGCGTGGTGGCGGCCATCCCGGAGCGCCTTGAGGATGTGGCACGGCGAGAGCAGCGCTTCCAGGACATGGTGGACATAGCTGTTGCTGCCGTCCCGTTCCCCATAGGTGTGAGTCGACTACTCCTGCAATCGTTCGTAAGGGCAGCTGAGCGCCTGGGGAAATGAGACGTGTTTGCTGCGGCGTGCTCAGAGCTCCACAACCGGCTGCTTTCGGAGCGCCTCGCCTGCTACAGGCCGAGGTAGCGGGCGACGGCGTGCTCGATCTCGGCGAGCTCGTCACGTTCGAGGTAATGCACCGGGTCGCCGATGATGTAGCCGGTGTCGATACTGCGGATCTGCTCCACCAGAAACCTGGTCTCCTGCCCGTGGATCTCAAGCGAGGGGCGGAAAACGGCCGGTTGTGCAGCTGCCGATGTGGGAACAACCGTGGCGATGCTCCACGGCATTGAGGTCGGGCTCAGCACCAGTCCGAGCCGATCGTGGCCGCCATAGATCTCAACCTACCATGCTGTTAAACATATGTCATGCAACTGTAGAACGGGTGTACCTGTGCCGGGTGCCCGGCCGCTGCTGTGCAACAGCCAAGCGGCACATCAAGGGCGGGTCTCTCCCGTACCATCTGCGACCATGGCCCATGTCGATGTTGACGTCGTGGTTGTCGGGGGCGGTGTTGCCGGCCTGATCGCGGCCGACCGGCTCGTCGCCGCGCAGCACTCAGTGCGCGTGCTCGAGGCTCGGGACCGGGTCGGTGGGCGGACCGTGACGGTCGACGTACCCGGCTTCGAGGGGGTGCGGGTCGACCAGGGCGGCCAGTGGGTGGGCCCGACGCAGGACGCGGTCTACGCGGAGCTCGCCCGCTTCGGCCTGGAGACCCATCCGCAGTCGGTAGGCGGCTCGGCGCTGATCATCTTCCGGGGGAAGCCCCGCCGCTACACCGGGCGCATCCCCAAGCTGGACCCGCTCACCGTCGCCGACGTCGGGCAGGCACAGCTGCGCTTCGACCGGCTGGCCCGCACGGTGGACCTGGCCGAGCCGTGGCGCACCCCGAAGGCGGCCGAGCTGGACGGGCAGACCTTCGAGAGCTGGCTGCGCCGGGTCTGCCGGACCAAGGGCGGCCGGGACTTCTTCCGCATCGCCACCGAAGCCGTCTACGCCACGATGCCGGCGAACATCTCCCTGCTGCACGTGCTCTTCTACGCGGCCAGCGGTACCAGCCTGGAGACGCTGATCAGCACGGTCGGCGGGGCCCAGCAGGACCGTGTCGTGGCCGGTCTGGGCCAGCTCTCGGTCAGCCTCGCCGACCACCTCGGCGACGAGGTCGTCCGCCTGCGCGAGCCGGTACGCGAGATCGACCAGACCGGCGAGGTCGTGGTCGTGCGCACCGACACCGGCGAGCACACCGCGCGCCGGGTCATCGTGGCCGTCCCGCCCACCCTGGCCGGGCGGATCGTGTACCGCCCGGCCATGCCGGCGCGGCGTGACCAGCTCACCCAGCGCATGCCGCACGGCGGCATCATCAAGTGCCACGCCGTCTACGACGAGCCGTTCTGGCGCGCCGACGGGCTCTCCGGCGAGGCGGTCAGCGACGAGGGACCGGTGCAGGTCATCTTCGACGCGTCACCGCCGCAGGGCACTCCGGGCATCCTGCTGGCCTTCCTCGACGGGCCTACCGCCCTGCGCCTGGGCGCGGCACCGGCCGAGCAGCGGCGCGAGGAGGTGCTGCGCTCGCTCACCCGGTTCGTCGGGGCGCGGGCCCTGTCCCCGGTGGCGTACCTGGAGCGCGACTGGAACGCCGAGGAGTGGACCCGCGGCTGCTACGGCGCGCACCTGCCGCCGGGCGCATGGACCCAGGTCGGCCCGGCGCTGCGGGAGCCGGTCGGGCGCATCCACTGGGCCGGCACCGAGACCGCCACCCGCTGGTGCGGCTACGTCGACGGCGCGCTCACCTCAGGGGAGCGGGCCGCCGCTGAGGTCGCGCAGGTCCTCACCCAGGCCGCCGCGCACAGCACCACATAGCCACGACAAGCAAAGGGGTACGGCACAGGTGGCCCAGGAGAACAACCTCATCCTCGACCCGCAGTTCGTGGCGTACACTGCGCCTTCACCGACCGGGCCGGCCGGCGGTAGCTGCCGCAGCCATCGACGGCGAAGGTCAGGAACCGGCCGTCGTCGCCGTACTGCGGGGTCAGTCGGCTCGGGACGTGCCTTACAAACGGTAGGCGTCGCGCCGGTGGCGGATCGAGTGGATCTCCACGACGCGCTTGGGCTCGTTGATCCGGTAGATAATTCGGTAAGTGCCGCGACGGGCTGAGTGGAAGCCATCGAACGGTTCGTCGAGTGGCTTGCCAACCCGATAGGGGTTGACCGCGATCGAACGTTGGATGGTCTCCGTCGCCGCGATCGCCACCCCCAACGGCAGGTCCTCGTGCAGGTTGCGGCGAGCCTGTCGGGAGAACGTCACCGTGTACGGGCCAGGCACCTCTTCGGCGCGGTCGTCTGCCCGCTTGCCGCCCGGGGGCATCAGGCCGCCCTGCTGCGACGCCGCTCCAGCTCAGCGCGAACCTCGTCCATCGAGAACGTATCGCCGGCTGCGAAGTCCTCCCGTGACTGGCGCAGGTCTGCGAGGGCTTCGTCGTCGGACAGCAGGTCGAGAGTTTCCCGCATTGACTCATACTCAGCCACTGAGATCAGCATCACGTCGGCCCGACCGTTGCGTGTGATCGTGAAATGGTCGTGCTCCCGAGCGACCCGGTCGGCAAGCTCGGCGATCCGAGCCTTGGCTTCGGTGATGGGGATGGTCTCCATGGCAGCTATTTTAGCGACCGGTCCGAATTATGGCCAACCAAGCAGCATCCTTGGCGAGCACAAGGTGCCCGACTCGCCGTACGGGTACAGGCGGGCCAGCTACGAGCTGAACCTGGGCTGCAACTACGACTGCGAACACTGCTCCACCCGGTCGTCAGGGGTAGACCCTACGAGGAGGCAATGCCTACCGGTCACGTGGTCCGCATCGGCACCGTTCGTCCCCGATGGCCTTGGCGCAGGTCGAGTCGAGCGCACGTTGGGCTGGTTGACCCCGCTGCCGCCGGCTGTGCCACGACTACGAACGCACCACGGCACATGCCGAGGACTTCATCAAGATCGCGATGATCCGGCTGATGACCGCACGCCTGGCCGGGCGGCAGACCCACTACCGCGGCATTCGCCCGACAGCAGCATGACCGAACGTCATTAATCAGTTACACAACACTCTCTAGCCTGAGCCCATGCCGGACGCCCCAGTCCGTTTCGATAGCGTCGGAGGGCATGACCAGGGTCGAGGGCTGTTACTCATGCGTCCAGGAAGACCAGCTCGAGTCGCAGCCGGTGTGGCAGCGCATCGGCACTGACGACTACTGGCGGGTGGCGCACGCGGTTGGCACGGCGCTGCCGGGCTGGCTAGTGCTGGTCCCGCGGCGGCATGTGACGTCGGTTGCCGACCTTACCGATGCTGAGGCGGCAGGCTTGGGCCTATGGCAGGTCAGGCTCTCGCGTGCGCTGCGGGCGGTGACCGGCTGCGTGAA
>Ga0075430_100001226_pt1 | contig 20638 bp, 18 predicted proteins | sample RhiMetdeltSRZDD4_FD_75294 | JGI IMG/M metagenome (GOLD analysis project Ga0075430, IMG submission 75294) | Populus rhizosphere microbial communities from Tennessee, USA - Rhizosphere MetaG P. deltoides SRZDD4 | ecosystem: Host-associated > Plants > Roots > Rhizosphere > Soil | place: USA... | reverse complement strand
GAGCTTCGTGGTTTTCTCCTCGACGATCTCGCCCCAGACATTCGCGCTCGTGTACTCGACGGATCCCGAGTAGTACGCGTTAGGCGCGATCTCGCGGAACACGTGATAGTGACCGAGCGCGACATAGGTCCACCGCGGCGCGCCAAGCTCGGCCTGGGTGATCTCGACGGTCGTGCGCTCCTGGAGGGCGGCCGCGGCCGGGAGAACGCCCTCCACTTCCCCGTGGATCACGAGGACGTTGTACTTCGCGCCGGGGTCGGGGTCGAGCGCCGGACGGGGGCCAGGCACATCCGGCACCGCGAGCACCGACAGATCCCGCTCGGGAAACCGAAGGCGCTCGGCCTCGGCGTGGACGACATGGACCCCGAGCGGCGCGAAGAGACGGAGGATGCACCCCGTCTCGACCGCGCGGGGCGTGTCGTGATTGCCGGCCACCATCACGACGATCGCGTCAGGCAGCTCGCGCGTTAGGCGGCTGAACTGCGCGAATGCGTGGAGAATCGCCGGGTTCGTCGGCCGAACCGTGTGGAAGATGTCACCGGCGATGGCGACGACATCCGGTGCCAGCTCGATCACCTTGTCCACCGCGCGCTTGAACGCCGCCGCGACGTCAGCCTCCCGCTGGTTGATGCCCGCGGGTGTCTGCCGCTGGTACTGCCGGAAACCGAGGTGTAGGTCGGACAGGTGGACGAGACGCATGCTGCGAGGCCAGTCGACTGGCGAGCGCGACCAGCGGCGGGATCCGTCGCGGGTTCACTCGCATAGCCAAATATAGGTGCCGACGCGGGTTACGACACCAGCAGGAACATAAGGCCAGCTCGAGTGCGCTCGCCGAGCCCCGGGATCACGGCTCAGCGCGCATCCACTGGGTGACCTTCATCCGGAAGCGGACGGAGGCGGCGTTTGCGCCGGGCCGCGGTGTCATGACGGACCGCACGACATACGTCATGCGCGCCTCCGTGATCCAGCCCCGTCGCCGGTCGATGACCAGCCCGCCGGTCATGGTCCCCGACATCATCACCCCTCCCTGACCCGCGGCCGAGCTCGGCGGGCTCAAGGTTCCGTGAAGGGACACATGCGCCCAATCCCCACCCGCGGACAACGAATCGAGCGTAAACCGGACCTGTAGCTTGCCACCGTCCACGGCCGTGGTTCCCGAGAGCGGCGCGACCATGACGCGCGACCAGCTCTGTCCCACCGGGATCGGAGTGCTCGGCAACGTGGCCGGCATCTGCGAGAACACGGCGTTGAGCTCGGCACCGCTGCCGCCCCCCACGACCTCCGTGGCGCCGTCCGGTGCTATCCGAAGCCGCACTCGCCTACCCTGCAACGCCCGCAATGCTTCGCTGGCGATGAACAGCGAGTCGGCACCGTTGCTCGAGACCGCCACCGAGTCGGTGGACGCCAGGACGATGGTTGCATCGCGCTCGCGCCGCTCGACGAACGCTCGCGAGACGACGAACAACGTCGCGACCACGGTCGCGGTCGTGTCGCCAAGCGCGTTGCGCGTCGTTCCCGTCATCTCCACGCGCTGGTCGAGACGCATACGCAGCGTCTCGCCCACCGGCGGACCGATGCGGAGCGACACCGCCTGCGGGGCTTGCGCGTCGAGGCCACTCGCGCCGAGGACACCGGCGATGATTGCCAGCGAGCCGCGTCGCAGCACCTTCATCACCGACCGGAACGCGAAGCTAGAATCCGTACGGATCATCCGCTGGAGTCGTGCGTAGCGGTTGCGACGCCGGCCGAGCGGGCTGGCGCGTTGGGACGATGCGACGGAACTGGGCCGCGAAAAACGCCTTCACGTCATCCGGTCTCGCGTGCACGGTCGCGTTGCGAGCGCGGAGCACTTCCTCCTCGGTCGCGATCTGCGTCACTTCACGCACCCAGCCTAACGTGATACTCGGGTCGAGCCGGCGAAGTGCGCGAACCACCGCGTTGTCGACCGTGACGTCCACCGCCTGCGGAAAGCGCTCGGCCCCATCGCGCCCCTGCATCACCGCCGGACGCGGGAACCGCGCGAAAATCGGTTGTGTGAAGTGTGGGTGCCGGATCATCAACTGTCCCTTCTCGAGCGTCGCGAGCTTCGTCCGGATGGCCGGACTGAGCACCGCATAGCCGGGCGTCGCGAGCTCGTCGGCGTCCATTCGTCCATACAACGCCGTGCCGGAGTTGCCAACGACGCGGCGGTGCACCTGCGACCGAAACTGCTGCGCGCTGAACAGCACGAGGCCGAGGTAGCGACCGCGCTCCGCGATGTCGAGCAGCATCTTCCGAACGTAGGTTTCCTGACCGTCACCTGGCGCATACTTGTTCAGCTCGTCGACGAACACGATGACGTGCTTCACGCCCAGGTCACGCCGCTCGAGGTGTTCCCGGAGCTTCGAGACGACACGGGCGAAGATCAGGTCCTGCGCGGCCTCCTCGAGATTCGCGACGTCCACCACGTACACCGCTCGGTCATCGAAGTTGCCGAACGGCAGGTCGCTCACGGCCCCGTCATCCGTCACCAGCCCCGCGCAGCGGAGCGAGATGTTCGACAGACGGTTCCGGACCTTCCGGATCGTGGCGACGTGGTGGGTGCGCCAGCTCTGGTCGTCCTTCGCCTCCAGCGCGCGCAGCACATCACGGAACCAGTGCTCGAGATCGGCGAACGACTGCACGCGGTAGCGATTCGAGCCGAGGAGATCGTCCGTGAACTCCTTGTCGACCACGCGCTCCTTGATGAAATCGATGAGCGCGTCGGCCTTCGCGTCGACGTCGTCCTTGTTCAACAGCACTTCGGCGAACTGCAGCACCTCGCGCAGCCCCCACGTGAGCGGAGTGACGTTGTCGAGCAGCGCCTCGTTCGAGCGAAGCGTGTTGAGCGTTACGCCCTTCGCGTTGAACGGGGCGAAATAGCGAACGTTCTCGAACGGCCGTGCGGGCACACCCATCTTCTCGTACAGCTCGCGGTCGCGATCGTCGAGCACGCCCGGCTGATCGAGGAAGCAGAGATCGGGGCCCTTCACGTTGAAGCAGACCGCCGCGATCGATCCCTTGCTCTCGGGGAAATGCGCGAAGATCGACGCGAGAAGCCACTCGACCGCGCTCGTCTTCGTCGCGAGCCCCGACACGCCCGTGATGTTGAGGTGCGCGGCTTCCGGCCCGACCAGAAAGTCCGCATCGAGATAGATCGCGGAGTCGGTTCCCCCCGCGCGGTACACGCCGACAGGTATGCCTGTCCGCGCGCCGTCGCGCAGATAGCCGTCCATGCGCAACGCGACAGCGACGTCCTCTTCGGTCGCGAGGAAGACCTGACCCATTGGCACAGGCTGCAGCGGCTCGTCCGGGATCTGACGCAAAACAGCCGCCGTGTACAGCCGGATCTCGGCGCGCTCGGTCGCCGCGAATCCGGCGCTCGCCGGCGACGCGTCATGCCCGATGACGTCGTGCAACGGCGACTGCAGGTCGGTGTAGCTGAACCCTTCCACGACGACGCCGTAGATGTGCGGGATCTGACCGTTCGTCGCCCGTCCATCCACGCGGACGATCGTCCCAATCCCCACAGGCGATTCGAGCGCAGTCCAGAAATGGAACTCGTGTGGCGTGTTCGGACGACGCTCGGTCGCGACGACGCGGCCGAGTGGTGCTGCGGATTGAGGGGTGTCGATCACGACGACAGGCGAGTGGACGAATTGAGGCCTGATGAACAGCGGTAGCGCCGGCTCATGAAGCTAGCCGCCGGACCTCGACACCGCGCCCCTTGCGGGGCCGACGCCCGCGATCACTCGGGGCGCTAGCCCAGCGCGCGGAGGAATTCCTCACAATCCCTGATGCCGTACACCATCTTGTCCCAGCGTCCATCCGGCATCGCGAGTGGCGTGGACTCGGCGAGGATCCAGCGCGAGATGAGGTTCGCCCGCGCGGTAATCGCCTGCGGCGGTTCGGCCTTGTCGGGCAGCGCGGTCTCGACGCGCAGCAATCCCCACATTGGGTCGTGCCCGGCCGGGTCTCGCACGCGGAGATACCAGCTCGCGACCGACGTGCGGTGAAACGCGTCCACCCGGAGCACGCTCGATCGATGATGGAGCGGAAGCGACTGGACGACCCGCATCGCCGGACCGGTGACATAGAGCGTGCGGTGACTCTTGATGACGCCGACCACGACGTTCGAGCGTGAGACGCGTTCGCTCGTGGCGATGCTGCCATCGACGAACAGGAGCTCGGACTGCGTTGCGCACCAGTCTTCGGCGAGGAGTCGCTCGGTACGCTCGCGGTCGCGCTTCACCGCTTCGAGCGCCCGTTGCGCGATTGCGAACGGATGCGCGTCGTTCGCGCCCCCGAGCCCGGCGGTAGCTCCGTCAGCCGGATCGGTCGTGTCCACGACCTCGAAGCTGCTCCCGAGGGCCCGCGCCCAAACGGACGGCGACACGAGCGTCCGCGGGATATAAAGACGGGTGCGCACGACGGGTCGCTTCCACGTGACCAGGCGACGGAGGACACGGTTCCGCACGACGGCCGACGCCCGCCCGAACACGATCGGAACGCCGTCCGCGTAGTGGACGATCCGGCTCTCCTGCGCACCGTCGAGAAACGCCGAGAATCCGACGGTCGGCGGCTCGTCGATTCGGTGTGCCCGGACCGTTGTGCTCTCGATCACATCCGAGTTTACGACTCTCGGTGGCTCCGTGGGGGTGGCGGTCGTCTCAAGGGAGGGTCCGGGATCGTGGAGCGCGGAAGTCTCTTGGTGGAAGAGACGGAGCGCTTCGCGAAGGCCGGCGTGTGCCGAGGGTGCGCCGAGGGTCATGACGTTCGCCACGCAGTGCTCATGAAGCGATTAGCGCTCATCGCGACCATCCTAGTGGTCGCCGCTGGGTGTGACAAGACGAAACGATGGCTCGGACTCGAGCGGCCGCCGGAGCCGGAAGGTCCACCGCTGTCGGCGCGCCTTAATCTGGCGCGCCGTCCTGACATTGTCTTCCAGCTATTCGGCGAGCGCGACGACGCCCGCATGGTGCCTGTCGCGGCGATCGTCGATGGAGCCCTCAAGCCCATCGAGCTCACTGCGAGCGGGTGGCGCGAGTTCGACGCGATGTATACGCGGTCGAACCGCACGTATCCGCTCTACCGCGACGGCGCGCCGATTGGCGAGGTGCGCGTGCGGCGTGGGATGTGGGAGCGCCGCGAGCAGCCACTGTACACGCTGCCTGGCTGCCGGTCCACGACTCCGCTCGCTGCCGTATCCCTCGAGACGACGGTGCGGATGAGCTACACGGTGGAAGCGCTCGCGGTGACCGCCGGAGTGAACGTCCAGCCGCGCTCGCCCGTCGACCTGACGAAGGCGGTCCAGTCACGCGCGCGCTCGATCGCGAATGACGTCGCGCGCAACGCCGGCATCGACACGACTGTCCTGACTCCTAACGGGACCAACATCGTCGCCATCAACACCGGCGCGACACGCCAGCCGACGCTGCTCGCATCGTTCCTCGACCCCGAGGCGTCGGACCGCCACGGCATCACCGCGCACGTCCTCGCCATCGGAGATGACGCCGGCGCCGGATACGAGCCGACGTTCCGTCACACGGCGGTCGGCCCGGTGGGCACGGCCGAGTTCCGTCGCTACGTCGATCATCTCGACGTCAACGGCGATGGCGTCGATGAGATCATGCTCGAGGGGTGGCAGTTCGCCGGCGAAACGTTCCTCTCGATTCTCGGCTACCAGAACGGTGAGTGGCGCGAGGTGTTCCGCGGTCGGTCGAGCTGGTGTTTGTCCCGGCCGAGGATGCAGGCCAATGCGAACGGGAACCGGGACCAGGGAACGGGGAACCGATAATCGGGAATCGGGAATCGGCGCCTCAACGGACTCCATGCGCGACTGCCACCACCAGGCCGTCATAGGCAGGGATCAGAATCGACGTTAGGCGTTCGTCAGTCGCGATCCGCTGGTTGAACTCGCGCACTGCCCGCACGTCGTCGCCGTCTGACGCGTCGGCGACCGCAACGCGCCCGCCGTAGAGCGCATTGTCGGCGACGATCAGCCCGCCGCGCCGGACGAGCCGCAGGGCCCAGTCGAGATACGTCGGTAGCGATGTGCGGTCCGCGTCGAGGAAGACCAGGTCGAACTCCTCGCCGTCGAGCGACGGTAGCACATCCACCGCGCGGCCACGCCGCACCGTGACAATGGCGGCGAGTCCCGCCTGCGCAACGTAGCGTTCGGCGAAGGCCGCATAGCCCTCGTCGCGCTCGATCGTGACGAGCGACCCGCCGACCGGCAGCGCGCGGCCCATCCAGACTGTCGAGTAGCCGCCGAGCGTTCCCACCTCCAGGATGCGCCGGACACCGGTCGCCCGCATCAGCACCTGCAACAACCGTCCCGTGTCGGCGGAGATGGCACCCGGGGGCATTCCGGTGCGGTCCGCCTCCTCACGCAGCGTCGCGAGCAGGCGGTCCTCGGTCGCAAACAGCGAGACGATGTACTCGGAAACCCTGTCCACGTGGCGAGTGCCTAACGCCGAGTGGGTGTTATTCGACGCCGATGTCCCAGGCCTGCTCGAGATCCTTCTTCGAATACGCGCGGAACGCCGTCAGCGTCTGCGTCCGCTCGATGGCCGACACTTCCGGGAAGCGCTCGGTCACCACCTGGGCGATCTGCTCGTACTCCGCCACCTTCACGATCGCGACGAGGTCCCACTCACCCGACACGGAGTAGACCTCCTGCACGCCATCGATGCCCGCGAGCTTCATCGCGGCCTCGGGAATGCGCTTCGGGTCGGCCTTGATGAGCACGATGGTCGTGATCACTGCTCTTCCGGGAATGGGGGAACGCCGAGCAGCCAGACGCCGGCAATGCGGTTCTTGCCGTCGACCTCGATGAGGATGTCGCGCCCGATGCGCACCGTCTGTGTTTGTCGCGACGGACCGAGTCGGAAGTGAATCGTCCGCTCCGCCTCGTCGGCTTCGGCCGCCAGCGCGGTGTTCATCTCGAACGACGCGATGCCGTTGCCACCTGCCTCGCTGACCATCACGCGACCGTCGGTGACCTCGGCGGGCGGCGCCAGCGACGAGCGCTTTCGCACCTCGGGCCACACGGCGACCTCGACGCCGTGAATGGAGCCGCCGTTCAGGTCGAGGATCAGCCACGAACCATCGCTGCCCTCGATCTCGACGGAGCCCGACGCACCCTCGCTCACCGCCCGCGCGCGCAGATTCGCGGTGAGAATATCGGTGTCGGCATCCCACCGGTATTCCACATCGCTCGGTGTGCCCGGCGCTGGCTCAATGCGAACTGCGATGCTCACGGCGTTCCTCCACCACGGGGAGCGTCAATCTGCACGTCGCACACGACGGTCGCACACTCGATCCATTGCACTCCGACGCGGCGAAACGCAGCCGGCCCGTTCAGAGCTCGGCGCGGCAAAGATAGTGAACGCTTCGCTCGGCTGACCAGAGCACCGGTCGCGGGCTATACTTCGGGCTCGCCCTACCCTACGCGCCGCGCTCGCGGCCCCACCGCAAGGAGCCCCGGTGTCTGAACGAGAAGTCGCAGGAGTCGCGCGCGCTGCGCAGCACGCGGTTCACGTCCTCCCGCACGCGCCGCACGTGATCGCGCGGTTCCTCGGACCGGCGCTCGAGCGCATGGCACCCGACGCTGACTCGACGCAGCTGCTCGTCATGACGCCGGACGCCGACACCGCGCTCGCGGTGGCGGAGGTCGCGCGCACGATCAGCGACCGCTCTCCAGCCCCGATCGTTCCGATCACCGGAGCCGCTCGCGGCACTCGACTGATCGGCTCGCGACCGGTCGGCGCCCTGGCGGCGACGCCGGGTACCGTCGTCTCAATGCTTCGCAGCTCGTCCGTGAAGCTCGATGGCGTGCGTGCAGTGGTGGTCGCGTGGGCAGATGAGATCTTTGACGCGCGGGAGGGTGAGTCGCTCGAGATCCTGCTCGCGGAGGTGCCGAAGGAGGCCACCCGCATCGTCGTCACCGATCAGCTGACGCCCGAAGTCGAGGCGTTCATCGAGCGCCACCTGCGTCGGGCGAGCCGCATCGCTGTTGCCGACGTCGCCGAGGCAGGAACGGAGCTCCCGATTCGGTACGTAACGACTGCCACCGCGAGCCGTCGTGGCGCGCTCCGCCGATTGCTCGACGAGCTCGACCCACCGTCGGCGGTGGTCATTGCGCACGACGCCGGTGGCCTCGCCGAAGCGCGTCAGGCCGTTGCCGCTCTCGGGTATGTAGGTGAGGAAACGGTGCGAGTCGTGTCGGAGCCAGTCGCCGAGCCAACGGCGCTGGTGGTTCTGTACGACCTACCGACGTCACCGGCCGACCTCGCTCAGATCGCCTCGGCCGCGCCGGCGAACGTCGTCGCTTTCGTCTCCCCGCGTCAACTCCCCGCACTTCGGAGGCTGACGACCGGCTCCGTGGAGCCGCTCGACCTTTCGCAGGCGCCGGCGAGGGCGAAGTCGCGTGATGATCGCCTGCGGGCGGCGTTGCGCGCCGAGCTTCAAGCGAGTTTTCCTGCTCGCGAGGTCATGGCGCTCGAGCCGCTGCTCGCCGAGTTCGACGGACTGGAGATCGCGGCGGCTGCGCTCCGGTTGTTCGAGCGTGACCGGGTTGAGCGTCCGCGACGCGTCGAAACGGAGCGTCCGGTGGCCCGATCCGAGGATCGAATAGCCGATCGTGCCGATCGTGCCGATCGCGCCGATCGGCCGAGTCGACCGGAACGACCGGAACGCGGGGAGCGCGCGGCCGCGCCACGCGGTCAGTCCGAGTTCACGCGGGTCTTCCTGAGCATCGGCGAGCGCGACGGCGTTCGCCCGGGCGACATCGTCGGCGCAATCGCCGGCGAGTCGGGCCTCTCGAGCGAGCGCATCGGCAAGGTCATTATCCGCGACGGCCACACGATCGCCGAGGTTGCCACGGGGGATGCGGACACCGTCATCGAGAAGATGAACGGCGTCTCGCTCAAGGGACGCCGCCTCACCGCGCGCGTGGATGACCGGCCCGCCCGCGAGCCGCGCCTGGGCGACCGTGAGGTGCGTGGCGGACGAGAGGGACGTTCGGGTCCACGCGCCGGCGGGCGGGGCGGCTTCGGCGATCGCGGGCGCGATCGTCCAGCGCGTGAGGGCGGGTCACGCGGGGGGAGATTCTCGCGCGAGTCACGTCCGCCCCGCCCGTTCGGACGCGGGCGCGATGATGCGGGGGAGCGCGCGGAGCGACGCCCTCGTCGCGACGAGGCCGGTGGGGAGCAGCGCCCGCGACGAGACGACGACCGTCCGAGAGGTCGCGCCGGCTTTCGCGACCGTGACGAGGGGCGTGTGCCTCGCGCAGCACGTGAGCGAGAGGAGTGGTCGGAGCGGGCCGATCGCGTTCGTAACGCCCGTCGTCCGCGCCGCGACGATACGTGACAGGGTTTCAGCTCACCGGCGGTTGGATCGAGGTGATCGCCGGCGTCATGTTCAGTGGCAAGAGCGAGGAACTGATCCGCCGCGTTAGGCGGGCAATCATAGCACGGAAGCGCGTCCAGGTGTTCAAGTCGCACCTGGACGGGCGCTACTCCGGGATCTACGCGATCTCGAGCCATGACGGGCGATCGACGGAAGCCGTGCCTGTCGACTCCGCGGCGCAGATCGCTCAATGCCTCGACCCGATGGCTCACGTGATCGCGGTCGATGAGGCGCAATTCCTCGACCGAGGCGTCGTGTCGCTGGCGACGTCGCTCGCCGCCCGCGGCCGCCGCGTGATCCTCGCTGGCACCGATACCGACTTTCGCGGCGAGCCGTTCGGCCCGATGCCAGAGCTCATGGCCGTGGCCGAGGTGGTGGACAAGCTGCACGCGATCTGCGTGCTCTGTGGTGGCCCGGCGAGTCGGAACCAACGTCTCGTCGAGGGTCGCCCGGCCCGCTACGACTCGCCGGTGATCCAGGTCGGTGGACACGAGTCGTACGAGGCGCGCTGCCGGGCCTGCCACCAGGTACCGCGCCGAGACGAGGACCAGCGCGAGTTGTTGTAGCGCTCGGCCGACGGTGTATGCACTTGCGCCATTGGGGGTTAGCTACCAGCTCCCGACTCGCGCCCAACGAGTGGCGACGACGCGAAAGGCGCCGTTCGCCGTGACGGCCCCAGCCGCTGAACGTCTTTTATGACAGCGGTTTGGCTCACCCAGTCCTTCGTCCAGTGGGAATCGTCGCGGCGCTGCTCAGAAGCCCAGAACAACTGCATAGGCTCCGCGCAGCCATCCGTGGCCGCTACCTGGTTACGCCCTGCGAGGACTGGGACGCCGTGCGTCGTCTGTGTGACGCCGAGCCGGTCTCGCTCGCCGTGCTCGACCTTTATGCGAGTGGGCGCATGGACCTCGACCCGGTGCGTCAGCTTCGTCGGCTGTACCCACGACTCGTCACGGTCGCGTACGTCTCGGTAGGCCCGGACCGAGTTCGGGACGTGTTCGACGCTGGCCGCGCAGGCATCGACGGCCTCGTGATTGCCGACCGCGACGACGCACCGACCGAGCTGTGGCACATTCTCGAGCGGGCCGAGACCCGCTCGGTGGCCAGCGGGTTACGGACAGCACTCACGACCGTCGACCCGACAGTGCGGGACGCCGTGCTCGTCGCCGTTACGCGTGCGCACGAGAACTTGTCCGGCGACGGACTCGCGAAGCTGCTCTCGATCCCGCGGCGGTCACTCACGAAGCGGCTGACGCACGCCGGCTTCCCGCCCCCGCCTCGGCTGCTGACCTGGGGCCGATTGATCGTCGCCGCGCAGATGCTCGACGACTTGAACCGGAGCGCCGACGCCGTGTCCGCCGCGTTGAGGTTTCCGTCAGGCAGCGCGTTCCGCAACACATGCCAGCGGTACCTGCACGCCACCCCGACGGAGCTGCGTCAGCGTGGTGGCGCGGACTACGTGGTTTCTTTGCTCCTCGCTGAGACCAGCCGCGAGCGTCGCTCGGCCGCAGCGTAGGACATCGCCGCGGGACGCGACTAGCCGTGTCCGTGCGCTAGCCGGAGAAATTCGTCGCGAGTCTTGGCGTCGTCGCGAAACGAGCCGAGGAGGGCGCTGGTGATCGTCTTCGAGTTCTGCTTCTCGACGCCCCGCATCATCATGCAGAGGTGGACCGCCTCGATGACCACGCCCACGCCGCGTGGGCCGAGGACTTCCTGAACGGCGTCGGCGATCTGCGCCGTGAGTCTCTCCTGTACCTGCAGCCGGCGCGCGAAGATTTCGACCAGTCGCGGGAGCTTCGAGAGTCCCAGAATTCGCCCGTCCGGTATGTAGGCGATGTGCGCCTTGCCGAAGAACGGCAGGAGGTGATGCTCGCACAGCGAGTACAGCTCGATGTCGCGCACCATGACCATGTGGTCATGGTCCTCCGCGAAAACGCCTTCGCCGACCGCGGACTGCGGCGTTTGGGCGTAGCCGCGGGTGAGCCAGGCCAGCGAGCGGGCGACCCGCTGTGGCGTCCGGACGAGCCCTTCGCGGTTCGGATCCTCCCCGAGAAGCGCCAGTTGACGGCGCACCAGCGTCTCGAGCTCTTCCTCGTCGCTCGACGGGAGCTGGGCGAGGTGACCGATGCGCGAAGGAAGCCCAGCCTCCGCCGTTGCCCCGCCGTTACCTCGTGCCCCGTCCCGCCGATTCCCCTTTGCCACGCCGCGCCTCCGTCATTCCGACCGACCGTATGGGTCCTGCGTGACGGGCCCGTGAGCTCAAACACGGCCGTCGTTCGACTCGAAAGCTAGTAGTTGAACCAATTGCTCGCTTTACGTTGACTTTCCGTCCCGGCGCTTTCAACCTTGTCAGCGGTTTCTGCTCATCTTCTCATCGCAAGGACCGCGCGCCCCAGGGAGCGCGGACGGCCGCTCTCGGCATGATCCTCATCGGACTCACCGGCAACATCGCCAGCGGGAAATCGACGGTCGCTCGCCTGCTGTCCGAGCGCGGCGCGACGATCATCGACGCCGACGTGCTCGCTCGGCGAGTCGTGGAGCCCGGCATGCCGGCGTTCGACGAGATCGTGCGCCGCTGGGGTAAAGGGGTGGTGGACCGCGACGGCAGCCTCGATCGCGACGCACTCCGCCGGCTGGTGTTCTCGCAGCACGAGCAGCTCGAGCAGCTCAACCAGATCGTTCACCCCGAGGTGGTCGCGTATCGCGATCGTCTCGTCGAGGAAGCGCGCCAGCGCGGGGATCGCCTCGTCGTGTGCGACATTCCCCTGCTGTTCGAGCGCGGTCTCGTCGATCAGTTCGACCGCATCGTCCTCGTCGACGCGCCGCGACCGATCCGGCTCGAGCGTCTGATGCGCGAACGCGGATTGAGCGAGACCGAAGCGATGGACATGATGACGGCGCAGATGCCGGCCGAGCTCAAGCGCGCGCGTGCGGACTACGTCATCGACAATGCCGGGACGGTTCGTGAGCTCGAGGAGCGAGTGAGCGAGGTCTGGCAGGCGCTCGAGCGCGAGGCGGACGCGCGTCCCGCTACGTCCGCGGTTTCTTGACACTGCGCGTAAGCTTCTAGGCGTCGCGCGTTTCGTCGCCCGTTTCTCTCACCACACAATCGAGGAGCACCTTCGTGTCGTCGATCCCCGCCGATCTCCGTTACACCGCAGAGCACGAGTACGTGAAATCCACTGGCGCCGGGGACGTGGTGCAGATCGGGATTACCGACTACGCGCAGGGCGAGCTTGGCGACGTCGTGTTCGTCGAGCTGCCAAAGGTCGGCGACACGTTCAAGGCGCACGACGTGTTCGGGACGATCGAGGCGGTGAAGGCGGTGTCCGAGCTCTACTCGCCGATTGCAGGTGAGGTGGTCGAGATCAACTCGCGCCTCGATGGGGAGCCGGCGCTCGTAAACGCCGATCCCTATGGCGATGGCTGGATGATCAGGATGCGTCCGTCGAACGCGGCGGATCGCGACGGGCTGATGGACGCGGGCGCGTACAAGGCTCACGTGGGGGAATAAGCCGCAGCCACTGCGTGGCAGCCATCACCATCAGCCAAGAACCCTCGGGCCTCCAGAAGCTCCCCGAGGGTTTAAGCTGATGGCTGATGGCTGGTGGCTGCGTCTGCTACGCGTATTCCTCGATCGGCGGACAGGAGCAGACGAGGTTTCGGTCACCGAAGGCGCTCTCGACCCGACCCACCGCCGGCCAGAACTTCCGCTGCCGCGTTGCCGGAACCGGGAACGCCGCGCGCTCACGCGAGTAGCCGTGTGGCCACGCGTCACTCACGACGACCTCCATCGTGTGCGGCGCGTTCTTGAGCGGGTTGTCCTTCTTGTCGAGCACCCCTCGCTCGACGTCGCGAATCTCCTCTCGGATCGCGATCATCGCGTCGCAGAAGCGATCCAGCTCCGCTTTCGACTCGCTTTCGGTTGGCTCGATCATGAGCGTCCCCGCGACCGGGAACGAGACTGTCGGCGCATGGAAGCCGTAGTCCATGAGCCGCTTCGCGATGTCTTCGACCTCGACGCCCGTCGCCGCCTTCACGCCGCGCGGGTCGACGATGCACTCGTGCGCGACGAGTCCGTTCTTGCCCTTGTACAACACCGGGAAGTGCGCCTCGAGCTTCTTCGCGACGTAGTTCGCGTTCAGGATCGCGACCTTCGTCGCGTCAGTCAGCCCGCTGCCACCCATCATCCGGATATACACCCACGAGATCGGAAGGATGCTGGCGCTTCCCCACGGCGCGGCCGACACGGCGCCTAACGTCTCACGCCCTTCCTGTGGCACCACGGGGTGGCCCGGGAGGAACGGCGCGAGGTGCTTTCTGACGCCGATCGGCCCCATGCCGGGCCCGCCGCCGCCGTGCGGGATGCAGAACGTCTTGTGCAGATTGATGTGACAGACGTCCGCGCCGATCTCCGCCGGCCGCGCCACACCGACGAGCGCGTTCATGTTCGCGCCGTCCATGTACACTTGGCCCCCGTTCGCGTGAATGATCGCGCAGACCTCGCCGATCGACTCCTCGAACACGCCGTGTGTGGACGGGTAGGTGACCATCAGCGCCGAGAGGTTCGCCTTGTGCTCCTCGGCCTTCGCCTTCAAATCCGCGACGTCGATGTTGCCGTTGCTGTCCGTCTTCACGACCACGACGTTCTGCCCCGCCATCACGGCGCTCGCCGGGTTGGTGCCGTGAGCGGACTGCGGGATGAGGCAGATGTTGCGATGGGATTCGCCACGCGACTCGTGATACTTGTGGATCGTCAGCAGCCCGGCGAGCTCCCCCTGCGATCCCGCGTTAGGCTGCAGCGACACCGCATCGAACCCGGTGATGTCCGCGAGGTCCGACTCGAGCTGCTCGAACAACCGCGCGTACCCCGTCGCCTGATCGCGCGGGGCGAACGGATGCAGCTTCCCGAACTCCGGCCAGGTGATCGGGATCATCTCGGCCGTCGCGTTCAGCTTCATGGTACAGGAGCCGAGCGGGATCATCCCGTGCGTGAGCGAGAAATCGCGCGACTCGAGCATCCGCATGTAGCGGAGCATCTCCGTCTCCGACCGGTGGCGGTGGAACACGGGATGGGTGAGGAACGCGCTGGTCCGCGCGAATCGCTCGTCGTAACGATCGTCCGTCTCGCCCGCGAGCTCATCGACGTTCGTCGAGGGGGCTCCGAATGCCGCGAGTACGTGCTCGACATCGGCCGCGCTGACGGTCTCGTCGAGTGCGATGCACACGGCGCCATCCACGCCGCGAAGGTTGACGCGACGCTCGCGCGCGGCGGCGACGACCTGGTCAGCGGTTTTCCCCTGCGGCTCCACGCACACCGTGTCGAAGAACACGTCGTGCCTGACGCGGTGACCGGCGCGCTCGAGTCCCGCCGCCAGGGTAGCCGCGAGCTTGTGAACGCGTCGCGCAATCCGTGTGAGCCCGTCCGGTCCGTGCCACACCGCGTACATCCCGGCGATCACGGCGAGCAGCACCTGCGCCGTGCAGACATTGCTCGTGGCTTTCTCGCGGCGGATGTGCTGCTCGCGCGTCTGGAGCGCCATCCGCAGCGCCTGCTTGCCTGACGAGTCGCGCGACACGCCAATGATGCGTCCCGGCATCGTGCGCTTGTACTCATCCTTCGTCGCGAAAAACGCGGCGTGCGGTCCGCCGTAGCCGAGCGGGACGCCGAAGCGCTGGGAGTTGCCGACGACGATGTCCGCGCCCCACTCGCCCGGCGGCGCAAGCAACGTGAGCGCGAGCAGATCGGTCGCGGCGATGACCATCGCGTCTGCCGCATGCGCCGCGTCCGCGAGCTCACGATAGTCGTACACACCGCCGTCGGTCGCCGGATACTGAACGACGACGGCGAACGCGTCGGGAGTCACGTCGATCTTCCGGTCGGACCCGACAACCACCTTCCACCCTCGCGCTTCGGCCCGCGTGCGCACGACGTCGATCGTCTGCGGGTGGCACGACGCGGAGACGATCACGGTCTCCTTCCCTTCCTTGCCGCGGATGGCGTGCGCCATCGCTACGCCCTCGGCCGCTGCCGTTCCCTCGTCGAGCAACGACGCGTTGGCGATCTCCATCCCCGTCAGGTCCATGACCATGGTCTGATAGTTCAGGAGGGCCTCGAGGCGTCCCTGAGCGATCTCGGCCTGATACGGAGTGTACGCCGTGTACCAGCCCGGATTCTCGAGGATGTTTCGCTGGATGACGGGCGGCGTCAGCGTGTCGTGGTAGCCGAGGCCGATGAACGAACGGAAGACCTGATTCTGCGCCGCGATCGTGCGGATCTCGGCCAACACGTCATGCTCGGTGCGCGGGCGCCCCGTCGCGAGAGCGCCGCGGAACCTGATCTTGCCCGGCACCACGGCGTCGATGAATTCGTCGAGCGACCGATATCCGAGCAGGTCGAGCATCGCCTGTTGCTCGGCTTGACTGGGGCCGATGTGACGGCCGACAAAGGATTCGACTTCGGTCAGCGGAAGCGGCTTGCTGGTAGTGGTCATGCAAACCTCGGGGACGCCAGGGCGCCCGGATGAACGGGACCGGTGGGTGGCACATGCGCTCCGCGCTCGTTGCCATCGAGTCGGCTAACGAGACAAGCGGCGACGTCGCGGACGCGAGTAAACGTATCGTTCGGCGGAAGCGGGCGCGATGTGAGAAGGCACCCGGCATAAACTCGGCTCCGCCCATGTCACACGGGCCCAAACGGTTTCCTTTGAGAGCAATTGGCCGTAGGCTTCCGTCGCATCCGCCCGATTCGGCCGTCCCGGTTAGTCAGGTCTCATGAACTGGTTGCTGCTCCGCACGCCACCGCTCGCTGGAGTCGACAACATGGCGGTCGACGAAGCGCTGTTGGGACGCGCGGCTCGGACGAATACGGCCGTGTTCCGCGTTTACGCATGGGCGCAGCCGACACTGTCCTTCGGTCGCAACCAGACCGCGCTCGGTATCTACGACGCCGAGCGAGCTCGCGCGCGGGGCGTTTCAGTCGTCCGCCGACTCACCGGTGGGCGCGCGCTGCTCCACAGTCGCGAAGTCACGTATAGCGTCACGGCACCGCTCGCTACGGAGTCCTCATTACGCGAATCGTACTCGCGCATCAATCGTCTACTCGTCGACGGTTTGCGGCGGTTGGGAGTGGCGGTCGAGGTTGCTGAGCCCCGCGAGCGCGCTGTTGCTCCGTCGGCCTCCCCGTGCTTCGAACGGCCCGCCGCTGGAGAGCTCGTCGTGAGCGGTCGCAAGCTCGTTGGCAGCGCGCAGTGGCGAGACGACGGCGCCATGTTGCAGCATGGCTCGATTCTGATTGAGGATGATCAACCGCTCGTGAGTGAGCTGGTAACGACGCAGGTCCCTCCTTCCCAACCGGCAGCGACGCTGACCGAGTCACTCGGTCGCGCCCCGTCATTCGAGGAAGTCGCGAGCGCGTTGTTCGATGCGGTTCGCTCGCTCGAGTGTGAACACGCCGCCGAGATCGACCTCGACCCTACCATCGACGCGGAGCGGTTGCGCGCCCGGGATCGATACACGGACGACCGGTGGACCTGGCGGCGCTAGCGCCAGCACCGATCGTTCCGCCTCACAGCACGGAATCGCGGCACGGTACCCATGCACCCAACGACACGTTCGACCCTCGCGGCACTGCTGATCTTCTCCGCCGCGTGTGATGGTGGATCGTCCGAAGCGGCCAACGACCGGACGGAAGGAGGAACGCTCGTCGTCGGGATCCAGACGGACATCGGTCCGCTCATCCCGCCGCTCATTCGTCAGGTCGATCAGAAGCTCGTCGCCGATCAGATCTTCGAGCCGCTCGCCTGGGTCGGCGACGAGGGTCGTGTGGATGGCGGCTTCCGCCCCGCAGTTGCCGACAGCTGGGAGTGGGAACGCGACTCCACTGCCCTCGTGGTCCGGATGAACCCCGGCGCGCGGTGGCATGATGGAAAGCCCGTTCGCGCCAGTGACGTCCGGTTCACGTTCGGTCTCTATACCGACCCCCAGGTGGGATCGGTCGAGAGCCAGGCACTCTCACGCATCGACTCCGTGACGGCGCGCGACTCACTCACGCCGGTATTCTGGTTCGGGAAGCGTTACCCGGAGCAGTTGTACGATGCGGTCGCGCGAATGCTCGTCTTGCCGGAACACGCGCTTGCGTCTGCGCCCCGGGCGACGCTGCAGACCGCCGATTTCGGTGTGAAGCCGTTCGGCAGTGGACGGTTCCGCGTGGTGACATGGGACCCAAAGGCAAACACCCAGCTCGTCGCCGATACGACACACTATCGTGGCCGCGCGAAGCTCGATCGTATCGTGTTCTCGTTCACGCCCGATCCGAACGCGCTCGTGACGCGGCTATCGGCCGGCGAGCTGGATGTCGCGGACATCATCAGCTCCGAGCACTTCCGCACGCTGTCGACGCGGCCGGACCTCAAGGCCCAGCTGCTTCCCGCGCTCGACTACGCGTTCATTCAGTTCAACCTCCGCGACCCGAAGCAGCCGAATCGGCCGCACCCGGTGTTCGGCGAGCCGGCGATGCGCCGCGCCCTGACGATTGGGCTCGACCGCGATCGCCTCGTTCGGAGCCAGTTCGATTCGCTGGCGCGCGTCGCGCTCGGTCCGATGACGCACGCGCAAGCGCTCGCCGACACGATGATTGCGCCGATTCAGCACGACTCGGCCGGGGCTGCGCGGCTACTGGATTCCCTCGGCTGGAGGCTGCCGCAGGGGAAGGCCATCCGCGAACGAGCCGGTCAGCCGCTTCGTTTCTCGATTATCGTCCCGAACGTTTCGCGCAATCGCATGGGGATGGTCGTTCGCGTGCAGGACGCGTTCAAGCAGATCGGCGTAGACATGCAGGTTGACGCGCTGGAACCGAACACGTTCATCGGTCGACTCGGCAAGCGCGACTTCGACGTCGCGTTCAGCGGCAACCGCGCCGAGGTCAGTCTGGCGGGACTCCGGCCGTACTGGTCCGTGCAAGGTGCCGACGACCCGACAGGCCGAAACTTCAGCTCGTATCGGAACCCGAAGTTCGACGCGCACCTCGATAGTGCGCTGAGTGCCGGCGGCATGACGGACGCCCGAGCCCACGCGAGCCAGGCGTTCGCGACCATCGTCGCCGACGCGCCGGCCATCTGGGTCTACGAGGCCAGGTCGGCCACGGTGATGCACAAGCGCATCCGCCCGGCGCACATGGTGCCAGGCGCGTGGTGGATCGGCATGTCGGATTGGACGATCCCGGCGGCGGAGCGCATTGACCGCGACAATGCCGGGATCACGCTGACGTCGAAATAGCGCGCGGTCGTTAGGCCGTGCGGCGATTCCTCGCTCGGCGCCTGACGCACGGGGCGGCGGTGGTTCTCATCGCCGCCTCGCTGGCGTTCGTGCTCGTTCATATCGCGCCGGGAGACCCGTTCTCGACGTTGAACAACGATCAGCTCGACCCACGGGTCGTCGAAGCCTGGCGTACCGCCTACGGGATCGATCGACCGCTCCCCCAACAGTTCTACAGCTTTTTTCGGCAGCTGGCCGTCGGCAACCTGGGCTTGTCCGTCAGCTACGGCCGCCCCGTTTCCGAGGTCCTCGCACGCGCGCTACCGAATACGCTGCTGCTCATGGGCGTCGCCCTGCTCGTCAGCTTCACCGCCGGCATCGCGATCGGCGCCTGGCAGGCCATGCACCGCGATTCCGTCGGCGATCGCGTCACGGGAACCACATCGCTCGTGATTGGTTCGCTGCCCGAATTCTGGCTTGGGCTCGTGCTGATGGTTGTTTTTGCTGAAAAGCTCCACTGGCTTCCCGCGGGCGGGATGGTCGACCCGCTCCATAACATGCTCTCCACGGGCGGCCGGATCGTCGATCGCATTCGACACATCGTCCTTCCGGCGTTGACACTCGGATTGCTCGGCACGGCGGCAATCGCGCGCTACCAGCGCGCCGCGTTGCTGGACGTGCTGCCACAGGACTTCATCCGCACGGCACGCGCGAAGGGCATTGCCGAGCGATGGGTCGTGTACCGTCATGGCCTCCGGAACGCACTCGTCCCGACGATCGTGCTCGCCGGACTTTCGCTCCCCACCCTCCTCGGTGGCGCCGTGTTCGTCGAGACGCTCTACGCCTGGAACGGGATGGGATCGTTGGCGGCCGCCGCCTTCTTCTCGCGTGACTACTATCTCGTGCTGGGGGCGGTGTTGGTTGGTTCGGTGATGGTGGTCGTCGGCGGGATCCTCACCGACGTGCTGCACGCGGTGGTCGACCCGCGCGTGCGGGCTCGCTGATGTCGTGGTAGAGAGTCCCGTGATGGATGCGAACCCGAGTCGGCGACGGCGAGACGATGACGCCGGCCTCGGTTCTTCACCATGGCGCGAGGCCCTGCGGACCCTGCGGCACGATCGCACCGCGATGGCCGGGGCGATCATCCTGCTTCTGCTCATTGGCGCAGCGGTGGCCGCGCCGCTTCTGACGCCCTATCACCCGGAGAAGCCGCTCGACATTGTCGCGCTGAAGAACCTGCCGCCGTCCCTCGCGCATCCGTTCGGCACCGATCAACACAGCCGAGATGTGTGGTCGCGGATGATTTACGGCGCGCGCGTGACGCTTGCGGTCGCGTTTCTGTCGGTGCTGGTGGCTGTGACGGTCGGAACGGCATACGGTGCGATCGCGGGCTACGTCGGCGGGTTGACTGACGCACTCCTCATGCGGGTCGTGGACGCGTGCCTGGCGATTCCACGAGTGCTGCTGCTCATCGCCATTGCGACGCTCTGGCAGGCATATAGCGTGACCGGCATGGTGCTGATCCTCGGGCTGACCGGGTGGTTCGGCGTAAGCCGGCTGGTTCGCACGCTGGTGGTGAGCGCTCGCGAAGACGACTTCGTCGCGGCCGCACGCGCGTTGGGCGCCCGCGATTCCCGCGTGCTCGTTCACCACATTCTGCCTCGCGTGATCGGACCCGTGCTCGTCGCGGCAACGTTCGCGGTCGGCAACGTGATCGTCGTCGAGGCGGGGCTGTCGTACCTAGGTATGGGAGTGAAGGTGCCAGCACCGTCGTGGGGCAGTGTCTTCCAGGAAGGCATGGGCGTGTTCACGTCGAGCATCTGGGCATCATCCTTCGCCAGCGCTGCGCTCGTCGTGACGGTGCTGGCGGTGAATCTCGTCGCCGATGGCTTGCGCCGGGCGTTGAACGCGCGCCAGCTTCCGGCGCGATGACGCAGCCGCCACTCCTCACTGT